>Ga0316604_10000150_pt1 | contig 107925 bp, 105 predicted proteins | sample OWC_soil_day20_C_FD_207650 | JGI IMG/M metagenome (GOLD analysis project Ga0316604, IMG submission 207650) | Wetland soil microbial communities from Old Woman Creek delta, Ohio, United States - OWC_soil_day20_CT | ecosystem: Environmental > Terrestrial > Soil > Wetlands | place: USA: Ohio... | reverse complement strand
CCGATTTGGTGCAGGACCGCACAAAATACATCAAAATGCGGGCGCAAGGCATCTACAAAGATGACGCAAAACAAAAAATCCGTCAAAGCCATAACAACCAGGCAGTGACTGATGTATACAAGAAATTTGCGCAAAACCCGCTTAGCCATTTGGCCGAGGAACTGTTTCATACCAAGTATGTAGACAGAACCAAATTAGTATAGGAGGGATAAACTATGAGTCAGCATGATGAACATGGACCGCGGGTACTCAAACACCCTCTTATCTCGCGGCTGTTTCACTGGGGATTGATTTTAGGATTTTTACCGGCAGCCATTACCGGTTTCTTTATCTGGGTTAAACCATTTAATGATGATCTGCAAAATTTATTAATGCAAGTGCATATTATTGGCGCAGCTATTCTTACGCTATCCTGCATTTTTTATACCATATTTGCTTTAGACAGGGTTGTTGCTTTCACCCGCCGAATATTTAGCTTTGATGAGCGGGATATGGCCTGGATGAAGGTTTGTGGCGGTTATCCGCAGAAAATGCTGCTTGGCAAGAAAATACCGGTACCGCCAATGGGCAAACTGAACTCCGGACAAAAACAAATGGGAATCATGATGCTGATTGGTGGCATTCTCCTGATTGTTACTGGTTGGGCACTGTATGCGTTCTTGCCGGTAGCACCCAAGGCAGTTATGTATTGGTTTGATCAAATCCACCTGATTGTCGGTCTCGTTTTAGGAGTAAGCTTATTTGCCCATATTTTCTTAGGGGTTTACAACTGGGGTGAGTTCTTGTGTATGTTTGGTGACGGCACACAGCCGCTGCATGAAGCCGAACACCACAATCCGGTGTGGGTAGAGAATGAAATTGAACCGGTCAAGGGTGGCAATGTTAAGACACCTGGCCAACATCAAGCAGGCTAAACCGTCTGTTCGATAACCCAAAATGTAATAACGGGATTGCTGCGCGAGGTTTGAAGTGACAGAGAAAAGAGAAGTTTTTTTCACTGTAACTACAAGTGCGAACGCGGCAATCTCGTTTTTTTTTGCCCTGTTTCTACCAAGGCAATTTTTGACTTTGAACGAGGTTTCTGTTAAAATCATGTATTAGGCACATACTAACCCTATGACTGCGTTTAGCTCTCTGAATCAAGTCTCATTTGTCCGATGACTAACCCGTTCTAATACTCCCGTCCTCTGTAGGTGGGAGTAAAGAACGACTAAGTCCCTGGATAATTCGACTAAGATTCAGGTGGGGTTTAAAACCCCATCTGAATCAAGTCTCATTTATCGAAGGGATGCCTTGCTGAGCGGTCTGTGGTTGTTATGCTGTTCATTTGGTTTTTTATCCGATGACTAACCCGTTCTAATACTCCCGTCCTCTTTAGGCGGGAGTAAAGAACGGCCAGACGTTAGGATAATTCGACTAAGATTCAGGTGGGGTTAAAACCCCATCTGAATAAAGTCTCATTTATCGGGAGTTGATAAATTTGTTAAAATTTTTAAAAAGTTTATTTGGTGATGATAACGAAAAAGAAATTAAGCGCATGCTGCAACTGGTAGAGCAAATCAATGCGTTTGAACCTGAACTTATGAATATGAGTGATACCACCCTTATCTCCAAGACGGTTGAATTTAGACGCCGTCTGGAAAAGGGCCAGACTCTTGAAGAGCTTTTGCCTGAGGCATTTGCTGTAGTTCGGGAAGCTTCGCGCCGGGTGCTGGCTATGCGCCATTTTGATGTACAGATGTTGGGCGGAATTGCCCTGCATGAAGGTAAAATTGCCGAGATGCGTACAGGTGAAGGCAAAACCCTGGTAGCTACGCTGCCGGTTTATCTTAATGCCTTGACAGGTAAAGGCGTGCATGTGGTTACCGTTAACGACTATCTGGCCCGTCGCGACAGTGAGTGGATGGGGAAACTGTACCGCTATCTGGGTATGTCTGTCGGACTTATTGTTCATGGCCTCGATTTTGATGAACGTAAACTGGCATATAGTGCGGATATTACCTATGGTACCAACAACGAATTCGGTTTTGACTACCTCCGTGACAATATGGTTATTTATTCCGAACAAATGGTTCAGCGGCCGCTAAATTATTCTATTGTCGACGAAGTTGACAGTATTTTGGTTGATGAGGCGCGGACGCCGCTTATTATCTCCGGACCTGGTGAAAAGTCTACCGAAATGTATTTTGTTTTGGCTAAGATTGTGCCAAAACTGACTGCAGGCGAAGATTACACCATTGATGAAAAGGCAAATACGGTAGCGCCGACTGAAGCTGGTGTAGCCAAAGCTGAAAAGCTGCTTAACGTAAAAAATCTTTATGATGCTGAAAACATAGAAATGTCCCATCATTTTAACCAGGCACTCCGGGCACATGCCTTGATGCATCGCGACAAAGATTATGTGGTTAAAGACGGCGAGGTTGTTATTGTCGATGAATTTACCGGCCGCTTGATGTTTGGTCGCCGCTATTCTGAAGGTCTGCATCAGGCCATTGAGGCCAAAGAAGGCGTTAAAGTTGAACGCGAAAGCCAGACTTTGGCCACCATTACCTTCCAGAACTATTTCCGTATGTATAAGAAATTAGCAGGTATGACAGGTACTGCCAAGACTGAGGAGCCCGAGTTCCGCAAAATTTACGGTCTTGATGTGCTGGTTATTCCGCCTAACCGTCCGATGCAGCGGGAAGATTTACCTGATGTTATTTATAAAACCAAACGTGCCAAATATAAGGCCGTTGTTAATGAGATTGCCGAATTACATAGTAAAGGGCAGCCGCTCCTGGTGGGCACAACTTCTATTGCCCAGTCTGAAGAATTATCGGCGATGCTCAAGAAAAAAGGCGTGCCGCATAATGTGCTGAACGCTAAGTTCCATGAGATGGAAGCGCAGATTGTAGCCCAGGCCGGTCAGGCCGGAGCTGTGACCATTGCCACCAATATGGCTGGCCGTGGTACTGATATTGTGTTAGGTGAAGGTGTACCTGAACTGGGAGGCCTGCGGATTATCGGCACTGAGCGCCATGAGAGCCGCCGGATTGATAATCAGCTGCGTGGTCGTGCCGGCCGACAGGGTGACCCTGGTTCCTCCCGCTTCTATTTGTCGCTGGAGGATGATTTGATGCGTCTGTTTGGCTCAGACAATATTGCCAGCATTATGGATAAACTGGGCATGGAAGAAGATGAGCCTATTGAACATGCGCTGATTACCCGCTCAATTGAACAGGCGCAGAAAAAAGTCGAAGCTCGCAACTTTGACATCCGCAAATATGTTCTTGAATATGATAATGTAATGAATCAACAACGTGAGGTTATTTACAGTCAGCGTCGGAAAATCCTGATGGGCGATAACCTCAAGGAAAATATCGATATGATGATTGAAAAAGTCATCGACTATGGCATGGATCTCTATGCTGATGAAAAAATCTATCCTGAAGAATGGGATTATGCCGGGCTGATCGAATACTGTGAAGGCTTTTTTGCCCCTGCCGGCGCACTTAAACAGGATGAACTTGATAAACTCAGCCGTTTTGAACTTAAGGAAGAACTGCAGCGTTTAGCAAACACGGTATATGAAGGCCGGGAAAATCTGTTTGGTACTGACAATATGCGCGAACTTGAAAAGGTCGTTATGCTCAAAACTGTTGATGCCAAATGGATGGAACACCTTGACGCCATGGAAATGCTGCGCCAGGGCATAGGTCTTCGGGCTTACGGACAAAAAGATCCGTTGATTGAGTATAAGATTGAAGGCTATGATATGTTCCAGCAAATGATGGAAAGCGTGCAGGAAGATATTGTCCGCTATATTTTCCGGGTTGATATTGTGTCTCAGGCTCAGCCGGAAGATCACCTGCGCGGCGCGCATGCCACTCTCGGTGGTGACGAAGGAGACCAAGAGGCTCAGTCACATGAACCTGTTGTAAATACCGATACCACAGGCCGCAATGATTTATGTCCGTGCGGCAGTGGGAAAAAATATAAGCGCTGCTGTGGAGATAAGCAATAGGAGTTGAGAAAGTGCTGTTAGAAGACTTGCGAGGGTCTATTGATACTTTGGCTAAACGCATTGAGGAAATGAGGGCTTCTCTTTGACGTTACTGGTAAATCAGAACGCATAGAAGAACTGGAAGATAGAATGAGTGATCCGTCATTTTGGGATGAACCGGCATTAGCTCAGAAAATTGCCCAGGAAGTTACTTACCTCAAAGATAGTATTAATAAATATAAAGAATTGTCTACCCGTCACAGCGATATGCTTACTTTGTGGCAATTGGGCATGGAAGAGAAGGATGAAAGCGTTTATCCGGAAGTGAGCGGCGAAATTACGGCCATGGAGCAGGAACTCGATCATCTGGAACTGACCCAGATGTTATCAGGTGAGTATGACAGCAACAATGCTATTTTGACGCTGCATGCCGGCGCAGGCGGAACCGAAGCTCAGGATTGGGCGCAAATGCTGCTTAGAATGTATGTGCGCTGGGCTGAAAAAAATAATTACAAGGTTGATACCATGGACTTTTTAGCTGGTGATGAAGCCGGTGTTAAAAGTGTGACATTGCTGATTAGCGGCACCAATGCCTATGGCTATTTGAAAGCCGAAAAAGGGGTGCACCGTCTTGTGCGGATTTCTCCCTTTGATGCCAGCGGGCGTCGCCATACCTCATTTGCCGCAGTTGATGTCATGCCTGAGATTGATGACTCAGTTGAGGTCAATATTAATCCTGTTGATTTGCGGATTGATACCTACCGGGCCAGTGGTGCGGGTGGTCAGCATATTAATAAAACCGACTCGGCAGTGCGGATGACGCACTTGCCGACAGGTGTTGTTGTACAATGTCAAAGTGAGCGTTCTCAGATTCAGAACCGGGAACAGTGTATGCGGCTGTTGCGCGCCAAGCTGTTTGAGCTTGAGCAGCAAAAACAAGCCGACAAAAAAGCCGAGCTTGGCGGCGAATACCAGGCGATCGAATGGGGCAGCCAAATCAGATCTTATGTTTTCCATCCTTACAATATGGTCAAAGATCATCGGACTTCTGCGGAAACCGGTAATGTGCAAGCCGTAATGGATGGGGACATTGAATTATTCATTGAAGCTTATTTAAAGAACGAGGCTGGTGCCAAAGGGTAAATAAATGGAAGGAGATTGCCACGTGAGTAGCGTGGCTGTCTCTAGTTTTCTGAAGGGGGCAGCACTATGAAGCGTTTCACAACAATATTGCTGTTTGTAGTCATGGTGTTAGCCGCAGTTGAGGTTATCCTGCCAAAACTGGTTTCTGATGCGGTGGCCCAGGGGTTGCGCGAACTGACCGGCAGCAAGCAAGTGACTGCCAGGGTGGATAAAACTCCGGCCGTACTTATGTTTGACGGCAGTTTTGACCGGGTGACTGCTGATGTCAGCGAGTTTAAGACTGAGAAGATAACATTTCGTGATGTACAGCTTAATTTGACTAATGTAAAAGTAGACATTCAGTCGCTGCTGTCCAGCAGAAAACTGGTGATTGAACAAGTTAAAGATGTTGAGCTTACGGCAATTATCGGGCAAGAAGAATTGGCCGCTTATTTAAATAACTCTGTAAAAGGGATCAAAAATGCCAAGGTAGCTATCACTCCGGAAAAGGTTCAGGTTAGCAGCGCATTAACCTTAGGCGGTATTGCCCGCCTTGATATCAGGCTGGAAGGGCGAATCGTCAGTGATCGTGAAAACCGTCGAATTACCTTTGTGACTGAACGGTTTTGGCTAAATAACTCTCCTGTCGGCAATATCGGCGGTTCGCTCTTAACAGAACTGCCGCTGGTTGACTTGAAAAAAATGCCGTTTAATGTTAACGTGCGTGAGGTTGTTATGGAAGAAAACCAGATTATTATATATACTGATAATAAGAACTAATACCCCGCTTTTCATGCTGAAAGCAATTATTTTGGGGAATAGTACAATATACCGTATAATTATTGAAGCTGTTTGACAAGAAGCAGTTTCGCAAAGGGTGGAGAGATTTTGTCAAGCGTTACATATAACAAATGGCTGATTGGTTTGATTCTCATTGGCCTATTGGCGGCTTTTACTATCGATTATCAACGTCACACGGTAGAGCAGGCTAATTCCACTGTGGAATTGCTCATGGAATATGAAGATATTATGGAATTGGCGCAAATCGAGGGTGCTCAGCCTGGCGAAATGTTTAAGCAGTTTAAAGAGGCTGGCATTACCAGCTTGGCCGTGTATGAAACAACCCTGGAAAAACTCAGCAAAAGCGGTAAAGTAACTGCTTTGCAGGGTGCTGATATTCTGCATCAAAACAGCACCGGCGCGCTGACAGATCCTTTTTGGCGCAATTTGATTGCAACAGGTAAAATCCAGGCCGAGGATGTTTATGTTATTGGACAGGATCAGCAAGTCTTTAAAGAAGTAAAAGAAGACCTAATGCGACGGCTGGGAGCTGCCAGAGTAACACAGCTGTCAGACGGTGATCGTCTGGTGCTCTCTGCCAAGGCTAATTTTGAAAAAGTCGTAAAATGGAATCTGGGTTTATCGACAGCAGAACTTGCTGAGGTGGAAAAACTGGGCTTTCATGTTGTGGCCCGACCCAGTAACTATACTAAAGTAACCCCTGATGATGTTAATGCCGTGTTTGAGCGCCTGTCCGGCGTGAAAGACCTGAGCGCCATCATCTTTTCCGGTGATGAAGTCTTAGGCTACCCTGATTCACTGCCTCTTACGGTTAAACATTTCCGTGACCGCCAGTTGACGCTGGGGATGATTGAACACCCGCTGCAACTGCAGTTTTTCAAACAGGAAGGACTTACCCAATTAGCGACAGCCATTAATTATCAGGCTGCCCGTCTGTATGTTATTCCCAAGGATGAACAGTTAAAACTGAAAGCTTCGGAGGCTATTCAGCGCTGGGCTGTGACCGATCAGGAACGCAATATCCGGATTAACCTTATCCGCCGTTTTGAAAAACCTGAACCCGGGAAAACACTGACTGAAACTAATTTAGATTATGTATCAGGTATAAAAAACGCCTTAGTGGCTGAGGGTTTTACGTTTGGTCGTGCAGATACCTATCAACCGTATTTTCCTGCACAGTGGCTACTGGGCGTGGTTGTGCTTGGCGCAACAGCTGCCGGAGTGCTATTGTTATCATTAATTTTTCCCTTTGCGGCCCGCTGGCAGTATATGCTCACTGCAGTAGTGGCGGCACTCTTGCTATTCCCAATCATCAAAGGCGGCGGTACGTTTAGCCGGCAGATGGTGGCGCTGGCCTGTGCCAGTGTTTTTCCGGTTCTGGCTATGACCTGGCAAATTGACCGGTGGCGGCGGCTGGAGGCCGAAGGCGAGTTTGAACGTCCGGCTTCCTTAAGCAAAATTATCCCTGCCGGGCTGAAAGCTATTGTTACTACTACGTTAATATCGCTGGCTGGTGGCCTTTATTTAGGCGCGGTTTTGAGTGATGTTCGGTTTTTCCTGGAGATGGAAATATTCCGAGGAGTAAAATTAACATTTGTTGCTCCGCTTTTGCTGGTAACCATTATTTACTTAACCAGATATCGATTGTTTGATCATGTTCAACTGACTGATGCCAGAGGCTTGTGGCGTCAGTTGTGCTCAATCCTGAACTATCCGGTAACTGTTAAAACCTTGTTGCTGTTTGGCGCAATGGCCTTTGCGGCCTGGGTATTTGTCGGACGGTCTGGTCATACGGCCGGAGTACCAGTACCGGCATTTGAGCTTAAACTTCGGGCGTTATTAGAGCAACTCATGTATGCCCGTCCCCGCGAAAAAGAATTTTTAATCGGCCATCCGGCCTTTTTGATGGCGGTAATGGCAATTTACCGGCAGTGGCCGCGGCTTTTCCAGTACCTAATGGTTCTTGCAGCCACCATTGCCCAGGGGTCACTTGTGGAAACCTTTGCTCATTTGCGGACACCTGTGCTGATGTCGACCATCAGAGGTATTGACGGTTTGCTGTTAGGGGCGGTAATTGGCACTGCAGCGGTTGTCGGAGTGTATGTCATTCAAGCCGTAATCACTCGCTTGGGAAGGAGTAATGCGGCCAATGAGTGATATCGTTATTTCAGGTTATTACGGTTTTGCCAATGCCGGTGATGAAGCTATGTTGGCAGCCATGATTGAGGCTCTGACCGATATCGAGCCCAATATAAAAATTACCGTTCTTTCCGGAAATCCTGAGGACACTAAGCAGCGGCACGGTGTTGCTGCTGTTTATCGTCTGAATTACCCGGAGATTGCCAGAGTACTGGCCAAAAGCCAGCTCTTAATCAGTGGCGGCGGCAGTTTGCTGCAGGATGTGACCAGTGACCGCAGTTTGTATTATTATTTGAGTATTATGATGCTGGCCAAAAAGCTGGGTAAGCCTGTTATGCTGTATGCTCAGGGCATTGGCCCGGTCAGAGGTTCACTGGCACAGGGTGCTATGCGCTATATTGGCAATATGGTTGATCTCATCACCGTGCGTGATGAGGGCTCTTATGAAGAATTAAAACGCTTAAAAGTGACTGCTCCACCTATCCATATTACCGCCGATCCGGTATTGGCCATGCACCAGGTGGATAAACAGATTGGACGCAGTATTTTGAAGCAGCATGACCAGGAAGGCGTGGCGCCATTAATCGGCATTTCCGTACGGGAGTGGAAGGATTGGGGCCATTTTAAACAGGTTATGGTTCATGCGGCTGATAAAATGATTGAAGAACTTGGGGCCAGGGTAATATTCATTCCCATGCAATGGCCGGATGATCTCAGTGTTTCCGAAAAAATTGCCGGCCGCATGAAGAATAAAGCCGCTGTACTGCCAGGTGAATATACTACAAGTGAACTGCTTTCCCTTGTTGGCAATTTGGACCTGTTGATCGGTATTAGACTACACGCTCTTATTTTTGCCGCTGTTATGCATGTGCCAATGGCCGGCATATCCTATGACCCGAAGATTGACCGTTTTCTTGAAACCATTGGCGAACGGCATGTCGGAACACTGAAGTCGGTGACGGCAGACAGTCTGATGTCCAGGGTACATGAGCTGTGGAATGAACGCAAGCATCCCAATCAGGAACGGGAAGAACAGATCAATCTTTTGCGTAAAAAAGCTTTTCAAAACGCCGAACTCGCACTCAGTCTGATGAGAAAATGAGGAGGTAGCGGATGGTGAAATGGAAGTGGCTGCGTGACTATTTGGGAATTGTGCTGGGTACTGTGATTACGGCAGTGGCCCTAAATATGTTTTTAATCCCTAATAAAGTTGCGGCTGGCGGCATTAGCGGCCTGGCTACTGTGCTTCATCATACCTTTGGACTGCCTGTGGGCATGACCATGCTGGCCTTTGATATTCCCATGTTCCTCTTGAGTGTCAAAATCCTGGGAACCCGTTTTGGGGTAAATACCTTGCTGGGGGCCGGTATATTGGCGGCCAGCATTGATTTATCAGCTCCGTTTGTGCCTGTTCTTACTCATGATTTGCTGCTTAACTCGATTTATGGCGGTGTTCTTGCCGGTGTTGGCATGGGTATTGTGTTCAAATTTAAAGGGACAACAGCCGGTACTGATCTGGCAGCAGCCATTATTCATAAATTAACTAAAATCAGTATTGGCCAGGCCTTGCTGGGAGTTGACTTTTTTGTTATTGCTACAGCAGGCATTGTGTTTGGCAGTGCCGAACTCTCCTTATATGGCCTGATTTCACTCTTTGTTACTACCCAAATTATTGACTTGGTACAGGAAGGTTCCAGTACCGCCAAAGCTTTTTTTATTATGTCGCAGATGCCGGAAAAGGTGTCTGAAGCCTTAATGACAGAGCTCGGGCGGGGGGTGACTTTACTTAGCGGCCGTGGTGCTTATACGCAGGCTGACCGTGAGGTAATCTTTTGTGTGGTAAGTACCAGAGAGGTTTCATCAGTCAAAGATTTGGTGTATCATATTGATAGTAAGGCGTTTGTTATTGTAACCGACGCTCATGAAGTACTTGGCGAAGGTTTCACCACCTACCGCTGAAACTGCTGAAATTGGCAATAAACGCCCATCTGCGGCGTTGCGCCTCAAAACGCTTGCTTGCGTACGGATGTACGCGGCACTGCGCGTTTTTCCGGTGCGCCTTGCATATGGACATTTCTTGCCAATTTCAGGCCTTGTGGCTTTGCTTTGTTGGGGGCATACCTTTTTGGGAGTGACTTGTTTCAGCTTGGCTGAAACGTCGTTGGGGTATTGCTGGAGAATTATTGAATGTTGTTAACTTGTTTGAGTTATCAAAGGACTATAGGAGGTTGAAAGAATGTCACAGAAACTAACCCCGCAGCAGCTTACTGAGCTTGCCGGGCATGCCAAATCCATCCGGAGTAATATTGTGCGGATGGTTACTGAGGCTAAGTCCGGTCATCCGGGTGGATCTTTGTCTGCTGCCGATATTTTGAGTGTGCTCTATTTTGCTGAAATGAAAGTGGATTCGGCAAAGCCGAAAGATCCTGATCGCGACCGTTTTGTGCTTTCCAAAGGCCATGCGGCTCCGGTGCTGTATTCTACGCTCGCGGAGAAAGGCTTCTTTCCGAAAGAAGAGCTAATGACGCTGCGTAAGATTAACAGCCGTATGCAGGGACATCCGGAGATGAAGCATATTCCGGGTGTGGACATGTCAACCGGTTCTTTAGGACAAGGCCTAAGTGCTGCTAATGGCATGGCGTTGGCTGCAAAACTGGATACTCGTGATTATCGGGTGTATGCACTACTTGGTGATGGTGAGCTCGAAGAAGGTCAGATTTGGGAAGCCGCTATGTTTGCTCCTCATTATAAACTGGACAACCTTACGGCTTTTGTTGATTTTAACGGCTTGCAAATTGACGGCCCGATCAGTGAAGTTATGTCCCCGTTGCCTATTCCGGAAAAATGGCAGGCCTTCGGCTGGAATGTAATGGTTATTGACGGCCATGACTATAACGCCATCTATGATGCCATTCAAACCGCCAAAACAGTAAAAGACAAACCTACCATGATTGTCGCCAAAACCATCAAAGGCAAAGGCGTTTGCCAAATGGAAAACGTCGCCGACTGGCACGGCAAAGCCCCGTCCAAAGAAGAATGCGCAACCTTCCTAGCCGCATTAGATGCTTTGGACGATTAATACATACTTAGGCATTGCAGAAGCTTGCAGGCGCAGGTGGGTGTATTGACAACGTTCCGCCACTAGCGTTTGACTTCCGCTAATGCCAGCACACTGCCTACTAGCAAAAAAATATTCGTTTCATCAAGCTTAAAAGAAACTATGAATATATGCGCGGATGGCTATGAATGTCCAGATGCAAGGCGCACCGGAAAAACGTGCAGCGCCGCGTACATCCGTACGCAAGCAATCGTTTTGAGGAGCAACGCCGCAGATGGGCGTTCAGAGCCATTCGCCCCTGAAAGAGGTGCATAAATTAAATGGGAAATTTAGCTACGAGAGAAGCCTACGGTCAAGCCCTTAAAGACCTAGGTGACCGCAATAAAAATGTCGTGGTATTGGATGCCGATTTGTCCAAGTCCACGAAAACCAATGTATTTGCAAAAGCGCATCCTGACCGTTTTTTTAATGTCGGTATTGCCGAACAGAATATGATGGGAGTTGCCGCAGGCCTGGCTGCTGCCGGTAAAATTCCGTTTGTTTCCACATTCGCCATGTTTGCAACCGGCCGTGCTTTTGAGCAAGTGCGCAATTCCATTTGTTATCCAGAGCTCAATGTCAAAATTGCTGCTACCCATGCTGGGCTGACAGTTGGCGAAGACGGTGCTTCTCACCAGTCTATCGAAGACATTGCCGTTATGCGGGTGCTCCCTAATATGACAGTTATTGTGCCTGCTGATGCCACTGAGACTAAGCAAGCCATTGATTTTGCCGCCGAATATAACGGACCGGTCTATATTCGTCTGGGACGTGCTTCAGTACCTGATATTTTTGGTGAAGCTTATGAATTCAAAATTGGTAAAGCCGCTCAACTGGCAGATGGCAGTGATGTAACCCTTATTGCCTGCGGCGTTATGGTGGCTCCGGCCCGCCAGGCAGCCGAGCAGCTTATTTCCCAGGGAATAAGTGCCCGGGTTTTGGATATGGCTTCCATCAAACCTATTGATAAAGAAGCAATTATTGCTGCGGCCCGTGACACTGGTGCAATTGTGACCTGTGAAGAGCACAGCATCATCGGCGGTCTTGGCAGTGCGGTAGCCGAAGTGGTTGTCGAGCATGCGCCTGTTCCTATGGAACGCCTTGGTGTTATGGATACCTTTGGTGAATCCGGTACTCCGAATGATCTGCTAAAAAAGTATAACTTAACCGATGAAGCCATTGTTGCTGCCGCCAAAAGAGTTGTGAGCCGTAAAAAGTAGCAGTTGCTTTATAGGTAACAACTGAGCACCATATAGGCAAGTTTTAAAAAATTCCGCACATGCATATCTATGATGTATGTGCGGAATCTTTTTTGTTTAGGTAAACCTGACAGATACTTGTAATGACAGGCGAGATATATCGGAAGGAGGGAGGCTGTGAGCTGCTGGCAAGTAATCAATCTGGGTCAGCGGGTACTTCGCCGTATCGGGGTGGGGGTGGTTGGGGTGTTGGCACTCTTTCAGATCGGGGGTGCTTTTTCTACGGCCTTGTCCATGCTGGTGTCCTTGGCGGTATATGCGCTGGCTTTTGGTATTAAATTTGCTGTTGGTTTTGTTATTTTACTACTTGTTCATGAATGGGGACATATTGCGGCTTCACGTATTGTTGGCCTTAGAACCAGCGGACCTACTTTCATTCCGTTTATTGGTGCGGTTATCAGTCTAAACCGCCCACCGGTCAACGCCAAAATGACTGCGAATATTGCTATTGGCGGTCCGGCAGCCGGGACACTCAGTGCCTTAGTATGTCTGGCCTTTTATCTATGGAGTAACAGTATGTTGATGCTGGTACTTGCATATACTGCCTGTCTGTTAAATATTTTTAATCTCATTCCCTGTGCTCCGCTTGACGGAGCACGGATTGCGGCTGCCATCTCGCCCCGGCTTTGGTGGATTGGCAGTTTTGTTATTGCTGTCGTCTTTTTTTATACTTATAATGTTTTGGTGCTGCTGATTTTTTTATTTTCTCTGTTAGAATTATGGCAAGGAGAGAAAACCCAGGAGTGTGGTTACTATCAATTAAGTGCCAGGCAGCGTCTTACAGTAACCTGGTGGTATTTCGGCTTAGTGGGTGTATTGGGCCTGACAACACTGTATACGTTAGAATTGTTGAAATAAGCATAATCGGCAGTAAAAAGACCTTGTAAAATAATGGCAAATAATAGCAATTCTTACGCAATAGTAGCAAAGAAAAAGGAGGGTTTTCTATACCCACGTCGAATAAATTATATGTTTTGGTCTTTGAATTTGTAATGGAGGTACTCTAGAAATTGATTTACATGAGTGAAGTGTCGAAAGTCTACAGCAACGGCTCAGTTGCGTTGGCAGATGTTACAGTAGATATCCACAAAGGTGATTTTGTATTTGTTGTTGGTCCGAGCGGTGCTGGCAAATCGACATTCATTAAGTTGATTTTACGCGAAGAACTGCCTACTAGTGGTCGAATTGTTGTAAATGGCAAGAATGTTATAGATATGCAGCCTGGAGAAGTGCCGTATTTAAGACGGACTTTGGGCATGGTATTTCAGGATTACCGGTTATTGCCTAATAAAACTGTATATGATAATGTGGCTTTTGCTATGCAGGTAATTGAAGCACCCCGCCGCGAGATTCAGAAACGAGTGCACAATGTGCTTGAACTTGTCGGTCTTAGGCACAAGCTGCGGACATATCCTTCCGAGCTGTCCGGCGGCGAGCAGCAGCGGGTAGCTATTGCCCGGGCCATTGTCAATAATCCGGTTATTGTAATTGCCGACGAACCTACAGGCAATCTTGATCCGGAAACTTCATGGGAAATCATGAAGGTATTTGATACCATTAATAAGGCAGGCACGACCATAATTATGGCCACCCACGATAAAACCGTCGTAGATGCTATGCGAAAACGCGTTATCGCTATTGAAAAAGGCCGTATTGCCCGTGACCAGGTAAAAGGAGTATACGGCTATGAAGATTAGAACGTTTGAATATTTTTTGCGCGAGGCGGTTACTTCACTTAAGCGTAATGGGTTAATGAGTATTGCCTCGGTGAGCACAGTGGCTTTATCGCTGTTGATTTTGGGGATATTTCTGGTTATGGTGCTTAACCTTAATCACATTGCTTCTACTCTGGAAACCCAAGTGCAGATTACGGTATATATGGAAGATGGGCTTTCTGACCGGGATATGCGGGAAATTGGTACAAGAATAACTAAAATGACCGGTGTGACAGAAGTCATGTTTGTTGATAAGGAAGAAGCTATGGCGAAGTTCAAAGAGCGTCTGGGTGAGCAGAAAGGCTTGCTTACCGCGCTAGGAGAAACTAATCCGTTGCCGAACTCCTTTGAAGTAAAAGTAGACAAGCCAGAGTATGTTAAGACGGTATCTCAGACAATTTCCCAGCTTAAAGGCGTAGAGAATGCTAAATATGGTCAGGAAGTTATTGAGCAGCTGTTTGCGCTGACAAAAATGATTCGGATATTTGGGCTTCTGCTTATTATTTTTCTTGGGCTGGCGGCCTTGTTCATTATCTCCAACACCATTCGGATTACCGTGTTTGCCCGCCGCAAAGAAATCGGCATTATGAAGTATGTCGGGGCTACAGATTGGTTTATCCGTTTCCCGTTTATGATTGAAGGTATGATTTTGGGATTTGTTGGTGCGCTTTGTGCAGTACTTATCCTGAGCCAAACCTATAGTACACTTACTGATAAGGTTTACGAGTCGCTGGCATTTTTACCACTGATTCCTAAAAACCCGTTTTTAACCAATATAAGCATGATCCTTCTAATTGTCGGGACGGCAATCGGTGCGTTAGGCAGTACGATTTCACTGAAACGCTTTATGAAGGTGTAACAGGGGGGAAGAACTTTGTTGACAAAACGGAGAAGTTTGTCGATACTAATGGTCATGTTGCTGATAGCTTGTATTCTTGGCACAGCATTGGCCGATGAAATCGATCAAAAACAACGGGAACTTGAAAGTGTTCAGCAGCAGATGGGGGTGCAGCAAAATAAGGCTGCACAGGCACAACAACAGGTTGACAGTGTTTCTGAGAAGCTACGGGTGATTCAGGGTAACCTGGATACCGTTGTCGGTGAATATAACGCCATTTTGTCCAAATTAGCCGCTACCGAGCAGCAAATAACAGTAAATACCGAGTTATTGGCCCGAGTTGAGAAAAATTTGGCTGAGCGCAGTCAGATCCTAAATAAAAGAATGCGCGACATTTATAAAAACGGTCAGGTAAACTATCTGGATGTTTTATTTGGTGCTGCGGATTTTGCCGACTTTACCACCAGAGCGGATTTGTTAAAACGTGTTGTTAATTTGGATCTGACACTTGTTAATCAGGTAAAAGCCGAACGCGAGCTTGTTATTGAAAAACGGGCAGAACTCGAACGCGACAAAGCAGCTATTATTGAACTCAGGGCGCAAGCCGCTGCGGCGAAGGCTGTTATCGAAAATAATAAAAAACAGCAGGAAACGGTATTGAATTCAGCGGTAAGCGAGCGTGATACGGCTGAGCAGGCATATCGGGAACTTATGGCGACCTCCAGTCAGATTGAACAAATGATCCGTCGCATCCAATCAGGCGGCAGTCAGGCAACTGGACCGGCAGGCGGCAGCGGCGCGTTGGTGTGGCCGACCTCAGGTCCGATTACGTCTCCGTTTGGTTGGCGGACCCATCCTATTTTTGGTACAGAACGCTTCCACAGTGGGATTGATATTGGTGCAGACTATGGTGATTCGGTTGTGGCCGCCGATAGTGGTGTTGTAATGACCAGCGGTTGGCTGGGTGGTTATGGCAATGCCGTTATTATTGATCATGGCAACGGTATCTCAACATTGTATGCTCATAACTCGGAGCTCTTAGTAGAAGAAGGAGCCAGGGTGCGCAAAGGGCAATTGATTTCCCGCGTTGGTTCGACAGGCTATTCCACCGGTCCGCATCTGCACTTTGAAGTGCGGCAAAATGGCTCGCCGGTTAGTCCGATGAATTATTTGCCGTAATTGGTATGAAACAAGCAAGAAGAATAATTACAGATATTTTGACATATAGTTAAAAGGATAAAAGGGATGAGTCCGGTGGTTATACCGTGACTTTTGCGAGGTGTGTTTATTGAGCCGCCGTAAAATAATTGTCGGTGCGTTACTTTTAGTTATTGTAACCTTTTTTGCAACATCTGCCGGATTTCTATATTTGATTAATGCCTGGTCAGCTGATGCTGCCGGTGCGCTGCGCGTAATCAAGGCATTACAGATTGTTAAGTCCCGGTATGTAGAAGAAGTATCTTCAGATACCCTGATGGCCGGAGCCATCAAGGGTATGGTAAAGTCTCTTAATGATCCACATTCCATATATATGGATGCCAAAACCTTTAAAGAATTTATGATTGAGACCGAAGGCTCTTTCGGCGGTGTTGGCATTGTTATTGGGATGAAGGATAAACTGCTCACCGTAATTGCTCCCATCGAGGGGACACCCGGAGAAAAAGCCGGTATTAAAAGCGGAGATCAAATTATCAAAATTGATGGGCAGGACACCAAGGATATGGCGTTGGATGAAGCTGTCAACAAGATTCGCGGTCAGGAAGGCAGCAAGATTGTATTAACACTGATGCGGGGGCAGGAAGTACAGGATTATACACTGACCCGCTCTAACATTCAGATTAAGACCGTTGCCGGCAAGATGCTGGAAAATAATATTGGCTATATCCGGCTATCCATGTTTAATGAGAACACCGGGAATGAATTTATTCGCAAACTTCAGGAACTGGAAAAGCAGGGCATGAAAGCACTGGTGCTTGATTTGCGGGATAATCCTGGCGGACTTTTGAACGAGAGCGTCAAGGTTGCCAGTCAGTTTGTTCCTAAAGGCCCGGTGGTTTCGGTCGTTACCCGTGATGGTCAGCGGGAAACACATACTTCCAACCTGGAAACGACGAAATACCCGGTGGTTATTTTAGTAAATGGCGGTAGTGCCAGTGCTTCCGAAATTGTTGCCGGAGCCGCCCAGGATACTGGGGCAGGCACGCTGGTAGGCACCAAAACCTATGGAAAAGGATCTGTGCAGACAGTTGTCCGCCTGGATGAAGGCTCGGCCATCAAATTGACTATTGCCAAGTATCTGACGCCAAAAGACCGGTCAATTAACGGCGTAGGCATTGAGCCTGATATTGTAGTGGAACTGCCGGAAAGTAAAGATAAGGATGTACAACTGGATAAAGCGCTTGAGGTTTTAAAAAGTAAAATGTAGTATTGTTAAGGTGGAAGGGGCTGTCGCGGAAGCCTTATATGTCAAATACAAAACCCAGCACAGACAGCCGTCATACAACGCTTCGCCGCTGGCGCTTAACCTCCGCTTATGCATAACGACCGCCTGTGCTTCCGTACTGTTTACGCCTGTTCTGAGCAAAGAGTGTAGTTTTGTCCTGTTAATTAAACCCTAAGGTAGTACCACCACCTCCTTGCCTTACAGAAGTTGTGCCCCATAAGGTGGTGTTTATGGTACCCTCGTAACTACCGTACCCCGTTGGCCTTTGCCGGAAAAAGCGTTCCGCAGGAGAAAATCCGGGCGGTATTCCGTTAAGAAACCCGTACTGTTTGAGCGTAGCGAGTTTACGGGTTTTAGGAATATCGCCCGGATTTTCAGCTTTTGGAGGCTTCAGGCCTAGACTTTTTGGTACTTTTGTGTCATGACAAAAGTACATTCCTTCTCCTTGTATTTCATTGATTTAACAGGTATAGCAATAGTGTACAGTGAGGTGAGACAAGTTGTTTCCATGGGTCGATTTACTCGCGCTCATTATTCGCGGATCATTGGATGTAGTGCAAGATACCAATTTTTGGATCATTTTGGCTTTGGTCGGCTATCAGTACTGGCAGCTGCAAAAAAGACAGCAGCAAATGTTTGGCGTATATAACTATACGCTGACAAGGCAGGTTATGCTGGCAGGCCTGTATGGACTTATCGGTGGTATTACCGGCAGTTTTTTACTAACACTTGTCGGAGTTACGCTTAATCAGCTGGGTTTACAATATATCTGGCCGGTGGCGCTGGTGTTGATGCTTATTAATATGCGATTTTTGTGTTTTGCCTATGCTGGCGGCTTAGTGGCACTGTCCAATGTACTCTTTGGCTGGCCGGAAGTTAATGTGCCGCAAGTATTATCGTTGGTAGCTGTGCTGCATATTACCGAGAGTGTATTAATTGCTATTAGCGGTGGTTACAGTTCTGTGCCGATGATTATTAAGAAAGCAGATGGCCGCTTGGTAGGAGCTTTTAGCCTGCAGAATTTCTGGCCGCTACCGCTGGTTGTCCTGGCGGCGGTGGCTGTACCCACAGGCGCTGAAACCGGCGGGTTACTAAAGATGCCGGAATGGTGGCCGCTATTAACAATGCCGCAAGAACCGCCAAGCGGGTCAACCTGGGTTTATGTAATGGCGCCGGTAGTGGCAGCACTTGGCTATACTGATATGGCCATTGCCAGTTTGCCACAGCAGCGGCGGTTGCATTCGGCGCTGCATCTGGCAGGCTATAGTATCGTGCTGCTAGTACTGGCGGTTTTGTCGGCAAAATATTTGTGGCTGCAAGCTGTTGCGGCAGTACTGTCACCGCTTGGCCATGAATTTCTCATTCAGAAAGATAACCGCCATGAGATGGAGCAGCCGCCACGGTTTGTGCCGCCGCCCTATGGGCTTATGGTACTTGATACTGTCAGTAATTCGCCGGCCGCCGGCCTGCTCAAGCCGGGAGATATTATTATCAACCTGGCAGGGATTCCGATAAACAACAAATTTGATTTGTCGACAGCAATTAGCCAGGCACCTGAAAGCTTTGAACTGGTTTTTGAACGAACAGGCCAGGAAGTACGTAAAAACAGCAAATTCAAAGATGGGCAGCGTCGCTTGGGTGTAATTTTGGTTCCTGACGGGGACGAGCAGTATTATGCCGAAATGGTTACCGAAAGGTATGGACTGATTGACTGGCTTAAAGATAAGTTCAAAAAACGCTAGAATAGGAAAGAATAAATCAGATAGGTGATAATTATGGCAACTGTACCAAAACTTAACACGGTCCATCAGGAGGGCGGAATTCCCTTTAAAGTAGAGGCGCCTTTTGTGCCAACTGGTGATCAGCCGACAGCTATTGATCAGCTAGCCGAGCATGTTAACGGCGGGGATGTTGCGCAAGTGCTTCTGGGGGCTACCGGCACAGGCAAGACCTTTACCATAGCCAAAGTAATTGAAACCGTGCAAAGACCGACGTTGGTCATTGCCCATAATAAAACACTTGCCGCTCAGCTGGCCAGCGAGTTTAAGGAGTTTTTTCCCAATAATGCGGTTGAATACTTTGTAAGTTATTATGATTATTATCAGCCGGAAGCGTATATTGCGCATACTGATACCTATATTGAAAAAGATGCTTCCATTAATGATGAAATTGACAAACTGCGTCACTCGGCGACCAGTGCACTGTTTGAGCGGCGGGATGTCATTATAGTGGCCAGCGTGTCTTGCATTTATGGCTTAGGCTCACCAGATGAATACCGGGGGCTGGTGCTGTCGCTGCGCCAGGGACAAACCAAGGACCGGGACGACATTCTGCGTAAGCTGGTGGAAATCCAGTATGAACGTAACGACTATAACTTTAGCCGCGGCACCTTCCGGGTGCGCGGCGATATTGTGGAAATTTTTCCGGCGGCTTATGGAGAAAGAGCCTTGCGGGTTGAATTGTTCGGTGATGAGATTGAACGTATTCTGGAGATTGATACCCTGACAGGAGAAATTCTTGCCGAACGTAAACATATCTCGGTTTATCCGGCCTCTCACTATGTTACTTCGCGGGAAAACCTGCTGCGGGCGGCGCAGGATATTGAAGCCGAACTGGACGAACGGCTGGCTTATATGAGGGCCAATGATAAGCTGTTAGAAGCTCAGCGACTGGAGCAGCGTACCCGTTATGATCTGGAAATGTTGCTGGAAATGGGCTACTGTTCTGGTATTGAAAACTACTCCAGGCATCTTACCAAGCGTCAGCCTGGCGAGTCGCCCTATACGCTGATAGATTACTTTCCTGAAGATTTCCTCATTGTGATTGACGAATCCCATGTTACTTTGCCGCAAATCAGAGCCATGTACGCCGGCGACCGCTCGCGCAAAGAAGCGCTGGTGGAGAACGGCTTTCGTTTGCCCTCGGCTTTTGACAACCGTCCGTTGACTTTTGATGAATTTAAGGAACGCATTAATCAGATTATCTATGTTTCCGCTACGCCGGCTGCCTATGAGCTGCAGCAATCCAGCCAGGTGGCTCAGCAGATTATTCGACCGACAGGTCTTGTTGACCCGGAAATTGAAGTGCGCCCCATCAAAGGCCAAATGGATGATTTGCTGGATGAAATTAAAAAACGGTCGGCAGTCAATGAGCGGGTGCTTGTGACCACACTGACCAAAAAGATGGCGGAAAATCTGACCGAGTACTTAAAAGGCATGGGAATCAAGGTCAATTATCTGCATTCTGATATTGCGACAATTGAACGGGTCGAGATTATCCGGGATTTGCGGTCAGGGGTGCATGATGTACTAATTGGCATAAACTTGCTCCGGGAAGGGCTGGATATGCCGGAAGTGTCGCTTGTCGCCATTTTGGATGCCGACAAAGAAGGGTTTTTACGCTCTGAAACCTCGCTGGTTCAGACTATTGGCCGTGCCGCTCGTAATGCTCACGGAAAAGTTATCATGTATGCTGATGTCATTACTGATTCTATGCGGCGGGCGATGAGCGAAACCGACCGTCGCCGGGAGATTCAGGTGGAATACAATACCAAACATGGTATAACACCTAAGACCATCGAAAAACGCGTAAAAGAACTTATTGAAACTACCAAGGTAGCAGAAACTCCGGCCAGTTATAAAGCTGATCGCATTGGCAATATGAAGCGCGAAGATATGCTGGAACTGGCTGATAATCTGGAAAAAGAAATGCGCCAGGCCTCCAAGCAACTGGAATTCGAGCGAGCCGCCGAACTTCGGGATATGATTGTCGAGCTGCGACAAAAGGCGGGGACAGGGACAGCAAAGCCCAAAACTGCTGGTAGTAAAGCGACGAAACGACCGAAAAAGTAAGGCGGCGTCACAATTGGCAGCTAAACGCGAACTACTAGCGTTTTAAGTGTGTTTAATTCCAATGTAAAGGCCGGTACAGACGACCGATATACAACGCTGCGTCGCTAGCGCTTAACCTCTGCTTATGCATAACGGCCGCCAGTGCTACGCCTATTCTAAGCAAAGTGAGTGTAGTTTTGACTTGTTACTTCAACCCTAAGATAGTACTACAACTTCTTTGCCTTACAGAAGTTGTGCCCCATTAGGTGGTGCCTAGGGCAAGCCGCGTGACTTCCGTAACCCCTTGGCCTTTGCCGGAAAAAGCGTTCCGCAGGAGAAAAGCCGGGTGGTATTCCGTTAAGAAATTCGTACTGTTTGAGCGTAGCGAGTTTACGAATTTTAGGAATATCGCCTGGCTTTTCAGCTTTTGGAGGCTTCGGGCCTAGAATTTTTGGTACTTTTGTTTCATGACAAAAGTACACCCCGTTCACTTGGATTCCATTAAATTGTTTAAAGGCGTAGCATGGGTTTTCCATTAAAAATGACCGCCACCAGCGATAATTTTATATCAATATTGCGACAGTCTCTTCATTTCTTATAGCTTTCTGGTAAATTATAAAGTCTGTGAGCGCAATTTGTATTTCCTATTTTCATCATGCTGTTAATATAGTATAATGAACGTACATATGTTCGACCTACAAGGGAAGAAGTTTTTGTGTTAATACCCAGCTACCATTATCATAAAAATATTGATATAATATAAAGGTCGAATAATTAATATTAACTAATATGCACTTCGCTCAAAAAAGAGATGTTGCAGATTGTTTAGGAAAGGGAACCAAAGATGCCAGAAAACATTGTTATTAAAGGTGCCAGACAGCACAATTTAAAAAATATTGATATAACCATTCCCCGCGACAAACTGGTGGTTATTACCGGGTTAAGCGGTTCAGGCAAGTCTTCACTGGCTTTTGATACCATTTACGCCGAAGGCCAGCGGCGCTATGTTGAGTCACTATCTTCCTATGCCCGTCAATTTTTGGGGCAGATGGACAAACCCGATGTCGATTATATTGAGGGCTTGTCACCGGCGATATCGATTGACCAGAAAACTACCAGTCGCAACCCGCGTTCAACTGTGGGCACGGTTACCGAGATTTATGACTATTTGCGGCTATTGTTTGCACGGGCAGGCCGCCCCTCTTGCCCTAAATGCGGCAAGCCTATTAGCCAGCAGACTGTAGAGCAGATGGTTGACCAGCTTATGGCCTTAGGTGAAGGTGCGCGTCTGACCATTATGGCACCGGTGATACGCGGTAAAAAAGGCGAGCATCATAAAGTATTGGAAGACATCCGCAAAAACGGCTATGTCCGGGTACGGGTAGATGGCGAAATCCATGATATTACTGATGAAATCAACCTGGAAAAAAACAAGAAACATTCCATTGAAGTTGTTGTTGACCGCATTGTGGTGCGGGAAGGCGTAAACGGCCGGTTGGCCGATTCGCTGGAAACCTCGCTGAAACTGGGTGGCGGTATTGTAATTGTTGATATCGGCGGCGATAAGGAAGTTATGTTTAGTCAGAATTTTGCCTGCGTTGACTGCGGAATCAGTCTGCCGGAGATCGCGCCGCGCATGTTTTCCTTTAACAGCCCGTTTGGCGCCTGCCCGGACTGTACCGGACTGGGCAACAATTTGGAGATTGATCCGGCGCTGGTTATTCCTGATCCCGGCAAGTCTTTTATTGACGGTGTCCTTGCGCCTCTGAGCAAAAATACAAACTCGTATTTTATGTGTCAGTTAGAGGCAGTACTGGAACAGTACGGTCATACCCTTTATGACACTTGGGAAAATATTGCTGAAAAACTTAGGGATATTATTCTTAATGGTGCAGGCCTAGAGAAATTTACCTACCGATATGAAAATATGTACGGAGAAACCAAGACCTATCACTCTACTTTTGAAGGCGTATTGCCGCTGTTAAGCCGTAGACACCGGGAATCTACCTCAGACTGGTCGCGGGAAGAAATCGAAGAATATATGAGCTCCAAGCCTTGTCCGACTTGCAAGGGAGCCCGGCTTAAACCTGAGGCGCTAGCTATCAAAGTCGGCGAGAAAAATATCAATGAAGTAACCCGGATGACAGTGGCCGAATGCAAGGAATTTTTTGCCGCTCTTACCCTCACCGAGCGCGAGAACATTATTGCCAGACAAATCCTGAAAGAAATCCATGCCCGCTTGGGATTTTTACTCAATGTCGGTTTGGATTATCTTACCCTTGACCGGGCAGCCGGTACATTATCTGGCGGGGAAGCTCAGCGTATCAGGCTGGCTACCCAGATTGGCTCCGGCCTTGTAGGGGTGCTGTATATTTTGGATGAGCCTAGTATCGGGCTGCATCAGCGTGATAACAACAGGCTGCTTGCCGCCTTAAAGCATATGCGGGACTTAGGTAATACCCTGCTGGTGGTTGAGCATGATGAAGACACTATGTATGCTGCCGACCATATTATTGATATTGGTCCTGCGGCCGGAGCGGGCGGCGGGACTGTTGTCGCCCAGGGAAATGTTGATGTAATTAAGAACTGTGAAGCTTCCATTACCGGCCAATATTTAAGCGGCCGTCAGACTATTCCGGTGCCGGCCGTGCGGCGTAAGCCTAACGGCAAGTGGCTAGAGGTTATGGGTGCCACGGAAAACAATCTGAAAAAACTCAATGCCCGTTTTCCACTGGGGGTATTTACTGCGGTTACAGGCGTGTCAGGTTCAGGCAAGAGTACCTTGGTCAATGAAATTTTGTACAAGGGTTTAGCAAGCCGCCTATATCATGCCAGCCGCACACGTCCGGGTGCGCATGACAGCATTCGCGGGTTGGAGTATATTGATAAAATAATCGATATTGACCAGTCACCTATTGGTCGTACTCCGCGTTCCAATCCGGCCACCTATACCGGTCTGTTTGACAATATCCGTGAAATTTTCAGCCAGACTCCAGAGGCCAAAATGCGCGGCTACAAACCCGGACGTTTCAGCTTTAATGTCAAAGGCGGCCGCTGTGAAGCCTGCAAAGGCGACGGGATTATTAAGATTGAAATGCATTTTCTGCCTGATGTGTATGTGCCTTGTGAAGTATGCAAAGGTGCCAGATATAACCGCGAAACCCTGGAGGTTCGCTACAAAGGCAAAAGTATTTCTGATGTGCTTAATATGGTGGTGGATGAGGCTGTAGAATTCTTCCAGAACATCCCTAAAATTCACCGTAAGCTGCAAGTGTTACAGGATGTCGGATTAGGCTATATTAAATTGGGACAACCGGCGACCCAACTGTCAGGAGGGGAAGCTCAGCGCATTAAATTGGCAACCGAACTGGCTCGCCGCAGTACCGGCAAAACCTTATATATTCTGGATGAACCTACTACCGGCCTGCATACGGCTGACATTCACAAGCTGCTCGAAGTATTGCAGCGGCTGGTGGACGGTGGCGACACAGTGGTTGTGATTGAGCATAATCTGGACGTTATTAAAACAGCTGACTATATTCTAGATTTAGGACCTGAAGGTGGCAATAAGGGCGGTACCATTGTTGCTCAGGGCACACCGGAACAGGTGGTTAAAGTGCCTGAATCTTATACCGGTCAGTTTTTAGCGCCTGTATTATCCAAAGGGAAAGCATAACTTCCCTGGTAAACGATGTAAGGCTTCTGACGGCCTAATAGGCGCGGCAGAAGCCTAGGCGCTTATCTTAACTCGTGGAACGCGCCAGTAAAGGAGGTTACGGCCATTTCTGTTATAGCTCCTATAGTGGAGGAAAAGCTGACACTTTTGCCAGATAAACCAGGCGTTTATCTGATGAAAGACGAAAAAGCCCGGATTATTTATGTCGGCAAAGCCATTAATCTGAAAAACCGGGTGCGTTCCTATTTTCAGTCCAGCCGTAATCATTCGGCCAAAGTTCTGGCTATGGTGGCGCGCATTGCTGATCTCGAATATATCATTACCGCCTCAGAGATTGAGGCGCTGATTCTGGAATGCAACCTGATAAAAAAACATCGCCCCAAATACAATATCAGTTTGCGGGACGATAAAACCTATCCGTATATTAAAGTAACCAAAGAGGAATTTCCCCGGGTATATGCCACTCGTAAGGTGCTAAAAGATGGAGCGCGCTATTTTGGTCCATACACCAGCGCCGGAGCAGTGCATGAAACGCTGCAGCTTTTAAAGACGTTGTTTCCGTTGCGTTCCTGCCGGCGACTTGATGCCAAGCGGCCTTGTCTGGAGCATCATATCAAACGCTGTCTGGCACCTTGTGCCGGCAAGGTAGATGAACAAAGCTATGGTGAAATGATAAAGGCGGTGGCTTTGTTTCTTGAAGGGCGCAGTGATGTTGTTGCCAAAAATCTGCGTCAGCGGATGGCTGAAGCGGCGGAAAATCTGGAGTTTGAACAGGCTGCCAGGCTGCGTGACCAACTTGCTGCTGTGGAAAAGATTATGGAAAAGCAAAATATCGTAACAGGCAGCGGCGATCAGGATGCGATTGGCCTGGCACATTCGGCTGCCGGAATTTGTGCGCAGGTATTCTTTATCCGCAGTGGCAAGATGGTTGGACGTGACCACTTCTTGTTAACTGGCGGTGAGGAGGAAACTGATCAGACTATCTTAGAGGCCTTTATCAAGCAGTACTACAGCCAGGCTGCCTTTATTCCCCGAGAAATTCTGTTGCCGATGGAATTGGAGGAACAGCAGCTTTTAGCCGACTGGCTGAGCGGCAGCAAAGGCGGCAAAGTGCAGGTGGAAACGCCCAAACGCGGTACCAAAAAAGATTTGGTTAATATGGCGGCAGGCAACGCTGTTATTGTGCTTGAAGAACAGGCGGCCCGGCTGGAAGCTGACGCCGACAAAACAGCTGGAGCGGCGGCTGAGCTTGGCGAATATCTGGGCTTGGCAAACACGCCTGAACGCATTGAGTGCTTTGATATTTCTCATATCCAAGGCGCGGAAACCGTGGCATCCATGGTGGTGTTTGAAGGCGGTCGGCCGAATAAAAACGAATACCGCCGCTTCAAACTTAAAACTGTGGAAGGTAAGCCTGATGACTTCAAATCCATGCAGGAAGTGGTGGGACGGCGCTATCGGGAGGCGCTCGAAAAAGGCCCAATTCCTGATCTCATCATTATTGACGGCGGTAAAGGTCAGCTTAATGCCGCCCTGTCGCTGATACGCGGCGCCGGGCTTGCCACTGTGCCGGTTGTCGGTCTGGCCAAAGAGTTTGAGCATATTTTTCGTGAGGGAATTAGTGAACCACTTATTCTGCCACGCCATTCCCAGGCTCTCTACTTGGTGCAGCGCATTCGTGATGAAGCGCATCGGTTTGCCATTACCTATCACCGTAAACTGCGCTCCAAACGAAATATGGTGTCTGTGCTTGACCATATTCCGGGGATTGGCGCCAGACGACGGAAAGCACTATGGGATCACTTTGGCAGCTTAGCTAAAATTAAAACTGCCGAAGTAGAGGAGCTTGCCAAAGTTGACGGAATGAATCTGCCATCAGCAGAAGCCGTGTATAATTTTTTCCGCAGCAAAAATATGTAAATCTATTTGCAATATCATTTCCAAAATAGTAAAATAGGTACAGGTTATTTAATTATTAACAAGGAGTGATTTTTCATGGACAAATACAAGTGTATGGTATGTGGTTACGAGTATGACCCGGCCGAGGGTGATTTGGATCATGGAGTGCAGCCGGGAACGTCTTTTGAAAATGTTTCGGATGACTGGCAATGTCCGGTTTGTGGTGTAGGTAAGGATCAGTTTGAAAAACTGTAAATAATATAGTTGACTATAAGAAAAGTCGCGCATGCGTTGAAGCAGCGCGACTTTGTTTTTAATGTGAAATTTTGTTAAGATGCGGCAGCCAGCCACGATCCAGCATAAGCTGCAACAGGCGGTAGTCAAAATCCAACCCGTCATCCAACGCTTTTCGATACATTTGCGCGACGGTCAACTGATAACAGTTATGCAGACCGGCGAGAATAGCTGTTTGGGAAGCTTTGGCCATTGTGCCTAGCGCGATGGCGATTTCTTGATCGGTCATCCTGGCATCATCAGGAATGGCAACTGGCGATTCATGAAGATTACGTTTAACAAAACGGAAAGCGGGGGTATGGCCGTCGCTGTCGATAAGCTTATCTTCGGCTTCCTCAACAGTTATTTCCGAATGGTGTTTAATGGCTTCTTTAAGAAGACTTTTAAGTTCAGGGTCATGGGCATGATTGTACATGACCTGGAGCATAGCTGTGTTGAAACGTCCCTGGGCAACAATACCGTAAAGCCCGGCAGCTTCAAGATAATTTAGAGGTTCTTTGTCAAAAATTGCATTCATAATGGTACGGGATTGGGCATTAATTTTGTCCATTACTGTCATTGCGGCAGCCTCCTATCAATTATTTTCTTTTGTAATATAGGCAAACGCAAGAATTTTATACCTGTTATATGATCGATGGGCAGGATTTTGGCGGATAAAAAAGAATTTCACAAAGTATGAAGATTGGATTTCAGGAGGATATTAGACATGGACATACATAGCATCAAAACTGCAGCCAGAGAAAATTTTGCCGGCTCCTGCCGGGTGTGTCCGGTTTGCAACGGTGTTGTCTGTGCCGGCGAAGTTCCGGGGATGGGCGGTTTGGGTACAGGTGCAGCCTTTCGCCATAACATTGAGGCACTGGCCGAATGCCGCTTAAACTTACGAACTGTTCATGATGTCAAAAGACCGGATTTGACCTGCCGGATCTTGGGTTTGGAACTGGATCTGCCGGTGATCGGTGCAGCTATTGGCGGTACAGCACTTAATATGAAGGGCGCTATGACAGAACAAGAATATACCGAAGCTGTTGTCAGCGGCTGCCGCAATGCAGGTACGATCTCGATGACCGGTGATGGTCCTAACCCGATTGTGTTTGATTCCGGCATGGCTGCTATTCATAAAGAAAAAGGCTGGGGAATTCCTATAGTTAAACCCAGACAAACCGAAAAAATCGTTGAATTGGCTGAAAAAGCGGCTGCAGCCGGTTGCCCGGCATTTGGCATAGATATTGATGCGGCGGCGCTTGTTAATATGACTAATGCCGGTCAGCCGGTAGGCCCTAAGACTGGCAAGGAACTGGAATACATAAAAAATCACACAACCATCCCGTTTATTGTTAAAGGTATTATGACTCCTGACGAAGCAGAAGCCTGTTGGCAGGCCGGGGTGGATGCCATTGTTGTTTCCAACCACGGCGGACGGGCGCTTGATTATACTCCTGGTACTGCCGAAGTGTTGCCGTATATTGCCGAAGCTGTTAAAGGAAAAATGACAATTCTGGTAGATGGCGGGGTTCGGAGCGGCGTTGATGTTTTGAAGATGCTGGCTCTAGGGGCAGATGCGGTACTCATTGGCCGTCCGGTGATTATTGGTGCTGTAGGCGGCGGTAAGGAAGGGGTGGAATTCGTGTTGGATCAATACAAAGCTGAGTTACATGCAGCCTTGCTTCTGACCGGTACTGCCAAGGTTAGTGATGTGCCGGTGGAGATATTATGGTAAAACCATCAGAACTTTATTATAGTAGTATAAAAACCGGTTGGGGTCAGATTATTGCTATCTGGTCTGACAACGGCCTATGGGAGCTGAGCTTTCCCCAGCCGGAAGAGGTTGCTGCTGCTGATATTCCACCTGGAATGAGCGCACTGACGCCAGAGCAGGAAGCGCATATGTGGTCTGAACAGCTGGCTACAGAACTGCGCATGTATTTTCAAGGATTTCCCGTACCATTTGGCGTGCCGATTGACTGGCGGTGTTACACTGCTTTTCAGAAAGCCGCACTACTGTATGCGGCTGATATTCCCTACGGCGCCACTGCCAGTTATCAGGTGGTTGCGCAGGCGATTGGCAGTCCGAAAGCCGCCCGGGCGGTTGGCGGAGCCATGCATAGTAACCGTACACCGTTGGTGGTGCCCTGTCATCGGGTTGTGGGGGCAAATGGCAGTTTAATCGGCTTTGGCGGCGGACTGGATTTGAAAAAAGCACTGCTGCTGTTGGAGAGTGGCGGGTAAGATTGCAGGAATATTGTGCCATGAGTTATAATATAGCTAATATTGTTTGTGAACTCATCACGCAGGAGGGGTACAAGGTTGACTGGATTTTTACTGCGGATTATTATTAATGCGGTTATTTTAATTATGCTGGCAGTTGAGCTACCCGGAGTGATTGTAGATACCTTGGGAGGAACGCTGCTAGGAGGAGCCATTGTTGGTCTGGCAAATGCTGCTATTCGACCAATACTTTTAATTGCTGCTTTGCCGTTTAATTTGCCGACTCTGGGCAGTATTACCTTTGCGACCAATATTTTTACGCCGTTTATGGTGGTCAAAACGTTGCCAGGGTTTGAAATTTCCAGCCTAATGACCTCAATTATCGGGGTTATGCTGTTGACACTATGCAGCTTTGCTTTATCAAAAATCATACATGACCGATAAGTTTCAAAGGAGCTACTATGACGATAAAATTAATTGCAATAGATTTGGATGACACTTTGTTAGATAGCAAGCTAGCTGTTTCGCCACGGGCGTGTGAGGCTATCCGTAAGGCTGTGGCAAAAGGCGTCACTGTGACAATTGCCACAGGCCGGATGTATTCTTCGGCTTTGGTTTATGCCAAGCAGCTTGAGCTTGATGTACCACTTATCACCTATAACGGCGGTTTGATTAAGTCCTGCTTATCCGGTGAAACTCTGATGCACCGGCCGATAGAAAGACAAGATGCGCTGGATGTATTGGCCTTATTCAAGGAACGCAACTGGTATATCCAGACCTATATGAATGATGAACTTTATGTGAAAGAACAAAATGAGTATGCTGTCTACTATTCGCGTTTTTCCGGCCGGCCGGCCATTGCTGTTGGCGACAAACTGTTTGAGGCCGAGCAGCCGCCGACCAAGATGCTGTCCATGTCATCAAAAGAAGGCATTATGGACATCTACAATACTGTAAATGCGCAGTTTGGCGATAAACTGACCTTAGCAATATCTAAACCCACTTTCATGGAAATTACGCATCCGCTGGCCAATAAAGGCAGAGCCTTGGCCTTTTTGGCTGATAAACTGCAGATTAAGCAGCAAGAGGTTATGGCGATTGGCGATAGCGGGAATGATTTGGATATGATTAAATATGCCGGCTGGGGTGTTGCCATGGGCAATGCCAGTGACGCCGTTAAGGCTGCTGCTAAACTAACAACTCTCACAAATGATGCCGATGGTGTAGCAGAGGCCATTGAGAAATATGTATTGAGTTAATGCTAATCAGTTCCTGCTTGCTAAAGGGCGGGAACTGCTTTTGACTTTATTTTCCCATATTATATAAGAAGAGAAATACTAATCCGGTTAAGAAAATGTTGCAGACAGTCAGCGCAGACAAGGGAAAGAACAAATAGGGGTGTTCGTGATGATAGATAACTTTCGTCTGGTAATAATTACAGGTATGTCGGGAGCCGGCAAATCGCAGGTAATGCGTTCTATGGAAGACCTGGGTTATTTTTGCGTCGATAACCTGCCGCCCATGCTGATTCCCAAATTTGCCGAACTGTGCGCTCAATCTGGTGGTAAGGTTACCAAAATTGCGCTGGTTGTAGACATTCGTGGCGGTGAGTTCTTCGACACGCTGGTGCAAGTGCTGGAGGACATGGAGAAACAGGGCTTATTGTATGAAATATTATTCCTGGAAGCGTCAGACGCCACCATTATCCGCCGCTACAAAGAAACCAGGCGCCGCCATCCCATGGCGCCCCATGGCCGGATCAGCGAAGGCATCAGCCGGGAACGTGATAGGCTGGAACAAATTAGAGGCAGGGCTACCCATATCATTGATACCTCCGGTTTGGCCACAACCGAACTTCGCAGCAAGATTACAGCCCTGTTTACCGAAGAGCGCGAGCATGAACGCATGACAATTACTGTTGTGTCTTTCGGCTTTAAACATGGTATGCCGATGGATGCCGATATGGTAATGGATGTACGCTTTCTTCCCAATCCCTTTTATGTTGAATCGCTGCGGCGCAAAAGCGGCCGTGAAGCTTTGGTGGGGGATTATATATGGAAGTGGCCTGTTACCCAGCAATTTATGGAGAAACTGTCAGGTCTGATAGACTTTCTTGTGCCTCATTATATCAAAGAGGGTAAAAGCCAACTGGTTCTTGCCATCGGCTGCACCGGCGGCTTACACCGCTCGGTGTTTATCGCTGAAAAAATGTTTGAGTACCTTAAAGGAAAAGGTTATAAGGTTAACGTTGAACACAGGGATATAAAGCACAATGTTGTTGAATAATGGAAATAGTACAAGTTCAGAGCAGGTTAGAAATGTCCAGCTGCAGCGTTCTATATTCATTGTGGCCTACAACGCGTTCAGTTTGTCGCAGATGAACAAAACGCATATTGTACGGGCCGCGATGAGGACGCGACCGCAGTCGTACTGGGAAGTACGTCGGAGGGAGTGCCCACAAGAGGAACACCGTCGCCTACGAGACTGCTTTACGGCAGTTTGTGGCATAGGTTTTGCTATAACAGCATCGCGCAGATGGGCGTTTATCACCTGCTCGGGGGTGGCAAAATGCATTTTTTAAAATGGCTCTATCCTGGCATGAAGTTTAAACGATGGTTGCTGTTGTTTTCCGCTGGGGTTATTTGTGCCAGCCTGGGCTTAGCCATTGTGTTTAACTATAAATATATTGGGGTAATGGAAGAAGCTATCTTCCGCCTGTTTTATCTGACTACAGGCAAATATTATTATGCTGTGACCACAATTGCCGGCATTTCGATTATTGTGCTTGGGCTGGGAATTATGCTGCTGGCAACCCGGAAGATTATTAAGTCGGTCATTAGTGTCCTGGTGCCGGAAGGCTCTGATAAACTGGTAGAGATTATTTTTGAGAAGCGCAAACTCAATCGCGGACCGGCGATTACCGTCATCGGCGGCGGGACAGGATTGTCTGTGCTGTTGCGCGGTATAAAAGGCATTACCAGCAATCTTACGGCAGTGGTTACTGTAGCTGATGACGGTGGTTCCTCAGGGCGACTGCGCGAAGACTTCGGCATTATACCACCTGGTGATTTGCGCAACTGTCTGGTGGCACTTGCCGATACAGAGCCGCTTATGGAAAAGCTGTTTCAACACCGGTTCGGTGGTCACGGAGAATTGGCCGGTCATAATTTTGGTAATTTGTTTATTGCTGCTATGACCGAGATTGTCGGTGATGTGGAACAGGCACTTAAAGAGTCAAGCAAGGTATTGGCGGTGCGTGGCAAGGTGCTGCCATCTTCGGTTGAGCGGGTATTGCTCAGCGCTGAAATGACTGATGGTACAATCGTTCAGGGAGAATCAAAAATTCCGCTTGCTGGCAAAAAAATTAAACAGGTATATATTGAGCCCCGGGATGTTAACCCTGTAAAAGGGGCTGTGGAAGCTATTGATGATGCGGATGCCTGCATCCTGGGGCCTGGCAGCCTCTATACCAGTGTTATTCCTAATTTGCTGGTCAAAGGGATAGCCGAAGCCGTAAAAGAGAGTGCTGCGGTTAAAATATATATATGTAATGTTATGACTCAGCCTGGTGAAACAGACGGTTATACTGCCTATGATCATATCAAGGCCATTCTCGATCACGCTGGCCCTGGGACCATTGATATTGCGGTGGTCAATGTGCAGGAAGTAGCGCCTGAATTACAGCAAGTGTATGCGCAGCAGGGTGCATATCCGGTTTTGCCGGATATTGAAGCTATTGAAGCACTCGGAATAAAAGTAGTTAAGGCAAACCTTATCAGTGAAACCAATCTGGTGCGCCATGATCCGGGAAGACTGTCACGCACCCTGATGACACTGATCTATGATTTGAAACTCAATTCTGATCGGATGCGGTTACTTGATTACTATATTATGGGCGAAAATATTAAAAAACTAAAAGATTAACCAAAGGAATGAGGTCCTTGTCATTTTCAACTGAAGTAAAAAATGAATTGGCCCGTGTGACTGGCAGCCATAATTGCTGTGCCGCCGCTGAACTGGCAGCGCTTATCCGGATGGGAGGCGCGATGTCCATTGGCGGCAATGCCAATCTGGGTATAAATTTTAGCAGCGAAAATGCGGCAGTTACCCGCAAAGCTCTCGGTCTAATCAAAGGCTATTCAAATGTTAAAACTGAAGTGGTGGTTACCAGAGGGCGGCGGCTTAAGAAAAACAATACCTATCATGTGCGGGTTGTGCCATCGCCAGGGGTTAATCAACTGCTTACTGATTTGGGAATCATGCGGGACGGCAGTCTCAATGTTCTGTCCGACCGTGCTATTTTGCGTAAAGCCTGTTGTCGCCGGGCCTATCTCCGAGGGGCGTTTTTAGGTGCTGGTTCTGTTAACCGGCCAGAGGGTTCGTATCATCTGGAACTGGTGACCGGCAATGTTGACTTGGCAAAATCCTTGGTACAGGTTATGAAGTCGCTGGGACTGCCGGGGCGGATGACTGACCGCAAGGATGATTATATTGTCTATTTAAAGGATGGTAATGCCATTACCACTTTTCTACAGCTAATCGGTGCCCATAATGCCTTGTTGACTTTTGAAAATGTGCGGGTTGTTAAGGATATGCGCAACCAGGTTAACCGGTTGGTAAACTGCGAGACAGCCAATTTGCAAAAGACTGTAAATGCTGCTGTGCGTCAGGTTGACAGTATCAAGCTAATTGTAGAGAAACTGGGTCTTGATAAACTGCCGCCGCCGCTGCGGGAAGTGGCTGAAGCGCGACTGGCCTATCCAGAAGCCACTTTATCAGAACTGGTGGAGGCGTTAGACGGGCGGATTGGCAAATCTGGCATAAATCACCGCTTGCGCAAACTAGGAGAAATTGCCCAATCCCTAGAAGCGCGCCGGCCGGAAACAGAGATGGATAAACAATGATACGAAGTTTACAAATTATCGGTGTGCTAGTGTTGCTGACTGTTGGCTGGCTGGTTATGCCTGGTGGCGGTGTGCCTATTTTGGCTTATCACCAGGTAAGCAGCCTGCCTGAGATCTACAGTATTGATGCCGCCGAATTTGAACAGCAGATGAAGTATTTATCCGACCAGGGTTATACGGCGATTTCCTTGGCGGTATTTTTTGCTGCCGGCGGCAAGGGGGACAAACTGCCGCCGCGGCCGGTAATCATTACCTTTGACGATGGGTATGAAGATAATTATTTGACTGCGTTACCCATTATGGAAAAATACAATATGAAAGGCACAGTATTTGTCATTGCCGGACAAGTGGAAAAACCTGAGTATATGACCTGGGAGCAGCTAAAGGCTGCGCAGGCCAGAGGCATGGAGATAGGTTCACATACTTTTAGTCATGTGGCCTTAAACGAACTCCCGCCGGCAGAGCAATTAAACGAGCTTGTACGCTCCAAACAAATGCTGGAGACTAAACTGGGACAGCCGATAACCTTTTTGGCCTATCCTTATGGGCAATATACCGGCGATACAATTGCTGCCTTGAAACAGGCCGGTTATATCGGAGCCTGCACCGGCCAGCCGGGTTTGGCCAGAGTACAAGGAGATGTGTATCAACTAAACCGCGTCAATGTTCCCCGGCCCAAATACGGTCTGTGGGAGTTTCGCGTCAGGCTGCTCAGGGCACAGATTTACGGTAAACTGATGACAGTGCTCAACCAGTAATATCCATGCCAGAACCCGGTAGTTTCCGGTAAAATCCGCCAACAGTTGAAGGGGCGGGGTCAGTCTGTTATAATACCGGTAGGTGTTTGACCAAGTTACTAGGAGGTATACTATTGTTGAATTTTTTACGTCAGGCAAGTGTAACTATGGCGGTTACAATGGCCTTAAGCTTTGTTGCTGCACCCCAGCTAGCGCTGGCTAATAATGGTTTGCCGGCAGAGGCAAACAGTGTTAATCTTACAGAACTACCTGTTACTGTGACTGAACAGAGCGGGAATGTGTTGCTGTCTGACAGTCCGGAGATGGTGCCGGCTGATGGCATTACTTATCAAGATACCGTAAGCGGAGACGCGCGACTATTTTTTCACCATGTAAATGATGCCAAGGAACCCAAGAAAATTGTTGCGCTGTTAACTAACGAGCAAGATAAAGCTGCTGATGTTATCGTCAGCAGACAGGGTTTGGGCGGGCCGGGGTTCGATTATCTGGCTGTGGGAAAAGCTGCTCAGATGAATTTTTTTGCTAAGCAGGACGTCGGTCTTCTTGAGGTGCCGGCAAAAGGCACAGTTCTGCTGGAACCAAAACTTAATGAAGCAGTTGTTGAGCCAGGGGCATTGGTTAACGGTATTTATGAGATCAGAACCAAAGACCCGGTTAAAGTAATTGTTATGATGATGCCTGTTGATGCTGATCCGGCTGAGTTTGTGAAGAAAGCACCGGTATTGCCGGCAGACAGTCATCACCTTAGAGGGACTTTCCCTGGCATGGATCGCCTGCTTGTTCCTACCCAGGTATATAATTCGCCTAACGATGGCGTAATGGCGATTACGCTGGCCGATCACAAAATTGATACCTATGTTAGCGGCATCGATGCCACAGATGGTTCGAAGACGCTGAATTATGGCAATTATGGTGTTGTGTACAAATTGTTCCTGCCTACAGCATTTGAACAAAACTATGCTGTGTTTCTAAATCCCCGGGGTGGGGAATTTGCCGGTGGAATGAAGCTGAAATATCGCCATCAGGAAGAACAAATGGTTGGCGTTCCGGCTGAAAAACTGTTTTTTGGCAGTCAAACCTCGAAGGATGCCGCGCATCTGGGTAATTTTGCAGGCGGACAATCGCTTTGGCTGACCTTTTCGCCGCCCGGAGCTTCCAATCTGCCTGTGAAACTTGTTCTGGCTCCGGTAGCTAAAACCAAATAATACGGAAATTTAGTGGTGATATCGATTGCTCTGTCTGCTATTGGCAGAGCAATCTCCTTTTACTATTGATTCTTGAGCGCAAAAAAGCTAAAATAATATAGTAACGTAATTACATATTTACGTAGGCAAGGAGGGACTATCTGTGAAAAAACATGTTGTAACTATTAATAAAGCATCGCTCGCTCAAACTGTACATACTGGCGGTTGCGGAGAATGCCAGGCATCCTGTCAATCGGCCTGCAAAACTTCCTGCACTGTCGGCAATCAGGTTTGCCAAAAGCAGGCGTAGAGCGCAAGCCCCTTGCCTAGTCAAGGGGCTTAACTTATTTTTGAAAGGAAATAGAATGCAGCTTCATAAATTTAAAATAAGCAATCTTAATATTGTACTTGATATCAACAGTGGTGCCGTGCATATTGTTGACGATATGGTATATGATATACTGGATATTTTTAACGGGACTAATGAGGCCGAAGTGGTAGCCGCGCTTTCGCCTAACTATGAGCAGTCAGCTCTTGTGGAGGCTATGGCTGAACTTCAGGAACTCATCAAAGCCGGGCAATTGTTTGCGCCGGAATTAACTGTGCCGCTTACCTTTAAGGAGAAGCCACTGGTAAAATCGCTTTGTCTGCATGTGGCCCATGATTGTAATTTGCGCTGTGGCTACTGTTTTGCCGGTACCGGTGATTTTGGCCATGACCGCGGTCTAATGCCTAAAGAGATTGGTGAACGGGCTGTTGATTTTATTATTGAAAACAGCGGTGGGCGCCGTCATTGTGAACTGGATTTCTTTGGCGGTGAACCGCTTTTAAATATGAATACTGTCCGTCATGTGGTCAGCTATGTAAGAAAACGCGAGCTTGAGGCTAACAAAGAATTCAAGCTGACACTGACTACCAATGCGCTGCTTTTGACTGACGAAATCATTGAGTACCTCAATGACAACAATATTAGTTTGGTGCTTAGCCTGGATGGGCGGCCTGAGGTGCATGACAAGATGCGTCCGCGGGTGGACGGCAGCGGCAGTTATGATAAGGTGCTTACACGCTGTAAGCAGGTATCTCAGTCGCGCGGTGACCAAAATTACTATTTGCGCGGCACGTTTACTGCCTATAATCTTGATTTTGCGGCTGATGTGCTGTCAATGGCCGATCAGGGTTTCAGCCAGCTGTCAGTGGAGCCGGTTGTTGCCAAAGATGCTGATTATGCGTTAACAGAAGAACATTTGCCTGTTTTATTTAGGCAGTATGAGCTCTTGGCTGAAGAATACCTGAAACGCAAGTTAGCAGGCAAAGGTTTTGACTTTTTCCATTTTAATCTGGATTTAAGCAATGGGCCCTGTGTTGCTAAGCGGTTAAGCGGCTGCGGAGCAGGCCATGAGTATTTTGCCGTGACGCCTGAGGGCGATTTATATCCCTGCCATCAGTTTGTCGGGCGGGATGAATATAAATTGGGCAATATTTTTGAAGGCATTAAAAACACCGAGATGCCGGTGAAATTCCGTCAGGCACATGTGCTCAACAAACCAACCTGTCGTGAATGCTGGGCTAGGTTTTACTGCAGCGGCGGTTGCCATGCTAATGCTGATTTGTTCCATAATGATTTGCATCAGCCATATGAAGTTGGCTGTGAATTGCAGAAGAAACGTCTGGAATGTGCTATCATGATTCAGGCCAAGCTGGCAATAGCCGGCCAGGCTGAGTAATTAACGGTAAAGCCAAGCAGGATAAGGCATTATCCGATATGGATGTGGGAGCGGCTTATGACAGATACAGCGGTTCAGCTTACAATAAGCGGGATAGTCCAAGGGGTGGGATTCCGCCCCTTTGTTTATAACCTGGCCGGGAAATACGCCATAACAGGCTGGGTGGCAAATAATGCAGGCGGGGTAGAGATTGTGGCTGAAGGCGATCAACAGGGCATTGCCGGGTTTATTGAAGCTCTGAACACGCAAGCACCACCGCTGGCTGTCATCGACAGTATAACAGTACAGTACTGCCAGCCTTGTGGCTATGGAGAGTTTCAAATTAAGACCAGTGTAACCGATACAGCCAAGACTGCACTCATTTCACCTGATATTGCCACTTGTCACCGTTGCCAGGAAGAACTCAGAGGCCCAGATGACCGGCGATACCGCTATCCCTTTATCAACTGCACAAACTGTGGGCCGCGGTTCAGTATTATTACCGACATACCCTATGACCGGCCGACTACCACCATGCGCAATTTTGTTATGTGTCCAGCCTGTCAGGCCGAATATGATAATCCTACTGACCGGCGTTTTCATGCACAGCCTAACGCCTGCCCGGTGTGCGGGCCGGCGTACCGCTTGCTTGATGCTCAGGGCTGTCCGGTAGATCAAGAACAGGATGTATTTCTCCAGGCGCAGGAGCAGCTCGCAGCCGGCAAGATCCTGGCAATCAAAGGTATTGGCGGCTATCATCTGGCAGTTAACGCCAAAAACCAGGCGGCTGTGAGTCGGCTGCGGTCGCGCAAAGTGCGGGAAGATAAACCGTTTGCCGTTATGGCTGGCAGTCTGGCGGCAGTCCGGGAGCAATGCATCGTGTCGGCGATGGAAGAGCAGCTGCTGACAAGTGCTGCCAGACCGATTGTGCTGCTTGCTAAACAAACGGCGTATAATTTGGCTGACAGTATTGCGCCGGGAAATCCCTGTGTCGGGATGCTGCTGCCTTATGCGCCGATTCACTTTTTGCTGCTTAAGCCAGATGATATCTGGGTTATGACCAGCGGCAATGTAAGTGATGAACCTGTTGCGTATCAGGATACTGATGCTATTTCCCGCCTTAGTGCAATTGCGGATTATTTTCTGGTACACAACCGGGATATACACTGCCGGGTAGACGATTCTGTTGTCAGGGTCGTGTTGGATAAACCGTATTTTCTCCGCCGCAGCCGGGGTTATGTGCCCCAGCCCATCAAACTGGCGCATAAATTGCCACCGGTGTTGGCGGTAGGCGGCGAACTCAAAAACACCTTTTGTCTGACACGCGGGAAACAGGCCTTTTTGAGTGCCCATATCGGCGATTTGGAAAATATGATTACCTATCAGTCCTATTGCGAAGCGGCTCAACATTTGCAAAAACTGCTGACGGTTACGCCTGAAATGGTCGCCTGTGATTTGCACCCTGAATATTTGTCGACCAAGTATGCGCAAACCTTGGAGCTGCCAGTTATCGGCGTGCAACATCACCACGCCCATATTGCAGCTGTTATGGCCGAACATCATTTGGTCGGACCAGTGCTTGGTGTTGCCTTTGACGGTACAGGCTATGGACCGGACGGCACCTTGTGGGGTGGCGAGTTTTTGGTGGCTGATTTGCGGGAATACTGGCGGCTCGGACATTTATCTTATGTAAAACTGCCAGGCGGGGAACAGGCCATTCGTCAGCCGTGGCGCATTGCGGTTTGCTTACTAAAGGAGTTATATGGCGATAACTTTGTCAATCAACAAACCCCTTTAGCAAGAAAATTGCCTGCCGGCTGGGAGCTTGTGCTGGCTGCAGCGGAAAAAGGCATCAACACACCGCTGTCATCAGGAGCCGGGCGGCTGTTTGATGCGGTGGCGGCAATACTCGGGCTGCGCCAAACTATTCATTATGAAGGGCAGGCCGCTATTGAACTAGAATTGGTTGCGCAAGGTATTGCAGGCCAAGCGCTGCCGTATGATGTTAGAGAAGTTGACGGACAGTGGCTGCTTGATAGCCAAAGTATAATTGCCGCGCTTTGCCAGGCTTTACGACAAGGGGAAACTGTGCAGCAGCTTGCCGCTGATTTTCATACTACGCTGGCGGCGGCAACTTGTGATATGATTAAGAGAATGAGTAAGGCTACCGGCATTACGACTATTGTTATGAGCGGCGGCGTTTTTCAAAATGTCACGTTGTTAACTAAAATTATCAGAATGATCGAACAATGTGGGCTAACTATTTATCTGCATCGCCAGACACCGCCCAATGATGGCGGCTTGGCGTTAGGGCAAGCGGCAATTGCCGGGGAAAGGAGTCGATAGGTATGTGTCTGGCTGTTCCTGCAAAAATAATTGAACGCAGTGAATTTATGGGGACAGTTGCTATTAGCGGCGTGACCCGTCAGGTTAGTTTGATGCTGCTGCCTGCGGCTGAGGTGGGCGACTATGTGCTCATTCATGCCGGTTTTGCCATTCAGGTGATTGATGAAGCAGAGGCTTTGCGTACACTGGAGCTGTTTAAGGAGCTGGAGCAATATGAAGCTGACTGCTGACGAGACTGTTCGCGCGGCTGAGTTTTTCACTCAGGCTATTACCAGACTGGCTACGCGGCCGGTTCGCATTATGGAAGTGTGTGGCACACATACGGTGGCGATCTTTCGCAATGGTATCAGGCAATTGCTGCCGCCTGCTGTTGAATTGGTCAGCGGGCCGGGATGTCCGGTTTGTGTTACTCCCAATGAGTATTTGGATAAGGCTATTGCCTACAGCCGTCAGCCCAATGTTATTATTACGACTTTTGGTGACATGCTCAAAGTGCCGGGATCGCAGTCAACGCTGATGGCCGAACGGGCGCAAGGGGCCGATATTCGCATTATTTATTCGCCGCTTGACAGCTTGCAGATTGCTAGTGACAACCCAGAAAAGTCCGTAATTTTTCTGGCGGTTGGTTTTGAGACAACAGCACCTACGGCAGCCGCCGTTATCCTTCAGGCTGAGCGTCAGCCAATAACTAATTTTTTTGTTTTATCTTCCCATAAACTGGTGCCGCCGGCTGTCAGAGCCCTTCTGGCTGCTGATGATATCAGGGTGGATGGATTTTTGCTGCCAGGTCACACCGCTGTGATCAGCGGTCTTGCACCATACCTCTTTATTGCTGGTGAATATCAAGTGCCAAGCGTTGTTACCGGATTTGAGGCACTTGATATTTTGCAGGGAATTTATATGTTGCTTAAACAAATAACAGCAGGTACCGCCGAACTTGACAATCAGTACCGGCGTGTAGTTAAACCTGAAGGCAATGAGGCGGCCAGAAACATTCTGGAACAGGTATATCAGCCGGCAGCAGCTGTTTGGCGGGGCCTTGGTGAAATACCCAACTCAGGGTTGGCGCTCAGGCAGCAGTATGCAGGTTTTAATGCTGAGGTAAAACTGCCGCTGCCGCCGCTTTTAACCAGGGAGCCGGCCGGCTGTCGCTGCGGCGACGTGCTTTGTGGTAAGATTGAACCGGCATCTTGCCCGCATTTTGCCCAAGGCTGCACACCTGAGCATCCTGTTGGCGCTTGTATGGTGTCAGTGGAAGGGGCATGTGCTGCCTGGTTTAGGTACGGACAAGGACGGTGGAATTATGCATAATTCGAAAGACTGCATCCTCCTGGGGCATGGCAGCGGCGGACGCCTAAGTCATGAACTTATCAAAAATATTATGGTGGCGGCGTTTAGCAATCCGCTGCTTGACGAATTGCATGACGGCGCGCGTTTAAGCATTGGGGATACCAAGCTGGCATTTACCACAGATAGCTATGTTGTCAAACCACGGTTTTTTCCAGGTGGTGATATTGGTAAACTGGCAGTTTGCGGTACAGTAAACGATTTGGCCATGTGTGGTGCAAAACCGCTGTATTTAAGTGTGGGTTTTATTTTAGAAGAAGGGCTGCCGCTTGATGAGCTTAGGCAGATTGTAGAGTCCATGCGGCTTACTGCGCTAAAAGCAGGGGTTACCATTGTTACCGGTGATACCAAAGTGGTCGAACGCGGTGCTGTTGATGGCATTTATATCAATACCGCGGGAATTGGCGTTATGCTGCCGCAGGCCAATATTGCTGCCAACCGCGTCAAGCCAGGGCAAGTTGTTATTGTCAGCGGCGACCTGGGCGATCATGCTATTGCTGTTATGAGTGAGCGGCACGGCTTAACGCTGCCAGCAGAGATTCGCAGTGATTGTGCTCCCTTGCATATATTAATTGAGGAGCTTTTGACTGAAGTACCGGAAATCAGCATGCTGCGCGACCCTACCAGAGGGGGGCTGGCAACAACTCTTAATGAGATTGCGGCCGATGCCGGAGTAGGCATTGTCCTGGAGGAAGGACAGCTGCCGGTTAAGCCGGAGGTTGCTGCTGTCTGTGAATTACTGGGATTTGATCATTTGTACCTTGCCAATGAAGGGAAAGTAATTGCTTTTGTCGAAAACAAATGTTGTGAAAAGGTTCTGACAATAATGCAGCGCCATTCGGTAAGTGTTGCTGCCCGGGTTATTGGTTCGGTGACTGACAAAGCACCCGGACAGGTAGTGCTTAAAACCACGGTTGGTGGGCTGCGTTTACTGGACATGTTGACTGGTGAGCAACTACCTCGGATTTGTTGATTTTTTTTTGTAGATGGCCATACAATTAGATACATGGATCGAAAAGTTTTAACGAGGGGGGAGATTATGCTGTGCAACTCGATTATAGGCTGAAATTGGAAACATCGCAAAAGTTAATAATGACTCCCCAACTGCGTCAGGCTATTGCTATTTTGCAGCTGCCGGCCACTGAGCTGGCAGCATTGGTCGAAAAAGAATTACTGGAAAATCCGGTGCTGGAGGCTGATGCTGCCCAAAACAGTGATGAGCCGATTCATGATGAGTTGGAAGCGCCTGCGATAGAACTAGACCGGCAAGCCGGAGCTGAAGTGGAAGCAGATGGTTGGGTTGAGTATTTGCTAAGTGGTACGCAGGCTTCGGCCGGTGTTCAATCAGGAAATACTGAAAATAGTAAGCAACGGGAAATTGCTGATGCCGAAAGTGTTTCGCTGCAGCATTATCTTGAGATGCAACTGCATTTTGCCATCCTGGATAGCGAAAATCTGGCTATTGGCAGATATCTTATCGGCTGCATTGACGACAACGGTTATTTGTGCGGTACAACTGAGGAAATAGCTGCTCAACTGGGAATAGCCGAGGCTGTTGTACTTGATGTGCTGAAAATCATTCAAACTTTTGATCCGGTTGGTGTAGGCGCACGCAGTCTGCAAGAATGCCTGCTCATACAATTAGAACAGCGGACAGAGGAATTTGATAACCGGAGTTATTCCTTGGTGGCTGCGGTTATTAGTGAACATCTTGATCAGGTAGCTTTGGGCCGTTATAAGCAGATTGCCGATAAACAACGTTGCTCATTGCACGAAGTGCAGCAGGCTGTCGATATCATCCGCACTCTTGATCCCAAGCCTGGTAGTGCATTTGGTGGTGGTCAGCCAGGATATATTGTTCCTGATGTTATTGTAGAACGGGTTAATAATGAGTATGTTATTACCATTAATGACGGTCATGTGCCGCAACTATCCATTAATTCGTATTACCGGCAAATTGTGCGGGAAGAACAAAGTGATGCCCGCAAATATGTGGAAGGCCGGATTAATGCGGCGGTTTGGCTGATAAAAAGCATCGAACAGCGGCAGCGCACATTATATAATGTAACAGAAGCCATTATTAATCTGCAGCAGAGTTTCTTTGATCATGGCTCCAAATTTTTGCGGCCGCTTACCATGAAAAAAGTAGCCGAACAAATCAGTGTGCATGAATCTACGGTAAGCCGGGCAACGGCCAACAAATATATTGATACTCCGCATGGGGTATTTGCCATGAATACTTTCTTTTCTGCCGGTATTCATAGTACCGGTGGTGAAGATATTTCTGCCAGCCGGGTCAAACAGCAGATCAAAGAAATGATTGCAGCTGAAAATCAGACCCAGCCGCTAAGTGATCAGGTGTTAAGCGAAATGCTAAATGCCAAGGGAATTATGGTATCAAGACGGACAGTTGCCAAATACCGGGAAGAACTGGGTATTCCGGCATCAGGAAAACGGAAAAGGCATTAATAAGCAGCTAGATCTCCTAAGTAGTATTTGTTATACTTAAGGAGGTCTTTTTTCTTTTAAAAAAACTTAAGATGTTACAATGAACGACAAACAAACACTGTTTATAGCAAAATATGTCTAAAAATGGCTGGTATTATTACTGGTAATTGTTATAATTAAAGCAAAAATATTTTGGCGCAATTATTGTGATATTGGGAGAGGTGCTTATGGGGAGATATATTGCCGCAGGTATTGGCGGAGTCATTATGTTGTTTTGGCTTTGTTTTGCTCCGGCTGCCGAAGCAGCCGAGCTGGCAGTTTCCGGAGTTCCTCTGTCAGGTCTGGAACAAATTGAGCCCTTTGTAAGTGACGGTCCGGAAGGGATGGCAGCTTTAGCCACAATATCCCGCAATCAAGCTTTGGAAACGCTAGAAAAGCAAAGAGCAGGTGCCAAATATTTTGGCGGTATAACCTATGGTCATAGCAATGAGCCGATTGTTGATACCGGCAGTGAAAAGAATTCGTATAATAAGCTAAGTCTTACCGGCGGGCTGAGTTTTCCGCTGCTGGGTTCTTTGCAAAAAGAAAATGTCAGGAAACTTGAAACCCAAACGGCTACCATGGAAGCGCAACATCGCTCTAACATGCTAGCCTTGACAAATCTGGCTGCATTACGAAAAGCCTATACCACGCTCTGGATTGAACAACAGAAAGCGGCAATTGGCAAGCGGTTTTTGAGTACGGAAGCCGAAACCGTCCATATATTGCAGCAGCGTCAGGCGCAGGGTTTGGTATTACCGACTGACAAGCTGGAATTTTTAGCCGTGTATTATGATGTCAGACGTGATCTTGCGGCTTCGGAACTGCGCAAAATGCAGGCATTAAAGGTTATAGAAATCATTACCGGCCGCAAATGGCAGCTGACCGAGAACTTGAAAATGCCGTCGATTCCCAGTATTGACGGCCAAAAAATTGATCTTTCCTCATACCCGGAAGTTATATTTCAAAATAACCTTGTGGCGCAATATGAAAAACTATTGCAAGAGAAAAAACATATCGACAGAGATGCCAATCTGGTATTTGGTGTGACCAATGCCCGGGAGTTTCCGGGAACCACGGGAAATGGCATATATATTGCCTTAAATATGACCGGGCCTGTTAAGGGCAGTGCCAAAGATCAGGTGGAGCTGGCGGCTGCCGAGGAGCTTACTAAAGCGAAACAGGAAGAACAGTTAATCCGTATGAGACTTGACGGCCAGGCGGAAGAGGCGCTGGCAACAGCTGCTTATGCGGCTGCTGATGTCAATGCGAAAACGTCTCATATGATTGTGATGGCTGAAGCTATTCGGGAAAGGACGCTGCGGCGCATGGTTCTGGCGGGTGACACCTTTGAACAGTTGCAGCAAAGCAAGTCGCAGTATTACCGGACTGCCTTGGACATGCTTAATCAAGAAGAAGTCTTTCTTCATTCGGCCATTGATATTATCAGCTATGTATATCCCCGGGGTCTTGTGGCAGAGCCAACAGAACGGGTTTGCCTTATTAATGAAAATAACGAAAAACGCAGTAACTTGCTGGCACCTAGTTGGCTGGAGGCCGGGAATAACAAGACTGCGGCAAACACACCGCTTGATTTTTCCACTATTCCCGAAATAAAAGTTCCTAATGTGGCGATGGAAGCAGGAACCATCAAACCGGTAAGTAATGTTGGAGAAAAAATAGTTGTTCAGTCAGGAACGCAGAATAACACTGCCATATATGTCTGGAATGCCGAACAATTTTTACAAAGTAAAACAAGAGCAAATGCGTTGAACGAAATCAGTAATGCAGGATTTTCCCACATGCTTATATCCTTTACTCCCAAACAGTTAACTACCATAGGAACGCCAGCCGGCAAAGCCGAACTGGAAGCGTTGTTAGCTATGGCGAAAGCCAAGGGTATGCGGGTTGATTTACTGCTGGGAGATCCAACTTGGGCAGAGGCGGAATATCGTGGAGAATTGCTTGCGCTTATTCAAAAACTGCAGAATTTTGCTTTTGACGGCATCCATCTTGATATTGAGCCTGATTCGTTGCCCGGTGCGGCAATACGGCAGCCTGAGCTCTTAGCCGGACTTGCTGACACTGTTCGTGCTGTAAAAGAAACAACAAACAAGCCTGTATCAATAGCTATTCATCCGCGATACCTGGAAGGCAAGCTTGGCGAACTGTCCAGGCAGAAGCTGCTGCCGCTGGGGCTGGAAACAGTGGTTGTCATGATTTATTCAGATAATCCGACAATGACGGCGCAGCGAATGGCGGCCATTATGGCAGCCAACCCGAATGCCGTATTTGCTTTAGCACAAAGTGTGGAAAAAAGTATTCCACCATCAGAAAGTTATGCTGACAGCAGTCAAATGGAATTTAAAGCAGCTATGCAGATGCTGAAAGATAATCTTGCCGCCTATGGACTAAAAGAAATTTATATTCAGGCCTGGGAAGATTACAACAAGGGGGCGATGCCATGAAAGTATCATTTTCGCCAAATAAAAAAAATGATGCGACAATTGAGAACAATGTAAGGCTGCCATATTCGGCAGGCAAAAGAGTATTCCCCAAAATTCGCTGGGTATTAATTTTGTTGCTGGTGAGTTCGCCGTTTATCCTGTTTGCCGGCAAAATTGTACTTGATTGGGCATTTGTTACTTCGCCGGGAATGCTGTGGATGGAGAAAAAGACGATAAATTCGATTGAACCGGGAATCGTGGATAAAGTCTACTTCCACCGCGGTGAAGAGGCAGCGCCGGCTGCACCTATATTGAAGGTAAAACGTAGAATTCCCGAGGGACGGCTTGAGCAAATTGCCCTCCTGGAAGCCGAACGTGATGCGGCAAACGGAAGCTATCAGACAGCCGCGCCTGTACGGGGGAATGCCGACGCAGCTTATCTGGGTCAGCAGAGTGTTGCCTATTATCAAAACTTACGGGATAATACAAAATGGCTGCTGCAGCAAGGGGCGGCAACCCAGGCTGAGATGAATGCTGCCGAAAATAGACTTAGCGAGGTTAAAGCCGGGATGGCAGCAGCAACTGCCGTAAACGGGACTGCCGGATCGACGGCCGTTAACCCGGCCAGAATTGCTCAGATAGAACAAAGTATAAAATCGTTAAAACAAATGACTGAAGAATATTTTACCGTGAATACTGGGGCTGGCGGCAAAGTCAGCTCGGTATTTGTAACAGAAGGCCAGAGCTTTGCGGCCGGTGAACCACTGGCAGTCCTGGTAGACACCCAAAAGGTGTATATCGTTACTTATGTGGACCCCGGCGATTTTAAAAACATAACCTTGGGAACGGTTGCAAACGTGAAGCTGCCAGGAAGCGGTCGGCAGATTAAAGCGGTTGTTGAGCAGCCGCCGGTATCGGCAGACAATGTGCCAACCGGAATTTCGGAAAAGATGTATTCCGCCAATATGCGGGGTGTCCAGATTTATCTTAAAACCCAAGAGCCGCTAAAGCCGGAAGAACTTATCGAAGGTTTGCCGGTTACTGTTAAATGGTGAGTTGCTGCATGCTGTGGCAAGTAATCAGCAGAGTGTGTCTGACTATATTCTGCGTGAGGAGAATTGGCTATGAATGTGAAATTTGTTAAATTAGCGCTAAGTCATGAGGATCATATTGTCCGGACCGAAGCCTGTGAAGGTTGTTATTCGCTGAAGGCCTTGCTAACTGAGGTTCGTGAACCGGCAGTTGTTTTGATTGATGGCTTGAATCCGGAAAACAGCAAGAGCATGCGCGTGACTTTTAAGGCTATTTATGAATTGCGGCGATCGAGCGTATTTTATGCAGCTCCGATTTTTCTGGCAAAATCAATGGATAATTTGAATATATTTGTTGATGGTATTGGCAGCACTCCGGAAGAGGTTCTGCCTACCGCCACGAAAATTCTTGCCAGAATGGACGGTTTATCAATCGAAAAAAATGCTGTCAGCGATGATTTGCGCGTTCTGACATATTTGTATTGCCGCGGCGATGACCAGGTGTTGCTGCCGGTGGCGATGGCCTGTTCACCTTGGATTTATGAGTATCCGGCGGCATATCTTATTGGCGGTTTTGCCGGCACAAACTTACAAACTGCGATTGGCATCGGGCTATTTGCGGACAAGGATTTGGTAAATGCCATCATAAAAAGTTCGGCCGAATGGTTAATTACCCTGGCGGCGCAGGGTGTGCTTATTGGGCGGGAATTGGTTGATAGAATCCGCCTTTGCACCTATTGTGGCACCGGGAATTTAAACTACATTGACTTTTGCCCGCTGTGCGGCAGTATTGATTTTCACAAAAGAAAAATGATTCATTGTTTTACCTGCAGCCATGTAGCACCAGAAGAAAACTTTAAAAATGGCATGATGTTTGTCTGCCCGCGTTGTAATACCAATCTGCGCCATATTGGCAGTGATTATGACCGGCCAATGGAATCCTACAGCTGTGACAGTTGTGGCGAACGGTTTATTGACCCTGAAGTTAAGGCGGTTTGCATGCGTTGCCGGCACAAATCACCGACTGATGAACTGGTTGTGCGGCAGCTATATACCTATAGTCTTACACCCAAAGGAAAACGGGCTGTACAAGTAGGCAATGTTGATCTGGAATTCTCTCTGTTTGACAGTAACCGCAATGTAATGCCGCAATATTTTTACCAAATCACCGACTGGCTTATTCAAATGAAGGCACGGTACAGTGAAGAAGATTTCTCCTTATTGTGCATAAAAATAGAAGGTTTTGAGGGTCAGGGAACTACGACAGGCATAGCTCAGTTCCAAAAGATGGTTAATGAGCTTGCCGTTCGTATCCGAGAACTGGTTCGTCTGACAGATATTACAACAAGTACCGGTTCTAATACGTTTTGGGTGCTTTTGCCTAGGACAAACTTAAGCGGAGGAGAGATTCTGGCATCCAGGGTAGCTAAACTAGCCGAATTGATTTCCGGCGATAATGGCGAGCATATTGCTATGCAAACCAAATGCTTTTCCATTCCGGAAGAATATGCAAGCAGAGGGCAGGTGGCAGAAATGCTCTTAAAAGAGTATGAAGCTGCCCTTGCGAACAAAAAATGAATCACCTAATAAACAGCATCGGGCAGAACTTATATCAAATTACCCTTGGGCCGCTGCTCAGTTCGGATTTCATTTCGGTATTGGTACTATTGATGCCGTTTGTCCTATTTTTTGAGATTCCCTGGTCGCTGTTTATCTTGGTCGGCCTTATCAGATACAAACTGCGGCGGATGCAGGAAGGTGAGAGACGCCCGTATTTTCCTACCGTATCCTGTATTGTGACCTGCTATAGTGAAGGCCGCGACATTGAGACAACTGTTATTTCACTTGCTGAACAGCTATATCCGGGTCCAATTCAAATTTTGCTTGTGGTTGATGGTGCAACCATCAATGCCGAAACCTTGGCGGTGGCCAAGTCTATGAAAAAATGGGCTGAAGGTGGCTATCCTAACCGCTCTGTTATGGTTTTGCCGAAATGGCAGCGAGGCGGTGTGGTATCCAGCAGTAATCTGGCGCTGCAATTTGCCACAGGCGAAATCATTATAAAGGTGGATGGTGATTCGTCCTTTGATAACAATATGGTTGAACGGGCCACCAGACATTTTGAGGACCAATCGGTTGTTGCCGTCAGTGGCAGCCTAAGAGTGCGTAATGCCAGCAAAACACTGTGCGCAGCTTTTCAGGCCGTTGAATATTTTATTGCCATACATGTATCCAAAACCGCCTTAAGCGAGTTTAATATGGTAAATAATATATCAGGGGCTTTCGGTATCTTCCGGCGGGAACTGCTTAATCTGGTCGAAGGCTGGGATGCAGGAACGGCAGAAGATTTTGATATGACGCTGCGCATCAAAAACTATTTCAATCGTTCCAAGAAAAAAATCCGGATTGTATTTGATCCGGAAGCCATGTGCTTTACTGATGTGCCGGAAACCTTTACCCAGTTCTATAAACAGCGTATCAGATGGGAAGGCGATTATCCGTTTATTCTCTATAAACACCGCTATAGCAACAGTCCGCAATTTTTGGGCTGGCCTAACTTTTTGGGCGGACTTGTTAATATTTTTACTCATGTTGTCATACCTGGAATGGTGTTTGTGTATACGATTTGGTTGATTTTCCAATATCGCATTGATTTTGCCATAGCCCTGCTGCTGGCGGTTTACCTCTTCTATCTGCTGCTGCTGACCGTCTTTTATCTTGTCGGTATTGCGTTATTGTCAGAGCGGAAAGCCACCGATTTGTCGCGGATGTATTTGCTGCCCTTAATGCCGCTCTTTATGTTTGCTGCGAAAATCAATAGTTTTGTGGCAGTCCTCTGGGAGTTCATCGGTAAGGGGCATCAGGATACTTCGATGGCACCTTGGTGGGTACTGCGAAAAAGTAAATTTTAAGCAAGGTCAGGTAAGACAGTCTGACCTTGCTTTATATTTACTAATAAATGTAAATATAATAATTATGCCGGAGAGGGATAATCATATCTTTGGCGAATAAGTAATGAGAAAATACCACAGAGGCGGTGAACGTCTATTGGCGTCATACAATATCTTTAAATTCTTAGGTGATGGCCATGTTATACCGGCACCTCGTAATTATGAGGACTTTAAATTTGCGCTGGAACATTCGGCAAGTTCGAGTATCATTTTGCTGTTTGGCGACATTAATGTTTTGCCGGAACTTTTAACACAGGCTCGTGAACATAAAAAACGGCTGCTGGTGCACTTAGATTTGCTAAGTGGCATCGGTAAAGACAAAGCGGGAGTCACATTTTTGGCGCGAATGGGAATAGAAGCCGTTATTACTACTAAATCACAATTAGGGAAATGTGCTCACGAATTGGGAATGTTGGTTGTGCATCGTCTGTTTTTGATGGATTCGCAAGCGGTTAAGACCGGTGTCAATTTACTTCAGGGGTATAAACCTGATGCGCTCGAACTGTTGCCTGCATCCATACCGGCAAGTGTTGTAACCGAACTGGCCACCATGACAGGTCTGCCTGTATTAGGCGGGGGACTGATGCATACCAAGGCCGATATTGAACAGGCGCTGGGTAATGGGTTAAAGGCTGTGAGCGCCAGCAGACGGGAACTATGGTAGGCGCAAAAGCAAGGCTAAACTATGTGAAAATATTCATTTTTCAAACTATTAAAAATTGGCAGGAATTATCAAAAAAAAAGAGAATATATTTTAATTATAAGAATATCGGGACAGAGAAAAAGAAAGTCCGAAGTTTTCGCCTTGATAGAAATTATGGCTTCTATAGGGTGTCACTTTAGGCTTTTAATTTTTTGTCTGCTCAAGGGAGGGATAAGTGAGGCTAGCCTGGATTCCAGTAGAAGGTCCGATGTTTGGCGACTGCTTATCTGTAATAATTGCTGAAGCTGCTGGAATACTTTTAATAGATTACCAGAGAGAAACGAGTTCAATCTTTTCCTGTAGTTTCAAAAATAATATATAGAAAGAGGGAATTGCTGTTATGTCCAAAAAGTATGTTCTTGCACTTGATCAGGGGACTACGAGTTCCAGGGCTATTATCTTTGATGCCACCTCTAGTATTGTGGCTGTGGCACAAAAGGAGTTTACCCAAATATTCCCTAAACCAGGTTGGGTTGAGCACAATGCAGATGAAATCTGGAGCTCGCAGATCGGTGTTGTTGCCGAGGCTATTGCCAAAGCTGGTATCAGTGCAACTGATATAGCCGGTATTGGTATTACCAACCAGCGTGAGACCACTGTGGTATGGGACAAAAATACCGGTAAGCCCGTGTATAATGCTATTGTATGGCAATCCCGCCAAACCATGGACATTTGTAATGACCTGAAAGCAAAAGGCCTGGAAGATACCTTCCGCAAAAAAACCGGTTTGGTGGTTGATGCTTACTTCTCCGGCACCAAGGTAAAATGGATTCTTGACAATGTAGAAGGCGCGCGCGCCAAAGCGGAAAAAGGCGAATTACTGTTCGGAACTATTGATACTTGGCTTATCTGGAAACTGTCTGGCGGCAAGGTGCATGTAACTGACTACTCCAATGCTTCCCGGACACTCATGTACAACATCAGGGAACTCAAATGGGATGAAGAATTACTGGCAGCTTTGACAGTGCCTGCAAACATGCTGCCGCAGGTGCGTCCTTCCAGTGAAGTGTACGGAAATACTGATCCCAGCGTATTTTTAGGCGCGGCTGTTCCTATTGCCGGTGCTGCCGGTGACCAGCAAGCTGCCTTGTTCGGCCAAACCTGCTTTAAACCTGGTATGGCGAAAAATACCTATGGTACTGGTTGCTTCATGTTAATGAATACCGGTGACAAAGTGTATGAATCTAAAAATGGTTTGTTAACTACCATTGCCTGGGGCCTTGACGGCAAAGTGGAATACGCGCTGGAAGGCAGTATCTTCGTAGCCGGTTCGGCAGTACAGTGGCTGCGTGATGGTCTTAAGCTTATTGATGCAGCTCCTGATTCTGAGTATATTGCCCAAAAAGTTCAGGATTCGGAAGGTGTGTATGTAGTTCCTGCGTTTGTTGGTTTGGGTGCTCCGTACTGGAACATGACAGCTCGCGGTGCTATCCTTGGATTGACCCGTGGTACCACCAAAGCACATATTGTGCGTGCAACCCTTGATTCCATGGCTTACCAGACCAAAGACGTATTAAGCGCAATGGAAGCTGATTCCAATATCAAACTGCAAGCCCTCAAAGTTGACGGCGGCGCTGTTGCAAACAACATTCTGATGCAGTTCCAGGCCGATATTCTCACCGTTCCTGTTGATCGCCCGCAGGTTACTGAGACTACCGCCCTTGGTGCAGCTTATCTTGCCGGGTTGGCTGTCGGCGTATGGACCAATAAAGAAGACCTGGTTAAAAACTGGAAGCTTGATACCCGCTTCGAGCCCAAAATGCCGGCTGAGCAAAGCAATAAGTACTATAAAGGCTGGCAAAAAGCTGTTAAACGTTCGATGGACTGGGAAGACTAGACAAATAGCTTATTAAGACAACTTTAATAGAACGGACTTAGAGGTGAAGAGAAGTCCTGCTTGTGCCGGTTTGGCGCAAGGGGACTTCTTTCTCTTTTTTAGAAGTAGCAAAAAAATTAAGGTGCATGTGAAAGGAATAATTACCGTATTTTTATTTTTGTGGCAGGAATTTCATTATGATGGGCGAATAAGAACAGAAAGAAATAGTATTTTTGTTGGTGTGGTGGGACAAAATATGTTTAGGTGGGACAATCGGTGACCCGAGGGGATAATATGGAGAAATTTATTCAACTGCAGCGCAAGCTTGCACCCGAACTCATACAAATTATTGAAGCACGCTATAATCTCCTGCGCCACATTAAACATGCTCAGCCTATTGGCCGACGGGCGTTAGCCGCCTTGCTTGATTTGGGCGAACGCGGCGTCCGGGCTCAGGTAGACTGGTTGAAAAAGGCCGGACTTATTGAGTTTTCCCAACTAGGTATGAGTGTAACCACTGAAGGTCAGATTATGCTGGCAGATTTAGCCGAGTATATCCGTATACTGCATAATCTGGTGGGACTAGAAGCTGAACTTGCTGAACGCCTGAACCTGCAGAAAGTAATTATTATTCCAGGTGACAGTGATGCTGACAGCGCAGTTAGGCGCGAGCTTGGCCGAGCTACGGCAGGTGTGCTTGGCCAGCATTTGGGAGATAATATGGTAGTTGCCGTAAGCGGCGGTTCCACAATGGCTAAGGTGGCAGAAGCCATTAACTTCAGTGTCCCCACAACAACTGTGGTGCCAGCCCGCGGCGGACTTGGCGAGGTAGTGGAATACCAAGCCAATACCATTGCCGCCGTTATGGCGAACAAACTGGGCGGGCGTTATCGTCTGCTGCATATCCCGGATGGAGTAAATGAAGAAACGCTGGGCGCCATTTTAGACGGCGACAGCAATCTGCGCGATGTTGCGGACATGATTAAAAAGGCTAATATCCTGGTGCATGGCATCGGTGAAGCTGTGGAAATGGCACAGCGGCGCGGCATGACAGCAAGTACTGTTGCCGAAATAGAACGGCGTGGTGCTGTCGGCGAGGCATTGGGACAATATTGCGCGCTGCCGGGAGAAATTGTGTATGTTACCAGTAGTATAGGTTTGCGACTGGATGATTTAGCCGGAATTAAGACGGTAATTGCCGTGGCCGGTGGCCGGGCAAAAGCCAAGGCGATCTTGGCGGTGGCAGGCACCGGTGGACAAGGTGTGCTTGTTACCGATGAAGCGGCGGCTAAAGCTATTCAGTTACTTATAAACTCTAATAAAAATTAGGAGGCGTTTTATTATGGCAATTAAAGTTGGTATTAACGGTTTTGGTCGTATCGGCCGGAATGTTTTTCGGGTAGCAGTCAATAACCCTAAATTTGAGATTGTAGCAGTAAATGACTTAACTGATGCGCAGACACTGGCTCATCTGCTGAAATATGACTCTGTGCATGGAACTATGAATGCTGAAGTAAAAGCAGTTGAGGGCGGTATTGAAGTAAACGGCAAACTTGTCAAAGTGTTGGCTGAAAAAGATCCTGCTCAGCTTCCTTGGAAAGCTTTGGGTGTTGATATTGTTGTTGAATCAACAGGCCGTTTTGTTGAAAAAGACAAAGCAATGGCGCATGTTACTGCCGGCGCTAAAAAAGTTATTATTTCCGCTCCTGCCAAAAACGAAGACATTACTATTGTTATGGGTGTCAACGAAGGCAAGTATGATCCTGCAAATCATCAGGTTATTTCCAATGCTTCCTGCACCACCAACTGCCTGGCTCCGTTTGCCAAAGTGTTGCATGAAAAATTCGGTATTAAATCAGGCTTAATGACTACTGTTCACTCCTACACCAATGACCAAAACATCCTTGACCTGCCGCATAAGGACCTGCGCCGCGCCCGTGCCGCCGCGATGTCCATCATTCCGACAACCACTGGTGCAGCTAAAGCTGTAGCGCTTGTGTTGCCAGAGCTTAAAGGAAAGCTCAATGGTTTTGCTTTGCGGGTTCCGACTCCGAACGTATCCATAACCGACCTTGTTGCGAAGCTCGAAAAACCGGCAACTGCCGAAGCTGTTAACGCTGCTTTGAAAGAAGCCGCTAACAATGAACTAAAAGGCATTATGGCGTTCTCGGAAGAGCCGCTGGTATCTAAAGACTACAATGGTGACGCTCACTCCTCCATCGTTGACGGTTTGTCCACCATGATGGTTGGCGATGATCTTGTTAAAGTGGTTTCCTGGTATGATAATGAGTGGGGCTATTCTAACCGTGTAGTTGACCTCATCACTTTCATTATCAGCAAAGGCCTGTAAGATTCCCCTGAAGTTGTTAATGATGAAGCAATCTCAAGTACTGGGATTGCTTCTCTTACCCTCGGGTTGAGTACGATATTGGAGGATTGGTTATGAATAAGAAGAGCTTAAATAATGTTTGGGTATCAGGTAAAAAGGTTTTAGTGCGGGTAGACTATAATGTGCCTATGGATAAAGAGGGCAATATTACCGATGATACCCGTATTCGGGCCACGATTCCCACTCTGGAATTTTTGTTATCGAAAAATGCTGCTGTTATTATTGCCAGCCATCTTGGTCGGCCCAAAGGCAAGGTTGCACCTGAATTTTCACTCAAACCGGCAGCGCAAAGACTATCACAGTTATTGTTCGGACGTGAAGTGTTGTTTGCCAACGACTCAGTAGGTCCGGAAGCCAATAAAATGGCGGCTGCTCTCCAGCCAGGTCAGCTTTTAATGCTGGAAAACCTGCGCTTTAACCCAAAAGAAGAAAAAAATGATCCTGAATTTGCCAAGCATCTGGCAGGCCTTGCCGAAATCCTGGTAAATGATGCTTTCGGCGTATCTCACCGGGCACATGCCTCGGTGCATGGTATCACCAAATACATACCGGCCGTATCAGGCTTCCTGATGGATAAAGAACTGATGCACTTAGGGCAGGCTGTCAGCGATCCGGTACGCCCCTTTGTCGCTATTATCGGCGGTGCCAAAGTCTCTGACAAAATCGGAGTTATCGAAAATCTGTTAAACAAAGTTGATACGCTCATTATCGGCGGCGGTATGGCTAACACCTTCCTGGCTGCCCAAGGTTATCAAACCGGCAAGTCATTGGTAGAAGAAGATAAACTGCCACTAGCTAAAGAGCTTATGGTGGCTGCCAAGGAAAAGGGTGTTGCCTTGCTGTTGCCCGAAGATGTGGTGGTAGCTGATAAATTTGCGGCTGATGCCGAGTTCAAAGCAGTACCGGTTGCACAAATCCCTGCTGAGTGGATGGCACTTGATATTGGTCCGGCAACTGTTAAAAACTATGCTGCAGCGCTGCAAGGTGCTAAAACCGTAGTCTGGAACGGACCTATGGGTGTGTTTGAGTTTGACGCCTTTGCGGCTGGTACAGAAGCTGTTGCGCAGGCAGTAGCTGCATCTGGTGCCCAAAGCATTGTCGGCGGCGGTGACTCGGTAGCTGCGCTGGAAAAACTCAAACTGGCTGGCAAGATTAGTCATATCTCAACTGGCGGCGGCGCGTCGCTGGAGTTTTTAGAAGGCAAAGAACTGCCAGGCGTTGCTGCGCTGGCAGATAAATAAAGACTTAATGCAGACGGTGCGTCAGCGCCGTATGCATTCTAGTCGTATTTATCCAGGGACTTAGCCGCTCTTTGCTACCGCGGTAGCATTAGAGCGGGTTAGTCATCGGGAAAATAATCAATTAATAGTAAGGAGTGGGGACTATGCGCAAGCCGATTATTGCCGGCAACTGGAAGATGCATAAAACTGCCGGAGAAGGAGCTCAACTTGTGCAAGCAATAAACGCTCTGACAAACACGGTAAAAGATGTGGAAATTGTGGTGTGTCCGCCGTTTACGACTCTAGCGGCTGTCGCCGACGCTGCTAAAGGAACCAATATTGGTTTAGGCGCGCAAAATATGCATTGGGAAGACAAAGGCGCCTTTACCGGCGAGATTGCACCAGGCATGCTTAAAGATATTGGCTGCACCCATGTTATTATTGGCCATTCAGAACGGCGGCAATATTTTGCCGAAACCGATCAAACCGTAAACAATAAACTTAAAGCTGCCTTAAAAGCCGGCCTCCTGCCGATTGTGTGTGTGGGTGAAACCCTGGCTGAGCGTGAAGCCAATGCTACTGAAAAAGTAGTAGGCATTCAGGTAAAAGGCGGATTAGACGGCATCACAGCCGAACAGGCTGCAGGCATTGTGATTGCGTATGAACCTGTATGGGCTATCGGCACTGGCCGTACGGCATCGGCCGATGATGCCAACGCTGTGTGCGCATTCATTCGCCGTACGGTTGCCGAAATGTTCGGTCAGGCCAGTGCTGACAGTGTCCGCATCCAGTATGGTGGCAGTGTTAAGCCTGACAATGTGGCTGAACTTATGGCGAAATCTGATATTGACGGTGCTTTGGTCGGCGGAGCCAGCCTGGAAGCTGACTCTTTCAGTAAATTAGTTAAGTTTAAATAACTGCGAGGAGAAAAAACGTGGCTAAATTATCATCGCCAGTTGCACTTTTGATCTTAGATGGCTGGGGCATTGGTTGTGAAGCTGATGAGTTTAACGCGATTGCCAGAGCCAATACTCCCCATATGAACTTGGTGGCAGAACTGTATCCGCAGACCAGGTTGGCCTGCTCAGGCGAAGCAGTTGGTTTACCTGACGGACAAATGGGGAATTCCGAGGTTGGTCATTTGAATATCGGGTCAGGCCGCATTATCTACCAGGAACTAACCCGTATCAGCAAATCCATCAAAGATGGCGATTTCTTCACAAATTCTGTATTTTGCCAGGTGTGTGAACAAACGAAAAAAACAGACGGAGTCCTGCATCTCATGGGGCTGTTGTCTGACGGTGGTGTTCACAGCCATGATACTCATATATATGCTTTGTTGGAATTAGCCAAGAATCAGGGGCTGGAAAAAGTCTATGTGCATGCCTTCTTAGACGGCAGGGATGTGCCGCCAAGCAGCGCTGTGACCTATATCAAAGCCCTTGAAGCCAAGATGGCCGAAATCGGGGTAGGCCAAATCGCCAGTGTTGCCGGACGCTATTATGCTATGGACCGGGATAAGCGTTGGGAACGTGTTGCCAAAGAATATGAAGCCCTTGTTTACCTTCAGGGAGCGCATGCGGCTACTGCTGCTGCCGGAGTTGAAGCTTCCTACCAGGATGGAAAGACCGATGAATTTGTTGAGCCAACCTTAGTTGATAACTGCGGGTTTACAGGAATAAAGCCGAATGATGGTGTTATCTTCTTTAACTTCCGGCCTGACAGAGCCCGGCAGCTTACCAGAGCTTTGACCGATCAAGATTTTGACGGCTTTGAACGGAAAAACGGGTGTTTCCCGCTCTACTTTGCCAGCATGACCCAGTATGACGAAACCTTTTCTGTGCCGGTGGCATTTCCTCCGGCCAGTATTGCCAATACCTTTGGTGAAATCGTCAGCAAGGCAGGTTTCACTCAGCTGCGTATTGCTGAAACCGAAAAATATGCTCATGTCACCTATTTCTTTAATGGTGGCGAAGAACAGCCTTTTGCCGGCGAAGACAGATTGCTCATTCCATCACCTAAGGTTGCCACTTATGACCTGAAGCCGGAAATGAGTGGGGTGGAAGTCACCGATAAGGTAGTGGAAGCTATTAAGTCAGGTAAATATGATTTTATTATCCTTAACTTCGCGAACGGCGATATGGTTGGACATACCGGCATTCTTGAAGCTGCGATGACAGCAGTGACCACTGTGGATCAGTGTGTAGGAAGGGTGGCAGCAGCCATGCGTGACTGTGGCGGTATTACCTTGATAACGGCTGACCACGGCAATGCTGAATGCATGCGCGATCCTGAGACCGGTGAGCCCTTTACTGCTCATACTACCAATGAGGTGCCTTTCATTATGGTGTCAGAAGCGCATCGCGGCAGCAAGCTTAAAGAAGGAATTTTAGCCGATATTGCGCCGACCATCCTGGATATTTCCGGGATTGCGCAGCCGGCAGAAATGACGGGCAAGAGTTTGTTAGTGAAATAAATAAAACAAAAATTTAGGAGGAATAAACTATGTGTACAACAATTATTGATGTATTAGCCAGAGAAATTTTGGATTCCCGCGGTAACCCTACTATTGAGGTTGACGTATTATTGGAAGACGGCACATTAGGCCGGGCTGCTGTTCCCTCCGGTGCATCTACCGGTGCTTATGAAGCGGTTGAACTGCGTGATGGCGACAAAAGTCGTTATCTAGGCAAAGGTGTGCTTAAAGCAGTAGAAAACGTTAACGAAATCATTACTCCCGAAATCATCGGCATGGACGCCCTTGATCAAATCGGCATTGACCGGGCGTTGATTGAACTTGATGGTACTCCTAATAAAGCTAAATTAGGTGCCAATGCCATCCTGGGTGTGTCGATGGCGGCTGCCAAAGCAGCAGCATCTTCGCTGGATATGACTTTATATCAATACCTGGGCGGCGCTAATGCCAAAGAATTGCCTGTTCCCATGATGAATATCCTTAACGGCGGCAAACATGCCGACAACAATGTTGATATCCAGGAATTCATGGTATTGCCTGTTGGCGCTGAAAGCTTTGCCGAAGCACTGAGAATGGGTGCTGAAATCTATCACAATCTCAAAAAAGTTTTGAGCGAGCGCAAACTGGCCACCGCTGTTGGTGACGAAGGCGGTTTTGCTCCTAACCTTGCTTCCAATGAAGACGCATTAAAAATTATTATTGAAGCTATTGAAAAAGCCGGTTACAAGCCTGGTGAACAAATTATGCTTGGCCTTGACGTGGCTGCAACCGAATTATTCAAAGACGGAAAATACCATCTGGAAGGCGAAGGTGTTGTGAAAACTCCTGCTGAAATGGTGGAATACTATAGCCAGTTAGTTGACAAATATCCGATCATCTCTATCGAAGACGGTATGTCTGAAGATGACTGGGATGGCTGGAAACTGTTAACTGATCGTTTGGCCAGCAAAATCCAGTTGGTTGGTGATGATCTGTTTGTTACCAACGTAGAACGCTTAAGCCGGGGTATTGCGTCCAAAACTGCCAACTCTATTCTGGTCAAAGTTAACCAGATCGGTACATTAACCGAAACCTTTGACACCATCGAAATGGCTAAACGTGCCGGTTATACCTGCGTAATTTCCCACCGTTCCGGTGAAACCGAAGATGCAACCATTGCCGACATTGCCGTAGCCGTTAATGCCGGTCAGATTAAAACCGGTGCTCCGGCCCGTACCGACCGTGTAGCAAAATACAACCAATTGATCCGGATTGAAGAACAATTGGGTGATCTTGCTCAATATCGCGGCCGTCAAGTTTTCTATAACTTACGGTAAAACATGCTCGATAAGCAGCCGAATTATTTCGGCTGTTTATTTTTTTTATAGATTGGGGATAATATGTAAGAAATGTGTGAAATAATTGACTAAATAATTGTCAAGTGTCGTTTATATGTGTTAAAATATTGTCATGCCTTGGCATTGCAGTATTGCAGCAAAGGATAACGGAATCAGTCATGGGAGGTGTAAAGAAATGTTAACAGGACTGATGATATTGGAAGGTGTACTTTCCATAGCGCTGATTGTCGTAGTAGTATTGCAGTCAGGTAAAAGTGCCGGTTTATCAGGTTCAATTGCCGGAGGGGCCGAATCTTTTTTCGGTGGCAAGCATAAAGGACTTGATGGAATTTTGGCAAAAGCAACAATTGTCATTGCCGCATTGTTTGGATTGGTAACAATGGCTTTGGTCAAATTGATGCAATAGGGTAAAAAAACCTCAATGGCCGGAGTTAATGCGGCATATTGAGGTATTTTTAGGGTTATAGTCAAAGGGGGAAGTTTAAATGGATTTATTGTACATTGCGCCGTTTGCTGGGCTTGTGGCGCTGGCTTTTGCTGCGTATTTAATGGCCAGCGTACTGAGGGAAAGCCCGGGTAATCAAAAAATGCAGGACATTTCCCAGGCGATTTTTGAAGGAGCTATGGCTTTTCTTAACCGCCAGTACAAAACACTGATCCCATTTACAATCGTTATTTTCTTTATACTTTTTTATGTAGACGGCTATAAATTAGCCGTATCCTTCCTGGTAGGCGCTATCTGTTCCGCTATCGCCGGTTATGTGGGTATGACCTCGACAACCAAGTCGAATGCTCGTACTACCGAAGCTGCCCGCACTAGTCTTAACAGTGCGTTAAGCGTATCGTTCCGCGCCGGTGCCGTTATGGGTATGTCGGTTGCCGGTTTGGGTCTTTTGGGTGTATCCAGTTTGTACATAATTTTTAGAGATCCTGTTGTAATTAACAGCTTTGCTTTTGGCGCCAGTGCCATTGCCTTTTTCGCCCGTGTCGGCGGCGGTATTTTTACCAAAGCTGCTGACGTTGGTGCTGACCTGGTAGGTAAGGTTGAAGCAGGTATTCCTGAGGATGATCCTCGTAACCCGGCCGTTATCGCTGATAACGTGGGTGACAATGTTGGCGACACTGCCGGCATGGGAGCTGACCTCTTTGAATCTTATGCAGCTACCGCGATTGCTGCCATGCTTATTGGACAAACTGTGTTCAAAGGCGATATCAACGGCGTGTTATTCCCGCTGGTTATCGGTGCAGCCGGTATCTTTGCATCTATTGTTAGTACCTTCCTGGTTAGAACCAGCGACGATGGTGACCCGCAAGCTGCTTTGAATAGAGGCATCTGGGGAACTAATATCCTGGTTGCTCTTGCTACCTATGCGATTGCCAGCGCTATGCTGCCGGCCAATGCCATGGGTATTACCATTGCTGTTGTTTGTGGTCTGGCTGTTAACGTGCTTGTTGGTATGATTACCGAGTACTATACCTCCAGCAATAAACCGCCTACCCAGCATATTGCCGACGCTTCGCAAACCGGCCCGGCTACCAACGTTATTGCCGGTATTGCCTGCGGTTTGAGAAGTACTGCCATTCCGATGGTTGTGTTTACTATAGCTATTGCAGTTGCTTATAACCAAGCCGGTATTTATGGTATTGCCATGGCTGCCATGGGCATGCTGTGCACGGCAGGTATGATTGTTGCCGTTGACTCCTTTGGTCCGGTTGCCGACAATGCCGGCGGTATTGCCGAAATGGCTGAGCTTGGTCCGGAAATTCGTAAAACCACTGACAAATTAGATGCGGTTGGTAACACTACGGCTGCGATTGCCAAAGGCTTTGCCATTGGTTCTGCAGCACTTACCGCGTTGGCTCTGTTCACTGCCTTTGGTGAAGAGATTGCCAAAAACCCCAATCTGAAAGGTCTGTTGGTAAATGGCCATTTAGTTATTAATCTGACAGAGCCAACAGTAATTATCGGTATATTCCTGGGGGCGACCCTGCCATTCCTGGTATGTGCTTTCACTATGGAAGCTGTAGGTAAAGCCGCCTTTGAAATGATTGCCGAAGTTCGCCGTCAGTTCCGTGAAATTCCTGGCATTATGGAAGGCACAGGCCGTCCTGACTATGCCAGTTGCGTAGATATCAGCACCAAAGCTGCTATCCGCGAAATGATTCTTCCCGGCATATTTGCCGTAGGTTCACCTATTTTGGTTGGTTTTATTCTTGGCGCAAAAGCTCTGGCTGGTTTCTTGGCTGGCGCTACTGCTGCCGGCGTGCTACTCGCATTATTTATGTCTAATGCCGGTGGTGCCTGGGATAATGCTAAGAAATGGATTGAAACCGGTAAATACGGCGGTAAAGGTACTCCTACCCATGCAGCTGCCGTTATCGGCGACACTGTAGGTGATCCGTTCAAGGATACCTCAGGTCCGGCGATGAACCCGCTCATCAAAGTATGCGGTACCATCTCGCTGATTATTGCACCGCTGCTGTTCTTCTAAAAGTTAACTATGAAAGGGGCTGTCGCAATAGCGATTTAAATTATCGCTGGCGATGGCCCCTGTTTTATGGAAAAACCCATCTGCGCCATTAATAAAATCAATGAATACAAAGTGCGTGTGTGACTTTTGGCATCGGAATACCACCCGGCTTTTCTCCTACGGAACGCTTTTTCCGGCAAAGGCCGAAGGGTTACGGGAATTACGAACCCGAGGAATCACTAAAGTCTTTTTTCTCAGAAGGGGTGTAAACGGTACGTGGGACAAGGGGACAGGTTATTTGTCCCAGTTTTGGCGTAGGGGCTGTTCGCAATTTAGTGCGACAGCCCCTTTTTTACATATATGGGGCAGTAACCTGCCAAACAGCAAAATTTCCCTTACGTAGCAGACAATGGTATAATAATGAGTAATTGCATATACTTTCACTATAACTGCAGGCTATTCCTTAAATCTATAGTGAGGTGGGCAAGGATGGCAAAACCAAGGATAGGTATTACGGCCAACCAATTTCTGACTGAAGGCGGTATCCTGGCAGGCACTAAACGGCAATATGTAAGTGATGCTTATATTCGGGCAATACTCTGTGCCGGTGGTGTGCCTATAGTATTGCCGGTTATTGCCGATCAGGGAACAATAACTGAACAGGCAGACATGGTTGATGGCCTGTTACTTTCCGGCGGCGGCGACATTCAGCCACAATTGTTTGGCGAAGAGCCTGTTTGCCAACTGGGGAGAGTATTGCCGGAACGCGATAGGCATGAATTAGCTTTAGTAAAAACAGCGGTAACTGCGGCTAAACCCATACTGGGAATTTGCCGGGGCTGCCAAGTACTTAATATAGCGCTGGGTGGCAGTATTTATCAGCACTTATCACCAGAAGAGACCAATCTGCAGCATGACCAGCAATCTCCCGGTTATTATGCCGGGCATACCGTAATGCTGGAAGAAGGCAGCAAGTTGGCAAGTTTGTGGGGAACGGTGGTCATGACCAACAGCTTCCATCACCAGGCAATCAAGATGGCTGCTCCCGGGCTTAGTATCACTGCCAGAACCAAAGACGGGATTGTTGAGGCCGTTGAGCATGATACTGCGTCGTTTATAGTCGGAGTGCAATGGCATCCGGAACTTATGTTGGATAGTCAGTCTACTATGCTTGATTTGTTTACAACGTTTGTCAAGGCAGCTAACAGGAAATAATATGAACTGAGATATGGCAGTTGTAATTTGCCAATGTTGCAGTGTTAAAACAAAAATATTTACTACCAATACTGGAGGGGGAATTATACTTGGCCATAATGCCGGGGGCTGAGCCCTTTTTTTTACCAGGTGGCGATACAGGCATTTTGATTGTGCACGGTTTTACCGGAGCGCCATCAGAGATGCGACTAGTCGGAAAATATCTTAATAGCCTCGGGTATACTGTTCTGGCGCCACGACTTTTGGGTCATGGAACTACGCCGGAAGAAATGGCGAAAACGAGCTGGCCGCACTGGTATAGCAGTGTTGAAGACGGCTATCATATATTAAGCGGCACCTGCCGTGAGGTGGCTGCTGTCGGGTTGTCGATGGGTGGACTGTTATCACTGCAGTTGGCCAGCGAATACAAGTTGAGTAAGTTAGTGCTGTTAAGCACTCCGATTTATATTGCGAATAAAAGGATAAAATTATTGCCGCTGTACCGGATGTTTACCAACTTTGTCCGGAAAAAGCGCAAGCGCTTGCCGGCAGAGGGTGAAGAATATTCGATTAGCTATGAGCTGACACCGCTTGCCAGCCTGTCAAGTCTGCTTAACCTGATTGAACATGTTGCGCAGCGTTTACCGTCAATTACCCTGCCGACACTTATTATGCAATCCAAAAGAGAGCATACCGTCGAACCGGAAAGCGCGCAATTTATTTATAATAATCTGGGAAGTACCGAGAAAAAGCTTGTGTGGCTCAACAGATCAGGTCATATCATTACCTTGGATGCCGAACGCGATTTGGTATTTGAGGAAATTGGCCGTTTTTTGGCCGGCAAGCAAGATGAGGTGTAGTATGAGCGATATTAATGACTGGTGTTTTGCGTGTGGTTCGCGCAATCCTATCGGACTCAAATTAACCTTTCGCGAAGAGAACGATACCTATGTGTCCAACTTCACCGCCGGCCTTGAGCATCAGAGTTATAACGGCATTATGCACGGCGGTCTGATCAGTACGCTGCTGGATGAAATTATGGCGCGTTATTTGTATGCGCAAGGGCTCACAGCCGTTACGGCCAAGCTTGAGGTGCGCTATCGTCAGCCAACCCCGATTGGCGAGAAATTAACAATAACCGGATGGATTGTTAGCAAAAAGGGAAAAATGTATGAACTGGCTGGTAAAATTACCTTGCCTGATGGAACGGTAACTGCAGAAGGAAAATCAATAGTTGCTGTAAAGGGAGATGAATAGTTTGGAATTGGCTGATCGAATACTTGCGTTTATGCATACCGAGGTTTACAAGCCACTTATGGCCGAGGATTTGGCTGAAGGCATGGGCATCCGCGGCAAAGAACTGGAAGTGTTTTGGGAGGTGCTGGACAAGCTTGAAGCCAATGCGTCAATTATCAAGACGCGGTTTGGCAAATATGGCATACCTGGGCGCATGAATCTGGTTGTCGGCAAATTCTCTGCAACAACTAAGGGCTTTGGCTTTATTTTGCCGGAAGACCATGAACTGGAAGATGTCTTTATTCCGCCTGATGCTATTGGCGGGGCTATGCATGGCGACAGAGTAGTGGCTCGCATGCATAAGCGCCATGTTTCGGGGAAAGCCGTTGAAGGGGAAATTATCCGGGTTGTTACCAGGGCTAACACGAAAGTTGTGGGAACCTTTGAGTCCAGCCGCAATTTTGGCTTTGTGTTACCTGATGACCGGCGGATTGGCCGTGATATCTTTGTGCCCAAAGACGAGTTTAACGGTGCGAAAAGCGGTTCAAAGGTTGTTGTCGAGATTATCGAGTGGCCGCAAAAGCAAAAGAGCGCCGAAGGGCGTATTGTTGAAGTATTGGGAAAACAGGGCGACCCCGGTATCGAAATTCTATCTATTATCAAAGATAATAACCTGCCTACTGAATTTCCGCCTGAAGTGGAAAAGGCTGCTGAGCGTGTGCCTAATACCATTAGTGATGAGGATTTGCTGGGGCGGCGGGATCTCAGAGACCTTACTATTGTTACCATTGATGGTGACGATGCTAAAGATCTGGATGATGCTGTCCATGTTGAGCGCATGAAAAACGGCCACTATCTGCTAAGTGTCCATATCGCCGATGTCAGTCACTATGTGCGGGAAAACACGCCGCTTGATAACGAAGCCAGAACTCGCGGCACAAGCGTTTACCTTGTCGATAGAGTGCTTCCCATGCTGCCGCCGCGGTTGTCTAACGGCATTTGCAGCTTGAATGCCGGGGAGGACCGGCTGGCGCTGTCTGCTCAGATGGAGATTGACGGTCGCGGTCAGGTAGTCAATCATGATATTTTCCCTAGTGTTATTCGCGTGACAACCCGCCTGACCTATAATATAGTACGGAAGATAATTGCCGACCATGATGAAGAATTACGGGACAAGTATGCCGATTTGGTAGCTCCGCTGGAAGAAATGGAGCGGCTGTGCCGGATACTGCGTGACCGCCGACTGCGCCGCGGAGCTATAGACTTCGATTTCCCGGAAATAAAGGTTAAGCTGGATGACGAGGGTCATCCGATAGCCATTGAAAAGAGAATTCGCAGCATTGCCGAATCCATCATTGAAGAATTCATGCTTGTTGCCAACGAAACAGTAGCTGAACATATGCATTGGCTGGGGATACCGTCCATGTTCCGGGTGCACGAAGAACCAGACGAGGAAAAAATGGCCAGACTTAATGTACTCTTAGGCAACTTTGGTCAGCATCTGCCCAAAACCCAGGAAATTCGTCCAATGGCCCTGCAAAAGGTACTGAGCAAAATTGCCGGACGACCCGAAGAACGCATTATCAGTACTGTTATGCTGCGTTCGCTCAAGCAGGCGCGTTATGATGCCGAAAATCTCGGTCATTTCGGGTTAGCAGCCACCTACTATACACATTTCACTTCACCCATCAGGCGCTATCCTGATCTCATTCTCCATCGACTCATCCGTGAGACTTTTTCCACAGGCGATATTTCGGCCAAACGCCGTCAGAAGTTATCAACCATGCTGCCTGAGATTGCGCTGCATTCCTCAGAGCGTGAACGGGCCGCAGCCAATGCTGAACGCGCTACCGTTGACCTCAAAAAGGTTGAGTATATGGCGCAGTTTGTTGGCGAAGAATTTGAAGGCATCATTAACGGCGTAACCGCATTTGGGTTTTTCGTGGAGATTCCTAACGGCATCGAAGGCCTGGTGCATGTATCCAGCCTGGATGACGACTATTATCAATATGCCGAAGAACAGTATGCGTTAATTGGGGAACGTACAGGCAATATCTACCGGCTGGGTGATGCGATCAAGATCAGGGTGGCTAAAGTCAATCCGGCAGAGCGCACCATTGACTATGTGCGGGCAACCGATGATATCGATAAACCGCTCCAGTCTGTTAGAAGGCCAAACGGGCAGCAAAAACAGACTAAGGCTGGCTCGAAACGCGACCCCAAGAAGCCGCAAGATAAGTCAAAAAAGAAACCAACTATCAGTGCGCGGCCGAAGAAGCCCAGAGCGCCGAAAAGTAAATGAGTAATGGTGCAGATTTTGTGGAGTGATTATAAACCAAGAGGCAGATTCTAGGAATCTGCTTCTTTTATTTTTCAAAAAGCTTAGGCGGTTTTTTGCTTGAAAAATGAGAAGGATGCGCTAAAACTCGATATCTTAACAATGGCCAAAACTATTCAAAAAATGCAATCGATATGGGTGATGATCTCGATATAATATAGTATATTGGTAATTTATGTCACTTTTATGTCAGTTACAAGAGGTAACAGTTGCTGTAATATTATAACAAATGCCATATAATTCCATAAAAATGGTATCACAATATTCTTTATCAGGAAGGTGAAGAATTTGAAAAATCAATATCAACAAGAAGAGCAAACAAATGTACAAGAGGGATGTGATGCAAGTCTTTTTGTGTTAAAACAGACCGAAAAGCGTGTGGAGAAATTGTTATACCAATATCCAACATGGAAAGTTAATGTAAGTTTTGGTATGGACAACCTAGCTAAAAGTCTCTATGAGGGCTTAGCAAATGAGATGCCCCAGTACAAAGAAACAAAAAAACAAACATATCAGAGCAAGTAAAATTGGTAGATGCCGCATTGTCAACGCTAACGGGTTTTGAGCAAGATTTTATTCATAAAAGATATTTTGACAGAATGCCTTACAAGACTATGGCTGATGAATTAGGTGTTGTAGAGCGCCATTTATACCGAATTAGGCGCAGGGTACTCATCAAAATGGCAACTGCTTTTGGGTGTTGCAGCTAATATTTTATCTGATTTGAGGTGGAAGCATGTATTACACGTCCAAACAGATACGCAAAATTTTGGAGCGTTATCAAGAACTACGCAGTTCAGTAGAGTGGAGGATAACTCACTTTACTTTTGAAAAAAGTTGCCGCGGAAATTGCCAAAATACTGCTGATACTGCCTGTTTGCTGGTGGACATAGATAATGCAATGAGCAGTCTTACCCGGCGGCAATATGCGATAATAGCTATGATTAAGCAGGGATTCACACCACTGGAAATTCAAAAAAAAGTTAATATAAGCCGACATACAATTAAATTTCATTATGATTCGGCAATTTTTCGTATTTTAACCTACCTAAATGTGTGATTCCATGTACGGATAAGTAATGGGGGGATTTTTATGAAGTACTATACGCTGGCCAGGCTGGAGGAACTTTACAAGCAAGAATATCCTGAAATGGCGCTTGCTGAAATCCAAAAAAAAGCTAAACTGCTTCATAAAGAATTTAATCGTCTTGATACGTACTGGAAACGCAACAATCGTCACTTTTATCGTCAAGTAGAACTGATTGGACAAGGAGATGATTGGTTTAGAACAAAGCAACTAGAAAAATGCCAGCAGTAGGAGAATTATTGTTTCCCAAAAAAGAACAAGCTCTTGATAGTTAAATAGAATTGCCATAGGAAGACTGCATATATAAGGTATATGAATTGATAATGTTTTATTTTTAGTTACCAAACTTATAAAGAGAGGAGGAGGGTAAATGAGTGAGTTACAAAATCTTATGCATACGATCTATTTTCAACTTGAGAGCTTAAAGTCAGCCTATTCTACTATGACTGTATCTTATGGTTTGCCATCGACAGTACCGAATAGTCTTGTTGTAGCTGTTGAACATGACAAAACCAAAGTTGATGAGCAATACGAATTATCTGGGTATCGTAAACGACCCAGAGTATTCGTTGCTGAGGTTTATGCGACAACACAAACTGAACGCAATGATGTCTGTGAGGCGATTAAAGACTTGTTTGAAAACAAAACGTTACCAATCCAGGATTCTGCCCGACAGGCTGCCGGCGGCTATGTGATAGGTGACGGTGTGCGGGTTGAGGTCGATTTAACGCAGCGCTATAAAGCGCGGATCAAGATATACATGTATACCTTAGTTAACTAAAAGGAGTGATAATGATGCCAACACCATCCTTTATATCAGCTTTAAAATCAGATCGTTGTGTCCATTACCTGAATAATGCATTGCTAAACAGAGCCCAGTCTATTGACGTCAGCGCTAATGTTCCATCAACAGTAGTTGATGAACTGGGTAATCCTCAACATGCCGGTATTGTTAGTGCGCCTGCTGATGTAGCACTTAGTGTTTCAGTATTTGATACAGGGCTGGATTTAAGCAAAAATCTTACCGGAAAAACTGAGGCTGCATCGCTTGCGTTGAGTGACTTTGTCAGTGCTCATGTAGACTATGTAGGAATAGTTCGCGATAATGCTGGTAATTTCTTTCGCTCAGTATATGTAAAAAATGCGTGCATCAACAGCATTGGTTATAGTTATGATGTTGCCGGCAATGCCGTGGAAACATATGGCTTACTAGGAGATAACCTTACTGTATTTGACGGTTATGTTCTGACTAAGACATATACAATTGCTGCCGCCGATGAAACCAACGGATATTTTATTGTACCGACAACCGGTTTGGAAGCTCCTGTACAAACAAAGCAAAATAGCTATTTTGCTAATGCATATCTTTTACGCGTAACTAGAACAACAAACGGCGCAGCTGTAAATTTGACAGAAGGGAACGATTATACCTATGACCCGGCAACCAAAAGAATTACTACCAGTAGTCTGATTGCCGGAGCGGTTTGGACAGTTGTGTTTTATTCTACACAGATTGGGACTCCCCTGTCGCCTGAATTTAACAATGTATTGCCACCAGCAGTTAGAGGCGAATTTACGCCGGTAAGTATTGGTGTAAGTTCCAAAACACTTATTCCTCGATTGCAGTCAGCCAATATTAGTATCAACCTTGCTCAGAAGCGAATCCCACAATTGGGAAGCAAGCAGACCTTATTTGCACCTAGTGGAGTTCCTACGGTATCTGGCAACTTTAGTGCATTAATGTCAGATCTATCACTGCGAAAATTATTAACTTATGGAAGCGCGAGCAGTGCGGAAACCCAGTTTGGTATTGAACAGTTGCCGACATACGGAACCCAGAACAATCTAGGACTTGAGGTAGCAATCAAATCGCCGGTTAATAACGCAATACTAAAACGCATTGTAGTACCTGATATAACGGTTACATCAGGCGGTATGCCGACCACGGTTAACGGGACTCTGGCTGAGTCCTTTAGCTGGACAGGCAAGACAGGTTCTTTTAACATAACTAACAACTAATAAAGAGGGGGGAATCCCCCCTCTAATAGTTCATTGGGGGAAAAGAGTATGAATAAGGAAGAACTGCTTTTACGTACAAATGCTAAACTTCAGCATTTGTTGGAAACCTCCCTGGATTTTGTCTTGCTGATTACCCAAAATGATGACCAACAGTTTGATACATATCGCAAAATAATGCTGAACAAATATAACGCCTTAAAAAAGGCTAATGCGGCAGATTTCTATAGCTGGGGTCGGGAAAATGAATAAGAATATCTTTTATATCCGTGAAAAAGAATTGACTATACAATATGGTGGTACAACAAGTAAATTTATTTTGATAGGGCTTTCGGCTAAAGATAAAGAGCATATGCTGCTTGAAGCTCAGAAAAATCATACTATTGCTGTCCAACGGCTCAGCGAAGCTGCGCAGACGATTAAATCGGTATACCTTATGCAGGATGCGGAATCCTTGTCTGAGGCTATTGTGAATACTGAGCGAGAAAAATATGTTGCTAAGGCGATGTTAACCATGGCAGAAGGAGAAACGTCTGATCGGGAAACTGTTGAAAAAAAAGCACAAATAATAATGCAAGCTGCCCAGGAAAAATTACGTTCCTACTCGGTTGAGCAACTGACCGAAAAGTTGGTTGGCTGGGAAATGGAAAGGCAGTTCCACAATGCCTGGACCTGTGCCGTATTAGAAGCGACACTGCTTTTGCTATTACATGATGAAAATCGGCAGCGTTTGTTCAATTCGGTCGAAGAAATGAAAATCGCCATTCCTTGTGAAGTATTAGATGAGCTTTATGAAGCTACTGCAGAATGGCTAACAGAATGCTCTGAACCACAGGTTTTTCTCAAACCCCATACTTCCAAAAGCTAGACAACTACGCCCGGAGGTATGGGGTTACTTTATCAATGGCAATGAACGAGGATGATTTTTTGGTGGAAGCTGCGAACTGGGCCCGGTATCAGGAAAAAGCCGGAGAAGTTATTCAGCAAATTGTAACACTTCAGATTGCAGAGGCTCCTACGCAAGCCATTATTCAGAATCCCCAAGCTTTTCGCAATTGGGTGGAACAGTGCAAACAGATTTATGCAGCTCGCAATAGGTAGGCAGTTTCGGCGTAATGGAAATAGGATAAGTTGAATGGAGGGATACTCTATGGCGCAAAACAATATGAATGTATCTGAATTATCAGCACTAATTGAAAGTATTGTAGCCAAAGTGCTGAGCAATTCTTTTGGCGAAAAGTTGGCTACCTGGTCTGCCAATCAGGCGAAGAATTCCCTATATTTGTCGCGCGAAACCGGCAAAAGAGATTGGGGAAATGCCGGAGAAGTAACGCATGATTTAGGACAGCTTGGAAGTCTCATTAATAAATGGCCTAAAGCCAGTAAAGAAGCCCAAGATTTTGGAAAAAGTTTGTCGGGAGTTGCGGGTATTGCCAATGCATATGAGTCCGGGGACGCTTTAAGCGGGGCCTTATCGGGAGCGGCTCTTGGTCCGTGGGGGGTAGCTGCAGGATTACTCGCCGGGCTATTATCGCCAGGGATTGATCGGTGGCAGAGACCAAAATTCAAAAAGGCTAAACAGGCCTTTGATAAAATATTTTCAATGGATCGGGGAGAGCGTGATGAATACTACTTGCCCGATTCTTTTTATTTTCGGGCAGGCAGTAACATCCCCCGCAGCTTGGTGGTACGGGTAAATGATAAAAAGTTTGATGAGCATGTCGGGGAATCTCTTACTAACAGTTATGCAGCACAATTACAGCGAGGCTTGGTTTTCTAACAGAAAATCAAGCCTTAAGAATTAGCGGATGTAGTGTATTGATCAAGTAAGGGAGGAATGAGTATGAGCGAAGAAGGGGTGTTACAAAGTGCTTTAGAGGATTCCAAACGGATTATTGATGGTGATCAATATAACGAATTATATAAATGGCTATTGGAAAATGGATTTTCCCAGGATGCTGCAGCAAGCTTTATGGGAGCAAATTACGTTATGAGCCATGACTTCTATCCGTGGTATGATTGGGCTCAGTTTCCAGAAGATATGAAGATGCAACAGCAATATGATAATTTGGTAGCTGCTGAAGCGAAGATTACTGAAGAAGAGCAAGCAGTATATAATGCGGTTTCCGCTCGGTTAATGTCGTATGACAGTCAACTGGAAGCGAAAAACGATAATATATGGGCAAGATATAGCAGCCTTATGGGGAATTCAGAAACAGATAACCCAGCCATGGAAACTTTAGTTGTTCCTGGTGAAACTGCCGTAAAAAATGGTGAATTAATTGTTACTCTTCCTCAAAACATCAATGTACGGAGAGATTTTGAAGAAAGCGGCAGGAAGTTTCTTTTTCAATTCGATATTGGGGGATATGGATTTCGGGTCCCAGATGATAGGGCAGATCAAGAGTCATTATTGAATAATAAAACAAGTCAATACGGACGGACAATGGCAGACATGCTTCCTTGGGTGGGAAGCGGTGGTTTTCGATCAGGGCTTAGTCTAAGGGAAAAAACAGTTTTGTCGACCGAAAAGTTAACGCAGGGGTTGAGTAAAGCTTCGGAGAAAATCGGTACAGTAGCAAATGATGCAAGTAATGACTATAGGATTACATTTTTTACACAGCATCCGGAACTTGAAGGAAAAGTGGTTGTCCACCATAGCGTTGAGCAACAGGTATTAAAAAGACCTGAAACACTGGGACTATTTACTAAAGAAGAGATTAATGCTTATAATAACCTTAGAGGGGTGCCAAAAGAATTAAATTCTGACCTGCATTTATCTATTATTAGAAAGGAATGGAATGCGTTTTACAGGGAAAACCCGTTTCCATCAAAAGCGGATTTGATCGCAAAAAGTCGAGAAATTGATATGAAGTACGGAAATTTGTTTAATCCCCCAATAGAATAACCCAGAAGGAGTGAATAATACTTTGAAACTTTACGGATTAGAACCTGAAGTTGCCGGTGGATTTGGCGAAAATACCGTTGTATCGAATCTTGATAATGTAAGATTAAAACGAGAGAGGCCAATAGTAACCCATTTGCACTACGAGTTTTCCGGTTGGTTGGGAGATGAAATTCTTGAGACAACGCCATGTTTCATAATTACAGAAAGTCTTGCAAACTCAATACAAAGAAGTGAACTAAGAGGATATACTTTTGATGACACTGAGACATCGGTAACAGAAGAGTTTGAAGAACTATATCCCAGGAGAGTTTTGCCTAAGTTTAGACGTATAATTCCGCAAGGGACAGTAGAGATTACTGGAAGTACTTTTAAAAATTGGTCAGGAGATGATTTTTGCTTGTCTCCAAAGTCTATTCTAGTTGTTTCGGAAAAGGCATTGACCGTCTTCAAAAAGCATCAATTTGACCATTGCGATATAACGGAATTAGCTGATTCTAATGGACGGTGATATCTTAATTGCTGAACTCGCTACATTTGCTTATTGACAAACAAAGGGCGTGACAACTGACCGCAGAATACTAATCTCTGGAACAAAAGCACAAAAGGCCAACCTGGTGGCAACATCTTTCGCGGATGCTGCACTGCCGTCACACAGCCTCTTTCTCCGGAAGCTTTGGCACCACGTACATCATGCCATATAACCAAACACATGTCGCACACCAGAGTCTAGTTTTTGATCTTAGCGTCAGGAGAACCGCTGATAGCAGTCAAAGAACATAAGGTTATGGAATATTAACGAGATCTTTGCCGCCTGTACGTTTAACATTATTCTTTCATAGAATGACTATTTATTTTACCAAACAGATAAATTAACATCCCTTACCCAGCTTGGTTAAAAAAAACCAAGCTTTTTATTTTAACGGAGGTGAACGTAACCTATGGCAAAATGGAAAATTCGGGAATTCGGACAGCCAAATTATTTGACGCTAGATGTTAATCCGTCCAGTTATGGGCGGAACCGACAGGTTGATGTTGTGTATGAGCAGTTAATTGATGGCAGTCAATGTCGGGTGGTGTCTCCGGCTGAGGTCAAAAAGGAAGAAATGCAACTCATCTGGGCTAATGTAAATCAAGAGCAATTAGATGTATTAATGGGTTATATCAATAAACAGGTTGAGATTGTGGATCATCTGCTGGCTAATGTTAATGCGTATGTTGATGGTGTGGAAAGACAATATTTGGTTTCAGCAACAGATGAGCAACGGTATGCCATAAATATCTTGCTGCGGGAGGTGTAAATCCATGGCGGCAATACTTACTGCGGCTGGACAACAAATGTTAGCCAGTCAGAATTTTGTCACACATACCAGGATATATGTGGATGATGTGCTGTGTGTTGATACGTCAGCAGCTATTGTCAATACCCCGGTCATTAGTTATCAGATAAATCGCAGCCGCAAATTAGGTGCGGCAAAACTTAGTTTGAATGTCGCCAATCCTGGCGGCATTTATTCTTTTAAACGCAAAGATGATCCAATCTTTGGTTATGGGAAAAGAATAAAATTGCAGGAAGGGATTCCGGTTGGGGGAAGCATGGAATGGTTTACCCGGTTTACCGGTATTATTGTTTCGCAGGTTCCTTCCAATAATGCCGGTAAACCTGCGCTGGCGGTAAATGCCATGGATAACATGAAACTGATGCTGGATTATTTGCCTGATGACTTGTATTACTGTCCAAACATCCTTGCTGTCAAAAAGGAAGTGCTTAGTGAAGTACCCGATGGAAACTCTATGCATTTTCGCGGTAGCAAGACACACCTGCCATGGGTAGATATTCCTTACCCTATTTTTTACAAAGCAGGTACAAAAATCAAAGATAACTACGAGGTTGATTTAATTAATGGTGAAGTATACTTTGGTGAAAAAATGTGCGGCTCTGCTACGAGCCGTAGCCAAACGTATGAAGCCGATGAGGTCAACGAGACTAAATATGAAATTTCCGTAGCAATCAAGCCTGGATTTGCAGTTTACCGGTCGTTTGCCATAACCATGAATAATAGCGAGCAGTTATTCGAAAAAGATACAATTCCTGATGATATCACAGTAACTTTTAATGGCGCCGAAATTATTTTTTCCAAGCCACCCTTTTATGATCTGAAACAACAGCCCTTGGTACAGTATTCCCAGCAAAAAATCTATGTAAAAAATGAGAGTGACTGTCAAGTAACTGCCGATTACTGGTATTACGATAGTAAGACCAATCTTGCGGAAAACGTAATAACTGATTTAGCACTAAAGGCAGGATTTAGACCAGAACAGATTCAGCTAGAGGCGACCAATGTTTCTTTAAAACCAATCCGCTTTACCAATCTGACAGTAACAAGCGCCTTTGAGGCTTTGCAAAAAATAAAACAACAATTAAGCCCCAGCTATATCATTACCTGCGATACGGAGGGTAATCTTCGGGGATATTACACTGAACAAAAGGATACTTCGGATTATGAACTTACGTTAATCAAAAAGCTCGAAGCTCCGGTATCGGAAGAAAATTTATATTCGGTTGTTGTCGCCCATGGGGTAGACCTAAACCCAAATGATTTGCGGAGTACAGCTACTGCGCAAAACCTGCTGGCGGCTAACTCCGTAATTCAAGTCAGCGGCAGTGCCAGTATGGTTTTAAACAAAAAGGCAGAAGATCAAATTAGCTGGCATTGGGTCAAAAAAAATAATGATACTCCACCGGCATTACCGGTTGACTTACTGAAAATTTCCCTGGCGGAAGCCAAGAAGATTGAAGAGATTAACATTTTAGTCGGGGATTACAATAAGGGTACTATTCAACAAAGCATGAGTATTCAAGTGAGTGAAGATGGAACCAACTGGTTCTATGTGGACAGATCTTCCCGGGGAATAGCTGGAGCCTCCAGCCAGTGGCTAACTGTAAAAGGCGGTGAATTAGAGAATAGGAAGATTAAGGCAATAAAAATTATTGCCGAAGCGGCTTTTGACTGGACAGAGTCACACACCTATACAAAACGCTCAGGTTTTCTGGGGCTGGGTACTAAAGTCAAAAGTGATAACTACTATCACTGGTATTGTGCCATAAAAGAAGTGCAAATTTGGGAGGAGAATACGATTGCGGTGACAAGTTCTATTAACAATTGCATTGGTATTGGTGATGGCACTCAGTATGCGTTTTACATTCCCAATACGCCGGTTCTTACAGGAACGGTCACAGTATATAAGGATGGGGTAGCCATGGCGCCTGCCGCCTATACGCTCGAAGCAGCCACCGGCAAGCTTACCTTTATGATAGCTCCCACAGGTATAATTACGGTGGCTACCAAACAGCAGCCTCGTGCTCAATCTACTAACAATGATCGCTACACTAACAATATTACAGTTATCAATCCCGGGTTAAGTGTGACCTTTGATGACGGCGCCATTGAGATTGGTTCTGCTAACTACCGGCTCTTAAAAAAGCTGGGTCTGAAAAAGAATGCATTGAAGGTGGATAATTACCTAAATTCGTTTAGCGATGTAAAAAAACGGGGCGCTGAAATGCTGCAGGAAATTTCTCGGCTGGAAGAAACGCTGGCAATGGAGGTTGTTTACCGTCCGGATGTGGATATTTGTCAGACAGTTGGCGTCACTGATGCCTTGCTAGGGATTACAGGGCGCTTTTTCATTGAGGAATTAACAGAAAGCAAACAAGGCTTTCTGCCTTCGTTAAGTATCAAAGTTAGTAACTATTCTTAAATAAGGGGGTGAGACAGTATGCCATTTGGGAAAGAGTTATCCCATATTATCGAAGAACAAATTACCCGATCGGTTGCGCAAAAGAGTACTGCTACTGATTCTGGCGGCATAGCTACCCGGTCAGGAGCCGATGAAGGAAGACTTGCACAAATTGAGGCAAACCTGCAACGGCTAGCGGATAAATTTGCTGCTTTTCTTACAACGCAAAAAAACAGCAAACGGAGTATTGTTGAGTATGGCCTGAAGGTTATAGCCCTTCATGAGCTGCGTTTGGCTATTACTGACGGCAGGGCTGTTTTTGCCGACAGCGATGAGCCGCTAGATATTCCCTATACATATTTGCAATTAAGCGCCGCGGGTGCAGAACGGCAAATCCGCTATATTTATCTAAACAATGCCGGTGTGGTGTTAGAAAGCTCGACAGATCCGACCAATATGGGGACAGAGTATATTCCGCTGGCATTGGTGGATGTCTGGTCAGGAGTACAAGAAATTACACAGGATAAGCTTCAAGACATCCGGCCAAGAGCTGGTAGTGAGGATAATACCGACAGTTCGAATACGAATTTGCAAGTGAATGGCAACGCGACTCTGTATTGTCCGGATACCGGCAATGATAGTTTTGTTGTAGCTGCTACAACAACGGCAGGACTTTGCGTTAATGTCACTTCAGGCCGGGCATTGGTTGGTGGAGAGGTGATTAACGCCGAAGGCGGCCTGCTGGATCTAAGTAACCACCGTAATGTAACTGATGAGTTTTTGGTCTTTAGTGATGGCATAACCACACAGTATAATCTGTACCATCAATCGGTAAGCAATGTTGTTGTTGCAGTAAATGATGTGGCTGCAGCAGTAACCGTTAATGAGGAAGAGGGGTCCATTACCTTCGCCACTGCTCCTGAGGTGGGAGCAAAAATTACGGCGTCTTATTCTTTTAGTGGTAATTATGTGCTGGTATTTCTGGTTGAGAGGGCACAAACCAATGACGGTAAGCCCGTAGGCGTGATTGGCTGGAAAGTGGGAAGTAACCGGAATCTAGCGCAGCCACCGGATTTAACCCAGTATCAGCATGCTATTGCCAAGGTAGATATGTCCAGCGCGATAGAGGCGATTACCGATTTACTTATTGATAATGCTTATGAAGTGCAAAACCTTACGCAGTACGATTTACAGTATGGTGAGAAGCTTGGCAGCGCAAGTTTGCGGAGTGGAGCTGTGACGGCAGATAAAATTGCGGCTGGCAGTATTGATGCTGGAAAAATTACCACAGGAGCTATTGAGGCAGACAAAATTGCCGCTGGGGCAATTACCACCAAGCTCTTAGCTACTGATTCAATATTGGCAGATATGATTCAAGCCGGCACAATCAAAGCAGACATGTTTGAGGATTCCGTATGGGGAGACTTGTCCCAAGCTATCCGATTTGTAAAGAGTATTCTGGGAGGAGAACAGTCCTGGAGCATAAAACTGAATAAAAGCGATTTATTAGCGGGGATTAGGTTCAATGTCGATGTTATGAGTCAAACCTTTCCGGCTATTAAACTGGATACGCAGCAGCATTGGGATGATGGGTCTGTGTGGAACACGGACAGTCAAACCTGGGATATCCCCACGGCTTCCTCCGGTTATTGGGAGAGTGCGAGTATTGATTATGGGGCGGAAGCCAATCTCCAGGCCGAATTCTGGACACAATTCCTGTGCGAAGAGGAATTAGTCAATATTACAGTAAAAGCCAGATATTCGAATGACGATTTAACTTGGACAGATTATGAGACACTGAAGCACACTAAGGGTATGGGATATCACTTTTGGATTGGTACTTTGCAGCGCTATCGCTACTTTAAAATAAAGGTTGAGTTGGCGACTACCAATACAGGCAAGTATGAGATCCTGGCTTACCCTGAGATAAGAGCAGCCAACTGTCAGATTGGTGCCGAAGATATGGCGCCTGGTGCATTAAATAATAATATTGCAATTTTAAGTGGCAGCATTGCTCACGGCGGGACAATTCCTTTGCCGGCAGGGTATGACCAAAACCATTGCAAATGGTTTGTCAGTTTCCGGGAAATGTATTTTAGCGGGGATGTCGATGGCAATGATTCCGAGTATTGTTATGCGGACGCAAACAGGGTCGTTACCGTTATGGGTAATTATCAGCGCCAAACATATGCCGCTAACTATTTAATCATTGGTATTAGATAACTGGAGGAATTTCTATGTGGACGATTTTTAACTCGGTCGGGGAAGCTGTTGCCAATAGTGACAGAGAACCTGAACATAATGATGTAGCAGCCCGCAGCGAAAGGGCTGTTTTTCATGAAGAGGTAATTCCACTTAATGAAATTAAGCTGGCAGGAGGTGGGGTGAAACGTAAGCCGCTTGTGAATGTAACAGCAGCAGTAGCAGGTACGGTGGCAAACATTTCTGTTACTTGTGATGATCCAACTGTTGTTGAGATACCTCTGATGGTAGGGGAAACCCATGTTGTCAAACAACCGGGCAAATGGGTGCTGACAGGAGAACCAGGAGTTTGTGTGATGGTTGATGTTGACCGCAGCTTGTTCCGGGGGAATTGTCTGGAGGTGAGTTTCAATGCCTAAGATCCAGGTAAATGCAGATGGTTCGCTTATTGCGACGCGAACCAGGAAGGAAACTATCGCCTATTACAATCAACAAATTGAACAACGGATCGAAGCTTTAGTGAAGTTAGTGGCGCTGGGCGGCGATATAACCTCGATCAAGGCAAGAATTAGTCAGTTAAACGAGGACAAGAAAAGTCGGCTGCTGGAGGTAGAATAATGTGCTAGTAATTATTTCAGAAAAATGTATTGAGTGTGGTTTGTGCAGTTTATTATGTCCTTCTGGAGCAATTGCCAATGGCAGTGTGGATAATTCTCTCTGCCTGTTGTGTGGTGAATGTGAGGCAAATTGTCCGGAAAAGGCAATAAAAGTTAGTGAATAAAGGAGAGGTTAAGTATGGCTTTTGATGAAACTAAACCAGCTAATGATGCGCCGCTGGTGAGCGCTGATGTAAGAGATAATTTTGTGCATATTAAGACTGCAATAAGTAAGGAGCATGTATGGGATGATAATAATCCGCAAAATACAAGCCATCGCCTAGATCAAATAAATGCCATAGTTACAGGGAGCAAGGAGACAAGCTGGTCAGGAAGCCCTAAAGCTGCAGGTGGCGCCGGTTCTGTGCTAACCCGGGTTGTCGGTGTAGCGGCAGGAACGTATACTCTGCAAAATTTAATACAGCAATTGGTGACCAAGAGCCATACCCATGGCGGTCAGGTTTTTGGAAATACCCAGTGCGATTGTCAATGTGGTGATAGTTAATTTACTTTCAGTAAGAGGCGAATAATTAGCAAAATTTATGGGGGGAAAACTATGAAAATTTTTCAATATGCGGCACTTGAAAATACGCAAAATGAGGAAAGAGCGGTAATTAAATATTCCGGCAATCAGTTAACTATTGAAGTATATAAGAAAACATACAGTAATAATGAAGCAACCGGGGGAATGGTTTGCACGGGAGAATCCTTAGCTGCAACAGCTAGCATTGATGTAGCGGAAAATACCTATTCGTCACAGCTCTTTGTTGTTGCAGAAGCAGGACAGGTCGGACAATTCGTACCAGTCCATCATTTTACCTATTCTTCCAGGTCGCCATTAAACATATTTCAGAACCTATTGCTAAATCCTCAATTGCGCGGCTACTTTCAAATAGATATCGGCGGATATGGCCAGGACATGGAAAACAAGTTGATTCTAAAAACTTTCCACATTCCGATTCGAAATATAGTTTTCGAGGGCTTTAATAATGTCGAACAAGTTGTAACTCAGGAAATGATTGTGCCGACACGTTATGAAGTGTGGGATACCTATTCGCTTGCCTGCAATCAACAGGAAGCCGGGTGCAAAGATTCCGGTGAAGTAGCTTTTGGGGAAGAACTGGTGATTTCCCCAGGTAGTGAAGACTATGTAGAATTTACTATCCAAAAGTATTCGCCGCAGTTTGGTGAAAAATTAAACCGGGAAATCGATAACGAAGAAGTATTTGTGGAGTCAACTGCTGGCGTGGTAAATACGACAAGAGTGCAATTACAGGAAGGCCAAGGAAAGTTTCGATTATATCCGTTTGGGTACACCGGAAAATGCAAACTTAAGCTTGGCTGGCGCTACTATGCCGGTTGGTGTGAATATCCGGTTACCATAGCGTAATTGATTATGGAGAAAATGGTAGTTCATGTAGGTAATCGCTGCAATGCAGCCTGCCAATATTGTCATTGTCCGAAAAGTGGGGATGAATTTACTTTATCCCCACTTTTGTTGTCTGTTTTAGCAGATAAGACTCATGGGGCCCAGTTATGTGTCAGGTTTATCGGGGGCGAACCTACGTTATATATGCCGCAGATTGAAAAAATTGTGTCAGTCTGCAGCTCTGTTACGGAATTCGTTGTCTCCACAAATGGACTATTGTTATCAGATAAGCAGCGTATTGACTTTTTTAATACCCATAATTTTTTTGTAGCTGTTAGTTATGATGGCAAGCAGGGAAAACGAGCTTACCGAGATATCTTTGAAAGCGCCAGCCATATTGAAAATATAAAAAAATTAAAGAGGCTTGGCTGCAGCACAACCCTTGACAGTGATAACCTGAACTTTGGGCAGTTATTTAAGGAGTTCGGCAGGATAGAAAACAAAATCCAGCGGCCGTTACGTTTGCGACCACATCTAATTCATTGCCTGGGTGTGGATAACGATTATCTAAGTCTCGCAGATGTACAGGTGTTTGCTGACCAATATAAGCAAATAGTGGGCAATTTTATTGATGACTATATTCACTATGGGTTGGTAAATACAAAATTTTTCAATATGTTTTATTATCTGTTTACCACTATAGAAAATTATTATATTTTTCCTGAATCCAGATGTTATTCTAAAAAAACAATCCAGACAAATCTGGCTGGCAAGCAATATATCTGCCCCTACTGTCAAACCCTAGAAAATTATTTGGGAAGCCTTGATGAAAATCAAGAGTTAGTATTTTTGCGATTGGCCGACAAAGTGGAAAAACGTAGGCCAGCCTGTATGCGATGCGAGCTATATTGCTTTTGCGGCACATACTGCTTGGCCTCAAAACACCCGGAAATTGAATGTAAAATACAACAAGAGTTGATTCCCTGGTTTTTAAATACCATTAGCAAATATGGCATTGCCCGGTTTTCGAAACTTAAGCAGTATGGAGGATTGATATGATCGAACATTTTTTTGTGTTTCCTAATTGTGTGAATATCGAGGGCCAATTAACAATTGATATAACACCAGGTCAATACAAGATTGAGTGTGGTGAGAATCAGTATACCGTTAACCGGCAGGATATTCCTGACAATTCGTCATTTTGTCTATTGTATGACTATATGCTTGATGATTTCATTCCGATTGAACACTGGGAAAAGCTAACAGCCTGTCTTAATATGCGGTCAATGGAAACCTTGGCTTATTTACAGCAGAGCTGTGTGTTTCAAATTCATTATTACAATAAAATACCTTTTGTAAAAGTTTTCTTACCTCAAGGACAGCAGACACTTGTTTCACATACGCATAATTTTAGTGAAAACAGCTATTTTCCAATTTCTTTTATACATCCGCTTGATTATCTGTATTTCCCAACATTTGATATCTTTAATGTAAGTCTGGACGATGCACAAGAAAATGTAATAATCGATTTGCATTTGGTTCCGTCGGTAACTAATTTTGCAGTGTATGCTAATTATGGGATGTATTGCTTACCATTAAACCCAGGGGTAAATCATGTAACGATTCCGTATTGTCCGGGAGAAAGTCTTTATATTGGTGCTAAAGGCGAGAAGAAAAAAGTGACATTATATGACTTGGAGGAGGCGCTATGTATTCACAATTAAGGCTGGTAATGCCTGATACGGTTTGCAACCTTGCCTGTCAATATTGTTTGAGTGGTTATAACAACCATACCTCATGCTCGGAAGCCGCAGACTTTGCGGCTGAGCAAATTCTTAAAACAATTAACGGCAGAGCTTTTGAAAGTATTAGCATCTGGGGCGGTGAGCCGCTGGCGAATTTTGAAAAATTGCAGCAAACAGTTGCATTTTGCCGCCGCTATTATCCAGATATACCTATCCGGATAATTACGAATGGCTATTTGATGAATGAGGAAAAGGCAGATTATTTGAATGCTAACAACATTGCTATCACAATATCTCATGATGGTTATGCCCAATATTACCGCAATCAGCGGGATTTTTTACTGGAACATGATTATCTGAATTTATTAAAGCGGATAAAAAATGATGTAAGTTTCAATAGTGTTGTTCACCGCTTTAACTGTAATATCCCCAGTATGTTTCACTATTTTGAAAAGGCTCAGGATAAAATCGGCAAGGCAATTGGTTGGAATTTTGAACTTTTTAAATTGCATGATGCTAAATTTGCAAAGTTTATCATTGCAGGCAAGGCAATCGACGAATTAGCCAAGTCGTTTGACTTTTTGTTTGAGCAATTTGAAAAAGGGCATCCGTTTGCCTATACTTCGCAGGCAAATCGTCTAAATTCCTTAGCAAGGCTTATCGACGAAGGCAAAGGGACATTATGCCAATGTGGCGCTAATCGTCGCTTGTCTATAAGGACAGATGGAAAACCGGCTTTTTGTCAAGTGGCTGCTGAATTGGGAAACTACAGCAATGCACAACCGGATATTCCGCCAATGTGCAGTGACTGTGAATATGCGAAATATTGTACGGGAATATGTCCGCTGATGAGTGATGGGTATAGAAAAAAGTTATGCATTTCTTATAAACTGTATTATTTCAAAACCTTTCAGTTTTTTCATTCGCTGAGAGAAAGGGGCGAATTTAATTGAAAGTAAAAAACATCTCTTCACGAATAGTCGGTCAGGATTATTACTTTTCTTTTCGCGGGGTTGAAATAATTAAGATTGAACTTTCCAAAGTACCGGAGAATTGTTTAGTATATCTTGATTTACCAGCAGGTCAAGTCGTTATGGATGGTCAGTTCCTGCTGGATTTGAGCAAACAGACAAACATTGATTTGCAGAGTCTCTGCTGCGCCTTGAGGAAGTACCCGCTTGTATCGACTCTAAATGGAGAAACTGAGGTTTTTCACTATAACTGATTAGAACTATATTGTTTTGTAACAGGGGCGGGTGGCAGATTGCAGACGTGATAATGTATTAAGATTGGTAAGAGGGATTTTTGTAGCATTAGCCTTGCTAAAAGGAATATAATGTAAGATGGTGAATATTATAAAACAATATTTACCAGGGAGTGGATGACATGAAAAAGTGGTATATGTGCAAATATGATATCAGCGTGACAATAGCAGTAACGGTATTGGCTTTTTTTCTTGATCATAGACTTAACGATATAGTCCTATTTAAAATAATATTAGAGAAAATAGATGAACTGCATCCTTATATGTGCCTTCTTATTGGCTGGGGATACTTCAACGCGCTAACTTTTATATTGGTTGAAACATTCTTTATTCATTTAGAACATTTTTGGCAGTGGAGTATCGTAGCTCTATTTACCACAACTGGTGCAAGGTTTGTTAGCCAGGGCAGGTATCCTGCTGAGATGTTTGGCTTATATGAGTTTGTATGGGAGACTATTATCAATGGACTTTATTATTTTCCTGTCGTAATGCTGGTTGTCGCATTGATATATTATATTAGAAGCAAGCTGAAGGGAGATATTTTACATGGGAGATAGTAGATATACTATAGCGGTTTATATAGCGGATAAAAATACTTCTATCATAGATGAAACAGGAAAGAAGGGTACTTCCAGATTGGAGCATATTAAAGCTTACCAGAAAGAGTGGGGATATCTTGAATGATATTCAATGGGTTTACTATAACATTACTTCAATTGCAAGGATCATAGCTGTATTTATTTCAAGCATTACGGCCTATTTATGGCTGTCAAAACGAATCATCAGTTACAAACTTGCAAAGTATCTTGTTATTACAACTTCTTTATTAACTGGTATTCCACTTGGGCTTAGTCTCGGATGGGGGTTCTCTATACTGTTTACTCTTTTTCAAACCGCTATATTATATGTTATTGTGGAAATTGCCAATAGGCGAACAAAAGAAAAAGCTCAAGAAGAGAAAGATAATACTAGTAATGAAGGGCATATTTTATAATGATAAAAAAGGGATAATTCGGATATAGATGAATACAGAAAGAGGTAAAACCAAGATGACTACAGATCAGTGGATCTACATCAATTCCATTGTTAGGATTTCGGCTTTCAGCATAACAGGAATCACAATATATTTATGGTTAACGAAAAAAATAATTATTTATATAGTTGCAAAACGTGTAATAGTTACAGCTTCCTTGTTAACGGGAGTTACAACGGGCCTAGGATATGGATGGATTTTTTCTATATTAGTAACTCTTTTGCAGACTTCTGTACTTTATTTTGTTTTAGTAATGGCCAATAAGGAAGCAACAACAAAGCGGCAATCTGATGAAAAGCAACCTGAGATAAAAGATCGAATTTTATAGGAGTACATAAAAGCCACTTGGGAGGTGTTCATTTGGCAATCGCGGTATATAAAATAGACAATGACAACTACGCCCTGATTGATAGCGCAGAATCTGACAAGATAAAAAGAATAGATGACCTTAAATCACAAAATTTACTTTTTTCAGCTGCTGGGGCAGCATTGGCTATACCGGCTGCAATAATGTCAAGCGGAGCGCTAGCAGCGCTAATGACTGCTGCTGGTATATATATGACTGTAGAAACAATGCTAAATACAGAGGAAATACGTAAACTTGAAGGTAAGGACATAGATTTTATGTATTTGCTAAATCAAGGTCTTGCTGTTCCTGGAGTTTTATTACCAGGAGCTTCCGTGGCAGCACGCGGATTACAAAAATCAGAAAGTGTTATACAAACCCTTGACGGTTTAGGTACTGGCTACAGTTTGGCTACAGGTCCGGTATCCGGCGGTTTATCTGCCCTCGACCTATATAATGACCGGCGGCAATACTACATTGACCGTGGCGAAGACCTTAATTACGAAAGCTGGAAGTCAGCACTGCATTTTCGCATATACAATGATTGGCGTGGGCCTGAATCATACCGCGGGGACGCACTTAAAATTTTTAACGAAATGACTACAGAAAATGGCGTTGGAGCCGATATTCCAAAGACAGAAGCGCAGCCCATCATTACAACGAATAGTTCAGTCCCCGCGTTCAGTGTGTCAGATACCTTATATGATAATAGCGGAAACCCAGTCATGCCAGGCTGGTTAGCAATCCCCAGCAGGGATGATGCTATATCACAGGCTATGGGAGCAATTGATAAAATTACATGGCCGTGGATAACGGCGGATAGCAGTGGTATTGATAATATTGAAATACAAATTGGTGATCGGACATATAAGACAGAGCTAGTTACAGAAGAATGAGACGAACCTTGGTCAGTGAATTAACTGGCTTTTTTTATTTGGGTTTAATCAGGACTATACTCAAAGGAGCGAAAAATAGTGGAATTTCAATATCTATATAAGGCAGTACTAAACGCATGGCAGAATATAATAGATGCCTGGATATGGAAGATAATTGTTTCATTTTTTGTCAGTATGATTACAAGTGTACATGGCAGCGCGTTGGCAGCTTTTGTCGTTCTTGTTCTGGTTGATCTGCTGACCCGGTGGCTTGCATTGTGTTCCATTCATCTGAAAGATACTGGAAGAATAACGGAAGAAATAAATCTGTTTACTTGTTTGGTAGATATTCCTACGGCAATCAGGGCGGGTTATATTAACTCAGATGCCATGAAGCATCGTTTCATTGGTAAAGTGATTGTCTATATTTTACTCACAATTATCGCTATTAACGTAGATATACTATTGAGTCTTGGTGGCGAACCGCCGCTTATTTTGAAGGGAGTATGGGTTTACTTAGCGGCAACGGAAGGATTAAGTATTCTCGAAAATCTAAGGGATGCGGGAATCAAGCAGGCTGATGGCCTGCTTGATTTTTTTAGAAACAGGTTTAATGATTTTTTCGAACGTCTAAAAGCAAAATAATCAGCACAAACTTGGAGGGGAATAATGGCCAAAATCGTTATCGATGCGGGACATGCTGGTGGTAATACTGACCCCGGAGCTATAAACCCGGTAACAGGTCTGCAGGAGGCAGATGTTACATTAGAAGTAAGCAAACTTGTGGCCCATTATCTTGAATGCGCAGGGTATCCGGTTAAGTTAACACGCTCTGAACGGGAGCAGCCGGAAACAGATAGTTTGCAGTACCGGTGCGATATTGCAAATAAGTGGGATGCAGATGTGTTTTTAAGTTTGCACTGTAACAGTGCAGGGACTGTTCTAGCAAAGGGATTTGAGGTATGGACAAGTCCAGGGCAGACAGACGGAGATCAACTGGCAACCTATGTTCAGCAACAGATTGTCGGAGAGTTTCCAGACAGAATTGGGCGAGTCGATTATTTAGATGGCGACCCGGACAAGGAAAGTCATTTCTATGTACTCACGCAAACCAATGCACCTGCCTGCTTGGTGGAAATGGCTTTTATCTCGAGTTCGGAAGAAGCGGCGTTATTGTCAGATCCAATTTGGCAGGATAGGATGGCGCGTGCTGTTGCCCGGGGCGTAACTGATTATCTGGCTGGGTAGGTGATTAAGTATGGTGAAGAAATATTGGAAATCTATCGTTGGTCTGGCTAGTGTGGCGTTGCTTGGTTATTTTATTTGGCAGCACTTGCAACAACCTCGGCAAGTAACAACGTTATCGCAGGTACAAGCTGAGAAAGCAAGCGGTGTAGAATTAGCGGCAAAGAACGCTCATATAGTGATGCTGCAATCACAGTTAAATGAGGCTGCCAACCAGATTGCCGAGCTAAAAAACAAAACACCGGATACAATTGTTAGTACTGTACCGGTAGACATAATTAAAACGGTTGAAGTTGAACAGCAGAAAGTTGGTGCCGACATTACTATTGTGACAGATCGCGTGAATCCGGATAAACAAGTTAATTTAGAAGCGCTTGAAAAGTTGCCGGCCAATACGCAAGTGAATTTAAATCAATACAATGTATTTGCCTATAAGAAAGTTATTCGTGGTGTGAATGTTTATCCTGACTGGGAAGAAGCTGTACAGGGTAAGTTTAAGCTGAAAGAGGTTACTGTTGATATTAACCGTAGAATTAGTAAGGACGGCAAGTATATTGGCATAGTTGCAGGTTGCAATTTTAAGCATAACTCTGGAAAAGTTGGAATTAGATATTCATATTAATTATTAACGTCAGCCGGGTTTAAACCCGGCTGTTATTTTTTTTTTCAGAAAGCCTTCTGCCGAATTCCTTTTAAGGCAATTAATTGACGTTTAGCAATAGATACTATACAATAAATATACGTATTAGCTGGATTCTACGAGGTGAAGAACATGCCCAAACAGACAGGCATAAAAATAGCGGCGGAAAACCGAAAGGCCCGCCACGATTATCATATACATGAAACCTATGAAGCTGGAATCGCGCTTACCGGCACAGAGGTCAAATCGCTTCGCGCCGGTAAAGCCAATCTGAAAGATTCCTATGCACGGATTGACAGTGCGGAACTCATGCTCCACAACATGCATATCAGTCCCTATGATCAGGGAAACCGTTTTAATCATGAACCGCTGCGTACCCGTAAGCTTTTGATGCACAGGTACGAAATCAATAAGCTGATTGGCAAGACCAAAGAAAAAGGCTATACCCTGGTGCCGCTCAAACTCTATTTTACCAGAGGTAAAGTCAAAGTCGAGCTGGGTCTTGCCAGTGGTAAACATACTTATGACAAGCGCCAGGATCTGGCCGAACGCGACGCCAAGCGTGACATGGAACGCACACTGCGCGACAGGCAGAAGGAATAAACTTAATGCATTAACTATGCTGTTCCTCGACAGTTAGTGCCAGATCGTCCTCTGCACTTTTACTTTTGCCGGCCCAGAGCTGCAAAAACACGATACTGCCAAGAATCAAGACACCGCCGCCAACTTGCAGCGGTGTTATTTTTTCGTAGAGCAAAGCCATCGATAACAGGACTGTTATGACCGGCTCCAGTGTGCTGATAATTGATGCATTAATCGCGCCAATACGGCTCATACCGGCAAAGAAGCCCACTATTCCCACAATCGTTGCCAGGAGAGCGATGCCGATAATGGATAACCAGCCGAAAAGCGGCAACGTCCAATTGAGTGAAGCCGAGGCAAGACCGCTAACCAGGAAAATAACAGCGGCGGAAGCACAGACATAAGTTGTGGTAACAAGCGGATTGATGCCCTGCAGCAGGCGATTGCCGATAACAATGTAAATAGAATATACCAAAGCTCCTCCCAAGCCGTACGCAAACCCTAGTATACCGACATTCTCAAAGGATACGCCAAGCACCAAAAACAAGCCGGAAAAACAAACCGCTAGCGCAAGACCTTTTTGCCAGGTATACCGTTCATCACCAATAATAAACGACAAAATACTGACAAGGGCCGGATAGGTATATAGCAGCATCGCGGCTAGCGAGGCAGGCACAGATTTTACACTTAAGGCAAATAAGGTTGACATAGAGCCATAACCCAGGCCGCCTAAGAGCGCCAGTTTTATTATTAGGCGTTTATCAAGCGCCAGCGAAATACCGCGCAATTTCAGCAGTAGTATCAAACAGAGTGCGGCAAGCGTAAACCGCCAGGTCAGGATGGTTATCGTATTAGCTCCGGCCTCATAGGCAAATTTAATAAAAATGGCTAACGTAGCAAAGCCGGCAGCCGATGCTGCAACTTGTAACGCGCCGATATGTTGTTGATTCAAAACCAGATCACCTCATGACACAGTATATTCGGCAGCGAGAAAGTTTCTCCTGTCCTTCCGCTGATATTTAGCCGGAAAGATTGCAATCAGGGAAAACCCGCTGGCAAAAAGATTTATTTGGCGATAAACAGCCTTTATGATATAATAAATAGACAGTGAAGTGTATAAACGTTTGCAGCTAACCAACCATCCCAGGTATTTGAGAAAATACGGGGGCGTACTGGTTTCGACAGGGGTAGTTATGGTATAGGTAGCGAGCCGGGGTTCCATCTGCCCGTCAATACGGTGGGAAATTGTAAACGCAAACGAAGATTACGCTTTAGCAGCTTAATGCTAACGTTCTACCTACGCACTCCCGCGGCCTAGGATAGGACGTCATTTAGTGGGATACCTGAGGCTCAATTCTCGGAGAGCCGACTGGGAACTTTTATCGAGATAGCGCCAGCGCAGCCTGTTAGTGGGCGGCAACGGAGCGAAATCTAAACCACTGACTGCGCTCGGAGAAGCCTATGCAGTAATACTTCTGGACAGGAGTTCGATTCTCCTCGCCTCCACCATGTAGATCCGGAATGACTAAGAGCCCGCGAAATTCGCGGGTTTTTGTTGTTTGTGGGGTGAGGTTGGTGGAGGCGGCCTCCACCAGATGAAATCAAAATGAGATTAATGATGATACAAAAGAACCGTTTTCGTGTTGACGAGATAGTCCCATCATCTGACATAGATGACACATTGGCAATAAGGAACCAATATTCGAGGATGCTAGTTTCTGTATTTGCAGGATAAGTTTGGTGTCTAGTCAAATTTTTTATAGAAGACAATCAGTGGGTAATTGGGCCGATGGAAGATACATCGCCTATTAATATGAGAGGAGAGTGTTTTTTCATATATGCATAAGTCATTCTATAGATTGCTTTTTAGCTTAATGCTACTCATGATTGTATTTTTCCCCTATGACGTTTGTGCTGAGGAAAATTCACAAACTGCAAGTGATTATTACAATCGTGGACTTGTTTGTTACTCCAAAGGACAATATGACTTGGCTATTCTTAATTATGATAAAGCAATTGAATTAAATCCACAGTATTCATATGCGTATAATAATCGTGGAAATGTTTATTATTCCAAAGGTCAATACGACATAGCCATTCTTGATTATAGTAAAGCTATTGAATTGGATCCACGAAATGCATTTGCTTATAATAATCGTGGAGGTGCATATTGCTTTAAAGGACAATATGGCTTGTCCATTCTTGATTATAATAAAGCAATTGAATTAAATCCACAAAAAGCAGATTTTTATCATAATTGTGGGCTTGCTTATTCCTCCAAAGGACAATATGACTTGGCTATTCTTAATTATGATAAAGCAATTGAATTAAATCCGCAGTATGCAGATGCTTATTTCGATCGTGGATTTACACATTCTTCCCAAAAACAATATGACTTGGCCATTCTTGATTATAATAAAGTAATTGAATTAAATCCACAATATGCAAAGGCTTATAATAATCGTGGAAATGGTTATTATTCCAAAGGACAATATGAGTTGGCCATTCTTGATTATAATAAAGCAATTGAACTAAATTCACAGTACGCAGATGCTTATTATGATCGTGGACTTGCTTATTCATCTCAAGGTCAATACGACTCCGCTATTCTTGATTATAATAAAGCTATCGAACTAAATCCACAGTATGCGTATGCTTACTATGGAAAAGGAAATTTACTTAGCTTTTTAAGGAGAAACAAAGAAGCTATAGAGTGTTTTTATAAGTTTCTCCAATACGCAAAACCTAAAGACCAATGGATAGAAAAAGGAAAACAACGTATAAGAGACCTTGGTGGCGCTATCTAAGATCAATCTGGTTTGGCCCCAACTCAGTTTGGGTTATTTGTATCATCTTAGCCATGAAAAAGTGGGTGGATTTGCAAGGTCACGGATCGCCTCCACCAATCAAATCCCGATTTTCGAAAAAAAGTAAAGCCGCGAAATACCTGGGTTTGAATGGTGTTGAGCGGCTTTTTTCATGCAGTAAAAAATAAAATCCCACCTCCACCAGCTAAAAACCGATTTTCTAGAAAAAGAGAAAATTTTTGAAGCCTTGAACACTACTGTATTTTCGGCAGTTTGTTCAAGGCTTCTTTTAGATGAAAAACTGGAATTGAGGTGAGTGCTGTGGTAAAATATTACTGTGAGCGACAAAATACGTCGTAAAATGTGACGATTTGGTCGCTAATAACTGTTCACGTGGAATCTCGGCACTAAAATTTGTGAAAGATACTATATAGACATTAGAGGGGATTGATAATAGTGAAAAGGATTGTTTTATTATTTCTAAGTTTATTAATTCTGAGTTTATCTGGTACAGTAATGGCAAATGAGAAACAAGCAGTTACTATATTTTACTGTGTTGATGATACTATCCTTCAAGCTCAGAACAGTAAAGAAGATGTAGAAAAAGGAAAAGTTGAATTTGAAAAAGCTTTTTTAGACAACTTTGACAAAAGATTTGATATAAATGGTGTTAAACGTATACACAAAATCGAAACTTCAGCAGACTTAAAGTATGATAGAGATCAGCTATATAATATTCCTGCTAACCAAGTTCCTGTTCTCGTTGAACTTAAGGTGACAGGATTAGGCACAGAAACAGATACCTATCAAAATGCATTTGGTGCAAAATCAAATATTACAGTTCCAAATGTTAATATACACTATACTGAGTACTTAGGTGAACGCATAACCGGTCACAGATATATGTTCCAAACATTTGACGGTGATTTTTCTTATCGTCCACAATCTTACGCATTAGGAAGAGATTTATACGTAGCTAATAAAGACGATAGAACACTAGTAAAGAATTGCGTAAGAGGTTTAATTCGTGATATAGGTAAGTTTAACCCACCAAACAAGTATGCTTACCCTGATAAATATGAAAGATATAGTCATATTTATTATGGTGATTACAAATACATTGTAGAGCATATGCAGAATAAACCATAATGTCTGTATGGAATTTTTACGCATAATGAACAACACCGATATTAAACGATTCGAGGTGACGGTTCTATTGATTCGCCTCGCTAATGAAAATATAGAATAAATAGGTGGATTTGCAAGGTTACGGATCGCCTCCACCACAATTTATGGATTAGTAAAACCCGCGAATCTCGCGGGTTTTTTGCTGTTCTTATGGGGTGATTAGGTGGAGGCGAGAATTTATGAATTGTTAAGAAAGCGATAATGATATTTTAAACACAAGGAGTTTGTAGAAATTATCCCAAATAGTAAGGTACCGTCAAGATTGTTTCGCAAATTTGTTTGCAGTCCTGCCTAAGAATTAATTAACCAGCAAGAAAATCCGACTCCAGGCCGGTATTTTCTAAGTGTTTCATGTTCATGTATTTCTTACTGCCCCATTGGGTTCCGGCAACATGACGAAGCCGAGCACAGACTAGCATCAATGCTGAGTTGCCATCAGGGAAGGTGCCGACTACTCTGGTACGGCGCCGTATTTCCCGGTTCAGACGCTCGATCACGTTGTTTGTGCGAATTCGGGTCCAATGTTCAAAAGGAAATTCTGTGTATGTCAATGTTTCCTCAATGCCGGCTTCAAGCTTAGCGGCTGCTTCCTTTAGTTTCAGGTCTCGCAGCGACTGGGCTACCTGTTTAGCCTTCTCCCTGGCGGCAGCCTTGCATGTATAGCCTTAAGCATTTTGGCAACAACTTTGCTCTTCGAACGAGGGACAACCGAAAATACATTCCGGTAGAAGTGAACCGTGCAGCGCTGGTATTTGGCTTGAGGAAACACTTCGCCTACTGCCTCAAGCATCCCCTGGCATTTATCGCCTACGACCAGCTTTATTCCGCTTAAGCCACGGCTCTTCAGCCATTTGAAAAAATCCATCCAGCTTTCCTTATCTTCTTTCATTCCCTCAGCAGCTCCGAGAACCTCACGGTAGCCGTCCTCGTTTACGGCGATAGCTACAAGAATACTCACGTTTTCATATTCGCCGCCCCAGTTGCGACGCAGGTAGATGCCATCGACATATATGTATGGATATTTCCCGCCTTGCAGGGGGCGGTTTCTCCAACTCTCAATGTGGACATAGGCTTTCTTGTTTAACTCACTGATGGTAGCTGGAGACACTTTCGTGCCCCACAATGCTTCAGTGATGTCTTCCACTCGCCGAACCGATACTCCAGCCAGATACATTTCGATTAAGGCCTCTTCCACGGAGCTTTCCCGGCGACGATACCGCTCGATAATGGCGGTTTCAAAGGGAATACCTTTAAGTTTGGGAACTTTAAGGGTTACTTCTCCAGAGGTTGTCGTTAGGTTCCTGTCATAGTGGCCGGCTCGATACCCTTGTCTTGATTCAGTTCGTTCATATTTGGCTGCTTGTGTCAAATCCTTAGCTTCTTGATCGAGTAGATTGTTTAACGTTTCTTCAACACTGCTGCGGACCAACTCTTTGAGCTCTCCCTTGATGATTTCCTCGTTCAACTGTATAATTTTCTTGGACATGTTTGCATTACTCCTTTCGAGAATGGTTGTGTGGTAACTTCATTCTTCCAGAGGACTGCAAACTTGTCCTTTTTTGTTCTAATTCAATTTGCGAAACTTATTGTACCTTATCGAATGGATTCGTGTGTTCCAATAGACGAGTTATCACTTTAAATGTAGGAAGCAAAGGAACCCTCTCGGTGCTTGGTGCTTCCGCGGGCGGCTGTTCCAATATATCACGGCAATCCATCATATCACCGGCATTGCCGTTTTTGTATAGTTTATGATGCTGAGCATGTGTTAGTCTTCTAAATAGATAAGCCCTGCAATCAGGTCATCTCCTGATTGCAGGGCTTGCATACAAAGTAGAGTAGAAGCGCGCCATGAGGCGCGCTTCTACTTTGACTCGCTTTCTTACTTTAGACGAAAGGAAATAGGCAGGCTGGTAGTGCAGTCTACGGACCGTCCGCTGGACCGGTCCTTGGCAGGAACAAACCGCCATTCCGCCACAGCCGCTATGGCGGCTTCATCCAGCATAGTATGTCCGGATGAACGGGCGACTGTAATGTCACCCGGCCGGCCATTAGCCAGGATTTGAATTGTTAACAGCACAGTGCCTTCCAGGCCGGCTTGCCGGGCCGCTGGCGGATAGGAAGGGGTAACTTTGGATAGAATACCAGGCGCGGCAAACCCCGTGCGGCCAATACTGGTGGCCGGTGTGTCAACGCCAGCGGCAGGCTTACTTGTGACGATTGAGGTCTCAGTTGCTTGACTGGCAGGCTGGCTGACCGGAGTTTTAGCCTCCGTCATGGATAAATCACTAACTGCAACTGACGGTTCCGGTTCACTAGACGGAAGGACCGGCTGACTGGACGTAACTGCTTCATTTGGTACAACCGGCTGAATATCTGCGGGTTGTACTAAAGCAGCGATTTCAGACCGGTCAGTCGGAACACTCACCAGTTCCATCTCCAGCATCGTCTCAGCAGCAAGCGGCGGCATGGTGACTAGGCCGCTCAGCAGGCAACCGCCTGCTGCCAGCAGGAATATATGCAGGCATACCGATACTGTGAAAGCTTTAGGCCAGTGCAAGGCATACGTCATCAATTACCGCTCCTTTTCTACCGCCACAGATACCTTATGTGCACCGGCTTGTTTCAGTTCATCCAGAACGGCAATTACCTGCCCATAAGGAACTTGTTTGTCGCCACGGAGCACAAAATTGTTGTCAGGCTGTTTGCCAATTTCCAGAGTAACTCTTTTTGCCAGCAGAGATAACGGAATTTCTTCCTGATTAAACATGATATTGCCGGTTGCCAAAACCGTGATATTTATACTGCTCGGTTTGTCCTGACGGACTGCGCTGGCTTGAGGCAAATTGACAGGAATGGTATGCTGCTCAACCATGTACAGAGTACTCATCATAAAGAAAACCAGCAGAAAGAAAATAATGTCGATCATAGGGATAATCATCAATTGCGGCCGGTTTTCCACGTAAAGGCTACGCAATTTCATGAGAATCTCTCCGTCCGGTCTTTTTAATCAGCACATAGCTAACTATCAGAGCTGCCGTCTGCTCAATATCAGTAACGACCCGGTTAGCATGGCGGGAGCATATGGCGTGAATGACCAGTGCCAGCGTAGCAACGCTAAGACCGGTGGCAGTGGCAACAAGGGCTTCCCCGACACCGCCGGTGATGGCCATTGGCTGGCCGGACTGGACATTGAACACGCTAAAAGAATTAATCATGCCAATGACAGTACCGAGTAACCCCAGCAGTGGCGCAAGGGTGACAACCATACTAAGCTCGTCGAGATGTTCGCGTAACCGGGCAGCGGTCAGGGTAGCTGCGCTTTCCAGGGCGTTTTCCACGTCACTTCCCCGCTGAAAGGCGGCAAGGCCGGCCTGGGCTACGATAGACAAGGCATGGGATGTTTGTTCACAGAGCTGGGCAGCTTCACTGAAACGCTGCTTTTCCAGCAGAGACTGAAGTTTTGGACGAAAAGCTGCGGTACCGGCTGATATGGTCCGATAATAGAGAAAACGTTCCACAGCAATGGTTACGACAAACAATGAGCAGGCCACCAACAGGTACATGACCGGACCGCCTTTGTGAAATAAACTAATAATCTGATTTACGAACTCCATCGGTTTACTCCTTTATTTATATATTTGGTAGCAAAAGCCATTCCTACTCCCAGCAGGGCCGCTGTCAGGTCAACACCTGCCGACATCCAGTCGCCACTTCGGACTGTGTTTTGCAGACCAATACTAGTGGTCAAAGCGTTAATAAATGGCAATCCAGTACAAAGTACGGCGGCAATACGCAGTTGTTCTGTCCAGGCCTGAAGGGGCGGACGCCAAAAAGCATGTAGCAGCATGCACAGCCAGACGCAGAAGAAAACTGTTATTTCGGCCTCAGCCCGGCCTTTTAGAGAAACCGGCAAAAGTCGGTTAGCCCATAAATAAGCAGCACAGGCCGTTATTAAACCGGTTACAATTGTAATATTCAAGGCCTCAATGGCCCGGTAACCGTACTCTGCTGCCAGGCTTGCGCCGGCATAGCGGCTGCGGCGCTTAACTGTGAATAATATCAGCCCGGCAGCAATCATGGCACAACTGACTAAACCGGCTGCAAAGTAAAGCCAGGAAATGGTATAACCGCCGAATTTAGCTACATGCAAACCTGCCAAAAAACGAAAAGCATATACATAGGGGTTCCAATTGGTATGAGTGCTGAGCAGTTGGCCGGTAACACCGTCAAAGGTTGCCCGGTCACCTACTGCTGCTATCCGGTCATTAATGCGCCGGATAAAAGTTACCGTAGCTTGCCGGTCACCCGGATTTTTTACTTGAACAAACATCACGTTATTCTTGCCAAGCTGCTCCTCCGCCAATGGCAGCAACTGCTCCAAGGGCACCAGCGTGGCAGGCGTATTGGCACGGATAAGGTCCTGGAACTGAAAAGCATCCGCCCATATTCCTGACGGGTTCTTATAAAGCAACTGAGGGGCAAGCGGCATTAAAAAATAGTAGGTAAGGATCATGCCGGTGTAGGTTATCATCAGCACAAACGGCAGGGTGAGCACGCCACCCAGCGTATGGGCACCAAACCAGTTCCGGCGCCAACGCAAGCGAAAAAAATCGGCAAAAACCTGTTTATGAATGACTATCCCGGATACTATGGCTGCCAGCATAACCACGGAAGACAGGCCGACTAACCACATGCCTGCTTTGCCGCTGCTCAGATCGGTATGAAACTCGGCGAAAAAGTGACCGCCTTCCGACTGGCGCGCTTTAAGCACTTTGTCTGTCTGCGGGTCCAAATACCGTTCATGAGATTTCCTGTCTTTTTGCCAGACGATCTCCAATATTGGTGAGCGATCCTGGGGCAGACGGATTAGCCAGCTTTCGGCTTGGGGAGCAAACAGGCGGAGTTTTTTATCTGCTGCCGTCAGTGACTGGATGGGTGTTGTTTCACTTACCCTTAATTCCGGTTTCATCCAGTAGGTCAATTCAGGTTCGAATATTGCCAAGGTTCCGGTAAGAAAAATAGCAAACAGCAGCCAGCCAAAAACCAATCCACCCCAGGTATGCAGTTCTCTCATGGACCGGATAAAGACCTTATTTGTTATTGGTTTATTCATGAAGTATTCTCCTATTTTAGCCAGGCAGCCAGGGCGCAAAAGGAGCACACTGCCGTCATTACGAATATGTCCTGCCAGGCACGCCAGGCAGTCGGTGCGGCGAAAGCCCACAAAAGAGCTCCAAGATGGATCAAACCGGGAAATAACGGGCTGACAAATACAACTTCAATCGGTGCTAAAGGCAGCAATAATACCAAGGCTGCCAGAGCGCTATAGGTAAGGGCATAGCCGCCAAAGATGGCGGCTAGAACGCGCAGGATAAATGCTGCCGACTGCGGCTGGCCGGTGGCGGATAGTGCTTCTCTAATGTAACGAACGGTTTCCCCTGTAAAGAGTTGCATAATCGGCCCCCAACTTACAACTGCATAGTTGCCGACAGCTTAAAGGTACGAGAGCCGCCTAGGGTAACATAATTATCGCTAAAAGCACCCGACCAGTAATGCTTGTCAAACAGGTTTTCAATGCTGGCGCGGAAGGTTACCGGGACTTTGTTGATGGTGGTTTTATACCGCGCGCCGAGGTCATAACGCACCCAGCTCGGCAATTTTTCCGTATTGGCATTGTTAAGATATTGAGTGCCGGTGTATACAGCCCGGAAGGAAAGCGTCAGATCGGGGTTCCAGGGAGTATCCCATTCCACGCCGGTATTCATCATCCATCTGGGAGTCCCATAAGGCGTGTTGCCTTCATTCGCAGCAGTGGCTGTTCGGACCAATTCTCCTTTCAGATAGGTGACGCCGCCCAAAAGACGCAGGTTTTTTGCCAATTCTCCGAAAGTATTCCATTCAATGCCCCGGTTTTTCTGTTCACCGTCATAGGCTTGAACATTATTGACGGTGGTTTGGCTTGGTTTGGTGATTTGAAAGAATGCAAGGGTATTGGTGAAGCGGCCACGATCCCATTTGACGCCGAGTTCGTGCTGCTTGCTTTTATACGGAGCCAGTACTTCGCCATAATTGGTATAGGCTGTATTCGTAACGGTAGTACCCGGGGACAGCGCTTCAATATAATTGGCATAAAGGGCGACCGATTCGCCCCAAGGTTTGACGACGAGGCCGACGACCGGTGTATTCGCGCTGGACTCATAAGAGGAGGTCAGCGCATAATTGTTATTGACGTTATAACTTTTTGTTTTTACATTTTGATGACGCAGTCCCAGTGTTAACTGAACTTTGTCCTCGTCAAAGGAAAGGGTGTCGGCCACAAGCCAACTGGAAAGATCTGTTTCGCTGGTTGTTTTCGGTTTTGACGGTGAAGATATTTGCGCCAGGTAAGAAGCAAGAGAAGTAGGATTGTAGATGTTGGTCGAAATACCTGTGTAGATATGGCCTGAATTGCTGGCTACGGAAGCGACGCCCTGTTCCTGCTCTGTGTAATTTGCAGCGAGAATCAGCTGGTGTTTGAGCGAACCGGTCTGGTAATTGCCTCGTAAGCCAAATTCAGAGGATACAGTATCTGTCCATTGGTATTGATTGTAAAGATTAACAGAGGCATTGCCGTTAGCCAGAAAACTGCGAACATGGTTGCCGGTGAGGTACCCGGTGGAATTGCTGGCGAGTTCGCCAATGCTGGCATAAGCGGTCCAATTATTGTTGAAGTCATACTCGCCTTTAAACAGAACGGCATTGTTCCGTGAAGTGCCATAGGTTCCTTTCAGGACATTGGTCGATCCGTCCGGTGCTTTCACATAACCGTTTGCTAACTGATACATCGAGATCGAACCGTTGTCATAACTCTCCTGTGACCCGTAGGCGTCCAGAGACAGGCGCCAGCGGTCATGGCGGTAATCCAGGCCCAGTGCGCCTAATAGCCGTTCTTTGGATTGGCCGTCGGTTTCCGTGCTACCATCTTTATACACTCCGTTGAAGCGGATGCCCCATTCCTTGTTTGGGCCGAAGCGGCGTCCAATGTCAATATGGCCGCCTAACTGGGACGAGGAGGTATAGTCGGTGGTAAAGGTCGTGATGTCCTCCTCGCCGGCGCGCTTGGGCACCAGGTTTATGGCACCGCCCACCGAAGTGTTCACACCGCCATAAAGAAAAGAACTGGGGCCTTTAAGCACTTCCACCCGCTCTAAAAATTCAACAGGAACATGATTGAGAGGGGCCAGCCCCTGCATACCGTTAAAATAGAGATGTTCATAATTGACGTCTAGGCCGCGAATCGTATAATTTTCATTTATATGACCGCTGGAAGTGGTAAAACGGACAGAGGCATCATTCATGAGTACATCGGATAGGGTACTGGCCTGCTGGTCTGTGATAGTCTGGGCTGTATAACTGGTAATGGTAAACGGTGTGTCCATAAAATCTTTGTTGCCCAAAACACCAAGATTAGCTCCGCGTGCCACTTGACCGCCGGCGTAAGCCGGTGGAAGTCGGTTATCACGCTTGGACGTCACTTTAATCTCGTCGAAGGTAAATTCCCGTTGCCCAGAAGCCTGTTCTTTCGCCGCTGTCTGTTCGCCTTCTGTTTCACCGGATGTTGTGACTGCGTTGGCTGGATCTTCGGCATAGCTAAACACCGGCGTATTCCAGAACAGACTGCTGCCAAGCAAAGCGTAGAGTAAACGCTTTTTGGCGGGAGATAACTTTTTTTGCATGTTTTGCGTCTCCTCACTTAAATAAGATTACCTGACATTAATCGTAAGTTTTGTGCGTCAGGTTATAGTTCATTAAACTACAAAGAAAATGATTATCACTCTCATTTATCTGTGTAGATAGAATAGCAAGCCTACACCTGACGGTAAATGGTGATTTTTCTAAATAAGCATAGACTTTTTTCAAAACTTGAACTGAACATTTTTTATTTTTATGAAACAAATTCACGGATTTATTGACATGTAAGGCAATTATTTAATATAATAATGATTATCATTATCATTTATTTTTTAAAAAAAGAATACACTGGAAATCACCGGCCCAATTATCTATGAATCTGATCGGAAACAAGGCTCTGTTAGAATGTTGCCCAAAGAGAGGTACTGTTGTATGCAAGTAGATATTAGCGACCTAGCTAACTATTTTTCCCGCGTTAATTTTAACGTAATTGATGTAATGAAATGGATGGTTCCCCCTGGGCAAAAACGTTTTGGTGTTTTTACACCTCCCTATTCCGGCTTGCTCTTTCCCCTAAGGGGCCGGGTGAGAATGTATTTTGACGGCGTTCCCTATGAAATGGAGCCCGGGGAAATTGTTTATGCCGGTCCAGATCTGCCTTTGGATAAGGAAGTCCTGGGCGAAACCGAATTAGAACTTATGGTTATTCATTATGAAGTAAGCAACAACGATAAGGGTTTTCCCGGTGGCCTGCCGCATTATCAGCTTAGTTCCAGCTACAGCATCCGCCTTATCGATCTCTTGAGCCGGTTGTTTTATATCAGTGCCAAACGGGACACTGTGTCCGTGCAGCAAACTAAAGCCCTGTTTCTTGAAATTTGGAAGGAAATCGTAGTCTGCGCCGTCAACCGGCGCGGTGATAAAGGACAGGAGCTGGTGGCGCAAGCGGTGGAATATATCAATTATTATTATATGGAACCGCTCAGCGTACCGGATCTGGCTAACCGTTATGGTTTGAACAGCAAGCAGTTTGCCTATCTGTTTAAAAAGTTTATGGGCATGGGGCCAAATGAATATCTAATTGGATGCCGTGTACGCCGCGCCAGAGAACTGTTACGCACTACGGCCTGTTCAGTGGCGGAAGTTTCCCTTTGCGTAGGCTATTCTGACCCTTATTATTTCAGCAAGTTATTCAAAAAGCGTACCGGTGTTTGTCCCATACACTGCCGAACTTGTCAAGGGAAAAACCTTAAATAATACCCCCAGTTTTATCTATTACAAATAATGAGCCCTGCAATCAGATCCGCTCCTGATTGCAGGGCTCACTATTTGCTAACTACTGGTATCATCACCGCAAAACATTAACGGGGAAGCAAAGGGACGACGCAAAGTCGATAGATGCATATGCAATTAACGTGAGTTAATTCAAAATAAGGTAGCCGGTGATATCGAATGTTGGTTCATTAAGTAGAAGATAAAGAGTTGGAAGACTCTAGCTGATTTCATTTAAGCAGTGGGATTTACAAGGTTGCGGATCGCCTCCACCCAAAATTCATGGATTGCTAAAATCTGCGAATTTCGCGGTTTTTTGCTATGCTTTTTTTGAAAGGTTGCGGGTAGCTCCATCAAGCAGTTAAATTTTTCTTAAAATAGCAAAAAATAGTGTCTATAGACAAGGAATTTGGCGGATTTAACTAGAATGGTTAAATATCTTAGAATAATTTTAAAATTAATGTATATGAGTAAAAATAACCTTTACTTGATTCACTAGGGTATTTGCAGATTATGGATTCGCATTAGGGAGGACATATAATATGCCTAGATTTTTATCAACTGAATTAGGATTAGAGAGTGAAATTGATGACATTGGAGCTTTTGATCTCTTATTAGATATTGATAGTAACTATTTTATAAATATAAAACGTTTAAAAGAAACCAAAATTCCAGAATTTATTAATTCCTATAACGAGATTAATGAATATTTTAGACAAATTGGCATTTTACTTTTAGCTTCAAGAAGTGAAACAGATAGGGCTTATAAAGCAGCGCTGCAAAGATTTTATTTCCCGGAGGTTAATGGAATAGGGCTAGGTTTTTCTAAAGGAAAACATGGGTCTGGTTTTGGGGAGGAATTGAAAAAGATTATAATACATGATGCGAAGGAAATTATTACACTATCATCTAATCAGCCTGAAATTTTTCATCTTATAGGCTTGTTTGAGAATAATGTTGGGCCTGACAGATTAAGTGATATGATAGCTCGTATTATTTATCCCAGCATTTTTCAGTACACAATTAGAATTAATAAAGAGTTAGGTATAATTCCATCGAATTATCCACATTTGAGATTTGATTGTGATGGTATAATAAACAATCCTTATAAAAATTGCGAGGTATTACTTTTACCAAAGGATATTTTGCATGAACTGCCTATTGCTAGAGATTGGGATGACATTGATAGGGTTTGTCGTGAAAATGACGAAATAAGAGCCGAAATAAATGAAATGGTTGCTGAACAGTGGGGAAAGCTTGCAACTCATGTGAAAAAAGAATACATAAAAAAATACATATTTAAAAAGCCTAGCAATTTAAATCGGCTTTTAGAGGACTATAGAAAGACTAAAGTAGAGGCTTATGATTTTAATAAAGATAGTGGTGGTGATTATTTAGTAGCAAGGAGAGCTAGAATTTTACCCGTAGAATATCCTTTAAAAATCATAAGTAGACCGATAAATTCTAAAGAAGTGTCAATGTTAATAGTCAATAAATTTAAAGATTTGGTTGAAAATAACAAGGTTTATGAACTGTTATATTCTGATGGGAAACCCCGTGGAGAAAAAATTGTTCAACGAGCCTTTTTATGTGTGGCAGAAAGCTATTGTGAAGCTAATAATTTAGATGTCAGCCCTGAATCTGATGCGGGGAGGGGACCAGTAGATTTTAAAATGAGCAATGGTTTAGATAAAACTATTGTAGAGATAAAATTAACGTCTAACCCAAATGTTGTGCATGGATTTAAGGTTCAGATTGAAGAGTATGCAAAAGCCGAAAAGACGGAAGATAAGATTTTTTTAATAATTGATAATGGCGGTCCTAAAACTAGAATTGAAGAAGTTATAAAAATATATGAATTTAAAAAAGCAAACAAGGAAAATGTTCCAGAAGTAATAATTATAGACGCTAAGCCTAAAGAATCTGCAAGTAAATATAATAAATAAATGCCTTAAGGGACAAGCAAAATGTTCTCTAAGTGTTATATGAAAAATTAGGATGATTTGTGGGAACGAAACTTGCCTCCACCACATATAAATTCCAATGAAATAACCAGGAAAGCATGCAAGCCTCGTATTCCGCCATAAAAGGCGGTTACGGGGCTTGTCTTTGTATGTGCAGGTATTTTTAGTTTTGAAATGTCAGGCTAAAAACGTACACTTAGTCCAGAGTTTGGGCCAGCAGGAAGTCCAAGGTGGGTGTCGATTCCGATATTATCGCGTAAGTCAGAAAGAAGAGTTTGGGGATTTACAGGTTGTCCAATTTTTCCTAGAGATGCTGGTCTGGGGTCTGAGACTTGTTTGGCACGATAGACTTCAAGGTTATAAGATTCATCAATTGCGCGGCGGCAAAGGGCGCGGATGTAGTAACGGTTAAATTCTCCTTCGGCAAGTGTTACATGTGCTGTTGCTGGAATAGCCGCAGGTGAAAATCCGCCTTTGGGTTTTCGACGTTGTTCATGGGTTTTAAAGCAGCCCGCTTGCAAATCATTTGCCAAGGTTTGTTCGGTGCCTTTTTCGAAGGCGCTTCGCAAGAGTGCGGGGTATTGTTGCACCCCAAAATCACTGAGTCGCGCACTGATATAAACTCGACCATTTTCCATGTCGTACTGAAGTTCATCGAGCATCATATCTCTGGTCTTATTATCCAGATTCGAAAATAAAAATGCCATAAAACCAACTCCTTTTACTTTTCGTGGTTTGACTGAGAAAGCACAGCTCCTGCCAAGGATTTGGTAGTTTCATTGTACTTTGGACTGTTGAGTACTCTGGAAGCTATGTCTTCTAGTTCTGCTCCGGTTTGTTTGTCTGTGTTGTGTTGCGATAATGCACAAGCAGCTAACTGGCGCTGAATCGCACTTGCGTTGTTGTTTTGGAGCGTTTGTCCGGCAAGGCTTGCAATTTTGTCACTGGTATGTTTTTTGTTTTTCATTTCCCGCTTCGCCTCCATTTGTAATTTTAGGAATATTATACCGTGTAAATTTTGAAAGAACAAGTGTTCTAGTGATGAAACAAATGACTCAAGAATGAGTCAAAAGACGAGTGGTTTTTTGATGCATTTATCGTGAAGGTGGATTTATAGGGACACTGGGACAGGTTCCTTGTCCCGAAAAATAAGATCACAAAGCAGCGTCTTATTTTAGATTTGTAGAGTAAGTAATTAAGAATTGATTGTGAAATAGTTTATAAAATATAGCTGGGACGATGTACCTGTCCCATTGTCCCTTTAGTCAAAACAAGTGCCTCTTCGGAATGATTGATTCCAAGGGGCACTTGTTTTGATATCATTGTATTATTACTATTACATGGCGCTATCTTTAGCCTTCTTCATCCATACAATAAGGTCACAGGCATTGATAATTGGAAAATTAATATCGTCAATTATTTGTCCGAGAGAAAAATTCTTTGTAACAAAAAGCCCTATCGGTTTTTTGTTACTATCATAACTTATATTTTTAACACCAAGTTTAGAAAGTATGGCATACGTATTTTTATGTATAAAACTTAAGTTTTCTGCAAGTTTTCTAGACTTTTTACGGAATCCATTAATTTCATTTGCTATTGATTGCGAAGTATGCTTTAGTGAGAAATTTTTGCATTCAATTACAAATAATGTATCTTCAAAAAACGCTATTATATCAACTTCGCCAGGAAACATAATATATGGAGCTTTATCCCATAGTTTATCTTCGCCATGGCAGATATTCTGTGTAAGATTATTTTTGATTTGTTCAAGTACTTCAATTTCAAACTGTTTGTCTATTGCCTTTGTGATATTAGTCAATTCGCCTTGGAGTTCATTATTATCGACTCTGTTGTAAAAAATATCAGAAATTAATCCTAACAAGGAGTTTTTAAATAGTAGTGTAGATGTAATCATTCTTTCGCCGTGATGATAAAATAATATACTTTTTCTTAATGGCCGGTGTGGACGATCAGATATAACTCCTATGTAGTCATTGTTTTCTATAGGATTTCTTCTGAGATAACTAATTAGCTTAGTTATTTCTTCTAGGCCTTTTCCGGTTAGCTCTTGAACTTTTTGAGGTAATTCTGATGCTGTCAAAAGAAGAACATCAGCATGCACATATTCAAAATGGATTTTATCTGAAAGATCTAAAAGTTCTTCAATAGAAAATCCTATGTATTTTTGGCATATTGGGTTAAAATTCTTATGATAAAGATTATGCGAACAAATATTATCTTTTTGAACAATCCAATCCAAAAACTTTTCTCCAAAATCATAAGTACCCAACTGTTCATCTTGTTCATATGTGATATAGCCATCACAGTCAAATGTAAGTTCTTTTTTACACGCTAAACGGTTACTTACTTCTTCTCGTATTCTTAATATGTGACTTAAAGCTCTAGCGTATTCTAAACATAAAGGCAAATCCAAATTAGTTTGGCTCGTATTATTATATGGTGCACGTATGCTAATATCGTGTGTGATTTCGAGAAGTAACTGTAATGTGATTTTTTCAATAGCGATATATCCTTCAAATTTTTTAAACAGTCCTTTAAATACACGGTCATCTTCAATTTGATTTGAAAATTGTTCAAGCGTTTGAAGAATTGGGGTTACAAAGGGGTTGTCATGTTGTAATTTAATTTTTTTTGCATAATTTTCGCAGAACCATAAAAAGGATTCAAATGTTAATATCATGTGGTAGTGAAGAAAAGAAATAGAAGATATGAATGATTCACTTGGAGCGGCTAGAAGTATTTCTTGCAATTCGAATAATAATTGTTTAGCAATTTCACCACATACATTTTTAATATTATTATCAAAAGTTTTATTAACGTATCCAAGTTTGGTTGATGCAGCAGCGATTAAATAAGGATAGATTTCTAGATTGCAGTGATTATCTTGAAAATTAGCATTTAACCACTGTGTGATATCGGTTACATAATAATTGCCAGAAGTAGTAAAAAAATTACTCAATCTTTGTAGGTGATTTTGCAAGATAATTTCTCCTTTAAATAGTATCTCTACAAGATAAGATTTATCAGATTCATAAATATTTTAACAAATATATTCAGTTTTGTAATGTGATTTCCAAAGGGATTATAATTTGGAAGGTGATTGAAGAGGGACACCGGGACCGGTTTCTTGTTCCGAAGGATACAAGGTGACGGTTCTTCTATATCCTTTTATAAAGGTGGATTTGCAAGGTGTCGGATCGCCTCCGCCAAGATTTACGGATTAGTAAAACCCGCGAAATTCGCGGGTTTTTTGCTGCTCTTAGGGGGTTTTTAGGTGGAGGCGAGCGGGTTATGTCTTTTTAATATAGTTACAAGGATTTTATCAGATTTGGCTGGAATAGTTAAAATATGGTTGATAACGACTCCACCCTTTTTAAATAGCTGAGTCTCCTATGAGTCCCTAGTATCGTTGGCAAACGGGGATAGCTTGGTAATTATATCGTCGTTAGCCGGTACGTCCCAAGAAGTACCCACCTCTTAGGTGATGGGAGTATGTCACATAAATACGCATAAAGAGGAAGACTTATGAAGAATGCAATTTGTAAAAAAATATACCTTGAATTGAGAGCGCCGGGTAACGGAGATTCTGTGGCCGACATTGACAGAATCCTTCAAGCTTTAAAACCGGAGTATGGAGAGGTTCAGATTTCTA
>Ga0316604_10000149_pt1 | contig 108073 bp, 92 predicted proteins | sample OWC_soil_day20_C_FD_207650 | JGI IMG/M metagenome (GOLD analysis project Ga0316604, IMG submission 207650) | Wetland soil microbial communities from Old Woman Creek delta, Ohio, United States - OWC_soil_day20_CT | ecosystem: Environmental > Terrestrial > Soil > Wetlands | place: USA: Ohio... | reverse complement strand
TCGGTAAACATCGCCTGGTGCGCGCGGTGAAAAGCGCCGATTCCCAGATGAACGATAGACCCGACCACTTTGCTGCGATCGTACGATGGCTTGGCAACCGACGCGGGCAACTGGGAAAGACTCTTTTCGCTAAGCCGCATGTTCAGTTTCTCCTTGTATTTAGAACAAAAAAAATCAGGCAGAAAAACTGCTGCCTGCGAATCGCTATCCGTGACCCGTCTTGAATACTTGTATGGTAGCATCCATAAAAATTAATTCAAGCACTTTCTTAGGTTAGAATAATTGCATGGAAATAGAAAACTCTGACGACTTCGCGACGGCGACTTTTCGACCCAAGGAATCAGTTTCAATGGGGGCGCAGTTGCATCGCATCTTGCGCACGGCGATCATCCGCGGTGATCTCGTTCCGGGTCAGGCCATTTCCGAAATAGAGATGAGCAAACGCTTTTCGATCAGCCGCCAGCCCGTTCGCGAAGCGTTCATCAAGCTCGGCGAAGAACGGCTGATCGAAGTGATGCCGCAGCGCGGCACCTATGTCCGCAAGATTTCGGTCAAGGAAGTGCTCGACGCGCGCCATTTGCGCGAGATCATCGAGTTATCGATCGTTCGCGAGGTCACCGAGAAGCACGACGCTTCCTTGATCAAGACGCTTCGCCAACTCATCGTGCAGCAACAGAAGGTCAAACCCGGCGACAGCCGGACCTTTCTGGCGCTTGACGAAGAGTTGCACCGCACGCTGGCGCTACACGCCGGCAGGGAGTTGGCCTGGCGAGTCACCGAAAGCATCAAGGCGCAGATGGACCGCGTGCGTTTTCTGACCTTCGATTTCGCGACACCGATGCCGCAGCTCGTTGGCGAACACGCAGAGATCGTCGACGCCATCGAGTCCGGCGACGCCGACCTCGCTGCGCAGCGGATGCGAAGCCATCTGCGCGCGATACTCACTTCACTGCCGCTGATCGCCGAGCGCTACCCCGAGCATTTCGTCGAGGAGTGAGTCTTGCTCCAGGCAACGTAAGCTACCAGCGGGCCAGTAACGGCCCGCTTGACGGCACGCGGCTTTAGTGATTGAGGTCTTCCCGACCCTGTTCGACGGCCAGCGACGGATTGATGATGCGGGCCAGTTCAAGATACATGTTCTTGAGCGTATAGAGCACCATGATTCCGCCGGTAATCGGCATGCAGGCATAAAGCCATTTCTTTGACATGGCGAAAGCGGTGGTCCGCTCTTCGGTCTGCAGCAAGAGCTCAAGCGCATACCAGAAGAAAATCGCGATGAAGACCAGCGACATCAGTTCGACCAGCAGGCGATAAGCGAAGCGCGCGCGGACGCTCTTGAGGTACTTTGAAATCCAGTCGCCGACCGAAAAATGGCTGTGCGTCACCCACACCGCAGCAGCGCCGTAGAAGACCAGCGCGCCGTAGAGCAGTTCAAGGATTTCGTCGAACCAGTGCATCGACATGAAAGGAAAGAAGCGCACCACGATGTTGAGCGTCAGGATGAAGGTAATGGCGGCGAACAGCGCGATGCAGATCCACTCGAGCACCAGCGTCAGCCCCTGGTCGATACGGCTTAAGGTGTTCTTCATGATTTCATTCCTTGGATGGACAGTGTCAGGGGGTTCAATTCGCCATTCCCATCATGGTGTTGGGTAGCCACAGCGCGATTTCGGGAACGAAGGCGCACAGGATGGTGACCGCCAGGACAGCGACCAGATAGGGGACGCACTCGTAAGCGAGGTTCCACAAGCCGACCTTGGCGAAGCTCTCGACCGCAAAGAGGCACATGCCGACCGGCGGCGTCAGGTTGCCGATCATGATCAGCAGCGTCATCACAACGCCGAAATTGACCATATCGACGCCGAACAGCGGGCAGATTTTCATGAAGATCGGCAGCGTGATCAGGAAAATCGCGTTGCCGTCGAGGAAACAGCCGAGCACCAGGATAATCGCCATGACGATCCACATGAAGGCCGTCGCCGAAGCGCCCATCGCGGTGAGCTGCATGATCAGCGCGTCGGGGATGCGCTCGAAAATGGTAAACCAGCCGAAGAAGTTGGCGGTGGCGATGATGAACATCAGGCCGCAAGTCTGCTTGAGCGAAGCGAACAGGATCGGCGGCAGATCCTTGAACTTGAGGTCCCTGTAGTAAAAACCGAGCGCCGCGGCGTAGAGCGTCGCAATCACCGACGCCTCGGTGGCGGTAAAGAAGCCGGTGGTGATTCCGCCGATGATGATCACCGGCGCCATCAGCGGCAGGAAGGCCGCCTTGGTGCTGTCGATAATCTCGTGCAAATTGGCGCGCGGATCCTTGGGCAGGCCGCGCCGGCCGGCCATCAGCCAGATCGCCACCATCATCGCCAGGCCCATGACGACTCCCGGAACGGCGCCAGCGAGAAACAGCCGGCTGACTGACACCGAGGTGATCGCGCCATAAAGCACGAAGGGAATCGACGGCGGGATCACCGGACCGATGGTCGATGCCGCGGCGACGATAGACGCCGAAATGGTCGGTTTGTAGCCGGCGTCGACCATCGCGCGGTGCTGAACCTGGCCGAGGCCGGCGGCGTCGGCAACCGCCGATCCCGACATTCCCGAGAAGATCATCGACGAGACTACGCTGACCTGGCCAAGGCCACCCGGCACATGGCCAACCAGCGCGCGCGCGAAGCGGAACAGGCGCCCGGTGGTGCCGCCGGTATTCATCAGATTGCCGGCAAGGATAAAGAAGGGAATGGCCAGCAGCGTAAAGCCGGTGGTCCCCGAATACATGCGCTGCGGCAGCATGGCAAGGAAAGAAACCTGCCCCTGCAGCACGAAGAAGGCGACGGCGGTCAGGCCGATGGCGACGGCGATCGGCACGTCGATCAACAGCAGCAGCAGCAGCACGGCGAAGATGGCAAGAGTCAGCATGAAGAAACCTTTGACGCAATTGAGTCCGCATTTCGGTCGAACAAGCAGCGGATATGAAAAAGGCGGGGCATCGTCGGACGCCCCGCCATCTGATCAACACGAACTTACTTGCTGTTCTTCTCGACCATGTCCATGAAACGCTTGAAGTTGTCGGCACCGACACGCGCCTTGACCTTGTCCCAGGCCGGACCCATCGCCGCCTTCCAGGGCTTGAGGTCAGGGCGCGCAATGACGATTCCCTTGGTCGTTTCGAGATCCTTGAGCTGGACCGCTTCGGCGTCGCGCAAAGCCTTGCGTGCCGACTTCGCGGCGATCGCCGATTCTTCGGCAACGATCTTCTGCTGCGCAGCGTTCAGTTTGTCCCAACTTTTCTTATTGACCACATGAACCATCGAACTGTAGGTGTAGTTCAAGATCGACATGTACTTCTGGGTTTCGTAGAGCTTGAGGTCGTAGATCGTCCCGACCGGGTTTTCCTGACCGTCGACGACGCCCTGCTTCATTGCCATCACCAATTCGGAAAAGGCGATGGTCACGGCGTTGCCGCCCGCGGCTTCGACGAAGGCCTGGTAGGCAAAAGCCGGCGGTGTGCGAATCTTCATCCCCTTGAGGTCAGCCGGAGTCACCACAGGCTTCTTGGAGTTGGTCAGCTGACGGAAGCCCCACTCCCAGTCGGAAAGATGGACCAGGCCCTTCTTGGCCAACTCGGGATCGGCCCAGGCCTTGAAGTCGCCGTCGATGATCTTGTCGGCGGTGGCGTAATCCTTGAACGCGAACGGCGTGCTGATGACGTCGTAGAACGGCAGGTGCTTGGCCAGTTGATCCTGCCCCGAGAGGCTCATATCAACGGCGCCGAGCATCACCTGTTCGAGGACTTCTGGGGGCGAACCCAGCGCGTTATTGCCGAACAGACCGATCTTCACTTCGCCGTTGGTTCGTTTTTCGACGTTGGCCTTGAACTGCATGGCGGCGATACCGCAAGGGTGCGTATCCGAGGCAAAGTGCCCGAGTTTGAGCTCGACAGCGGCTTGAGCGCTGGTGGCGCCCAAGGCGACAAGAATTGCCAGTGCGAGTTTCTTCATCATTTTTCCCCTTTTTTATTGAAAAAATCAGTACCCGGGCAAGAGCATAAGACTTACGCTGAGCGTGTCAAGAGTTTTGGACCATTATTCCATTTTTGCCAAAGACGCAGATCAAGAGCGCGCCACGAATGAACCATGAAGGAAATCAAGTGCCGCGCGATCCGAGCTGGCGACAACGCCTATCAGGCTCTTTCGAAAAGCGCGATCGATTCGACGTGCGAGGTCTGCGGGAACATATTGACGACGCCGGCGCCGCATAGCCGATAACCCTTCTGGGAGACCAGAATCGCCGCGTCACGCGAGAGCGTCGCCGGATTGCACGACACATAGACAATACGCCGCAGACCGTCAGCACCGATCGAATTGACCAGCGCGACTGCGCCCTCGCGCGGCGGGTCGATCAACATACTGTCGAAATGGCCCAGCGCGGCGAGCGACTCCGGCGTCGTCTCAAAAAGATTGGCGACGTGGTACTCAAGGCGCTCGCGCAAGCCGTTGGCGGCGGCGTTCTGCGCCGCGCGCCGCAGCAGTTCGGCGCTACCCTCGACGCCGACGACGAGCGCGCCACGGCGCGCGATCGGCAGAGTGAAGTTGCCCAGCCCGCAGAACATGTCGGCGATGCGCTGCCCCGGTTGCGGGTCGAGCAGCGTCAGCGCGCGGCGAACCAGCACGCGGTTGATTGCGAAATTGACCTGGGTAAACTCGGTCGGCGAAAAGAAGTGTTCGACGTCAAAATCGGGCAAACGGTAGGAAAGCTGCGGCGCGTCCTTCGGATAAAAACGGTAGGCGCTGGCCGGACCTTGCGGCTGCAGATAGAAAACGACGCCATGCTGGTCGGCAAAATAGCGCAGCAAGGATTCGTCGGACGCAGAGAGCGGCTTGAGGATGCGTAGCACCAGCGCGGTGATCGATTCGCCAACCGCGACTTCAATCTGCGGCAGCGCGTTGTTCACCGACAAGGCCTGCACCAGTTGGCGCAACGGTATCAGCAGCAGCGAAACGTGCGGTGGCAGGATCGCGCACTGGCCCATCTCGGCGACGAAGCTGCTCTTGCGCTCGTGAAAGCCGATCAGCACGCCACCCTTTTTCGGCACCAGATGGACCGACCAGCGCGCGCGCTGGCGGTACGCCCAGGGGGCGCCGTAGATCGGCGAATAAAGCTCGCCGGGCTGGATCCGCGCCAGATGCCAAAGGTTGGCTTCGAGCACGCGCTGCTTGGCGGCAACCTGCGCGTCAGGATCAAGGTGCTGCATGCTGCAACCGCCGCAGACGCCAAAATGCGGGCACCTTGGCGTTACCCGTTGCGGCGAAGGTTTGACGATGCGCTCGCTGCGCGCCACCTCGTAGCTCGGCTTCTGGCGATACGAAACGTAGTCGACGACCTCACCGGGCAGCGCGCCTTCGACGAAAACCGTCTTGCCGTCAAGCCGAGTGATGCCGCGCGCGTCGTGATCGAGCGATTCAATGATTCCGGTCGGCATGCCGCCCCCCTAGCGAAAACGCGCCATTTTAGCGCTGTTCGGTGAAATCGGCCGAGCCAAACGACCGACCAAGCGATTGCACAAATATTGAAGGCACACCGCCTTCAACACAGAGGGCACAGAGGCACGGAGATCACAGAGCAGAGCATTCGAAAGCGAGACGAAATATTCTGTCTCCGTGCTCTCTGTGTCTCGGTGATCTCCGTGTTGAAAGCGCTTTCCTTACTGGTCTCATCCGGGCGCGCAGCCGTTTGCATTCATGCGATTGCCCTGCGACCAACCAGCATCTGCCGCTTGCCGGCGAAACCGGGGCGCTTAGCCACCTCGAATCCTGCTGCAACGAGCGCTCGACGAACGCTACCGGCGACCGACCAGGTCGCCAGCGTCGCGCCACGCGCCGCCAGACTCGCCAGCGACTCGCACAGCGCCGGCGACCACAGCTCGGGATTTTTGGCCGGCGAAAAACCGTCGAGATAAAATGCGTCGGCCACCACGTCAAGCTCGGGGAGTAGCTTGACCGCGTCGCCGAAATGCAGCGTGAGCCGTACCCGACCGCCGTCGAACGCCAGATGATGCGCCCCCGCTTCGAGCGCCGGCCAGTGGCAGCGAAGCGCTTCGGCCAGCATCGCCAGTTCCGGCCAGGCAGCGTGAGCCTGCGCCAGATCGGCAACGGCCAACGGATGTTTTTCAAGCGAAACGAAATGCAGCGCCCGGCAGCGCTGCGGATCATCGCGCCAGGCCAGCCAGGTCGCCAGAAAATTTAGTCCGAGGCCGAAACCGGTCTCGACGATGACCCACTGCGCGCGGCCCGCCCAACGATCCGGCAGGCCATTGCCGGCCAGAAAGACGTGTTTCGCCTGCGCGTGCGCCCCGGCCGCAGAGTGGTAGACGTCGTCGTAGATTGGCGACATCGGCGTGCCATCGGCAGCCAGCGTCAGGCGAGCGGGTTCGAGTGACATCGTCGATCGGTTCCCGGAACGATCTCTCGCCGCAAGAATCTAGGCGTTCGGCGGCAGGTTGGTCTGCTCGGCGCGCTGCAGCCAGTCGGCGATGCGCTGGTGCGTCGCGGTGTAGATTCCACTGGCGACCAGGATGACGATCCCGACCAGCGACCAGTGGTCGGGAAAATCGCCGAAGACGACGAAGCCGATAAGCATCACCCAGATCAACTGCGAGTAGCCAAAAGGTGCAAGACGCGACGCCGGAGCATGATCGTAAGCCTTGATCAGGATCAGGTGACCGATTCCCGCGAGCATGCCGAGGACGACAAAAGCGGCGCTGTCGAGCGCGTTCTGCGGCAAGATCCACGAGTAGGGCAGCGTCGCCGACAATATCAGCATGCCGATCAGACCGGAATAGAAGATCGAAACATACGGACTCTCCAGCCCGGCCAGTCGACGCGTCAGGATCTGGTAGGCAGCGAAGGCAATGGCGTTGCCCAGCGGCAGCAGCACCGCCCAGGAAAACACGTCGCTGCCCGGACGGATGATGAACAGCACGCCGACGAAACCGCAGCAGACGGCGACCCAGCGCGCCAGCTCGACTCTTTCCTTGAGAAAAAAAACCGACATCAGCGTCACCAGCAACGGCGCGATGAAGGCGATCGCCGTCGATTCGGCGAGCGGCATGTATTTCAGCGCGCTGATGAAAAGGATCGAGGCAACGGTCAGCGACAGACCGCGCAGGATCTGGGCGCCGGGCCGCGCCGTTCGCACCAGCGCCAGACCGTAGCGCGGACCGAGCACGACCATGACCAACAGCAGGTGGAAGGCATAGCGCGCCCAGACGACCAGCGCCACCGGGTAGCTACGCGTCAGGAACTTGGAGAGGACATCGACGACCGAGAAAATGGCCACCGCGCTCATCACCATCAGCATGCCGCGCAAGATCTGCGGCTTGGTCGCTGAGGCGCTATTCATCGCGCCGCGTGCCATCGGTTCGAAGCCCTGCGGCAATCCGCGGCTTGCTCCTTTACGTTATTCGCCGGCCGCGCCAGCAAGTCCGTCCGTTCAGTACTGCACTGAGTCATCATTTTCTCCGAGGCCGGCAGTTTAGCGCAAAAGCGGCGCAAGGTCTGACGGCGACGAAGCCAGAGCAGAGCAATCGCATGAATGCATTTGTCGTTTTTTAAGCGCTCGATAGCGACTCTTCGATCAATAAACCGTCGTCCCGGCGAAAGTGACCGAAGGGAATGCAGAGCCCGGGACCCAGTTCATGCGCCGAAAACCTGGCTCTGCATTCCCTCGCGGTCAGATTCCGGCGTTCGCCGGAATGACAACTCTGACTTTTGCCACTGGTTTGCAGTTCCATCGCCATTCATGCGACTGCCCTGGGAGCGAGAGGCAGATCAAGGAACAACCGAGCGCGCGCCGCGCTCGACGTTAGTTCCCCAGTACGGCGCGAGCCACCTCAGCGAGCGCCTGATCGACGCAGTCCACGTAGATCACGCCATCGACCTTGGCCGCCCCTTCGAGGCCGATGACTTTTTTACCGAACTGCCGACCCAAGGCAACTTCAGAGAGCGTCCCGTAGCTGTCGCCGATGACCACCAGACACAAGGACGCGCGCGCGATCAGCGCGTTGCGCGCTTCGCCAATGCCGGTAGCAATCACCACGCCGACATGAGGATTGGCGAACGACGGATCGGCATCTGGCAGCAGCCCGATGCTCAATCCCCCCGCTTGCGCGGCGCCGCGGCAAACCGCCTCCATGACGCCTTGGCGACCACCGCAAATGGCCACCAACCCCATCTTGGCGAGACCGCAGCCCACTTGCTCGGCGGCCAGCAGTTGCGCATCGGGGGCCTCGCGCGGACCGATCACCCCGACCGGAACCCGCACCGGCACATGCTGTTGCAACCAAGCGACAGCGGCGATGCTATCGACCGCCTCACCGCAAACCGGCGTGTGACCATCGATCCAGACGCGCTGTTGGGGGTCGAAGCGACGGCCGTTGGCATCGAACAACAGGCCCTGCGTGCAGTCAAGTCTAAAGGTGGCGTTCATGGCGGCTTCCGAACCATTCTCCGGTGGTCATGATCGCGGCGCAGGTGGCCGTTATCATCAAGGCAAGCGCCGCGGCCGCAGGGAAGTCTGTCCCGGTTTCCGAGATCAGACTGTAGAGCTGCAGCGGCAGGATATGAAGTTGCGTTCCGACCAGCGCCAGGGCGGTGCCGTAGGCGCCAAAAACCACTGCGGCGACCAGGCAGAACGACGACGCCAGCGGCGCCGCGACCTGCGGCAGCAGCACCTGCCGGACCGCCTGGCCGGGTGTCGCGCCCAATGACTCGGCGACCAGCAGTTGGGCGCGATCGAAATTGACCAGTACCGGTAGGATTCCCATCACCACGCGGGGGATCAGGTAATACGACGACGCAAAAGCCAGCCCCCACGAGGTAAACAAGGCCTTGCCGAGAACGCTCGGATCGAAACCCGCATAACCGAGCAGCAGGGTGAAGAAACCCGATCGGCCATAGCCCAGAATGAAGCCATAGGCGACGATCAGGCCGGAAAAAGTCAGCGGCAGCGCAATCACCAGCGAATACAGCGTGCGCTGGCGTTCAGGCAGTCGCGACAGATGCAGCGCGACGGCGAAACCGACCACCGTCGAGACCGACGCGGCTACCAGCGTGAGCACCAGACTGCCGACCAGCGACGGCCAGAAGGCGGGCAGCGCGAAGACGCGGGCAAAGGCCTGCGTCCCTTCGCGCAAGGCGTCGACCGCCAGCACCCCGACCGGCAGCAGAAAGAACACCGCGAAAAAGGCCGCCGCCGGGGCGGACAACAACAGATAGGTGCGCAGATGCATGACAGTCGACTAAATCACTTCGCTTCGGTGGCCGCCGCCCAGCCCTTGTCGACTTCGGCCTTTTTGGCGGCCGCGGCGCGCACGTCGAGCGGGCGAACCTGCGGCGCCGCAGGCAGTTTGTCGGCCACCGAGGCAGGCAGTTTGACGCCGGGGACCGAAGGCCTGACGAAACCCTGGGCGAATATCCCCTGCCCGAAGTCGGTCATGATGAAGTTGAGCCAGAGCTTGCCGGCATTGGGGTTGGGCCCTTTCTCGACCAGGCTGATACCGTACGGCGCGGCGGCGGTCGCCTCTTTCGGAATGACCACTGTCACGGCGTCGCCCAGACCGTCGACGTGCTTGGCCTTGAGACCGTCGTTCTCGTACGAAATCCAGATCGGAATCTCGCCTTTGAGGAATTGCGCGTACGGCGTCGTTCCCAGCACACGCAGCACGTTGCCCGATTTTTGCAAGCGCCCCAGATAATCGAGTCCGGGCTGGATATTGTTCATGTCGCCGCCGTTACCGAAGTTGGCGGCGAAGGTCAGCACCTGGCCAACGCCGGTTGAGCGCGGATCGAGATAGACCACCGAATTCTTGTACTCGGGCTTGAGCAGATCAGCCCACGACTGCGGCACATTCTTGACCAGCTTGGTGTTGACGATGAAGGCCACAGTCAAGGTATGGATGGTGAACCATCGACCGTCGGGTTCGCGAAAGACCGCCGGCAGCTTGTCGAAGTTGACCGGCTTGAACGGAGCGACCAGCCCCTTGTTGACGGCATCGACCGCCGACGCGGCGAAATAGTAGGCGGTGTCGGCCTGCGGGCGATTCTTGGCTTTTTCCAAAGCGACCACGGTGGCTCCGGAACCGAGGTCGTTATAGACGATCTCAACTTCCGGGTAGCGCTTCTTGAAGGCAGCAAACTGGGCGGCCCAGTTGGCCCAGGTCGGCCCGGTGTCAAAGCTCACCACCATGCCTTCCTTTTTGGCGGCTTCGAACAAGGTTTTTTCACCCGGATAGAGTTCGGGGGAATCGAGCACCGTTTGCGCGGCAGCCAGCGAAGCAAACAGCAAGGTCATGGCAGCGATAAACCATCGTTTTGATTGCATCATCAACTCCTTCCGTTGGTGGGTAGAAACTGCACCGCATGGCGCGGGATGTGAATGTGCGCGAAGCCTGCACGGCTGGCGGTATCGACTTTGAGCAGCGTTTGCCCGACCGCCAGTTCAAGCTGTCGGCTGGCGCCGAAAAAGCGGTCGTGGACCACCGTCACGGCGAAGTTGTTCTCACCGCTCGCAGCGCTCGCCAGCTCGATCTTCTCGGGACGAACGAGCAGGCGGACCGAGGCGCCGACGGTCCCGGCAGGCGTCGCGATGAGCAGTCGCCCGAGCGGCGTATCGACGGCACCGGCGGTCGCCACCGTACCGTCGATCAGGTTGGCACGACCGATGAAACTGGCGACAAAAGCGTCGGCTGGACGGTCGTACATCGCCTGCGGCGGCGCCACCTGAACCAGCCGGCCGTCGCGCAGCACGGCGACGCGGTCGGCCAGCGACAGCGCTTCGTCCTGGTCGTGGGTAATCAGCAGCGAGGCGATGTTCTGCTGTTTCTGGATGCGTCTAATCTCGTCGCGCATGGTGACCCTTGTCGCCGCATCGAGCGCCGACAAGGGCTCGTCGAGGAGCAAGACGCGGGGCTTGAAAACAAGCGCACGCGCCAGCGCCACGCGTTGCTGCTGGCCGCCCGACAGTTCCGCAGGAAGGCGCTCACCGTAGCCACTCAGGCCGACCATCTCAAGCATGCTCTCGGCGCTGCGCCGGCGTTCGGCCAGCGCCACTTGGCGCACGCGCAGCGGATAAGCGACGTTCTCCCAGATACTCATGTGCGGAAATAACGCATAGGATTGAAAGACGATGCCACACTGGCGCGAGCGCACGTTCACGGCAGTGACGTCATCGCCGCCGAGCAGCACACGCCCCGCCGCGCAGGGCAGGAAACCGGCGATCAGCTTGAGCAGCGTCGTCTTGCCGCAACCGCTGGGGCCGATGCAGACGAGCAACTCGCCCGGCGCGATGTCGAGCGAGATGTCGAAAACACCGGACTTGCCGCCGGGATAGCGGAAGGAAGCGTTTTCGATGCGGACTGAAGGCGTGTCGTTCATGGTCAAGCACCTGTGGCGGTAAATCGTGCGGCGCCGCGCGCCGAGTAGGCCCCCAAGACCGACGCCGTGAGCGCCAGCGTCAGCAGCATCACGGTCGCCGCACAGGCGAATCCGGTCGCCCCGTAAAAGGCCTGCAGCAAGACCACCGGGTAGGTGCGGTTGAGGAAGCCGGAAATCAGGTTGGAGAACTGAAACTCGCCGATCGACAGCGCAGTGACGATGATCAGGCCCGACAACACAGAATGTCGCAGCGCTGGCAGAACGATGTGAAAAAATCGCTGCAGCGCGGTACTGCCGAGCGACTCCGCGGCGTCTTCGAGGGCGCGCAGGCCGAGCCGCTGCATGTCGGAGACGACGGTCTGCAGGAAATACGGCAGCCACAGCACAATATGGCCAGCGATCAAGAGCCAGATGCTGCCGAGCCACGGCAGCGTGTCCGAGGAAAAAACGAGGATGAACCCGAAAGCCAGCACCAACGCCGGTAGGGCCACCGGCAGTTGATAGAGCACGCGTGCCAGCGCGCGGAGCCGGCGGTTGTTGGCGCGAAACACAGCATAGGCGAGCGGCAGACCGATGACGACGCAAGCGACCGAGGTCGCGACGGCGACGAACAGGCTGGCGGAGAAAGCACGGCGAAAGCTCGGATCGGCAGCGACTTCGAGGTACCAGCGCAGGGTCATGCCGGTCGGCAACAACGAGTTGAGCCAAAGGTCGCCAAACGACCCTATGAACAGCAACGCGATCGGCAGCGCCAGATAGACCAGATACGCCACCGTGACCCAGCGCAGTTTCATCGCTGACCGAAAAACACGGCAATGTGCGAGCAAGAAAGCATGGGCATGACGTCTGGTCCGGTTGAACACTCAATAGAAGCCACCTTATTCTCCACTGATGACACGACGATGAACTTTCTGGCGATTGAAGCGCGTATTCACGCGACCGAAGGCTTGAATCTTATAAGGATTCGGCGCGACGACAAGTGACAAGTTCGATTGCGACAGTTGAGCTTTTGGCAAGTATTGGCGATACTTGCCAAGATGAAACGCGCCTGTCCAACGATCCTCGAATTGCTCGCCTTTGACGCTGTCGCGCTGCACGGAAGCATTACGCTGGCGGCCGGCGTGCTGTGCCTGTCAGTGAGCGCCGTGAGCAAACAACTCGCCGGCTTGGAAAATTTTGTCGGCAAACCGCTGCTCAAAAAAAACGGGCGCGGCGTCCAGCTGACCTCGACGGGGCGCGAATATTGGCTCAAGATTTCGCCCAGTCTGCGAAAGATTGAAGCCGCGACCTACGAAGCGCGTGCCGATGGTTCGGGTGTTGGCGTGCTGACGCTGGCCAGCGCACCGACTTTTCTGACCAAATGGTTGATTCCGAGGTTGTCCGATTTCCGCCGCAGCTATCCCGACGTGACGTTCAGCTTCAGGCAACACCTGGGTTTGAACGAAGCGCAACCGTCCGACATCGATGCTGCGATCCGCTATGGCGCAGGAAAATGGCCCGACGTGACCGCCGACTACATCGCCGGTTGCGAATTTGTCTGCATCTACGCCCCCGAGCTCTTGAAGCAAGACCGGCGAATCGCGTCGGCCGCCGAACTGAGCAACCATCCGCTGCTGCATCACGAGGAAGCGCTGCAGGCATGGCGCCAGTGGGCGGCGCACCACAACTTCGACGAAGGACGAATTCTCTCCGGCCCGCGTTTTGCCGAATATTCGGCGGTGATCCAGGCCGTTTTGAGCGGACTCGGCGTTGGCCTGGTGCCGCGGATCCTGGTCGAAGAAGAACTACAGCAAGGCCGGGCCATCACCTTCGGCGAATCGATCAGCGTAGATCAAGGGCACTATTTCTGTTTCGCCGCAGACAAACTCGAGCGCCCCGTCTTTTCCGCCTTCCGCTCATGGCTGCTGGGGCTGCCGGAAAGACCGGCATTGGCCGCGCCCGGCTGACTCAGCCACCGCCCATCGCCAGCGCGACGCGATAGGTGATGAACGACGCGCCGTAGGCCAGCGCAAAGAGATAGCCGGCCATGATCGCCGGCATCGTCCAGCCGCCGGTTTCGCGCTTGACCGTCGCCAGCGTCGCCAGACACTGTGGCGCAAAAACGAACCAGGCGAGCAAGGACAGCGCGGTGGCCAAACTCCAGCTCTGCGCGATCAGCGGCGCCAGCGCCTGCGCCGCATCATCGCCAGTGGCCGCCAGCGCATAGACAGTGCCCAGCGCACTGACCGCGACTTCGCGCGCGGCCATTCCGGGAATCAGCGCGATGCTGATCTGCCAGTTGAAACCGATCGGTTCGAAAACCACCGCCAGCGCCTTGCCGATCATCCCGGCCAGGCTGTACTCGATGGCCGCACCGGTGGCGCCGTCGGGCGGCGACGGATAGCTCGCCAGGAACCACAGCAGGATAGTCAAAAAGAGGATGATTCCGCCGACCCGCTTGACGAAAATCATGATGCGCTGCCACAGGCCGATGGCGACGTTGCGTACCGTCGGCAAATGGTAGCTGGGCAACTCCATCATCAGCGGACGCACCTGCCGCCCGGCCGCGGTGAATTGCTTGAGCAGCCAGGCCACCGCCAGCGCGCCGACAATCCCGGCGAGATAGAGCGCGAGCAGCACCAAGCCCTGCAATTCGAAGGTGCCCCATACTTCGCGCTGCGGAATGAAGGCGCCGATCAGCAACGCATAGACCGGCAACCTGGCTGAACAGGTCATCAGCGGCGCCAGCATGATCGTCACCAGGCGGTCGCGCGGATTGGCGATGGTCCGCGCGGCCATGATTCCGGGGATCGCGCAGGCGAAGCTTGAAAGCATCGGAATGAACGAGCGGCCGGAAAGGCCGACGCCGCCCATCAGCCGGTCGAGCAGAAACGCGGCGCGCGGCAGATAGCCTGATTCTTCAAGCACCAGAATGAAGAAATAGAGAATCACGATCTGCGGCAGGAAGACCAGCACACCACCGGCGCCGGCAATGACGCCGTCGACCAGCAAGCTCTTGAACCAGCCGTCAGACAACAAGCCACCCACCGCTTCGCTGACCGCGCCGGTAGCGCCCTCGATCAGCGTCATCGGCACTTCGGCCCAGGAGAATACCGCTTGAAAGATCAGGAACAGCACGACGGCCAACAGCAAGGGACCGGCCACTGGATGCAGCACGACGCTGTCGATGCGGTCGCTGGTCGTATGCGGAACCACCGCGTCGAGTCCCAGCCGCTCAAGGATATGGCGAACCGTCAGATGGTCCGATTCATGTTCCGAGTCGCTCGCCGCTCCCGGCGCGTTCAGCGAACGCCAGATCGCCGGATCGTCAAACAGCGCGAGTAAAGATTCGGCGCCCGCGCTCTGCACACCGACGGTGCTGACCACCGGCATCCCCAGTTCGGCGGCCAGCGCTTCGGGCAGCACCTTGATGCCGCGCTGTTCAGCCAGATCGGCCATATTGAGCGCCACCACACAGGGCACCCCCAAGCGCTTGACGGCCAACGCCAGACGCAGATTACGCCGCAGATTGGTGGCGTCGACGACACACACCACCAGATCGGGACGCTTCTCGCCGGCGGCGCGGCCAAACAGCACGTCGCAGGTCACGCGCTCATCGGGCGAACGCGGATAGAGGCTGTAGGCGCCGGGCAGATCAAGCACCCGCAGCGTCTTGCCGCCCGGCGTGGTGAGCCGCCCCTCCTTGCGCTCGACGGTGACGCCGGCGTAGTTGGCGACCTTCTGCCGGCTACCGGTGAGCAAATTGAAAAGCGCGGTCTTGCCGCAGTTGGGATTGCCGACCAGCGCCAGCAACGGCCCGCCCGGGTGCACGTGAATCACCGCCTGATTCATGCTTTTCCTCCTGCCGCGACAGCCTGGGCGAGCACCGCTTCGGCCGCGGCGCTCACCTCAACGCAAGCCGCTTCGGCGCGGCGCAGCGCAAAGGTCGATTGGCCGACGCGAACCACCAGCGGATCGCCGCCGGGCAGCGCGCGCGCCATCAGCGTCACCTGTTCGCCAACGACGAAACCGATTTCTTCGAGCCAGCGGGCCCATTCGGGCGCCGCGACCGGCGCCTGCACTCGGCAAACGGTCAACGCCTGACCGATCGACGCGTGATCAAGCGTCGCGTCAAACTTCTGATTTTCTTTCACCATAAGCTCCAAATGGGGTTCAAGTGCTACTGGAAACGCCAGGTCAGGCCGGCGGTCGCGGTGTAAGTCGTCGTTTCCGGGCTCTCGTTATTGCGCGCCCGGATCAGGCCGACAGCCAAATCGAGGTCCTTGCCCGGCGAATAGATCGCGCCGAGTTCGACGTAATTCGAGCGTACGGTGTCGCCGGCAGCGCGCGCCGATTCGGTACCAATGTCGAGCGCCAACTTCCATTGTTCGGAAACGTTCCAAACCGGCGCGATCGAAAAGCGCGATTTCGTCGCATCGGGGCTGATTTCGTCGTCGCGGTAGCGCTCGCGACCGACGCCGGCATTAACGTGCACCGCGCCAAAAGGAACATCCTGGCTGTAGATCAGCGTCAGATTGCCGGAAGTCTTGCCGGTCCCCAGACCGTCGGCCTCGCGACCGGAACTGACCGGGAAGATAATTTCCGGCTTGAGCGCCAGGCTGCTGCCGCTCTCTTCGTTCTCGTAGAAGCGCCACTTAGCGCCGAGCGAGGGATTGGTCGCGCCATTGACGTTGCTGCCGGGACTGTCCGGCCGCAGCCAGGAATAGCCCGCGCCGACATAAACGTCGAGCGACTCGGTCAGGCCGCGGGTATAAACCACCGGCACGCTGCGCGTACGATCAGTGTTGCCGTCGCTCTTGGCGCGCGCTTCACTCAAGGAAAACTCAAGCTGGTTGCCGCCGCTGCCCTGCGTCCCGGTATCGTCGGTGATCAGCGGCTGCAAGGCCAGGACCGACGACGACAGACAGGCAAGCAGCAGCGGGGAAAAAACTCGCAAGGGCGATCGAATCAAAGCATAGTGCATCAGGAAACTCCTTAATTACGGGTTGATTTATTGGGAACAGTTCTCATCTTACTTGAGAGCCGTTCTCACTTGCAAGCGGTTTATCCGAAATCGAAAAGCGCTCTGGCGTGGCCCGCAGACGCCCCGCCCGGCAGTTCGTTAGCCAGTTTGAACCGAATTTAATCTGTGCGCACTTTTTCGTACGCGCGACGGCGAATGCAAGCGCCACAGCAGTCCGGCTGCGAAGACGGTATACTTCGGCGCTCTGGCGACTCCGGCCGCCCAATCGACAAAAACGCAACAATGACAAACAGCAGCCCGCACTCCCCCATCGCCCGCCAACCGCTGCCCGACCAGACCTCGCCAGCGCTACCCGCGCAATGGCTCGCCGCGGTCCACGCCGAGCTTGCCGCGGATGAAAATGTTCTCGCCTGGCTGGAGATCGACCTTGACGCGGGGCTACGTTTCTTACCGGGACTCGTTCTGCTGACCAACCGGCGGCTGCTCGCCGGTTCGGCCGACGAGGCGAGTTGGCAGACGCAGGGTTTGCGCGACGGAATGACGCTGACGCGGCGCGACCATTCCGGCGTCGGCAGCCTCGAGCTCTTTGCCGACGGTGCGCGGCTGGCGATCTGGCGCTACACGCTGTCCGCCGACATCGCCGCCGGTCGGCTGATTGAACATTTCACGCAGCAGCTCGCCTTCTCCCTGACCGGAGAGGTTCCGCCGCCGCCCAAGCATGCGCTGTGTCCGAAATGTGAAACGCCACTGCTCGCAGGCCAGGAAGAATGCCCGCAGTGCAGCAAGGAAATCCACACGCCACCGTCGACGTGGACACTGTTCCGCCTGTGGCGCTTCGCCTATCCGTACCGCTGGCGGCTCTTGGCCGGCTTCGTGTTGTCGCTCGGCTCGACTGCGGCGACGCTGGTGCCGCCCTACCTCACGATGCCGCTGATGGACAAGGTGCTGATTCCCTACCAGAACGGCAAGCCGATCGACACCGCGCTGGTCACGCTCTACCTCTCAGGACTGTTCGGCGCCGCCTTGCTGGCCTGGGTGCTCGGTTGGGCGCGCACCTACATCCTGGCGCTGGTCTCCGAGCGCATCGGCGCCGACCTGCGAACGACGACCTATGAACACCTGCTCAGACTGTCGCAAGAGTATTTCGGCGGCAAGCGCACCGGCGACCTGATGGCGCGCATCGGCTCCGAGACCGACCGCATCAACATCTTCATCTCGCTGCATTTCCTCGACTTCGTCACCGACGTGCTGATGATCGCCATGACCACCAGCATCCTGGTTTCGATCAATCCGCGTCTGGCGCTGGTGACGCTGCTGCCGCTGCCGATCATCGCCTGGCTGATCCATACCGTTCGCGAGAAACTGCGCACCGGTTTCGAACGCGTCGACCGCATCTGGGCCGAGGTCACCAACGTGCTCGCCGACACCATCCCCGGCATCCGGGTGGTCAAGGCCTTCGCCCAGGAAAGCCGCGAGGCGGCGCGTTTCCGCGCGGCCAACGCGCACAACCTCGAGGTCAACGACAAGGTTAACAGGATCTGGTCGCTATTCACCCCGACGGTGACGCTGCTCACCGAAGTCGGCCTGCTCATCGTCTGGGCCTTCGGCATCTGGCAGATTTCGCGTAACGACATCACGGTCGGCGTGCTCACCGCCTTCCTGGCGTACATCGGACGCTTCTATCTGCGCCTCGACTCAATGAGCCGCATCGTCTCGGTGACGCAAAAAGCGGCCGCCGGCGCCAAGCGCATTTTCGATATTCTCGACCACGTCTCAAGCGTTCCCGAACCGGCCAACCCGGTTCATCTGCCCAAGGTCAGCGGGCGTATCGAGCTGCGCGACGTCGGTTTCCGCTACGGCACGCGTAGCGTCACGCGCGACATCAGCCTGAGCATCGAACCGGGCGAAATGATCGGTCTGGTGGGACACAGCGGCTCGGGCAAGAGCACTATGGTCAACCTGATCTGCCGCTTCTACGACGTCACCGAAGGCGCGATCCTGCTCGACGGCGTCGACATCCGTTCGCTGCCGGTCGCCGAGTACCGCAAGAATATCGGTCTGGTGCTGCAGGAGCCTTTCCTGTTCTTCGGAACGATCGCCGAGAACATCGCCTACGGCAAACCCGACGCGACGCGCGAGGAAATCGTCGCCGCCGCGCGCGCCGCGCACGCTCACGAATTCATCCTGCGCCTGGCGCACGGCTATGATTCGCTGGTCGGCGAACGCGGCCAGGCGCTCTCCGGCGGCGAACGCCAGCGCATTTCTATTGCTCGAGCCTTGCTGATTGATCCTAAGATCCTGATCCTCGACGAAGCGACTTCGTCGGTCGACACGACGACCGAGAAAGAAATCCAGAAAGCGCTCGACAACCTGGTACGCGGCCGCACGACGATCGCCATCGCGCACCGCTTGTCGACGCTGCGCGACGCCAACCGCCTGGTCGTCCTCGACCGCGGCAGCGTCGTCGAAGTCGGCAACCACGACGAGCTGATGGCGCGCGAAGGGCACTACTACAAGCTCTACGAAGCGCAGGCGCGCAACGTCGACATCGAGGACGAACTGCGCCGAGCCAATGGCGAAGGAAAAATAAGCGGAGAGCGCGAATGAACATCAGCTATCAACTGCAACATGACGCCCGCGGCCGCCTGACCTTTACCGGCGACGGCGGCCAAACGCACGAAAACGTCGTCCCGGTTCGCGCCTTTCCGATCGCCGCACCCGAAGAAGGCATTGCGCTGTGCGATCCGCACGGCCACGAACTGGCCTGGATCGACCATTTGAGCGACCTGCCGCCGCCCCTGCGCACGCTGATCGAAGGCGAGCTGGCGAGCCGCGAGTTCATGCCGGTGATCAAGCAGATCGTCAGCGTCTCGAGCTATGCCACGCCGAGCACCTGGCGGATTGTGACCGACCACGGCGACACCGATCTCGTGCTCAAAGGAGAAGAGGACATTCGCCGCCTGCCCTCGCCCGCGCTGCTGATCGCCGACGCCAACGGAATCAACTACCTGATCCACGACCGTTACGCGCTCGACAAGGTCAGCCGCAAGATTCTCGACCGGTTTTTGTGAGAAAGAAGCAAGAATAAACCACGGAGAACACAGAGGACACGGAGAAAAGACAATCCTGAAAGATTCTCGGAGATCGGCCAGCAGGTAAATACCCACTGGGTCCGCTTCGTATTTGTTCTTCTCCGTGATCTCCGTGCCCTCCGTGGTTCACTTTCCACGACTATTTCACCTGAATGTAAGCCGAATGCCACGAGACGCGTTATTCGGACGATAATTGCTCCCCTTCTGAGTCCACACTGACGATATGAAAAACATCAAGTTTCTTGAATTCCGCCATCTGCGCGGGCCGAACATCTGGACCTACCGCCCGGTCATTGAAGCCATCGTCGATATCGGTGAACTCGAAGACTTTCCGTCGAACACGCTGCCCGGTTTCGTCGACCGGCTCAAGGCGCTGCTGCCCTCGCTGATCGAGCACCGCTGCAGCTACGAGGAACGCGGCGGTTTCGTTCGCCGGCTCGAAGAAGGCACCTGGCCGGCGCACATCCTCGAACACGTGACGCTCGAACTGCAGAATCTGGCGGGGCTGCCCGGCGGTTTCGGCAAAGCGCGCGAGACCTCGGTGCGCGGCGTCTATAAAGTGGTCGTTCGCGCCTGGCAGGAAGACGTGACCCATGCCGCGCTGCTCGAAGCGCGCGAACTGATCATGTCGGCGATCGAAGACCGCCCCTTCGACATCGAAGCGTCGATCGAAAAACTCGCCGACATGGCCGACTCGCTCTGCCTCGGCCCGTCGACGGCAAGCATTGTCGATGCCGCCGACGACCGCAACATCCCGTGCATCCGCTTGCTGGAAACCGGAAACCTTGTTCAATTGGGCTATGGCGCAGCGATGCGCCGCATCTGGACGGCCGAAACCGACCGCACCAGCGCGATCGCCGAAGGCATTTCGCGCGACAAGGATATGACCAAGTCGCTGCTGCAGTCGTGCGGCGTCCCTGTCCCCGAGGGGCGCGAAGTCGATAGTCCGGAAGACGCCTGGGACGCCGCGCAGGACATCGGCCTGCCGGTCTGCGTCAAGCCGATCGACGGCAATCACGGGCGTGGTGTTTTCATCGACCTCAAGGATCGCGCAGAAATTGAAATGGCGTTCAAAGTCGCCGTCGACGAAGGCAGCGGCGTTCTGGTCGAACGTTCGATTCCCGGCACCGAACACCGGTTGCTGATCATCGGCGGCAAGCTCGTCGCCGCCAATCGCGGCGACATGGTCAAGGTCACCGGCAACGGCCGCTCGACGGTCCTCGAGCTGGTCGCCGAGCAGATCAACTCCGATCCGCGCCGTGGCGCCAGCGAAAACCACCCGCTCAGTCTGATCCGCATGGATTCGGCGGCAAAGATCGAACTTTCGCGCCAGAAACTGACGCCCGAATCGATCCCCGGCGACGGCCGCGAAGTGCTGATTCAACGCAATGCCAACCATGAGTTCGACGTCACCGACGAGGTGCACCCGGACACTGCCGCTGCGGCTTCGCTGGCCGCCCGCATTGTCGGCCTCGATATCGCCGGTGTCGATCTGGTCGTCGAAGACATCTCAAAACCGCTGCGCGAACAGGGCGGCGCGATCGTCGAGGTCAATGCCGGTCCCGGCCTGCTGATGCACCTCAAGCCCGGCGTCGGCAAACCCCGCCCGGTCGGTCAGGCGATCGTCGAACATCTGTTCCCCGACACCGCCACCAGCCGCATCCCGGTCGTCGGCATCACCGGTTCGCAGGGCAAGACCTCAGTCGCTCACCTGCTCGCCCACTTGCTTCAACTCTCGGGAAAAAGCGTCGGACTGGCGTGCAGCGACGGGCTCTTCCTCGGAGCGCGGGCACTGGAAAACAAGGACAGCGCCAACTGGCAGTCGGCGCACCGCATGCTGATGGCGCGCGCGGTCGAAGCCGCGGTCTTCGAGAACGGCGCCGCCAGCATTCTGGGCGAAGGTCTGGCGTATGACCGCTGCCAGGTCGGCGTCGTCACCAACGTCAAACACGCTGAAGGGCTTGAAGCGTTCGACGTGCGCGACCTGGACACCGTATATAAAGTCTTCCGCACGCAAATCGACGTCGTTCTGCGCGGCGGCAAGTCGGTTCTCAGCGCCGGTGATCCGCTGGTGTCCGAGATGGCCGAGCTGTCCGATGGCGAAGTGCTGTTTTTCGGTATTGATCCCGAGCTTCCAGTGCTCGTCGAACACCGCGCCAAGAACGGCCGCTGCGTTTTTATTCGCGACGGCTGGGTTGTCCTGGCCAGCGGCAGCAGCGAGCAACAACTGATTCAAGTCAATAACTTGCCGATGATCGCGCCGCAAAGTCCCGAGTACCTGGTCGAGAACCTGCTGACCGGTGTCGCCGCCGCCTGGGCGCTCGAGCTGTCGCCCGATATGATTCGCGCCGGCGTGGCCACCTACGTCCCCGCCGGAAAAACCTCAGGCCTTGCCGCCTGACTCTAACGCTACAGGAACAAAAGCAAATGGAAGTTTCCCGCATCCGAGCATTGCGCGGTCCCAATCTGTGGAGCCGGCATACCGCCATTGAGGCGATCATCACCTGCAGCGAAAGCGAGCGCACGATAGGCACCATCCCGGGCTTCGAAGCACGCTTGCGCGAACGCTTTCCGGAAATCGCGCTGCTCCAGCCGACGGTCAGCAACGACGTCGTATCGATGGCGCATGCGCTTGAGTACGCGGCGCTCGGACTGCAGGCGCAGGCCGGCTGCCCGGTGACTTTCAGCCGCACCGCGCAGACCCTCGAAGCGGGCGTCTACCAGGTGGTCGTCGAATACAGCGAGGAGGAAGTCGGCCGGCTGGCTTTTGAGCTCGCTCAGCAACTCTGCCAGGCCGCCGTTGACGATTCGCCCTTCGATGTCGCTGCGGCGCTCGCGCGGCTACGCGAACTCGACGAAGACGTTCGCCTCGGGCCATCTACCGGCTCCATCGTCTACGCCGCGTTGGCGCGCAAGATCCCCTACCGCCGCCTCACCCAGGGCAGCATGGTGCAGTTCGGCTGGGGCAGCAAACAGCGCCGCATCCAGGCTGCCGAGACCGACCGCACCAGCGCCGTCGCCGAAGCGATCGCGCAGGACAAGGAACTGACCAAGAAGCTGCTGCAGGCCGCCGGTGTGCCGGTGCCGACCGGACGACCGGTCGAAGACGCGCAAGACGCCTGGAAGGCCGCCGGCGAGATCGGCATCGAGCGCGGCGTCGCGGTCGTTATCAAGCCGCAGGACGGCAATCAAGGCAAAGGCGTCGCCGTCAATCTGACGACTCGCGAACAGGTCGAAGCGGCCTACGAAGTCGCCCACAAGGTCAGCGACGAAGTGCTGGTCGAGCGCTACCTGCCAGGCCAGGACTATCGCTTGCTGGTGATCGGCGACAAACTGGTCGCCGCTGCGCGCCGCGAGCCGCCGCTGGTCATCGGCAACGGCGAGCAGACCGTTCGCCAGCTCGTCGACCAGGTCAACAGTGACCCGCGGCGCGGCGTCGGCCACGCCACCTCGCTAACGCGAATCCGTTTCGACGACATCGCGCTCGCCCGCCTGGCGGAAGACGGACTGACCGCCGACTCGATTCCGCCCAAGGGAATGCGCGTCATCCTGCGCAACAACGCCAACCTGTCGACCGGCGGCACGGCAACCGACGTCACCGACGACGTTCATCCCGATTTCGCTGCGCGCGCGATCGCCGCTGCGCAGATGGTCGGGCTCGACATCGCCGGTGTCGACATCGTCTGCAACAACGTTCTGCGCCCGCTCGAAGAACAAGGCGGCGGCATCGTCGAACTCAACGCCGCGCCAGGCTTGCGCATGCATCTGCAGCCGTCGTACGGCAAGGGCCGCGCGGTCGGCGAAGCGATCATCGCCAATATGTTCAAAGCCGGTGACGACGCGCGCATCCCACTCGTCGCGGTCGCCGGAACCAACGGCAAGACGACCACCGTTCGCCTGATCGCCAGCATTCTGGCAAGCCGTGGCCTGCGCGTCGGGATGACCACCACCGACGGCGTTTATGTCGAGAATAAGCGCATCGACACTGGCGATTGCAGCGGCCCGAAGAGCGCCCGCAACGTTCTCTTCCACCCCGACGTCGATGCCGCAGTGCTCGAAACGGCGCGCGGCGGCGTGCTGCGTGAAGGCCTCGGTTTCGACCGTTGCGACGTCGCGGTGGTCACCAATATCGGCAAGGGCGATCACCTCGGCCTGTCGTACATCAGCACCGTCGAGGACCTCTCGGTGGTCAAGCGCGTGATTGTGCAGAACGTCAAGCCCGATACCGGCGTCGCCGTGCTCAACGCCGCCGATCCGATGGTCGCGCGCATGGCCGACTCGTGCCCTGGCCAGGTCACTTTCTTTGCCTGCGACCGCAATCATCCGGTGATGGCCATGCACCGCGCGCGCGGCAAACGAATCATCTACCTCGACGACGAGTCGATCGTCGCCTCTGAAGGCGAATTCACGCAGCGTATCGCGGTCAAGGACATCCCGGTCACCGCCGGCGGCGCGGTCGGCTTCCAGGTCGAAAACGCGATGGCCGCCATCGGTACCGGCTGGGCGCTCGGCCTGCCCTGGGAAGTCATCCGCAACGGCCTCGCCGGCTTCATCAACGACGCCGAGTCGGCACCCGGTCGCTTCAACCGCTTCGACTACCGCGGTGCGATGCTGATTGCCGACTACGGCCACAACCCCGACGCCATCGCGGCGCTGGTCAGTGCCATCGACAACCTGCCCGCAGCGCCGGGAAGCCGCCGCTCGGTGGTAATCAGCGGTGCCGGCGACCGGCGCGACGAGGACATCCGCCAGCAGACCGAAATCCTCGGCGACGCCTTCGACACGGTGCTGCTCTATCAGGACCAGTGCCAACGCGGTCGCGCCGACGGCGAGGTGCTGGCGCTGCTGCACCAGGGCCTGGCGAACGCCAAGCGCACCAGTCAGATCAAGGAAATCCACGGCGAATTCCTGGCCATCGACAGCGCGCTCGAAACGCTCAAGCCGGGCGACCTGTGCCTGATCCTGATCGATCAGGTCGAAGAGGCGCTGGCGCACATCGCCAAGCGCGTCGCCGAGGCCTGAACTGGCAAACAAAAAATCCGCGGTTCTAGCTACAACGACACAACGGACACAACGAAGAGCCCTTGTTTTTGATGTTCTTGGGGCCAACCTTAAGGGCGATACGCGAACATATCGTAAGCAATTGTTTTTCCGTCGTGATCGTTGTGAGCGTTGTGGTCAACTGAACTTCCAGGCTAAGCCGCCGTCCGCTGGCACAGGCTGACGCACTTCCGAGCCAGAATTTCGGTCGGATCGACCACGACGACCGTCTTCCCGGCGACCGGGAAGGCGTCGTTCTGCGCGATCAACAGCGGCAGTTCGGTACAGCCGAGAATGATCACCTCGGCGCCACGCGAGACGAGCGAGGCGAGCGCGCGCCGCAGGTCGTCGACGCAGGTCCCTGCGGTAAAACCGGCCTTGACCCCCTGCTCGCCATAGATCGCTTCCATCACCAGCGCCTGGTTCTCTGGATCAGGGACCAGCAGCGTCAATCCGGCCTTGGCGACCGCATCGTGGTAAACACCGCTCTTGACCGTTCCGCTGGTCGCCAGCAGGCCGACCAGCGGCGGTTCGGCAAACGTCGTTCTGACGTATTCGACCGTCTCGAACAGCATGTTGACGATCGGAATCGACAGATGCGGCGCAATGCGCTCGATGAAGGCGTGCGCGGTATTGCACGGAATCACGATGAGGTCCGCGTCGTCGGCTTCGAGCTTCTTGCACGTCGAGTAGAGCGCGATCGTCGGATCGACGCCATCGCCCAACAGATAATCGGTGCGGTCGGGAATCTGCGGGTTCTGTTCGACGACCAGCTTGACGTGCTCCTGGTCGCACCGCGCGTGCGTGTTGCGAACGATCTTGTCGATGAAATCGACCGTCGCCGCCGGGCCGACACCGCCGACGACGCCGATCTTGAACGGTCGGACCGACGCGCTGGCGTGCTGCGCAACGGCATAACGCGCATAGACCTGGTTGGCGTCGAAGATCGGCAAGCCGCGTTCAGCGAGCGAATCGACGACCAGAGCGATCTCGGCGAAACCCGGAACGATCAGCTCGGCCCCCTGTGCGGTGAGATCGCCGCAGGCGGTGGCCAGCAGCTCAAGCGAAGCGCCTTGCAGATAACCGGCCTTGATCCCCTCGGCGCCGTAGATCGCCGCCATCAGGCAAGCGCGCTGGACATCGTCGCGCGGATAGACGAGTTCCCACTGGCCGGCGGGAAAGTAACGCTCGAACAGGCGTTTGCCGCGGACATAGTCCGAAGTCAGCACGCCCAGTTTTTTTACCGCCGGATGGCGACGCCGAATGTATTCGACCAGCGCGTCCATGATATTGACGATAGGCAGACGGACCTCGGCCTGCAGTTCGTCGATAAAAGTATGACTGATGAAGCACGGCAGAATCAGCGCATCGACCTGACGCGATTCGAAGCTGCGGATCATATCGAAAACGTACAGTTGGCGACCGTTCTGACTGGCCGACTGCGCTCCCGGCGAATCGCCTTCGACGAAAGGATGCTGTTCAAAGATGAACTCCGGCTGCTGCTCGCCGGGGGTCGCGGCGACCGCGCGGACGAGCTTGAAGAACACGTCGGCGGCGCTCAGCGTACCGAGGCCACCGACGATGCCGTAGCAGTATCGGCTGCGCTTCCGGGTCATCGCCGGCTCTGCCGCCGTCGTCAGCCGAGCGAGCTGCTCTTGACGTGGTGCGTCGCGACGATCGCCTGCGGCCGCGTCAGCACTTCGGGACGCAGCACCTCGTCGAGTTTCTCCTTGCTCATCAGGCCGCGTTCGAGAACGATCTCGGCCACCCCGCGGCCGCTCTCATGCGCCTCGGCAGCGACTTCGGTGGCGTTGGCGTAGCCGATGTAGGGATTGAGCGCGGTGACGATGCCGATCGAATTCCTGACGCTGGCGAGCATCAGCTCGCGGTTGGCGGTGATGCCATCGACGCAGTTGTCGGCCAGCGTCAGACAGCCGTTGCGCAGATGCATGACGCTCTTGAACATGCTGTGCGCGATGATCGGCTCAAAGGCGTTGAGTTGCAACTGTCCGGCTTCGGCGGCGAAGGTCACGGTCATGTCGTTACCGATCACCTCAAAGGCGATCTGGTTGACCACCTCGGGGATCACCGGATTGACCTTGCCCGGCATGATCGACGAACCGGCCTGGCGTGCCGGCAGGTTGATCTCGCCCAAGCCGGCGCGCGGCCCGGAAGAGAGCAGGCGCAGGTCGTTGCAGGTCTTCGACAGCTTGACGGCGACGCGCTTCAAGACGCCCGAGAGCTGGACGAAAGCGCCGCAGTCCTGCGTCGCCTCGATCAGGTTGGGCGCGGTAATCACCGGAATGCCGCTAATCTCGGCAAGCTTGCGGCAGACCAGCGGCGCATACTCGGGATCGGCGTTGATTCCGGTACCGATTGCCGTGGCGCCGAGGTTGATTTCGCGGATCAAGAGCGCTGCTTCCTTGAGCCGCTCCTCGTCCTCGCCGAGCATCACTGCGTAGGTCTGGAACTCCTGTCCGAGCGTCATCGGCACCGCGTCCTGCAACTGGGTGCGCCCCATCTTGAGCACGTCGGCGAATTCTTCGGCCTTGCGCTCGAAAGCGCGGCGCAAATGCGCCATGGCGTCGACCAGACTGAAAATTCCGATGTAGGTGGCGAGCTTGAGCGATGTCGGATAGACGTCGTTGGTCGACTGGCTCATGTTGACGTGCTCGTTGGGATGCAGGTACTGATAGTCACCTCGGTTGTGGCCGAGGATTTCGAGCGCGCGGTTGGCGATCACCTCGTTGGCGTTCATATTGGTCGAGGTCCCGGCACCGCCCTGGATCACGTCGACGACGAACTCTGCGTGCAGCTTGCCGGCGATGATCTCGTCGCACGCGGCAGCGATGGCGTCGGCGATCTTCTCGTCGAGCAGGCCCAGTTGCTGGTTGGCGAGGGCGGCGGCCTTCTTGATCTGCGCTAGCGCGCGGATCAGCCCCGGGTAGGCGGCGATGGTGACGCCGCTGATCGCGAAATTTTCTCGCGCGCGCAGCGTATGCACGCCGTAATAGGCATCAGCCGGAACGTCCCGGTTGCCGAGCAGATCGTGTTCGCTGCGAAAATTGCTGGACATGCTTTTCTCCATGACGGGTTGCGGTGTAATGATGCTAGCGCCGTTACGAAGATTCTGGTCACGTTATGCAAAAATCGCATAATCTGTCGTCAAAACCCGAATAGCAGCAAAGCCCGACCGGAGAAAAAAATGCAAATAAAATGGCTCGAGGACTTTCTCAGCCTCAGCGACGCGCGAGCCTTTTCTCGCGCTGCCGAGCGCCGCAACCTTTCACAACCGGCGTTCAGCCGCCACATCCAGGCGCTCGAAGACTGGCTCGGCGTCGAGCTGGTCGATCGCCGGCAGCAAGGCGTGCAGCTGACGGCGGCCGGCCGGATCTTCCGCGGTTTCGCCGCCGATCTGCTGCGTCAGACCTACGACATGCGCACGGTGATTCGCGGGCAGGCGCCCAGCGGCAACGACACGGTCCGTTTTTCGGTCGCCCATACCCTATCGCTGACCTATTTTCCGCACTGGCTCAAGGTGCTCAAGCAGAGAGTTGGCAACGTCGTCGCGCACGTCAGCGCAGTCAACGTCCAGGAAGCCGCAGGCGCGCTGATCGAGGGGGCAACCGACCTGCTGATCATCTACCACCACCCGCAGTTGCCGGTATTGCTCGACCCGCATCGCTTTCCGCATCTGATGCTGTCGACCGACCGGATGCTGCCTTTTTCAGCGCCGCGCGACGACGGTCGCCCGCGCTATACGCTGCCGGGCAAAAGCGCCGAACCGGTGCCGCTGCTCGCCTATTCGTCGGGAACCTATCTCGCGCACGTCGTCGAAATGATCCTGCTCGGTGCCGCCGAGCGCTGCTGCTTCGAGCACTCGTTCGACACGCACATGGCCGAGGCACTCAAGGAAATGATCATCGAGGGGCACGGCCTGGGCTGGCTGCCGGAGAGTTGCGTCGGGCGCGAAATGGCCGACGGTCTGCTGGTTACGGCAGGACCTGCGCGCTGGACCTGCCCGCTTGAAGTGCGCCTTTATCGCTGCGCCGAAAGCAGCAACCCGATGGTCGAGAAAATTTGGGACTTCCTGCTCGCCGGCTCAGCCGCGGCCTGAAGCCTTTTTCCCCGGCAGACGTCACCTGCCGTCCGGTTTGAAACGCGCCGGCGGCAACAGCAACTCGTGGGCGTAGCGCGTCAGATCCAGCCGCTGGCGAAGCTCGTCGAGCCTCGCCTGAAGCTCGTCGCGCGCCTTGCCGTCGATCATACAAAACAGGTTGTACGGCCAGTCGGGCAGACGACGTTCGCGCTGGTAGCACAGCGTGATTCCCGGCTCGCGCGAAAGCAATGCGCCGACCCGGCCAAGCTCGTCATCCGGCACGTCATGCACCAGCACGGCGCCATCGCCCTGCTGGTGATCGCGGACGACGACGCCGAAGCGCTTGATGACGCCCTGCGCGCACCAGCGGCCGATGCGCTCGAGGACCTCGCTCTCGTCGCAGCCAACCCGGCTGGCGAGGATGGCGAAAGGCCGGATGAAGAGCGGCAAGCCCTCCTGCAAGGCCATCACCAGACGCCGCTCGATTTCGTCAAGCATCGTTGGTGGCGCGAAAGCGGCGGTCGCCGGGCCGAGCGCGTACTCCCGGAGCAGCGGCAGCGGCAACAGCGGATAGCCGGCAGCCTGGGCGATGGCGCCAAGCGCCGCCTGCAGCCGCCCTTCCGAACCGGCGGTGACGACGAACCACAGGTTGTAGTGGTGCTCGCGCTCGTGGTGGTGATTGACTTCGGGGAAGCGATTGACCGCGTCGGCGACGATGGCGAGCTTCTCCGCCGGTACGGCCATCGCCACCAGCGTGCTGGCGCCGATCCGCTTGGGCGCGAAAACGGCGCCGACGCGGGCGATTTTTCCCTCGCGGCGCAGCTGTTCGAGCATGCGCAGCACAGCACTTTCGGCGACGCCGAGCCGGGCGGCGAGTTCAGCGAAAGGCGCCGGGCAGAGCGGGAAATTGCGCTGAAAATCGTTGAGCAGATGAAAATCAAGCGAATGATCCGCGGTGTTTTCGAGCAATGACATCAGAATCCCATACGTTCGAAACAAAAGGCGCGAAAATCCCGAAACGGAAAGCTCGCGCCGTCCATTATGCGAATACTTTCGATTAGGTCAAATAAATTACGGATAGTTGCCGAACAATGCAAAAGTAGATCTTTCAGTGGATAATCGCCAAACTCTCGGAGCAACGGAAAAACGATGACCAAACCACTCAACTGGCCGCTCGCCGCCGGTCACTGCCAGGCGCATCGCCGGTGAGCCGCCGCGCACTCTGGATCCTGCTCTGCGTCGGGCTGGCGGCGCTGCTCGCCTGGCTCAGTTTCGCCTGGCAGCCGCCGGCTGGCGTCGCTGCGCTGCACAATGCACCGCAGCGCGCCGAAACGCCCACTGGCGGCGACTTTACGCTAGCCAGCGCGGACGGCCCGGTGGCCTTGGCGAACTATCGCGGCAAGGTCGTGCTGCTCTATTTTGGCTATACCTTCTGCCCCGACGTCTGCCCGACGTCGCTGTCGACGATCGCTCAAGCGCTGTCGATGCTCACCGCAGGCGAACTCGAAAGAGTCAACAGCTTCCTGATTTCAGTCGACCCCGGGCGCGACACGATGGCCGTGCTCAAGGCCTATGCGCCCTTCTTTCACCCCAACATCGTCGGCATCAGCGGCACCGCCGATGAGGTCGCCCAGGTCGCACGGCAATACGGGGCACGTTACATGAAGCAAAAACCTGACGCTGACGGCCGCTATGCGGTCGATCACTCGTCCTTCACTTACGTCATCGGCGCCGATGGAAAGCTCGCCGCCAGCCTGCCCTACGCTTCGCCGCCGCAACACATCGTTGATGCCATCCGCGCGCAGCTTGGCGCCGCCCACGCCAACCAACTGACCCGCCCCTAGACCGCCAGGAGACCTCATGAACCGTTCGCTGATCCAACGCGCGCTGCTGCTCATCGCCGCCTTCCCTCTGTACTCTGTCGCCGCCGACAGCGCACTGCGCATCGACGATCCCTACGTCCGCCTGGTGCCGCCCAACGCCCCAGCGAGCGCCGCCTTCATGGTCATCAGCAACAGCGGCAGTACAGAGCGCCAGTTGCTCAAGGCGCAAAGCCCGGCTGCCAAAACCGTCGAGCTGCACACCCACATCAATGACCACGGCGTCATGAAAATGCGCCAAGTTCCGAGCATCGCGATCAAGGCCAATGGCCGGACCGAGCTCAAGCCGGGTAGTTACCACATCATGCTGATAGACCTCAAGCAAGCGCTCAACGAAGGCGACTCCGTGCCACTCACGCTGTCCTTCGATGACGGCAGCACCCAGCAGATCACGGCGCCGGTGCGCAAGATCCAGGCGGCCGCCCCGGCCATGGATCACGGCGCGATGAAGCACTAAACCGGCCGCCACAAAAGCACGCGAAACGCGAGTATAGCGATGGATCGCTCATCGCCCCGACCGATCCCCAACCGCGCGCAGACGCTCGACGTGCTACGGCTGATGGGAAACTATCGGCCGCTGCTGATGCTGCCCGGTGACGACGACGGCTATGGCGCGCGCTGGCTGCTCGACGGTGGCGAGGTACTGCCGGGAATCGCCAAATACCTGATCGACTGCGGCTTTGTCGCGCCAACCGGGACGACCGGTTTCGGCGCCCGCGAGCTGACGCTCACCGAGTCGGGCCGGCGCTTGCGCGACAACGGCTTGCGCTGGTGGGCGAGCCTCGGCCTGCTGCAGCGCTGGTGGGTGATCGTCCGGGGTTGACTCGCATCGCCCGGCGCAGCGCCGGCGACGCTTTTGACCTCGATCAAATACTGTCCGCAAGGGGCTCGCTATAGTTCGCCGCGCTGCGAACCCCCAACCTTTTCAGGACGCCTCCCATGTTTTGTGTGCAATGCGAACAAACGATTTCGACGCCAGCCGGCAAAGGCTGCTCATTTTCCCAGGGGATGTGCGGCAAGACCGCCGACGTCTCCGACCTGCAGGACCTGCTGGTTTATGCCTTGCAGGGCACCTCGTACTATGCGCAAAAAGCGCGTGAGTTTGGCATCGTCGACCGCGCCGTCGACGCCTTCGTGCCGCAGGCCTTCTTCGCCACGCTGACCAACGTCAACTTCGAAGCCACGCGCATCGCCGACTACGCGCGCCAGGCGCAGGACTACCGCGAAGCGTTGCGCCGCCGCTACGAAGCGGCCTGCCAAAACGCCGGCGCCGCACCCGCCGAAGCGATCCCGGCGGCGCGCTTCGAGCTCGCCGCCGACGCCGCAGGACTCGCCGCGCAAGCGCCGATCGCCGCCGTCAATCGCGGCAAGGGAACGATCAGCGAAGACGTGCTCGGCCTGCGCCTGCTCTGCCTCTACGGCCTCAAGGGCGCCGCCGCGTACATGGAGCACGCGCGCATCCTCGGCGAGACCGACGACGACGTCGCCGCCGAATTCCACCGCATCATGGCCTGGCTCGGCAGCGACCCCGACGACACGGGCGAACTGCTGGCCACCTCGATGGCCATCGGCACGCTCAACTACCGCGTGATGGAAATGCTCGATCGCGGCGAGACCGGCAAGTTCGGCCATCCGGTGCCGACGCAGGTCAACGTCAAGCCGGTCGCCGGCAAGGCGATCCTGGTTTCGGGACACGACCTGTGCGACCTCAGGATGATCCTCGAGCAGACCGCCGGCACCGGCATCAAGGTCTACACCAACGGCGAAATGCTGCCGGCGCACGGCTACCCCGAGCTCAACAAGCACCCGCACCTGGTCGGCAATTACGGCAGCGCCTGGCAGAACCAGCAGCGCGAGTTCGCCGCCTTCCCCGGCGCCATCGTGATGACGTCGAACTGCCTGATCGACCCCAACGTCGGCCAGTACAGCGAGCGCATCTTCACGCGCAGCGTCGTCGGCTGGCCCGGCGTGCAACATCTCGACGGCGACGACTTTTCGCCGGTCATCGCCTGCGCGCAGGCGCAGGCCGGCTTCCCGTACGACGAGATCGCGCAGAGAATCACCGTCGGCTTCGGCCGCAACGCGCTGATGAACGCCGCGCCGGCGGTCATCGAGCAGATCCGCGCCGGCCACATCAAGCACTTCTTTCTGGTCGGCGGCTGCGACGGCGACAAGCGCGAGCGCAGCTACTACGAGGAGTTCGCTACCAGCGCGCCGCAGGACACGGTGATCCTGACGCTGGCCTGCGGCAAGTTTCGCTTCAACAAGAAGAACTTCGGCGAGATCAACGGCATCCCGCGGCTGATCGACATCGGCCAGTGCAACGACAGCTACGCGGCGATCCAGCTGGCGGTCGCGCTGGCCCGCGAGTTCGACTGCGACATCAACGAACTGCCGCTCAACCTGGTGCTGAGCTGGTTCGAGCAGAAGGCCATCGTCGTGCTGCTCACGCTGCTCTCGCTGGGCGTCAAGAACATCCGCGTCGGCCCGAGCATCCCCGGCTTCCTGACGCCGAACCTGGTCGCCATCCTCAATGAGAAATTCGGCCTGACGCCGATCGGCAGCGTCGCCGACGACCTGGCGACGATGCTCAAGGCCGCTTGATCCACCCTGCGGTCGCAGGCCTCTTGCGTCGACGACCGCCCCGTCCTCTTTTGTGAAGCTGAAATGTACTCGCCAATCCAGACTACGCCTGACGCCACTACGCCGCTCGTTTGCTTCGACCGCGTCGAGGAAACCGCCGACGCCGCGACCTTCGTGTTCACCGCTGCCGACGCCGCGCCGATCGCCTACAAGGCCGGACAGTTCGTCGTTTTCGCCGTCGACGTCGACGGCCGGCAACTGCACCGCGCCTACTCGCTGTCGTCGACGCCGAGCCGCCCGGAAAATCTGACGATCACCGTCAAGCGGGTTCCCGGCGGCCAGGTCTCCAACCACCTGCTCGACCACCTGCGCCCCGGCCACGCACTGCACGCCATGGCGCCGGCCGGCGACTTCAACGTCGTCGACCGGCCGTCGACCGGCGACGTCGTATTGCTCAGCGCCGGTTGCGGCATTACCCCCTGCCTGTCGATCGCGCGCTGGCTGCTCGACACAAACCCGGCGACGCGCATCGACTTCATCCACAGCGCACGCTCGGGCGCCGACGTGATCATGGCCGCCGAGCTTGATCGCCTGCATGCCGTACACGCCAACTTCCGCCTGACGCGCGTGCTCGAGCAGCCTGAGCGCACCGACGACTTCGCCGGACTGTTGGCGCGCCCGCTGTTCGACCAGCTGCTGCCCGACCTGCGCGGACGGACGATTTTCTGCTGCGGCCCGCAGCCCTACATGGACGCCGTGCGCGCGTTGGCCGACGCGCGCGGCTTCGACATGGACTACTTTCACTGCGAGAGCTTTGCACCGGCCGACGCCGCGCGCGGCCAAACGCCAACGATCGCCAGCGACCCGCGCCACACGGTAAGCGCGCCGGCCTTCGCCAAGAGCGGCGAAATCGCCAGCACGCAGAGCCTGCTCGAGGCGCTCGAAAGCGCTGGCGTACCGATCATCGGCGCCTGCCGCAGCGGCGTCTGCGGATCGTGCAAGTGCCGCATCGTCGCCGGGCAGGTCGAGTCGACGAGTTCGGCGACGCTGTCCGCCGAAGAAATCGACTCGGGCTACGTCCTCGCTTGCAGCAGCCGAGCGCGCTCCGACCTGACCGTCGCGCTCTAGCCCAGAGCCGACGCACCGCAAAGGTGCATCGCACGTCAAGGAGGTGCAAGGACACAGCAAAAACACCAGAAAGGAAAGCCGGCGCACCGATTCGTGGCGATTTCTTCTAGTGGCACGGCAGTTGCATAGGGTTGCTCATTGAGAGGAACCCTTCATGTTCTCAACAGTGATGCGCTTTATCGGCCGTTTGAGCGTCGGCCGCAAGTTGATTCTGATCTACGCACTCGATCTCTCAGCGGTCATTTTCGTTTCCGGCATCCTGATCAGCGAGAAGTTCATCGCCATCGATTTCGCGCGCAAGGAGGTCGTCGGCAATCAGTACATTGCCGTCGTCCGCGACACGCTGGTCGGTTTGCACGGGGCGCAGCCCGCCGTCGACAAGCTGCGCCTTGCCGAGGCAGGCTATGGCGGAGGGATGGACAGTCGCGAGTTGGCCGACCAGCTCGCCACCCTGCTTGAGGCACCGACCGGGCCGGACTTGAGGCTGGCGACACGCGCCGGACAAGCGCTGATTCAGCGCATCGGCAACCAGTCGAATCTGATTCTCGATCCTGATCTGGACAGCTATTACACGATGTCGTTGATCGTGCTGCGCTTCCCCGAGCTCTTCGAACTGATCGGCCTGATCGGCGACAAGACGGCGCAACTCGTCCGGACACCGCGCGCCGCCCACTTGCAGACCGAATACCTGATCCTCGAAGGGCGTCTTGACGCCATCGACAAGGGAATCGACGCTGATTACGCCGAGGCGATCGCCGCCAACCACTCGCCGCTCAAAGCCCGGATGGTCGCTTCGCGCCGCCAGTTGCACGAAGCGATCAATGATTACCGCAGCAGTGCGCACCGCATTGCCATCGACCACGTTCGTGGCGCCAAGGCGCCCGACATGGCTGCCGCCGCGCAGGCGCTGCTGGCGCAACAGGAAATGGCGTGGACCACCGCCGAGGCTATGCTCGGAGAGCTGCTCGAAGCGCGCATCGAAACGCTTTTCGAACGCATGTGGATCCATCTCGGAACGGCGGCCGCGCTGTTGCTGCTGATCCTCTCGGTGGTCTATTTCGTCGCGCGCCAGATCGTCCTGCCGGTCACCCGGCTGGCCAAGGTCGCCGACCAGGTTCGCGCCAGCGGCGACTACGAATTGCGTGCGCAGTGGGATTCGGGCGACGAACTCGGCCGCCTGGTCAATGGCTTCAACGTCATGCTCGAGCAGCTCAACCACAGCCGCCTCACCGAACAGGAAATGGCGGCCAGCACGCGCGCCGCCGCCGCGCAGCGCGAGTTGCTCGAAGCCATCCCGATCCCGATGGTGGTGACCGCGATTCCTCATCACGAAGTGCTGCACAGCAACGGCCCGGCACAGGACTGGATCGAAGGGCGCAGTACCGATCCCTGGCTCACCGGGCTGACCGCGCCGGCGCGCGTGCGCTTCTTTCAACAGCTGTCGGACCTCGGCGCAACCAACGAGTTCGAGGTACTCTGGCATGGCGCCGAAGCGAACAGCTGGGCGCTGATCTCGGCGCGCCGCCTGCGCTACCAGGACAAGGATGCGATGCTGACGACGTTTACGCCGATCAATGGTCTCAAATTGATGGAACAACGCCTCGAGCTCTGGGCCAAGGTCTTTGAAGCGTCGTCGGAAAGCATCATGATCACCGATGCGCAGCGCCGGATCGTCTCGGTCAATCGCGCCTTCTGCCGCGGCACCGGCTACGAAGCGGCCGAGGTCATCGGTCAGCTGCCGAGCCTGCTGCGCTCAGATCGCCATCCCGATGAATTCATCGATGACATCTGGCGCCTGGCCAGCCTGCGCGGCTCCTGGCAGGGCGAAATCTGGCTGCAGCGCAAGAGCGGCGAAGAGATCCTGCTGCGCACCGTGGTCAATGCCGTTCGCGACGCTCACAGCGAAATCACCCATTTCATCGCCGTCGCGCACGACATCAGCGAACACAAGGCCAATGAGCAACGCATCAACCACCTCGCGCATCACGACGCACTGACCGATTTGCCCAACCGTTCGCTATGCATCGAACGCTTGCGCATATCGATGCAACAGGCGCAGCGGCAACACAGTCGCGTCGGCGTGCTGTTCATCGACCTGGACCGTTTCAAGAACATCAACGACTCGCTCGGCCACCACATCGGCGACGGCCTCTTGCGCTCGGTCGCGCAGCGGCTGCTGGCGGCAGTGCGGCTCGGCGATACGGTGAGTCGCCTGGGCGGCGACGAGTTCGTGGTGATTTTGAACGGCGTCGCCGACAATCAAGAAATCGTGCAGATCGTCGACCACCGGCTGATTCCGCTGATCAACCAGCCGCACGACGTCGACGGCGCCGAGCTGCACGTCTCGTGCAGCGTCGGCATTGCCGTCTACCCGGACGACGGCAGCGAGATCGAAGCGCTGATGCGCAACGCCGACGCCGCGATGTATCAGGCCAAGTCTTCGGGGCGCAACAACGCGCAGTTTTTCACGGCGCAGATGGCACTGCACGCCAACGAGCGGATGAACATCGAAAACGACCTGCGTTATGCCGTCGAACGCGGCGAACTACGGCTTCATTACCAGCCGCGCGTCGATTGCCGCAGCCACCGCCTGCTCGGCAGCGAAGCGCTGGTGCGCTGGCAGCACCCGCAGCGCGGACTCATCGCTCCGGCGTGCTTCATTCCGATCGCCGAAGAATCCGGACTGATCGTTCCGATCGGCGCCTGGATTATCGACGAAGCCTGCCGCCAGCAGGCCGCTTGGCGCGACCAGGGGGTCGGCGAAATCGCCATCTCGATCAACCTCTCGGCGGTGCAGCTGCGCGACCCTGAACTCGCGACGACCATCAAGTCAGCGCTGGCCGCTCGCCAGATCAGGCCGCAGCTGATTGAACTCGAACTGACCGAATCACTGCTGATGGAACACGCCGGTGCAACCATCGAGCTGCTGCACCAGCTCAAGGCGCTGGGCGTTTCGCTCTCGGTCGATGACTTCGGCACCGGCTATTCAAGCCTCAACTATCTGCATCGATTCCCGATCGACAAGCTCAAGATCGATCAGACTTTCGTTGCCGATATGCTCGACGACCCCAACGACCTGGCGATCACCCGGGCGATCATCGGCCTGGGCCACACGCTCGGCCTCAAAGTCGTCGCCGAGGGCGTCGAACACGTCGAACAAGCGCGAATGCTCGCTGCGGCGGGCTGTGACGAGTTGCAAGGTTACCTCTTCAGCCGTCCCTTGCCGGCCGACGAGTTGCTCGCCTGGAAAGCGGCGAACGAGCGTTCCGTTCCGCAATAGGCGACGCAGGGGCGTCTATTGGGAAACCGCGCTCGGCGACAGCGTGCTTGCGGCTTGAACCTGGGCAGCCCGCGCCAGCCGCTCGAAGCGGTCGAGCGGCAGCGGTCGAGCGAAATAATAGCCCTGATAGCAATGGCAGCCGACGCTCGCCAGACGCTCTTTCTGAGCTTCGTTCTCAACGCCTTCGGCGATGACCACCAGGCCAAGGCTTTGCCCGAGCGCGACGATGGTGCGAACGATGGCCTCATCGCTGGCGTCGGAGAGCAACTCGCTGACCAAGGACTGATCGATCTTGAGTTGATCGAGCGGCAAACGCTTCAAATACGAAAGCGACGAATAACCCGTACCGAAGTCGTCGAGCGAAAAGCCGATTCCCTTCGCTCTGAGTAGGGTCATCTTGCTAATGACTTCCTCGATATCTTCCACCAACATGCTTTCCGTCAGTTCCAGCTTGAGCCGGTACGGGTTGGCGCCGCAGCACTCGAGCGCCGCCAGCACCTGATTCACAAAATCTTGGTGGTGAAGCTGGCGGGCGCTGACATTCACAGAAAGAACGAGATGCTCGAAGCCTGACCGCTGCGCCCAGTTCGCCAATTGCGCACAAGCGGTGTTCACCACCCATTGGCCGATCGCCAGAATCAGCCCGCTTTCTTCGGCCAAGGGAATAAACGCCTCCGGAGCGACGAGCCCGCGCCCGGGGCGCTGCCAGCGCAACAACGCTTCGACGCCAAGCAGGGCGCCCGATGAATCGACCTGCGGCTGATAGTGCATGACGAACTGTTCTTTGGAAATCGCCTCGCTCAGGTCGGATTTCAACGCCGCATGTGCTTTTACCATGGCCTGCATTTGCGGATCGAAAAAACACAGGGTATCGCGCCCGGCCGCCTTGGCCTGATACATGGCCAGATCGGCTCGCTTCAAGAGCTCGCTGACGTCGAGTTGGCTATCGAACAGCGCGATGCCGATGCTGGCGGAGCTTTGACAGGTCGAACGGGCGACTTGACAGGTCTGGTTGAGCGCCGCCTGGATTTTCTTGCCAACGAGTTCGGCCTGGTTCGCCGCCTCGGCGTCGACCGCACTCAAGCCGTCGAGCATCACCACGAATTCGTCGCCGCCGATGCGCGCCACCGTATCGTCTTCGCGAACGCAAGCGAGCAGACGTTGGGCGACCTGCTGCAACAGCTGGTCGCCGACGTCATGACCGAGGCTATCGTTGAGCGCCTTGAAGTGATCGAGATCGATGAACAGCAACGCGCCCTGGCGAGAGTGTCGGGAACGGCCGGCCAGCGCCTGCTCCAGTCGATCGAAAAGAAGCCGCCGGTTGGGCAGGCCGGTCAGTTGGTCATAGAAGGCAAGGTTTTTGATCTTCTCTTCGGCCATCTTGCGCTCAGTGATGTCCAGGAATACCGAAATCCCGGCGACGACCTCGCCGCGCGCGTTCCTGATCGGTGCCGCGCGCGACATGACGATGCGCTCGCTGCGATCGGCGCGGCGAATCACGAATTCCCTGGCGCCCGTCTCGCCTAAATGGATTGCGCGAGCCAGGGGAATTTCACTGCTGTCCAGCGGACGGCCATCAAGGTCGAACAGCGACCGGTCGGAAAGAAACCGGTCGATGCCGAAACCGTAAACAACGCTCTGCCGATCTTCGCCGTGAATCAATAGCCCGGCGTCGTTCAAATAGCGTAACGCGCCATCGTGCGCGTTCGCAATCGCAATACCTGCCGGCGTCTGGTCCATCGCCGCACGAAGAATCGCCTGAGCTTCATGCAATGCCTCCTCGGTCCGGTATTTCTCGGTGACGTCGGAAACGACCAGAACGACACCGACGATTTCGCCATGCGCATTGCGGATCGGCGCAGCGCTGTCGGCGATCCGGTATTCGTTGCCGTCGCGCGCGAGCAACACGGTGTGATTGGCCAGAGCGACGACCCGACCGTGTTCCATCACCCGTTGCACCGGATTGGCGACGGTCTGACGGGTGTCGGCATTGACGATGCTGAACACTTCGGGCAGCGGACGGCCGCGGGCCTCGTCAAAAGCCCAGCCGGTCAGCCGCTCGGCCGTCGGGTTCATTCGCATCACCCGGCCATCGATATCGGTGGCGATCACCGCGTCGCCGATCGAATGCAGGGTAATCGTCAGATTTTCTTCGCTGGCGCGCAGCGCCTCGATCGATCGTTTGAGTTCGCTGATATCGCGGAACTCGCTGACCCGCACCGTCCGGCCCTGGTAAGGAATACTTTTGCCCTGGACGACGAGCGGACAGCGCGTGCCATCGCGGCGCAATCCTTCGATCTCGTAGGCCGGTTGATAATCGCTCGCCGTTCGGCGCCTGACCAACTCGCGCCACTCGGGAGCGATCAGTTGCATGCCGTCCATGCCAATCAATTCGCCGACGGTGTACCCGGTAAGGTCGGCAAGCGCCTGATTGCAGTCGAGGGTCATCCCGTTCTCATTGATCGAAATGCCGCCGAAAGACGCGTCGTGCAGCGCCTGGAACCGCGCCTCGCTCTCGTGCAAGGCCGTCTCGCGTCGCTGCAGTGTCTTGAGCAGCGCTTCGCCCTGCTCTTTTTCTTCAAGCAAGGCGCCGGTGACGCGGCGCAAGGCACGCAGCGGCAAGATCTGCATGACGACGAAAACCAAGGCACCGAGCAACAGTCCAAGCAGGCCAGCGGTCGCGGTCTTGAACGCCGCGCCGCGTAGCGAAGCGCTGACCTCAACCCGACCGACGACACGTTCGGCGTCGAACAAGCGACGACTGCGAGTCAATAGCAGCGATTTCTCGACCTGGCCGGTTTCGGCGAGCAGCGCGCCCTGCGCGTCAAACACCCGGACCAACTCCTCTTCGAAGCGTTGCGGTTCGCGCGCCAGCAGGCTCCGCAGCGGGCTTTCAGCGGACCGCCATGAATCGGGCGTCGCGGCGATCAAGCCATTAAGCGCCGCGGCCTCGGTCCGCACTTTGGCGGACAGTTCTTCGGCGCGATCGAGGTAAGCCACCAGGCCGTAGCCGAGCGGCAAGCACAGTGCAAGCAGCAGCGAGATGGCCACCGCCAGGCCGTTGATGATGCGCGCAATATCTCCCTGGTTGATTTTCATCTCAGTCCCGATCAGGCAGGGTTCCGGGCTCCCTGTGCCGCGCCGGACGTATTGGCCGCCAGACGACCCGACAGTCATTCACCGACTACAGCCGGTAAACGGAGACTATCTGGCTCATTTCCTTGGCCACCGCGTCGAGCTGGCGCGCCGATTCGGCACTGTTCTGCGCGGCGGCGCTGCTCTCCTCGGCCATCTGGGCGATGCTATCGACGCTGTCGCCAATGGTGTTGCTGGCCTGGCTTTGCTCGCGGATCGCCGAGGTGATTTCCTCGACCATCACCACCGCGTGCTGGCTGGCCTGACTGATGAGCTTGATCGACTCGCTGGCGTTGCCGGCGCGCGCCACACCGGTGTCGACCAGCGCCACAGCTTGCGCCATGCTTTCTGCCGCCTCTTTCGAGACGTTGCCGATCGAGCCGATCATCGTCGCGATCTGGGTCGTCGAGCTCGCCGTGCGCTCGGCGAGCTTGCGCACCTCATCGGCGACGACGGCAAAGCCACGCCCCTGTTCGCCGGCGCGCGCCGCCTCGATCGCCGCGTTCAAGGCCAACAGATTGGTCTGTTCGGCAACTTCCTTGATCACTGCGACGATCGTTGAAATCTGTGCGCTCGAAGCTTCGAGTTGGCGGATTCGCTCCGACGCCTGGCCGACCGCATCGGCGATCTGGTTGATGTCACTGACGGTCTGTGCGATCACCGTCTCGCCTTCGGCGGCGTATTTCCCTGACTCGGCCGAAAGAGAATGCGCCTCGTCAGAGCGTTCGCTGACGTGCGTGATGCTGACCGTCATCTGTTCGACGCTGGCGGCCATGCTCGACGCCGAGTCGCTCTGGTGCGACGAAGCTGCGGCGACCTGGTTCGAAGCCAGCGCCAGTTGTGCCGACGCATCGGAAACTTGGTGCGTGCTTTGCGCGATGGCGAGCAGACTGACGCGCAGCTTGTCAATCAGGCGATTCAACGCCGAAGACACCGAAGCGATCTCGTCATTGCCGATCACTTCGGCACGAGCCGTGAAATCGAGGTCGCCTTCGATGCGCGAAATCGCCTGCTGTATCGACGCTAGCGAACGGTTGATGCCGCCGATCACGACGACGCTGATTCCAGCGATCAGCAGCGAGGCGATCAGCGTGAGCGCGATGGTGATCCACAGACCGCGCTGGGCGGTCGCCTCGGCGGCCTCGGCGTGCTGTTCGGCGGCGGCGTCGTTAAGCGCGATATGCTCGTCGATCAGCTTGACGAGTCGGCCACGGCTGGCAGCCATCGCCGCCGTTTGTTCGAGCGCACCGGACTTGTCGTTGGCGCGCGACTTGTCGACCACCGCCGGCAGCCTGCCGAGATAGTCGGCGGTCGCTGCCTTTTCGGCTCTGAGCAATTCGAGGCCCTTGGGCGAACTCTGCATCTTTTCGTAGCTGGCGAGCGAATCGCTCATTCCCTTGGCGGCCGTGGCCATCGTTTTCTCGAGTTCGGCCATCTGCTCCTTTTGCGCGCTGCCGATGTGCCGGTACAGGCTCAAGGCGATGACTTGCTGGTGCGACTTCAACTGGTAGATCGTTTGGATTCCCGGAATGCTTCTCTTGTTGGAATACTGCAGCGCGTCGTCGATTCCGTTGGCCACCAACAGACCGAGCCCACCGATGACAATCAGCGCGCTGACGGCGCTCACCGCCATGATCTTCAATTTGCTTGAAATGTTCATAGTTCAACTCCTCAATATAGGAACGATCGTCAAAAGCCACGGCAAGACTGAAAAAAAAGTGGTTTTTTTTGACCCCGGCACGACCCGCGCATTGCGCGCGACCGCTACGCGCTCAACTGCACATGTCCGGAAAATTCGTAACCGCGACCGTAGGCCGAACGCAGCGGCAGTTTGAGCCCGGTCTTGTCGCCGACCTTGCGGCGCAGGCGGCTGATCAACGCCTCGAGGCGATGCGCGCTGCCCGCGTCGAAGATGCCGTCGACCTGTACGATCAGTTCCTCGCGCGAAGCGACGCGCTGCTCGTTGCCAAAGAGCGTTTTGAGGACAGCCAGTTCGCTGGCTGAGAGCAGTACGGCGACACCGTTGGGCGAGGTCAACACGCGCTCGACGACGTCGATCTGCCACGGACGCTCGACGATAGTCGGCGGCGTCAGCAGCGAGCTAGCGAGATCCGGGACCGCTGCCGAAACGCGCCGATAGACTGAGAGCAAGGTCGCCTCGAGTTCCTCCGGGTCGACCGGCTTGACCAGATAGGCATCGGCGCCATCCTTGAGGCAGGCGATGCGCAGTTCGCGCTCGTCGCGGCCGGTGCACATCACGACGCCGATGCGCTGGCGCGGATGCAGCTGGCGGAACAGTTCGAGGCCGCTGCCGTCGGGCAGGTTGATGTCGAGAACGATCAGGTTCGGTGCCTGCGCAAGCGCCGCGCTGGCGGCGGCCAATGTTCCCGCGCAGCGTACGCCAAACCCGGAATTGGCCAGGTAGATAGCGAGCTCGGCGCAGAGCTCCTGGTCGTCCTCGACGAGTAGTACTGACGGTTTCATGGTGTTTGGTTCTGCATAATCGGTGCGATCGGCAGCCGCAGTTCAAAGGTTGCCCCGGCACCCGGACGAGAAATGCAGTCGACGCTGCCGCCATGGTGACGGGCGACGTTGGCAACCAGCGACAGGCCGATGCCGAAACCGGCGCGGCCCTTGCCCGGCGGGTGGGGGGTGACGCCAAACAAGCACTGGCGGTCGGCGTCGGCAATTCCCGGCCCGCCATCACTGACGCGGTAGACGACCGTCGCGGGTTGCGCGGTGTCGCAGCCGACGGACAGCGTGATCGGTGAATTTGGCGGCGAATACTTGATCGCGTTGTCGAGCAGATTGACGAGCGCCAGCGTCACCAGTTCGGAATCGATGGTGACTTCAGCCGGCAAGTCGTCGGCGGCGACGTATTCGATAGTGCGCCCCGGATGCGATTCACCGATCTGGGCACAGGCCTCGAGCGCCGGAAAGCCCGGCGAGCACTCGTCAAAATCAGCAGCAAAATCAACGCCGGCCAGACGCTGCAAGCGCAGGCTGCGATCGATCAATTCGCTCATGCGCCGCGCCGCCTTGGCCAGCCGAGCTATCCTTTGCCGCACGGCATCGTCGGCATCGACCAGGCCGACGCGCAGATTGCTCAGCCCGTAAACGATGAAGCCCAAGGGATTGCGCAATTCATGCGCAACAAAGGTGTAGAGCCGAGTCTGTTCGTCGCGCAGTCGCTTCTCCTGCTCGGCGAGCGTCAGGTTGAGCCGGGAGTCAGCAACAGCGCACAACCGCTCGTCGTAGATCGACTTGAAGTCGAGCAGCAATCCCATATTCACCAGCAAACAGAAGGAAAGAACGGCGACGATGACGCTCGTCTCAACCCACATCGCGCCGTCGACCGCGCCCTGCGCCGCCAGCACCGACCACAGCGTCGGCAGCAGAAAGCAGATGGCCCCGGCGAAAAAGCAGATCGCCCCACGCCGTCCGGCGCGATAGGCCCACCAGGAAAACCAGGCGAACAGCGCGATCGATAGCACGATGGCCAGTTGCATGAGCGGCCCGACGACGCGGAACTGATCGAGCGGGAGACACAGTGTCGAGGCGACGCAGACCAGCACGCCCCGCTTGATCCAGGCGTCAAGCCGTGGGAAAAAGGCTTCCGTGCGCAGCGCATGCTGCATGAACAGCAAGACCACTGCGGGAAACAGGCAAATGTTGACGTTGTGGATCGCATCGGCGATCGCCGGCGAATTCGGGAAAACGAACTGCGCGGTGAATCCCAGCGCGGTGGCCAGAAATTGTCCGAAGAACAGGCACGACGCGATGAACACCAGATAGCGGCGATCGCGGATCATCACGCCGGTAAAAAAACTCATCAGCAAGGTACAGGCGATTGCACCGAAGACGACGCCGATTGCGATCAATTCGGACTGAACGGCGACGCGAAAGGCGTCGGGTTGCCACAGCGTCAGCGCAAAGAGGATCGCCGTCGAGCTCTCGACGCGCAGGAAAAAGACGCGTTGCTGGTCGTCGGGCAGAACGACGGGAAACAAGGGGTGGCGATAACGGCAGGGGCGGTCAGCGAAAGGCAGGCGGTCGCCGGCGCGCAGGATCAACGTTTGTCCGCCCTTGCCGTCGGGACCGTAAAAACGGTAATCGTCGATCACCGCGTTGGCCGCTTCGAGCCGCCACTGCGCGGGGGCATCGGCTTGGCGTTGCAGCGGAATGCGCAGCCAAACGACGTCGCGGGTAAACCCCTGCGACACACCCTGACGCTGCGCAACAAAGCGACTCTGCATCGACGGCGTAGCAACATCAGCTATCGTCAGCCGCCCACCGGGGTCGCGCAACAGCGCAATCTGATCGTCCAGCGTGCGCTGCTCCTCGCCAGCGAGCAGTGGTTGCAAGCCGTCCTGGTCGGCTACCGCTACCGAAGCGCAAAGGCTCAGCAAGGCGATCAAACAAACCAGAGCATGCCGCAGTGCCGCCATTTTATTCAGTACTGTCAAAAGAGAAGGCCGGTAAGATATCCGACGACCCTACCCAAAGCAAATACTCACACATCCTGACAGGCACGACACAAAAATTGCCTATCTCGACGCTGTCGTGGCTGGCATAATCACGCTCCTCGCGGCTATTTTCGCCGAGTGCTGTCGTTTTTGAGGGTTTAAAGTCGGTCGCCCGCGCCTCAAAAGACGGGTAAACAATGGAGTGAATTATGCGCTTTTCGAACATGCGGATCGCTTATCGATTGCTGGTTGTCGTACTGGTCGGCGCCCTGGGGCTGGCGATTTTCACCTTTGTTTCTCTTAGCAATTTGCGCGCCACCCTGGAGTCGGAGCGCGAAAACAAAACCAAGGAACACGTCGAGGTCGCGCAGAGTCTGATCCGGGGGATTGTAGACGATGCGTCAAAGGGCGGGCGCTCGACCAAAGAGGCGCAGCGCGTGGCGCTCAATGCCTTGCGCGCGGTACGCTATGCGGGCAACGAGTACTACTGGGTTAACGACTCCGCCGGAACGATGTTGATGCATCCGGTCGACAAGGTCCTTGAAAACACCTCGGTGATGGGCGTCAAAAACGGCAAGGGCGTCGCCATCTTCGTGGGCATGATCGACGTCGCACGCACCAACGGCGGCGGTTTCTATCGCTACGAATGGAAGAGCCACGACGATCCGGTGCCACGCGCCAAGATTGCCTATGTCACTTATATTCCGGAGTGGGATTGGATTGTCGGGACGGCCGTCTATGTCGACGATATCGACGCCCTCTACATGACCCAGGCGTGGCGTTTGGGTGGCATCGGCCTGATCACCTTGTTGATTTCCGTGCTCACTGCCTTGCTGATCACGCGCACCGTGGTCACCCCTCTGTCGGCGGTGGCGCTGCAGATGAACGAACTGGCCAGCGGCCGCCTCGATATCAAGATAGAGAACACCGATCGCGGTGATGAAATCGGCGCGATGACGCGCGCGCTCAGTTCGGTACAGACCAATCTGCTGGCCATTGCCGGCGCCGCCGATGAGATCGCGCAGGGCAATCTGACGGTCACCATCGAGCCGCGTTCGGAATGGGATCGCTTGGGAATCGCGCTCCAAACCATGCTCGTGCAACTGCGTCGTCTGGTCGCCGAAACCGCCAGCACGGCGAAGGCGGTGCATGACGGTGCGACGACGATTTCCGCTTCGGTCGAGAGTCAGGCGACGGCATCCAACGAGTTATCGTCGTCGGTCGCCGAGATCACCTCGACCATGGAAGAACTCTCGGCATCGTCGTCGCAGATCTCCGAACACTCCGGCGCCGTGGTGGACATTGCCAACAAGACACTGGATAGCAGCCGCATGGGAACCGAGGCAATGGAGCAGCTTGCCGCGCGCATGGCCAGCATCCGCGACGAAAATCGCAGCAGTCTTGATGACATCATCGGCCTGGGCAAGACGTCCAAGGAAATCAGCAAGGTGATGACCATCATCAACGTCATTGCCGATCAAACCAAGCTGATCGCCTTCAATGCGGCGCTGGAAGCGGCCAGTGCCGGCGAGTCCGGTCGGCGTTTCAGCGTCGTGGCCGCCGAAATCCGCCGACTGGCCGACAGCGTCACCGATTCCACCGGTGAAATCGAAAGCAAGGTCAGCGAGATTCAGGACTCGATCAGCCGCCTGGTGATCACCTCGGAAAAAGGCGCCAGCGGCATTATCGAAGGCATGGAGGCGACCACGCACACCGCCGACCGGCTGAGCGAACTCGTTGAAGCGGCAAGCAAGACGGCCAGTGCGGCGCAACAGATTTCGCTGTCGACACAGCAGCAGAAGACGGCCGTCAGCCAGGTCGTGATCGCGTTGCGCGAGATTGTCGGCGCCACCCACCATACGGCGCAGTCGATGTCGCAACTTTCCGACGTCAGCCGCAACATGGCCGGCTTGTCGTCCGACATGGATGGTCAGGTCTCTCGTTTCCGGCTGAACGCCAAGGCCGGCTGAGCCGTTCGCGATGGCCATCCGGGTCCTGCTGGTCGACGACAGCGTCGTGGTGCGCAATTTGCTGCGCTCCATTTTCGAAAAAGATGATGCTTTCGAGATCATGGGCGAAGCGGCCAACGGCTTGGAAGCCGTCGCGCAGGTCAGGCGCGAGCGCCCCGGACTGATCGCCATGGACCTCGAAATGCCGCTGATGGGCGGCGTAGACGCCATCGAAGAAATCATGAGCTTTTGTCCGGTACCGATCCTGGTGGTCACCGATCACGCCAACGCGCAGCATGCCTACGCCGCCGTCGCGCACGGTGCGATCGATGTCATGGCCAAGTCAGGCTTGTCCGAAAGCGGAGGAAAGGTTTTTCTCGCTCGGGCGCGTCTGGTGGCGTCGATCCCGGTGATCACACACATCAAATCGTTGCGCCGACCGGCGCCAAAGCCGGCGACGGCATTCGCTCTGCCGCCCCGGGCAAGCAACTCGTCACGACCCGGCGCGGTATTCGGCGTCGTTTCTTCAACCGGCGGACCGCAAGCACTATGCCGCCTGTTAAGCCAGCTTCCGGTCAACTTCAATTGCCCGATTCTGATCTCCCAGCACGTCATTCCGGGTTTCGCCGCGGGCATGGCGAAATGGCTGGCGACCGAATCGAGCCTGCCGATCAAATTGGCCGAGCAAGGCGAACCGATCGAACCGGGGCAAGTCTATCTTTCACCGTCGGAAGCTCATCTGAGTGCAGCTTCCGGCGATAAAATCGATTTGCTGGCAGTGCGCGAAGGCGATACCTATCGCCCCAGTTGCAATGTATTGCTGGAAAGTATGGCGACGGTTTTCGGCAAACGCAGCGTCGGCATCATCCTGACCGGGATGGGGTCGGACGGCGCCAAGGGTCTGGCCTGCATCAAGGCAGCGGGCGGTACGACTTTGGCGCAAGACGCGGCATCATCGGTGATTTACGGAATGAACCGGGTCGCCATTGAGGACGGCGCTGTGCAGCGGGTGCTGCCGCTCGACGAAATCGCCGCAGCCATGGTGCAATTGGCTTGCGTAGCGGAGCGCTCATGAACGACGAGGAGCTGCTTCCCTTTCAGGAGCTGGTGCACCAGCGCAGCGGTTTGCAACTTGAAGCCGTCGCCGAATCTTGCTTGATGCTGGCGGTGCAAAAACGCATGAACGCAACCCAAGCCAAGCCAAGTTCGGCCTACTATATGCACCTGCTGGGCGATGACACAGAATTCGACGAACTGGTTTCATTGCTGACCATCAACGAAACCTATTTCTACCGCGAGCCCAAACAGCTTGAGCTGCTCACCGAACTGTTTTTGCCGACCTTGCTCGCCAAAGCCTGCCACAACGCACGACGGCCGCTGCGTATTCTGAGCGCCGGTTGTTCGACCGGCGAGGAGCCGTATTCGATCGCCATCGCCATTCGCGAAAAACTCGGTGAAAGCGCGAGCCACCTGGTGTCGATCACCGCCTGTGACATTGACCAACACGCGCTGCGTCGTGCTCGCCAGGCGCTCTACTCCGAGTATTCGTTTCGCGCGACACCGCCGGCCTTGCGCCAACGCTATTTCACTGCGCTGCCGAGCCGCGGCTACCAGCTCAATGAGCAGATACGCTCGATGGTCGAGTTCCATTCGCATAATCTGCTGGCCAGCCAACTGCCCGAAAACCTGGTTGACTTCGACGTGGTCTTCTTTCGCAACGTCTCGATCTATTTCGATGCACCGAGCCGTGAGCGAATCCTGCGGACGTTGCACGCGACGATGCGCGAACCGGGCTATCTGGTGCTCGGAACGGCAGAGACCTTGGCCAATGACCTGGGGATTTTTCAACTGCGCGAGGATGAGCGAGGTTTTTATTTCGTCAATGGCGAAACCCCGCCGGCGCCCAAGCCTTTGGCCAGGCGCGAGTATCGTCCGCGCCTCGCCGCGCCGGCCAGCGCGCCGCGTGCTACGGCGAAGCTCCGCCGGCTTGCCGATCCGCCGGCGACACCTGCGCCAGCCGTAATCAGCGTCGAGGAAATCGACTCGATCCGGGCGCTGCTTCGTGCCGAACACTACGGCGCTGCACTCGAACAGCTGGCGCCTTTGCGCCGGGCGGCGCCCGATCAGGTCGACGCGCACTTGCTGGAAAGCTACGCCTTGTTGCAATCGCGTCGTTTTGCCGAGGCCGTCGTGCTGGCGCAACAGTTGCTTGAGCGTGACCATTGGTCGGTAGACGCCATGATGCTGCTCGGCTTTGCCGCCAAATGGCAAAACGACAGCGAGGCGGCGATCGAGCACTTCAAGAGCGCCGTTTACTCCCGCCCGGATTGCTGGCCGGCGCACTATTACCTTGGCGGTTTATGGCATCAAACGCAGCCCGCCAAAGCACGGCGCGAATACCGTACGGCGCTGATGCAGATGAGCACCAATCCCGACCCTGATGGCGGCTTGCGCTTGCCGCTCGACCTCCCCGTTGCCGACATCCGTTTCCTCTGCGAACAGCGCGGCGCTGCCGAAAAGAGAGCTCCTCGTGGCACTTGACATCAAACGCTTCACCGCGCGCTTCGTCGAAGAAGCACGCGATCATCTGCAGCGGCTGGAAGACGGTCTGGCGCTCTTGCACAACGGCGCATCCGACCCGGAGGTCGTCAACTCGATTTTTCGCTCGGCGCATACTATCAAGGGATCGTCGCGCATGCTCAAGCTGATGCCGATCAGCGACGCCGCGCATCTGCTTGAAGACGTGCTGGGGGCCCTGCGTGAAGGCGCCTTGACCTATTCGAGCTCGCTTGGCCTGCTCTTGCAACGCGCAACGGATGCGCTTGCCGCGCAGGTCGAACAGGTCGCCAGCGGAAACCAACTGGCCCCGCCGGACTCCGCCTTGTGCTCTGAACTGGCGCACCTGCTCGGCCACAGCGAAGACCATGAGCTGCCGCCAGCAACGCCGCCAGCGGTGGCGGCCAAGGTCGCTGCGCAGCATGCCGACGAGATCAAGCTGCGGGCCGCCGAATCGGTCCGCGTGCCGCTCGGCAGACTCGACGAACTGGTCAAGCTGATGGGCGAAATGGTGTCATCGCACGCCCGCTTGCGTCAGCGCGTCAGCGATTGCCGCGCCATCGAGCACGAACAGTTGGCGGCTAGCGGCAAAGGCATCTCTCGGCTCGCCGCGTTTTCTCACGACCTCAAGGATGATGTGCTGGCGCAGGAAGTGCTGATGGAAGAGTTGCACGGCAAGGCGCTGATTCTGCGCATGTTGCCGCTGGCGATGGTGTTCGATTCGGCGCCGCACATGGTGCGCGATCTGGCGCGCACGATCGGCAAGGAAATCGACTGCGTGGTCAGCGGCAACGATATCGAACTCGACCGACAGCTGATCGACCGCTTGGGCGACCCCATCGTCCACCTGCTGCGCAATGCCGTCGGGCACGGCATTGAAGCGCCGGAGCAACGCGAACGAGCCGGCAAACCACGGCGCGGACGGGTCAGCCTGTCGGCACGCCAGGATGCGGGCGGCGTCATCATCGAGATTGCTGACGACGGACAGGGTCTGCCGCTCGCAGCGATCCGCGACAAGGCGGTGAAAAAAGGCCTGGTCAACGCCGAGCAGGCGATGGCACTGAGCGAGGCGGCGCTCACCGACCTGATACTGCTTCCTGGATTCAGCACCAGCGCGATCATCACCGACGTTTCCGGACGCGGCGTCGGCATGGACGTCGTCAAACGCTGCGTGGTTGATGAACTGCAGGGCTCGCTTCAGCTGGTGAGCAAGCCGGCTGCCGGCACCACCGTGACCTTGCATCTGCCGCGTTCTTTGGCGGTGATGCGCGTATTGCTGGTTGAAGCGAGCGGCCGAACCGTCGGTTTCACCGCGCCCCACGTCAGCCAATTGTTGCAGGTGCCGGCCAGACAACTGCTCGATGTCGCCGAGCGTCAGGCGCTGATTTTTCACAACGAACTGGTTCCCGTCGTCGGTCTCGCGGAAATCCTCGCGCTGCGCGAATCGCCGGCTCGGGAAGAGGAATTGCTGGTGGTGATACAGGCCGGCAACGAAAAGCTGGCCTTGCGTGTCGATCGTCTGATCGACGAGCGCAACCTGGTGATCAAGCCCTTGCCGCGCCATCTGACGCACCTGCCGCTGGTCAGCGGCATGGTGATGACCGGCCGCAATGAATTGGTGAGCGTGCTGCAGGCCCCGGCGCTGCTTGCTCTGGCCCGGCGCAGCAATGTCGGCAGCAAGCTCGCCGGGCAGGCAGAGGCCACCCAGCGAGTACGGGTCCTGGTGGTCGACGACTCGCTCAACACCCGCGATATCGAGAAAGACGTTCTCGAAGCACACGGCTACCACGTCACCCTGGCCGAAGATGGCGTCGATGGCCTGGCCAAGGCGCGCAATAGCCAATTCGATGCGGTCTTGACCGATGTCGAAATGCCGAACATGGATGGCTTCACGCTGACCGCTGCGCTGCGTGAAGAGGAGAATTACCGCGACGTGCCGATTATCATCATCACCTCGCGGCAGAAGGAGGAAGACCAGCGGCGCGGCATCCAGGTCGGCGCCGACGCCTACATCGTCAAGGGTGACTTTGACCAGGGCCGCTTGATCGACACCCTCAAAAGCCTGCTCGGATAGACCGTAGAAAAGGAAGAAGCATGCGAATTCTGGTGGTAGATGACGATAGTTTTTCCGGCGAGATGACTTCAGCCATTCTCGAAGACGCGGGGCACCAAAGCGTCGTGGTCGACAGCGGTGTCGAGGCGGTCGAGACATTGTCGGGTGATCCCGGGTTTGCCGTGGTGATTTCGGACATGAACATGCCGTTCGTCAGCGGGCTTGAGTTGTTCGCGACACTGCGCGAGCAGGGCTGCGATCTGCCATTCATCCTGCTCAGCGGCGAAGACCCGGGCGAACTGCGACAACGCGAACCGCGCCTCGATGCCTGCCTCGCCAAGGATAGCGAGCTGGCGACGAGCTTGCCGCAAGCGCTCGACCGGGTCTTGGCGGCGCCTGCGTCTTGAAAGAGAAAATGAAAAAGGAATGCTCGGAAAATTTGCAGCAAACGGTCTTGCGCCTGCAGCGCGAGTATCTGGAGCGGCTACCGAAATCGCTGGGACTCGCGCGCGACAGGGTGAGCGCATTACGACAAGGCGCAGCAAACGAAAACACGCTGGCCGATCTCTACCGCTGCTTTCATAACATCAAGGGAACGGCATCGACGCTTGGTTTGCGAGCCATCAGCGAGGGCAGTTCGGAGGCCTCCGAACTCGTTGCGCAGTTGCGGCGGCTCGATTGCCGTACGCATCGGCAGGCGATCGCTGGACTGAACGCACGTTTGAGCGAACTCGAAACCTTGGCGGGCGAAACAGTTTGCCCGGATCCGGTCGCCACCGAAGCTGACGCGTCGCTGATGTCACATGTCAAAGCGGGTTCGCGTACCGGCTCGCAGCGCGGGTGCATTTTCCTGTTCGACACGGCGCCGGACGCCATTTCTCTGGCCAATCAACTGGCGTGTTTCGGCTACCAGATCAGTTACTTCTCGACGAGCGATGAACTGCGCGCGGCGATGCGCGAACGGCAACCTGACGCGGTCGTGATGACGGTGAGCGCGATCGACGAACTGGCCGATTTGCGCGATCAGCACCCGGTTCCCTTCCTCTACCTTTCCGAGAGTAATGGCTTCGCGGCGCGGCTCAAGGTGGTCAAGGCGGGTGGCAAGGCCTTTTTCCTCAAGCCGATCGCGGCCCATGAAATTGTCGACACCCTCGACGAGCTGACGATCGAGCGCGAACCCGATCCGTTCCGGATACTGATCGTCGATGACGAGCCGGAAATGGCGGATTACCTTAGCCTGATTCTCGATGCAACCGGCATGGTTTCGCGTCGCCTGAACGAGCCGACGCGAATTCTTGAAGTGCTGACCGAATTCCAGCCCGATCTGGTGTTGATGGACATTTACATGCCGGGCTGTTCCGGGCGAGAAATTTCCAGTCTGATCCGCCAGGACCCGAGGTTCGTGAGTATTCCGATCATTTTCCTGTCGAGCGAAACCGACAAGACCGTTCAGCTTCGCGCCATGCGCGTCGGCGCCGACGGTTTCCTGACCAAGCCCATTCTACCGGAGGACCTGATCTCGGCCGTCGTGGTCCGCGCCGAACGCACGCGCATTCTGCGTTCATTGATGATGCGCGACGGCTTGACCGGCCTGCTCAATCACACCACGCTGACACAGTTTCTCGAAACCTCGGTGGCCGGCGCCCGCCGCCATCAGACGCGCCTGTGTTTCGCGATGCTCGATCTGGACTTCTTCAAAGCCGTCAATGATCGTTATGGCCACCCGGTCGGCGATCAGGTGCTGGTCGCGCTGGCCAGGATGCTCAAGCAACGCCTGCGCAGTTCGGACCTGGTCGGGCGCTACGGTGGCGAGGAATTCGCCGTCATTTTCATGGAAACGAGCGAGGAAACCGCCGCCCAAACGCTGCAGAAAATCCTCAACGATTTTTCGACGCTCCGCTTCAAGGCCGGCGCAGACTATTTTTCGTGCTCCTTCAGCGCTGGCGTTTCCGGGTTTCCGAGTTTCAAGACCGCCGAACAGCTGGTGCTTGCCGCCGACCAGGCGCTTTACCGCGCCAAGAACAACGGACGCAACCAGATCGTTCCGGCTAAACAGACAACCGATTGAATCGGGGAATAACGATGGAAGAACGCGCAACGACGCTCGACGACATCCTCGCGCGCAAGCGTCAAACCGGCGGCGAGGTGGTCAACGTGGACGAACCAGCGGTCAAGCTGGTCTTCTGCTCGCTCGGCGAGCAGTGGTATGCCTTTTACGGCGAGGTCATCCGCGAGGTTCTGGCTGACCACGAGGTCTATTACCTGCCCGGCTGCCCATCGTCGATGGAAGGCGTCATCAATGTGCGTGGCGACATCGAATCGGTGATCAGTTTGCGCAGCGTGCTCGGTTTGCCCGAAGTAAAAATCGCCGCCTCGTCGCGCATTCTGTTGGGAAAAACCAGCGCCATGAGCAGCGGCATTCGCGTCGACTGCGTCGAGGAAGTGCTCGACGTACTGCAGAGCGCCATCCAGTCGCCACCGCACACGCTACCCGAACACCTGCGCCCGGTCGTGCTCGGCATCGTCATGTACCACGAGCATCCGGTACACTTACTCGACCTTGAGCGAATTTTTGCCGACTATCGCGAGGGCTTGTGCTGATGGCGCAAGCCGAGACGATCGAGATCGTCAGTTTCGCGGCCGGCGCCTGCCGTTTTGCGGTCGAAGCGCAGCAGGTCGAAGCGCTGCTCAGCGACGGACCGCAGACCTTGGTGGCGGTCGAGTCCTTGCTCGGTTTGCCTCTGCTTGAAACCGCCGCCCGTCCTTGCCTGCGCCTCGGGAAATACCGCGTGAGCGTCAACGAGCCCATTGATCTGCGCTCGCTGTCGGTCGATAGTATTTACCCGCTGCCCGAACCGGTCGCGCTACGGATCCAGATCAAAGGTGTTCGCGCGCTGGTGCTTGAGGCGCACGGGGCAATGCTGCTGCTCGATTTACGGGGCTTGCTGGCAGGCTAGCCGCTGATTCGGCTAGAATCGTCGCCAGCCCTGCCCGTTCGCCGTAGGCATCGCGGTACCAGAGCATTCCGCCAGGACAGTCACCATGCGCCATCGTCGCCCTCAGTTTTCCCTCGTCGACCTGGCGATCATCCTGGCGCTCGCCTGCATCGCCGTGATCGGCTACAAAGTCTCGCCGCTGCTGCTGACCAAAGCCGACCTGACGATCGCACCGCTGCCCGGATGCGACCTCAACACGCAAGCCTGCGCAGCTGAATTGCCCGGCGGCGGCCATGTCGAGTTGGCGATCACGCCGCGCCCGATTCCGCTCGTCAAACCGCTGCAGCTGATCGTTCGCCTCTCCGGAATGGCTGCCGACAAGCTTGAAATCGACTTCGCCGGGCACTCGATGAACATGGGCTACAACCGCCAGGCGCTCGTCGCCGACGGCGACGGAGGCTATCGCGGCGACGCCATGCTTCCCGTCTGCGTCACCGGCCGCATGGTCTGGCAGGCGACGCTGCTGATCGACAGCGCTCGCCAGAAAATCGCCATCCCCTTTCTGTTCGAAGCACCAGCGAACTAGCGGCCCGACCAGCCGATCGCCGCTAATCGGAATCGAGCAGCTGCTGCGACGAACAGCCGGACGGCCAGGCGCCAGGCGCGAAGACGCAGCGATTGCGCCCGTCCGCCTTGGCGCGGTAGAGCGCCTCGTCGGCGCGCTTGATCCAATCATCGAGCGTCTCATTCTCGCACCTTGCCGCAACGCCGATGCTCAGCGAAGGCGAGATGGCGCGCTGATCGTCGTCGCGCAAGCCCGCTGCCGCGACTCGCGCGCGCAGGCGCTCGGCCAGTTCGGCGAGCGCCTGCTTGCCGATACGCGGCACGACGATCAGGAATTCGTCGCCACCCCAACGGATGACCGTGTCGAGGCTGCGGGTGCATTGCCGCAAAAGCGCCGCAACTGTGAGCAAAACCTGGTCGCCGACATCGTGACCGTTGAGGTCATTGATCGCCTTGAAATGATCGATATCGCAAACGATGATCGCCGAAGAGTTCTCGTCGGCCGGTTCCAAAGCCGCTCGGCGCAGCATTTCAAGCCCATAGCGTCGATTGGCCAGCCCGGTCAGCGGATCGGTCGATGCCTGTTTGAACAGATGGTTCGAGCGTGCGTCGGCTTTGACGAGCGCCAATTTGAATTTCACCAGCCCGCTCAGACACGCCAGCAGCACCAGATGCGAAGCGAGCAGATTGACCAGCAGCGCCGTATCACTCGCTTCGCTTGAGGCGAAGCGGAGCATGCGTGCGATGCTCACCGCAGCGATCAGCGCAAAAAGCGCGCTGGCGGCCCACGGTCCGTGACGCGTCTCAAGCATCAGCATGGCGATCGCATACGCCAGCGGCAGCCACATGAGCAGAGAAATGAACGCGTAATTGCCGACCAGCGGTCCACTCCCCTGGATGGCCGTCACCAGTTGGATGACGAGCAGGCCGATCACAGAAAGGAAGCCCGCCCAGCGCGCAATCATGATGGTGTGAGGCCAGCGATAGAGCATCACGGCGGCCGCGGAAAAAACGGCCAGAATCGTCGGGTAGGCGACGCAGCAAAGCTCGTCGAGCAGGCCGAGCCTCGACTCCAAAGTCCACACCACGCCGATCGCCACGATTCCCGCGACAAACAGCGACAGCATGAGGTTGCGCAGCAGGACGTCGGTGTGCCGCTTGGCGCCCAACTCGTCGGCTTCGTACGATCTTTCCATCTTGACTGGGACCTCTAGCCCTGAGCAGCGCGCTGCGCTGGCACGCTTGCTCGACGTATTGAACACGGCAGTCGCACAACGGCGCGCCGGGCCGCGATTATCGCAGATATCGGTCGGCCCGACGACGCCAACGGCGCCAATCCGGGTCAGTTGACGGCTTTGGACTGCTCGGCGGCGTCCTCCGGCAGTCTGAGCATCCCAGTGTGGAAGTCGTATTCGAAGACTTCGCCGTAGCGCCCCCATTCAACGGCGACTTTGAGCACGCGCTCGGCTTCGTCTTCCTTCATGAACTCTTCGAGACGGCGCAGGAAAGGTTCTTCGCCTAGTTCGCCGTCCGTTTCCTGTTCCAGGCTATGGCGGATTTCCGCAGCCAACGGCACGTGCTGCAAGAGCTGTTGACCGAAGATGTCGCGGCGTAACGCCTGATCGGCATGCGAATAGTGTTGGCCAAGCGCGGTGAGCGTGATGTCGCCCTGAGCGATATGGACCAGTTCAAGCAGGCGCAAGGCTTCATAGACCGGCAGCAGTTCCTCGTCGGAGAGCTCGGACTCCTCGGCCAGTTGAGGCAGATCGGCATGGCCGCCGAAGGGGACCGCGGCGAGCATTTCGAGCAGTCCCTCCATCTGGCTGACCTCGGCGTCGGGCAAGCGGTAGCCGAGGTGCAACGGAACGACTTCGCCAGCCGTCAGCGCCGCGATGTCGGCCGGAGAGAGCGTCATCTGCGCGTAGACTTCGTCGATCAGGCCGCGTACCTCCATGCTGTCGACGTCGCGCGGGCGCGGCAGGTGAACCGGGATTTCGACGCGAACACGACCGGGGTCACTGGAAAAAATCAGGATGCGGTCGGCCATCAGCACCGCTTCCTCGATATTGTGCGAGACGACCAGCAGGCCCTTGATCGGCGTTTTGCCGCTATCCCACAGTTCGAGCATGTCGTTGCGCAGCGTTTCGCCGGTCAGCACGTCGAGCGCCGAGAAGGCTTCGTCCATCAACATGATGTCGGGGTTCATCACCAGCGCACGCGCGATGCCGACCCGTTGCCGCATGCCGCCGGACAGCTCGCGCGGCAGCGCGCCTTCGAAGCCGGCCAGTCCGATCAGATCGATCACCGCTGCGGCGCGCAGGTTGCGTTCGGCGCGGGCGACGCCTTGCGCCTCGAGTCCCAGTTCGACATTCTGCTGCACCGTCAGCCACGGAAACAGCGCGAACGACTGGAAGACCATCGCGATGCCGTGTGCCGGCCCGTAGAGCGGCTGGCCGCGGTAATGAACCTGGCCGTGATCGGCCGCAATCAGCCCGGCCAGGATGCGCAGCAGCGTCGATTTTCCCGAGCCGGATTTGCCAAGCAAGGCGACGATCTCGCCTTCACTGAGCGCGAAATCGACGCCTTCGAGCACCGCGCGGTCAGTGCCATCGGCGGTGCGAAACGACTTGCCGACATCCTTCAACTCGATCAAGCTGGGCTTGTCTTGCATTTTGAATTCCTGAAAAGACAGTTGAACCACAACGAACACAACGATCACGAAGAAAAAATTATTACTTGCAATGTATTGATGTATCACCCATAAGGTGAGTCGCAGAAACCTCCAAAACAAAGGCTCTTCGTTGTGTCCGTTGTGGTTCGAATTACGGTTTTAGGGTTTATTCCTCAGAAGCGCATTCTTTCTTCGGCCAGTTCGTAGAGTTTTCGCCAGACAAAGCGGTTGAAGCCCATCACGAAGACGCACATCACGCCGATGCCCAGCGCGATGCGCGGGAAATCGCCCTGCGCGGTCATCTGCGCGATATAACTGCCGAGTCCGGCGGCGGTCAGCGTGGTGTCGCCCCAACTGACGTATTCGGCGACGATGCTGGCGTTCCATGAACCGCCCGAGGCGGTGATGGCGCCGGTGACGAAGCTCGGGAACACGGCGGGCAGCAGGAAGCGCTTCCATTTGAGCCAGCGCGACAGACCCAGGTTGGCGGCGGCGAAGCGCAGCTCGATCGGAATCGTCGAGGCACCGGCGATGACGTTGAACAGGAGGTACCACTGGGTACCGAAGACCATCAGCGGCGACAGCCAGATATCCGGATTGAGGTGAAAATGCACCAGTGCCAGCACCACCAGCGGGAACATCAGGTTGGCCGGGAACGCCGCCATGAACTGCGCAATCGGCTGCACTCTTTCGGCCAGTCGAGGGTTCATGCCGATCTTGATGCCGATCGGCACCCACACCAGCGAAGCGAGGACGATCAGCACCACCACGCGCAACATGGTCAGGCAGCCGAGACCGAAGACCCGGCCGAATTCGCCCCAGCCAACGCCGGTGTGGATAAAAACGACCAGCTTCCAGGAGGCGATCAGCGCCAGCGCGGTAATCACCGCGTCAACGCCACGCGTCCACCACTGGGTCGGGCGTTTCGGCCTGGCCTGGATCGACGTGCCATCGTGCGTCTTGCGAAAATAGAGCAGGCTACGCTCCATGAACGCGATGCCACGATCGAACAGCGGTTGCAGCAAGTCGGTGCGGCGCAGCCAGGTCAGCAGCCACGATTGTTGAGCGTCGTCGCCCGGCGCTTCCTCGAACTTGAATTTGTTGGCCCAGGCCAGCAGCGGACGGAACAACAACTGGTCGTACGCCATGATGCCGAGCAGCATGGCGACGATCGCCCACCAATCGCCACGAGATTCTGTTCGACGATGGCCTGCGCGATGTACGAACCGATTCCCGGCAGCTTGATGTCCTGACCGGAAACCGAAATCGCTTCCGACGCGACGACGAAGAACCAGCCGCCCGACATCGACATCATCATGTTCCACAGCAGCGCTGGGAGCGCGAAAGGTAGTTCCAGACGCCAGAAGCGCTGCCACGAGGAAAGCTGAAAGATGCGCGCCGCTTCGGAGAGTTCGCTCGGCACGGTGCGCAGCGACTGGTAGAGGCTGAACGCCATGTTCCAGGCCTGCGAGGTGAAGATCGCAAAGATCGCCGCACATTCGACGCCGAGCAAATTGCCGGGAAACAGCGCGATGAAGCCGGTGACGGTAATCGACAGGAAGCCGAGCACCGGAATCGATTGCAGCACGTCGAGCGCCGGAATCATTATTTTCTCCGCGGTACGGTAACGCGCGGCAATGGCGGCAAAGGCGAAGCTGAAGAGCAGCGAGCAGAACAGCGCGGCGAGCATGCGCAAGCTGGTACGCAACAGGTAGTACGGCAGCTGCGACGGATCGAGCGAGATGGCCAGGGACTCGCCCAAATGATAGGGGCGCGTCATCTGCGACGAACCGTAGGCGAGCAACATCAAGGCGCCCAAAATCATGGGCAGCAGCGCCCAGTCCCAGCGATTGGGCGTGGCGACGGCGTTGCCCAGAGGCTTGAACTCGAACATGACTGTCCTCCGACCCCATTTGCGATCGCGCGATGCTACGCGCTAATTGTGACAAAGTGACGTTCGCCGCGAAGTTTCTGCGCGCCATCGACTTGCCACTCCGCAGGGTATTTCCATCGCCGGACACGCCGGGCAGCGAGCGATGGCGGTTCGCGCGCCGGAGCTGACGGTGCAATCCGCATCGGGCGCAACTGCAGCGATTTTAACGTAACGCAGCGCTCGCCCGGTATCGTCGTGGTCGACGCCGAAGCAATTGGCGGCAGCGGCAAGCTCAGCGTGCGGATCAACTACATCGTTTTCAATGAGCCTGTCGAGCCACTAAAAAAGCCACGAGCCGGTGCTCATTTTTGCCGACGAGCCAGGACATCCGAATCAAATAGACCTGGCATTTTTGGTCAGTTCCGAGCACGATGAAGCTATTTTTCAGACCTTCTTTTACCAAAGGAAAAACACCATGAAAAATCCGGTTTTACGCTCTGGCGCATTGATCGCCCTGCTGCTTGGCGCCACTTTCCCGCTTGCCGCAGCCCACGCGCAGAGTACCGCGCCGGGAACGGTCAACGCCATTTGCAGCACCGACCAGCCGTGGTGCGACCTGGCCGCCAGCGAGTTCCAGAAGGCGACCGGAATCAAGGTACTGCAGACGCACCGGGCGACTGGCGAAGCGCTGGCGCAGTTGCGCGCCGAGGCCAGCAACCCGAAGACCGACATCTGGTGGGGCGGCACTGGCGACCCCTTCATGCAGGCCGCCGACCTGGGACTACTCGAAGCCTACCGGCCGGCCTACATCAACGACCTGCATAGCTGGAGCGTGCGCCAGTACGCGATGACGCACGACATGGTCGGCGGCTTCTACACCTCGGCGATCGGCTTCGGCTGGAACACCGAATTGCTCAAGAAGAAAAAGCTGCCCGAACCGAAGTGCTGGGCCGACATGATCCGCCCCGAATACAAGGGCGACATCGAGATCTCGCACCCGGCGTCGAGCGGCACCGCCTACACCATCGTCGCCGGCCTGGTGCAGATGATGGGCGAGGATCAGGCCTTCGAGTACATGAAGAAGCTGCACAAGAACATCAGCAACTACACGCGCAGCGGACAAGCGCAGGCGCCCAACGTCGCCAAGGGCGAGGTGGCGATCGGCATCACCTTCGTGTTCAACTTTGAACCCTGGCGGCACAACCACTTCCCGGTCAAGTCCGCCGCGCCCTGCGAGGGAACGGCCTACGAGGTCGGCGGCATCGCCATGGTCAAGGGCCAGCGCAACAAGGACGCTGCCAAGGCTTACTACGACTGGCTGATGAGCCCCAAGGGCCAGGCCACCGGCGGCCGCGCCAACAGCCTGCAGGTACCGGCCAACAAGACCTTCAAGCCCGACCCCAGGATCCCGCTGCTCGACGACGTTCGTCTGATCAAGTACGACTTCGAGAAATACGGCAAGGCCGCCGAACGCCGCCGGCTACTCGACCGCTGGACCCGCGAGGTCGAGTCGCTGCCGCGCTGAACCAGACGCTCAGCGGGTCTGCTCGCTGAGCCGGCCTTGCGCCAAGTCGGCGAGCGTCGTCACGAAACACACCTCAACGCTCGTCGTAACTGATCACCACGCGCTTGCTGGTGGCCCGGGCCTGGCAGCTGAGCACGAAGCCCCGATCCATCTCCCACGCTTCGAGCGTGAAGTTCTTGTCCATGGTGACGCTGCCTTCAAGAACTTTGGCGCGACAGGTGCAGCACACGCCGCCTTTGCACGAAAACGGCAAGTCAAGCCCGGCGCCAAGAGCGGCATCGAGCACACGATCGTCAGCGCTGATGCGCAACTCATGCGCTTTGCCATCGACGACGATCGACAGTGAAATGTCCTTGGCTGCCTGATCGACCCACTGCGCAGCGTCGGTATCGGCTTGCACCTTGGCCGCGACCGCCGCGCTGGTGGTAAACCGCTCGGTGTAGACCCGACTTTGCGGAACGCCAGCGGCGACCAATGCGGCCTCGGTCGCCTCAATCATCGCTTCCGGGCCGCAAATGAAGACTTCATCCATGCTGGCGGCGGGCAGCAGCGCATCGATGATCGCTCTGACCTTGTTGCCATCGATGCGTCCTTCGAGCAAATCGACCTCCTGGGCCTGGCGCGAGAGGATGTGGATCAGCGTCAGGCGGTCCGGATAACGATCCTTCAGGTCCTGCAGCGCCTCGTTGAACATGACGCTGGACATACTGCGATTACCGTAGACCAGGGTGAATTTCGATTCGGGCTGCTCTTCCAGCGTGGTCGCCGCAATCGAAAGAATCGGCGTTATTCCGGAGCCCGCCGCGAAACCGACGCGATGAATCGCCCGCGCCTTGCGCACGGTGAAACGCCCGTCCGGTGGCATGACGCTGATGGTGTCGCCGGCCTTGAGCGTGCTGGCCGCCCAGTTGGAAAAGACACCGCCCTCGACCGGGCGGATGCCGATCTCGAGTTCGCCCAGTTTTGACAGGCGGCTGCGCGGACTGCTGATCGAATAATTGCGCCGCAGCTGCTGACCATTGACGTTGGCGCGCAAGGTGAGGAATTGTCCCGGTTGGAAATCAAAGGCGGCGCTGGCCGCCGGAGGGATCGCCAGGGTGATCGCCACCGCTCCAGCCGCTTCCTGGCTGACACGTTTGACGCTAAGTTCCTGAAAGCTGAGGGCTGTCATCTCTTGATACTCCGATACAGACTAATACGGCTTGAAATAATCGAAAGGTTCCTGGCAATCGAGGCATCGGTAGAGCGCCTTGCAAGCCGTGGAGCCGAAACGGGAGGTTTCGCTGGTATTGAGCGAACCGCAGCGCGGGCAGGCGATCGCGTCAGCCGGGCCGGTCTCTGGCTGACGCGCGACGAAGCGAATGACGCTGCATTCGAAGGGCGTACGATGCGGCGGCGCAATGCCATAGTCGCGCAGCTTTTCCTTGCCGGCTTCGCTCATCCAGTCGGTGGTCCACGCCGGCGCGAGCTGAGTGATGACCCGGGCGGAAATTCCCTGTTGCTGCAGGGTCGCCCGAACATCGTCCTCGATCTGCCCGATCGCCGGACAGCCCGAGTAAGTGGGCGTAATGACCACCTCCAGCCCGTCGGCAGTTTCACGCACAGCGCGCAAAATGCCGAGATCACGCAAGGTGACCACCGGGATTTCCGGATCGAACAGGACGTCGAGCGCCGCCCAGGCAGCCTCTACACGAGTGCTCATGAGCTCACCAGCAGCCATCGGGATGGGCCCGCGGGAGGCTTTGCATTTCGCCGAGCAGATAACCCAGATGCTCGGAATGTTGCCCCATCTTGCCCTGCGACAGATAGCCCGCGGCCGTGGAACGATCGAGCGTCGCCTCGCGCAGCGCCTGGTCGACGATGCTGTCCCAGTCGGCCTTGAGGCTCTTGAGGTCAACGCCGACGCCCGCCGCACTCGCCTCCGACTCGGGCTGACTGTCGATCCAGAACTCCTGCGTGTAAGGCATCAGGTGATCGAGCGCGGCCTGCGCGCGGCGGTGCGATTCTTCGGTGCCATCGCCGAGCCGCAGCAGCCAGTCGCGCGAGTAGCGAAGGTGGTAGCGCACCTCCTTCTGCGACTTGGCCGCGATGGCCGCCAGTTGCGCGTCCTGCGACTTCTGAAGCGCTTCCCACAGCAGCGCCATCAGCGCGCTGTAGAGGAAGTTGCAGACGATGGTCGTGGCGTAATCGCGATCGGCGGCGGCATTGGCCGCCAGTGGGCCATGGTGCGGCAGCTCGAGCAAGGTGTAATTGCGAAAGTCGGCCACATCCCGGAAATAGGCCAGCGTGTTCTCACTGACCTCGCCGCCACTGAGCTGTGCCGCGAGCTGATAGAGCAGGCGCGCCTGCCCGATCAGATCGAGGCTGACGTTGGCCAGCGCGATGTCTTCTTCGAGCACCGGCCCGTGGCCGCACCACTCGGCATTGCGCTGACCAAGAACCAGGGCGTTGTCGGCCAGATGCAGCAGGTAGTCAACGTGGCTGGTCATCACATGTACCCCACTTCGTCAGGAATTTCGTAGAAGGTCGGATGGCGATATATCTTGTCGGCCATCGGGTCAAAGAACTCGGCCTTGTCGTCAGGGGCGCTGGCGGTGATCGACGCCGACGGCAAGACCCAGATGCTGACGCCTTCCTGGCGCCGCGTATAAACATCACGAGCCATTTGCAGCGCCTGCTGCGCATCGGCCGCGTGCAGACTGCCACAGTGCTTGTGTTCAAGCCCCTGCTTGCTGCGCACGAAGACTTCCCAGAGCGGCCAGTTTTTCAGTTCGATCGTCATGCTGCCTCCTTGATTGCGCGTTGGTGTTGTTTGCGGGCGTAGGCCAGCGCGGCGTCGCGCACCCACTGACCATCGTTGTGCGCCTTGACGCGAGTCGCCAGTCGCTCCTTGTTGCAGGGGCCGTCGCCATTGACTGTGGCCCAGAATTCGTTCCAGTCGATCGCGCCATAATCGTGATGCTGACGCGCCTCGTTCCATTTGAGGTCGGGGTCGGGAAGACTTACCCCGAGCACTTTGGCCTGAGGAACGGTAGCATCGATAAATTTCTGACGCAGGTCGTCGTTGGAAATGCGCTTGATCCCCCAGCGCATGGCTTGAGCGCTGTGCGGACTATCGGCATCGGGCGGACCAAACATCGCCAGGCACTTCCACCAGAAGCGATTGACGGCGTCCTGCACCATGGCTTGCTGCTCGGCGGTTCCCTTCATCATCACCAGCAAAGCTTCGTAACCCTGGCGCTGGTGGAACGACTCTTCTTTGCAGACACGCACCATGGCGCGCGCGTAAGGTCCGTAGGAACAGCGGCAGAGCGGAATCTGGTTCATGATCGCCGCCCCGTCGACCAGCCAACCGATGACCCCGACATCGGCCCAGGTCAGCGTCGGATAGTTGAAGATCGAGCTGTATTTGGCCGCCCCGCTATGCAGGCCATCGAGCATCTGGTCACGGCTGACACCTAGCGTTTCGGCTGCCGAATAGAGGTAGAGACCGTGGCCGCCCTCGTCCTGCACCTTGGCGATCAGAATGGCCTTGCGCTTGAGGCTTGGCGCGCGGGTAATCCAGTTGCCTTCGGGCAACATGCCGACGATTTCGCTGTGCGCGTGCTGGCTGATCTGGCGCACCAGGGTCTTGCGATAGGCCTCAGGCATCCAGTCCTGGGGTTCGACTTTTCCTTCAGCATCGATCCGGCTGTCGAAGCGCGACTGCAACTCGGGGTTCTCGTTCGACGCCGCTGGCGCCGTCGGCTTCTGGCCGGGGCTGTCCTGCACATTGAAAGATTGCGTGTACATATTTGAATTACCTCCTTCAGGGTGAAACCGTTTTTGAATCAGCTTTCGCTGCCCAGTCTTGTCATCAGTACATCAGCCATGACGGTTCGCGTTTCTCGAGGAATGCCGCGATGCCCTCCCTCGCTTCCTGCGTTGCTCGTTGCCGGGCAATGCGCTGGGCGGTTTCCTCGCCGAGCGCAGTGTCGATCGCTCGGCCGTCCACTGCGGCGATCAAGTCTTTTGCCGCCTCTTGGGCCTGCGGCGCCCCGGCCATCAGCGCGCCGACCAGGGCGGCGATCGCCAGATCCAGCTCGTCGTTCGGCGCCACTTCGCTGACTAGGCCAATAGCCAGCGCTCGCTCGGCAGAAATCCGCTCGGCGCTCTGGAAATAACGCAGTGCATGACGCGGCCCGATGGCGCGCAGGACATAGGGGCTGATCACCGAAGGAATGATCCCGAACTTCACTTCGGAGGTCGCAAACATCGCATCGGCCGACGCCACCGCCATGTTGCAGGCAGCCGCCAGCCCGGTGCCGCCACCAAGCGCTGCGCCCTGCACCCGGGCGATGGTCGGCTTCGACATTTGCGCCAGCGCAAGCAGCATTGCGGCAAAGCGGCGCGCGTCGTCGAGGTTTTGAGCCTCGCCGTAGGCCGATACCCTTTTCATCCAGTTGAGGTCGGCTCCAGCCGAAAAATGGCGACCCCGGCCAGCCAGGATCACCACGCGAACGGCCGGGTCAGCATCGAGTTCGGCACAGGCCGCCGCCAGATCGGCGATCAGAACTTCGTCAAAGGCGTTAAAGACCTCCGGACGATTCATCCAGATCGTCGCGACGCCACCTTGGCGTACAATTTCGAGTGTTTCGTACATGCGTGACGGCTCCGGCTGGCGCTTGTTTCAACGGTTTCTGAAGATCGGTTGGCGTTTTTCGGCAAATGCCGCCATGCCTTCCTTTTGATCCTCCACCGCGAAGGCCGCATGGAAAACACGGCGCTCAAAGAGCAAGCCTTCGTTCAACGACGACTCGAATGCGCGATTGATCGATTCCTTGATCATCATCACCACCGGTAGCGAGTAGCCGGAGATGATTTGTGCGGCTTTCATCGTTTCCTCGAGCAGTTGGTCGGCAGCGATCACCCGCGCGACCAGCCCGGATCGCTCGGCTTCGACCGCATCCATCAGGCGCGCGGTCAAACACAGATCCATCGCCTTCGCCTTGCCAATCGCGCGCGGCAGACGTTGCGTACCGCCGGCGCCCGGCAAGGTGCCGAGCTTGATTTCCGGCTGCCCGAAGCGCGCCGTGTCAGCGGCGAAAATCATGTCGCACATCATCGCTATTTCGCAGCCGCCACCGAGTGCGAAACCCGCCACGGCGGCAATGACCGGTTTGCGTGTGGTCCTGATGCGCTCCCAGTTACGCGTGATGAAGTCGGTCTTGTAGGCGTGCATGTAATCGAAATCCTTCATGAAGCCGATATCGGCTCCCGCGGCGAAGGCTTTTTCGTTGCCGGTGATGACCATGCAGCCGATCTCATCGTCTGCCTCGAAGCCATCGATCGCCCGCGCGATGCCGTCGACCACCTCGTTGTTCAGGGCATTCATCGCCTCGGGCCGATTGATGCGGATCAGCCCGACCTTGCCGTGGGTTTCGCTCAGTACGACTTGTGTCATTTCCAGCTCCAAATGGGCCGCCCGAGAGCGGCCAGGCTTCGACTCGCTGCTACTTTGAAATCGTCCACTCGCCGCCCTTGACTTCGAGCATGCGGAACGACGAGAGGTCCAGGCCCATGTGGTCGGTGGCCGACATGTTGACGTTGCCGCTCGAACCGACATAGCCCCTGGTGGCTTCGATGGCGTCGCGCACCTTGGCCTTGTCCGTGCTGCCGGCGCGCTTGATCGCGTCGACGGCGATCATCAGGCCGTCGTAGGCGTAGCCTCCGAAAGTCGAGACGTCCTGTTTGTAGCGATCCTTGTACATTTTGTCGTAGGCCGTCACCACGGCCTTCTGCGGATCATTGGCGGCCAGTTTTTCCGGGATCAGCTGCGCCGGCGAGGGGAGTCGAACGCCTTCGGCGGCCGGCCCAGCCAGCTTGAGAAAATCGTCGGACGCGACGCCGTGCGACTGGTAGAGCGGCAAGCTGATGCCCAGCTGTCTGTAGTTCTTGGTCACGATGGCCGGGCCTTGGCCGAGGCCGAAGACAAACACGGCCTGTACCTCGGGCGTGTTCTTGATCTTGGTCAATTGCGGGCTCATGTCGGTATCTTTTGGGCCGTAGGTTTCGTTGGCGACCAGGGTGATGCCGTACTTGGCGACGACGCCCTCGGTTTCCTTCTTGCCGGACTGGCCGAAACCGCTGCTCTCCGAAAGCAGCGCCACCTTGGTCAGGCCTCGCTTTTTCATGTCTTCGAACACTTTTTCTGCGGCCATGCGGTCGGTGTGCGGCGTCTTGAAGACCCATTTCTTGACCGGCTCGATGATCACCACCGCCCCCGCCAACGAGATGAAAGGCATGCCGGCCTTCTCGGCCAGCGGCACCATCGACATCGTCGCGCCGGTGGTCGTACCGCCGAGCAGGAGATCGACCTTGTCATCCTCGATCAGGCGCTTGGCAAAGCCATTGGCCTTGTTCGCATCGCTGCCGTCGTCGTAATGAACCAGTTCCAGCGGGCGGCCAAGCACGCCGCCCTTCTTGTTCAGATCTTCAATGTAAAGCTGCAGCGTCTTGAGTTCGGGGTCGCCGAGAAAGGCGGCAGGGCCGGTGACCGAGAGGATCGACCCGACCTTGATCGGTTCTGCAGCGACGGCGCTAAAGCCGAGCAGCGCCAGAGCGGCAGCTGCGACAAGATGGTTCATTTTGAAATTCATGGTTTGTCTCCTTTGTAATAGGCTTTAGATGCGTTCAATAATCAGGGCGATGCCCTGTCCAACACCGATACACATGGTGCATAGCGCGTAACGTCCGCCGCGCCGTGCCAGTTCATAGCTGGCCGTAGTCACCAGACGGGCACCGCTCATGCCGAGCGGATGGCCCATGGCGATCGCGCCGCCATTAGGATTCACGCGCGCCTCGTCGTCGGCTAGGCCGAGCTCACGTAGCACTGCCAGCGCCTGAGCGGCGAAGGCTTCATTGAGTTCGATGACGTCCATCTGAGCGAGCGTCAGGCCGGCCTTGGCCAGCACCTTGCGCACCGCCGGCGCCGGGCCGAAACCCATGATGCGCGGCGCCACACCGGCCGTCGCCATGGCCACAACACGCGCCCGCGGCGTCAGGCTATGGCGGCGACTGGCGGCTTCCGAGGCGATCAGCAGCGCACAGGCGCCGTCGTTCACGCCGGAAGCGTTGCCGGCGGTGACCGAAAGCTCGGGCCCATTGACGCCCTTGAGCCTGGCCAGCATCTCCAGCGTCGTTTCCGGGCGCGGGTGCTCGTCGCTAGCGACGACAATCGGGTCACCCTTCTTGCGCGCGATGAACACAGGAACAATTTCGTCGGCGAAACGGCCGGCGGCATTCGCCGCGGCCCAGCGCTGCTGCGAACGGACGGCGAAAGCATCCTGATCGGCGCGTGCAATGCCGAATTGCTCGGCGACGTTATCGGCCGTTTGCGGCATTGAATGAGTGTCGTAGAGTTGCTTCATCAGCGGATTGGGAAATCGCCAGCCGATCGTCGTGTCGTAAATGGCCGCGCTGCGCGAGTAGGCCGCCTCGGCCTTGGCCATGACGAAAGGCGCGCGCGACATGCTCTCGACGCCACCGGCAATCATCAGCTCGGTCTCTCCCGCTTTGATCGAGCGCGCCGCCAGACCGACGGCATCCATTCCCGAGCCGCACAGGCGATTGACCGTCGTCCCCGGCACCTCGATCGGCAAGCCAGCCAGCAGGCCTGACATGCGCGCGATGTTGCGGTTATCTTCGCCGGCCTGATTGGCGCAGCCGTAGATGATGTCGTCGACGGTCGCCCAGTCGACCTGCGGGTTGCGCGTCATCAAGGCGGTGAGCGGGATGGCGCCGAGGTCGTCGGCGCGTACGCTGGCGAGCGCGCCGCCGTAACGGCCGATCGGCGTGCGGATGGCATCGCAGATAAAAGCTTCAGTCATGTCGATCCCCTCAGCTCAGTCTGGGGCGTTCGTCGAGAACGCGACGCGCCTTGCCGGTCAGCGTGCGCGGGATGGCTTCGTTTTCCATGACGGTGATTCGCGTCGAGATGCCGATAATGGTCTTGATGCGATGCTGCAGATCCTTGCTGATCGCCTGGATTTCCGCTACCGGCAACTTGCCGGAAAGTTCGCGCTGCAATTCGCAACGCACCTCGACGGTGTCCAGATGGCCATCGCGGGTTACCAAGATCTGATAGGTTCCGCCCAGGCGCCGGTCGCGCAGGATCTGCTCTTCGATCTGCGTCGGGAAAACATTGACGCCGCGGATGATCAGCATGTCGTCGGAGCGACCGGTGATCTTGTCCATGCGGCGGAATGAGCGGGCCGTTGGCGGCAACAGCCGGGTCAGGTCGCGCGTGCGGTAACGAATGACGGGAAAGGCTTCCTTGGTCAGCGAGGTGAAAACCAGTTCGCCCTCTTCACCGTCAGGCAACACCTCACCGCTTTCGGGGTCGATGATTTCAGGATAGAAGTGATCTTCCCAGATCACCGGGCCATCCTTGGTTTCGATACACTCGCAGGCCACCCCGGGCCCCATGACTTCGGTCAGCCCGTAGATGTCGATGGCGTCGATCCCGAGCTTTCTTTCGATCTCGGCGCGCATTCCCTGCCCCCAGGGTTCGGCGCCAAAAATGCCGATCTTGAGCGAGATCTGGTCGGGGCTGATGCCCTGCCGCTCGAATTCCTCGGCGATCACCAGCGAATACGACGGCGTGACCATGATGATCTCGGGCTTGAAATCGAGGATCTGTTGCACTTGTTTCTCGGTCTGCCCACCTGACATCGGCACCACGCAGCAGCCCGCGCGTTCCGCCCCGTGGTGGGCCCCCAGGCCGCCGGTGAACATGCCGTAGCCGTAAGCGTTGTGCAGCATGTCGCCCGGGCGTCCGCCAGCGGCGCGAATTGACCGCGCCATCACATTGGCCCAGTTGTCGATGTCCTTGAGCGTGTAGCCGACGACCACCGACTTGCCGGTGGTGCCGGAAGACGCGTGCAGACGCGCCAGCCGGTGACGCGGCACGGCAAACAAGCCAAAGGGATAGTGGTCGCGCAGGTCGGTCTTGGTCATGAACGGGAACTTGGACAGGTCGGCAAGCGTTTTCAGGTCGTCGGGATGAACGCCCTTCTCGTCGCACGCTTTCTTGTGATGCGGCACGTTGTCGTAGGCGTGCCTGACCGACCACTTGAGGCGCTCGATCTGCAGCGCTGCAATTTCGTCGCGGCTGGCGGTTTCGATTGCTTCGAGGTCACCGGGCATGGGCTGTTTTACCGTCATGATTCTCTTCTCTCCGTGGGGTTCAGGCAGGACAGGCGGGTTGTTCGTCTTGATGCAGACTGGCGATGACTTCGCCATTGATGCGATAACTCTTGCCGCGGAACAGGGCGATGGTTTTTCCGCCGCGCACGCGTACGGTCACGTCATAGACGCCGGTGCGGCCGGCCAGCGAGCGTTCGACGGCTTCGGCCTCGAGGAAGTCGCCGGCGCTGGCCGGCGCCAGAAAATCGATATGACACGCCGAAGCCACCGTGTTCTTGTTGTAGCTATTGCAGGAATAGGCGAAGGCGCTGTCGGCCAACGTGAAGATATAGCCGCCATGGCAGACTTGATGGCCATTGAGCATGTCGGCGCGCACCCGCATCGTAATCATGGCGTAGCCGGGCCCGACGCCGCAGACCTGCATCTCCAGCCCATTGGTGGTCGGATCACGGGCCCACATGACGGCGGTAACCTCTTCGGCGAGCTGCTGTGGATCATGATGTTTTTGAGTCATGGAGAGCCTTTCCGGCAAAGACCTTGTGTTGAATCAGCGGCGAGACGCGGTAACGATCTTCGCCGTAAGCCAGACCAAGATTGGCCAGCACCGCAGCAATTCGGGCCAAGCCCACGGCATCGGCCCAGGCCAGCGGCCCGCAGGGATAGTTAACCCCGAGGCGCATCGCCGAATCGGCGCCCTGGGCATCGCACACGCCTTGATTGACGGCATCGGCAGCCTCGTTAGCCAGCGTCGCCACGCTGCGCATGACGGCTAGGCCAGGCACATCGTCGAAACGCGAAACGGCGATGCCGGCGGCCTGGAGTAAACCAATGGCCTGCGCCGCGCTGGCGGCGCTGCACTGCGCCGCAACGCTGAGCGCCAGCCGGGTGGTCTGGCGGTAGTCGAGCGCGAGGTCGATCGCGACGGTATCGGCATGGCCCGCTTCGGCTGCGCGGCGTGTCGCGCTACGGCCATCGGTGACATGCACGGCGGCGTTGCCGGCCATGGCGACCAGGTCACCGCGGGCGGCCGACCGGGTAAAGCCAACCTGCCTAGCCTGCAGACGTTCGGCCAGCGCCACGGCCGCGCAAGACTCGCCGTGAATGACGATGGTCTTCGGCGCCGCCTGTAGAGTTTCGGTACGCGGCGACGGGCGCACCGCGCCTTCGCGGTAATCATAGAATCCGCGACCTGATTTCTTGCCGAGGAAGCCGGCATCGACCAGTTCCTGCTGGATCAACGACGGCAGGAAACGCTGATCGTAGAAAAAGGCAGTCCACACCGAACGCGTCACGGCGAAATTGACGTCGTGTCCGATCATGTCCATCAACTCGAAAGGCCCCATGCGAAAACCGCCGGCCTCGCGGCAGCAGGCGTCGATGGTCGCCGGGTCGGCACCCCCCTCGCTCAGGACGCGCATCGCTTCGGCGTAATACGGGCGAGCCAGCCGATTGACGATGAAGCCCGGCGTCGAGCGCGCATGGACCGGCGTCTTGCCCCATGCCGCGGCGGTGGCAAACAGCGTTTGCGCCGTCGTGCGGGCAGTCACCAGGCCCGAAACGATTTCGACCAGCGCCATCAACGGCGCAGGGTTGAAGAAGTGCAGACCGGCCAGACGCTCGGGATGCTTGAGCGCGGCGCCGATGGCGGTGACCGAGATCGACGAGGTGTTGGTGCCAAAAATGCAATCGTCGGCGACGATCGCCTCGAGATCGCTGAACAGCTTTTGCTTGGCTTCGAGGCTTTCGACGATGGCTTCGACCACCAGTCCGGCGTCGGCCAGATCGGACAAGTGCTCGACGGCGACCAGCCGTTCGCCGGCGGCGGCCGCTGCCGGCGCGCTCAGCCGGCCTTTCTCGGCAAGTTTCGCAAACTGCAGGCGAATTCCGGCGACGGCACGTTCCGCCGCTTGCGGACGGTTATCGAGCAATTTCACCGGATGACCGGCGGCGGCGGCGACCTGGGCAATTCCCGCGCCCATGGCGCCAGCGCCGATCACGGCGATCACCGACTGCGGGAAGAGCGCTGAAGTCATCGGCTCATTCCCCGCTGAAATTCGCTGCGCGCTTGCCGAGAAAGGCGGCAACACCCTCGGCGTAATCGTGGCTCCAGCCCAGCTCGCGCATGACACCGGCTTCGAGCGACAACTGCTGCTCAAGCGTATGGCCAGGCGCCGCGTGCATGGCCATGCGCGTGCGCACCAGCGCCTTGGTCGGCGCGCACGACAGCTGAAGCGCCAATTTGTCGACCGCGGCGGCGAAGTCGGCATCGTCGACGACCGCCCAGATCAGGCCCCAAGCGGCGGCCTGCTCGGCGCTCAGCTTCTCGGCGAGCAGCGCCAGGCCCATCGCCCGCGCCATGCCGACACGCTGCGGCAGGAACCACGTGCCGCCGGTATCGGGAATCAGGCCGACCTTGGCGAAGGCCTGCAGGAAAGCCGCCGACCGACAGGCGATCACCAGGTCGCAGGCCAGCGCCAGGCTGGCGCCGGCGCCCGCGGCGATGCCATTGACCGCGGCGATGGTCGGCACGCGCAGATTCTGCAGCCGCAGGATCAGGGGCTTGTAGTTCTGCTCGACCACGTCACCCATGTCCGGCGCCTTTTCGCCGGGGGAAAACTGCACCTGCTCGTCGGACAGGTCCTGCCCGGCGCAAAAACCGCGACCGGCACCGGTCAGCACCAGAACTCGGACCGCCTTGTCGAGCTGAATCTGATCGAGCGCAACACGCAGTTCGGCGTGCATCGCCGCGTTGAAGCTGTTCATCTTTTCCGGGCGGTCGAGGGTCAGGCGGGCAACCCTGCCCTGGACCTCAAAGCGAATGTTTTCAAAGCTCATGACCATGCCTCAGACGTGATACCGACGCTGGACAACCCGGAAACGATTGGCGACGAAGGCCGAATCGGCGTAGGAAGCGTTGGCCGCCGGATTGCCGCCGGTCCCGTGGTAGTCGGAGAAGGCCGACGACTGATTGACGAAGACGCCGCCAGTCAGATTGATCGACAGGGCGACCTTGGAACGCCAGCTGGCGGCGGTCATGGCTTCGATGACTTCGGCCCGGGTCGAGTAGAGACCGGCAGTCAGCGCGCCGTGCGTGCTGACGATGCGTTCGGCCAGAGCGATCGCCGCGACGCTGTCGGCGACCTTGACGATGAAGCTGATCGGTCCGAAACGTTCCTCCATGTAGGCTTTCTCGTCGGCGGCAGCGCAAGCGACCAGTACCGGCGTGCGGACTTCAGCCTTCGGATAATCCGGGTTGTCGAGTTTCTTGGCCGCCAGAATCACCTTGCCCAGCGTGCCACCATTGGCCTCTACGATACGCTCCAGCGTCGACTTCGATTGCACCGCGCCGAGCACGGCAAGCGCGACTTCCGGCTTGCTTAGGAAGCCATCGACGGCCGCTGCGAGATCGGCGCAGACAGCGTCATACGATTTGTGGCCGTCTTCGCTGTCGATGCCGCCGGCCGGCACCAACAGGACCTGCGCGGTGGTGCACATCTGGCCGGAATAGAGCGCCAGGGTGAACGCCAGATTGCGCAGCATCGGTTTGTAGGCGTCGGTCGAGTCGATCACGATGGTATTGACGCCGGCCAATTCGGCATAGACCTGCGCCTGCCGACAGTGTTCGATCAGCCAGCGGCCGAACACATTGCCGCCGGTGAAGTCGACCGACTTCACCGCCGGGTGGGTCACCAGTCGTTGCGTCGTTTCGGGAGTGGCCGGAACGCACAGCGTGACCAGATCAGGGTCGATCGCGTTCTCCGCGAGCACGGCGCGAATCGTGCGCACCGAGATGGCCGCCGGCAGAATCGCGTTGTTGTGTGGCTTGACGATCACCGCATTGCCGGTTGCCAGCGCGGCGAACAGGCCCGGGTAGGTGTTCCAGGTCGGGAAGGTGGCACAGCCGACGACGACGCCGACACCGCGTCCGACGACTTCAAAGTGTTTCTTTATGACCAATGGCGGGTTCTTGCCCTGCGGCTTTTCCCAGACCGCCTCGGCCGGGACGAAACTCTGTTCGCGGTAGGCGTAGGTCACGGCCTCCAGGCCGCGTTCCTGCGCATGCGGCGAGCCGGCCTGAAAAGCCATCATCCAGCCCTGACCGGTGGTCATCATCACCGCATGCGCCAGCTCAAAGCTCTGCTTGTTGAGGCGCTCGAGAATCTCGATGCAAACGCCGGTCCGCCCCTCGCACCCCAACGCCTGCCAGCCGACCATGGCCTTCTCGCCAGCGTCGATCAGCGCCTGGAAATCGCACACCGGGTACTGCACGTCCAGATCAATCCCGTAAGGCGACACCTCGCCGCCCTGCCACCCTGACTGGCCCGGCTGGGCGAGGTCGAATTTCCGTCCCAGATGCGCCTCGTAAGCCCGCTGGCCATCGTCGGCGGCACTCTCGCCATAGCTTTTCGGGCTCGGCATTTCATTGAAGGCAGCCCAGTAAACACGGGCCTGAATAGCCTTGAGCGCGCCATCCAGCGTCGCCCGGTGCTTTTCAAAAAGGGGGTGGGACATCGAACTCTCCTAGGGAACAGGTTGTTGGTGTTGAGCTACGGCAGCCGAGGCCACCTTCGATTTGACACATTGTTACAACCACACAATTCATTGTCAACTGTTTGTATCGCTTTTAATAAACAAATTTTCATAGATATTTTACGTAACACATTCCTCTATATTTTCTATTGTTGTTTGTTAGCAACGTTTTACAGTTCGTTTTTATTACCTTCGTACTAAATACATCGGCTTACGTACAACGTAATCAATTCCGTATTTCAGTAAGCGATACCGTTAATTATGTACAATCACGTTTTACGCCACGAATCATCCGCCGCTGGCCTAGCCAGCGGCGGATGATTGGCGAGGGAAAGACGAAGCGATCGATAACGAAGGATTTTTTCGCCGCAGCGCACGCCGCGATACCGACCGCCAACTCCCGCGGCAGACGAATGTTCTATTCAGGAATGGACGGAATCGCTACCATGCTCGACGTTACGTTTTGCAGATACGGGCAAGCCCCTTGATTCCACCCATTCAAAAACGCCTCGACGATTTCCGCACGCAAAGCCGCGTACGCGCCGGCTCGCTGATTGTTTCCGTGTTCAGCGACGCCGTCTTCCCGCGCGGCGGTCGCGTTTGGCTCGGTAGCCTGATCACCCTGCTGGCGCCACTGGATTTGAGCGAGCGACTGATCCGCACCTCGGTTTTTCGCCTGGCAAAAGAAGACTGGCTATGCGCGGAAGCCCACGGCCGTCGCGCCGACTACATGCTCACCCCCTCAGGCCTGCGCCGCTTTGAAGAAGCGTCGCGCCACGTCTACGCCGCCGAGGCGCCGCTCTGGGACCGGCGATGGCGCTTGATCCTGACCGTTGGCGAAGTCGACGCCAAGCAGCGTGAAAGCTTGCGCCGCTCGCTGTTCTGGCAGGGATTTGGCCTCATCGGCGCGGACTGTTTCGTACACCCGAGCACTGACGTGTCGTCCGCTTTCGATGCATTGATTGCGGAAGGCATGACTGATTTGATCAGCCACCTGATGCCGCTGCTCGCCGCCGACCTGCCCATCGACCTTTCGGCGGGCGATCTTGACATGGTGCGACGCGCCTGGAATCTTGAAAAACTCGCGACGGCCTACAGCGACTTCGTAGACTGTTACCAGCCCTCGCTTGACACACTGCGCCACGATGCGCAGAGCGAGGTTGACGACGAAAGCGCTTTCCTGTTGCGCACGCTGCTAATCAACGATTACCGCCGACTGCTGCTGCGCGATCCCGAATTGCCCGAGGTGCTGCTGCCGGCCCAATGGCCAGGACAGAAGGCGCGTCAATTGTGCAAGGAACTCTACCGGCGACTGCTCCCGCCGTCCGAGCGTTATCTCGACCAGCACCTGGAACTGGCCAACGGCGAGACGCCAACGGCCTCGCCGTCGATACTCAGCGGGCGCTTCCAAAACCCGGACCCGCTCGCCACTCCGGTTTAAGCGCCACCTTTCTTCAATTCGACCAAAGGGATCACGTCCGGCATCTCGATGCGCTTGCGGTTGGGCTCGACGGCCAACAGCGGTGACGTCTCCTCCATCGTCGCCAGGCAACGGCGAGCCAGATCATGATAGGTTCGCGTCCCATCAGTTTTCCAGTCGACTTCCTCGTCGCTGAGCTGTCGCACGACCCTGGCCGGCACTCCGGCAACCAGGCTGCGCGCGGGTATTACCGCCCCAGCCTTGAGCAAGGCACAGGCGGCGACGATTGCCGACTCGCCGATCACGGCGTTGTCCATGATCACCGCATTCATGCCGACCAGCGCGTTGCGGCCAATTCGGCAACCATGCAAGACAGCGCCATGACCGACATGTCCATCCTCTTCGACGACCGTGTCGGTACCGGGAAAACCGTGCATCACGCAGGTATCCTGCAAATTCGCGCCGCGCTCCAGGATGAGGCGACCGAAATCGCCGCGCAAACTGGCGCACGGCCCAATGTAACAGCCGGGACCAACGATCACGTCGCCGATCAGAACGGCGCTGGGGTGCACAAAGGCCGAAGGATCGACGACGGGTACAATGCCGTCGATCGCATAAACGCGCAGCGAATTCATCCTAGAAACCTCAGTTCGAAACCACTGAGAACACGGGGCACACGGAGAAAAGGCAATCTTGCGCTTTTTTTGAGGCCACCCAAAAGGTGCTTACCCGAACCGACGCAACGCATTGTTTTTACTCCGCGCTCTCCGTGAACTTCGTGGTTAACTGCTCTTTTCAGGTTCATTGACGACACTCCCGGAAACAAAATTCTATATAATAGAACACATTTTTTATAACATAACAACGGATAAATCATGAGCCAAGACGGTGATGGCAAACACGGGGTACAGTCCTTTGAAATTGGCATGAGCATCCTGCGCACCATGGTCGCCGGACCGCGATCGATGATGCTCAAGGACATTGCCTTGGCTACCGGCATGCCGGCCTCGAAAGCGCATCGCTATCTGGTCAGCCTGATTCGCTCGGGCGCCGTCGAGCAGGATCCGCTGACCTCGCGTTACACCCTGGGCCCCTTCGCGCTGACCCTGGGCTCGGTCGCCATCGACCGCCTTGACCGGGTTCGGCTTGGGCTCTCGGCGATCACCGAACTGCGCGACGCGATCAACGAAACGACGGCGCTGGCCGTCTGGGGTGAAAGCGGCCCGGTCATCATTCGCTGGGAGCGCCCGCGCCGGCCAATCACGGTCAACGTGGTGACCGGCATCTCGCTGAGTTTGCTGACCTCAGCCAGCGGACGCGTATTTGCCGCCTGGCTGCCCAGGACCGTAGTCGACCCCTTGCTCGCCGCCGAACTCAAGAGCAAGGCGTCGCCTGGCTTCAAGACGCGAAGCGACGTCGATCACATGCTGAAAAAAGTGCGCGCCGACGGCGTTGCGCCAATCTCGGGCAATTACATGATGAATGGCGTCGAAGCAGTCGCTGCGCCCGTTTTCAACATCAAGAATGAAATCACGATGGCCCTCGCCGTGGTTGGCGTAGAGGGGATGATCGACCTGAGCGAAGACAGCCAGGTCCTTTCCGAGCTCAAGCGCGTGACCAGGGAACTCTCGGAAAAACTGGGCGCGACGCGCGGACAAGCCTAGCCGCCGAAACGGCGGCAGACGACCAGCCGAGCAAAACCGAAAGGACAATTGATACGAAGATGTATCGATTGTCTTTTTTTTTGCATCATTTTAGTTGACAGAACCGTTTCCCCATTTCAGAATGACAACAATCAGGCTGCATAGAACGCCCATTGGATCAAACGTTTCTTGGCCATCAAGCCCCCCTGCCGCCGATCGCTCGCTTGCCATCAACCAAACCAGGACGAGGACTGTAATGCTTGAACAATTTATTCAATTCCTTTTTTCCGGTATCACGGTTGGCGCCACCTACGCCCTGGCCGCCCTGGGCTACACACTGATCTACAACGCCAGCAACGTGATCAACTTCGCCCAGGGTGAATTCATCATGCTCGGCGGCATGCTGGCCGTATTTTTTACCCAGGCCGGATTGCCTTTGCCGGTAGCGCTGGCGCTGGCGATCATGATCCCGGCAATCGTCGGCGTGCTGGTCGAGAAACTGGCCATCGAGCCGGTCAAGGGGGCCGAAACGGTGACCCTGATCATCATCACCATCGGCGCCTCGCTGGTTATCCGGGGGCTGGTCCAGGTCTGGCTGGGCAAAGCGACGCACAGCCTGCCGGCCTTTTCCGGCGACGCGCCGCTGATCATCCTCGGCGCCACGCTGATGCCGCAAAGTCTCTGGGTCCTTGGCGTCACCGCGCTGGTGGTGGTGGCGCTGTGGTACTTCTTCAACCGTACGCTGCACGGCAAGGCCATGCTGGCGACCTCCTACAACCGGCTAGCCGCTGAACTTGTGGGCATCAACACCAGCTGGGTGTTGTTCATGAGCTTCGCCATGTCGGCCTCGCTCGGGGCCCTCGGCGGGATCCTGATCACGCCGATCACCCTGACCTCCTACGATGTCGGCATCATGATCGGACTCAAGGGCTTCGTCGCCGCGGTCGTCGGCGGCCTGGGCAATGGCCTCGGCGCGGTTGTCGGCGGCCTGCTGGTGGGAATTCTCGAAGCCATGGGCGCCGGTTACATCTCGTCATCGTACAAGGACGCGGTTCCTTTCGTGCTCATCCTGCTCATCCTGTTTTTCATGCCGCGCGGGCTGTTCGGCAGCAAATCGACGGATCGGGTCTAAGCATGCGCGCCTACAAGGGTCTCTATTTGGTCATCGCCATTCTCCTGGTGCTGCCTTTCGTCCTGCCCAACAACTTTTACCTTGACCTGGTGATCCGCATGGTCATCAACGCCGTCATCGTCCTCGGGCTCAATCTGCTGATCGGCTTCGCCGGGCAAATCAGCATGGGACACGCCGGCTTCCTGGGCATCGGCGCCTACGCCAGCGCGGTGCTGCCCAGCCACTTTGGCTGGCACCCGTTGCTGGCCATGGCGGCTGGCGCACTGGCCACGGGACTGTTGGCTGCCCTCGTCGCACGCCCGATCTTCAAACTCAAGGGCCATTATCTGGCGATGGCGACGCTCGGCCTGGGCATCATCATCAACATCGTCCTGCGCAACGAAGCGAGCTGGACCGGCGGGCCCGACGGCATGCCGGTACCGGCCTTTGCCCTGCTTGGTTTTGAGCTGTCCAACGACAAGCACTGGTACTGGGTCGTCGCCGCGCTGCTCGCGGTCAGCGTCTGGGCCTCGCTCAACCTGATCGACTCGCCGTTCGGCCGCGCCCTGCGCGCGCTGCACGGCTCCGAGGTCGCCGCGCAGGTCGTTGGCGTCGACGTGGTGCGCTACAAGGTCGCCATCTTCGTGCTGTCCGCCGTCTTCGCCAGCCTGATGGGCAGCATCACCGCCCACTATGTCGGCTTCGTGACGCCCAACCTCGCCGACTTCTTCCACTCGATCGAACTGATCACCATGGTGGTGATCGGCGGCATGGCCTCGGTCTACGGGTCGCTGCTTGGCGCCGTCCTGCTCACCGCCCTGCCCCAGGCGCTGGCCACCTTCGAAGGCTGGGAAACCGTTGCCTTCGGCGCCATCCTGATGCTTTTCATGATCTTCCTGCCCAAGGGACTGGTGCCGACGCTGGCCGCCAAATTCAGGAAAGGGGGCTGACATGGCGCTACTCGAAGTCAAGGAACTCTCGATCCATTTCGGCGGCGTCAAGGCGGTGCAGAACGTCAGCTTCAGCATTGATGCCGGAATTGTCTATGCCGTGATCGGCCCCAACGGCGCAGGGAAGACCACGCTGTTCAACCTGATCACCGGCGTTTACACGCCGACCAGCGGCGAAATCCACCTTGATGGCGAATCGATCGGCGGCAAATCGCCGAATGAGCTGGCGACACGCGGCGTCGCCCGAACTTTCCAGAACCTGCAGGTCTGCATGAATATGAGCGCCATCGAAAACGTGATGGTCGGCGCCCACCTGCGGCTCGACCGCAATCTGCTGTGGGCGGCGCTGCGTCTGCCGGCGCTCAAGCGCCGTGACGGCCAACTGCGCGTCGAGGCCGCCGAATTGATGCGCTTCGTCGGCCTCGAAAGATACACCGAGGCGCGCGCCGACAGCATGCCTTACGGCGCGTTAAAGCGCCTGGAGATCGCCCGCGCGTTGGCCATGAAGCCGCGCCTGATCTTCCTCGACGAACCGGCGGCGGGCCTTAACGCCAATGAAACCATCGAAGTCGATGAACTGGTGCGCAAGGTCGCTGATTCGGGCGTGACCGTGGTCCTGGTCGAGCACGATATGAAGATGGTGATGAACCTCTCAGACCGCATCCTGGTCCTCGACTACGGCAGGAAGCTGGCCGAAGGCACGGGAGAGGAAGTGCGCAAGAATCCAGAGGTGATCGCGGCCTATCTCGGCGCACACGCATAACAGGGGAACAGGGCATGGAATCGCTGCGCATCATTACCGAAGAACACCAGAAACTCTGGCGCATCGTCACCACCGTTGACCTCGTCGCCGACGAGATCGAAGGCGGAGCAAAGGTCGACCCGGCGTTCTTCAACTCGGTGTTCGACTATATCGAGCAGTTCGTCGACCATTGCCACCACCCGAAAGAGGACGATTTTCTCTTCCGTCTGCTGCGTTTGCGCAGCGAAGCCGCGGCGCCAATTCTCGACCGCCTGCAGGCCGACCATCGCCACGGTCCGCAAAACCTGAGCGCGCTGCGCCAAAAACTGGCCGCCGCAGCGGCCGGAACCCTCGGCCAGGCCGAGTTTTCGGCGGCGCTGCGGCGGTACACGCAGGGACTCAAGAGCCACGTCCGCGCCGAGGAAAAGGAGGTCATCCCGCTCGCCCGCGAAGTGCTGACCGGCGAGGACTGGGTCGAGATCGACCGCGCCTTCCTCGACAATGACGACCCGCTGTTCGGCGACCAGGCCAAAGCCGAGTTCCGCGAACTCTTTCACCGCATCGCCAGCCTGGCGCCGGAGTCGATCGGTCTTGGCGCGCATAGCGCCGGCGAGCTTCAGCCGGGGGCGGCAAAGCGCGCGAACGAGGTATTGCTTTCGGTTTGCGCAATGGAAAGTTGCTACGGCCGGATCAAGGCGCTCAAGGGAATCAACATCGAAGTGCGTCGTGGCGAGACGGTGGCGCTCGTCGGCGCCAACGGCGCCGGCAAGACGACCTTTCTGCGCACGCTGTCGGGCGTGCAGCCGATGAGCGCCGGCAGCGTCCATTTCGACGGCGAAGACATCAGCAGATTGCGCTCGGACCTGCGCATGCGCCGTGGCATCTGCCAAAGTCCGGAAGGAAGGCAGGTATTCGGGCCGCTTTCGATCGAAGACAACCTGCGCCTAGGCGCCTACACGCAGCCAAAAAGCCAGGTTGAGGGCGACCTCGAAAAGATCTTCTCGATGTTCCCCATTCTCAACGAAAAACGGGCCTTGCCGGCCGGCACGCTGTCCGGCGGCCAGCAGCAGATGCTGGCGATCGGCCGCGCGCTGATGGGGCGTCCCAAAATGCTGCTGCTCGACGAGCCGTCGATGGGCCTCGCGCCGCTGCTGGTCGAGGAAGTATTCAACGTCGTCAGAACGCTCAAGTCGCAGGGAATGACCATCCTTCTTGTCGAACAAAACGCCTTCGCCGCACTGGCCATTGCCGACCGTGGCTACGTGCTGGAATCAGGCAACGTGATCCTGACCGGAAGCGGCCAGGAACTGATCAGCAACGAGCAGGTCCGTGCCGCCTACCTTGGCATGTGAGCGTTGATCATCGCCAAGCGCTGCGCGCCCCTGCTCGCGACGACTTCGGAGACCTTTGAATCATGTTCAGCACCCACTACCTGACAGCACTTCTGGAACCCCGATCGATCGCCGTGATCGGCGCATCGGAAAAGCCGCTTTCGGTAGGCCATATCATCTTCAGAAATATCCTGAGTGGTGGATTCAAGGGAAAGTTGTCGGCGGTCAATCCAAAACACAGCGAAATTCTCGGACAGCCCAGCGTCCCCAGCATCGACAAGATCGACGGCCGCGTCGAGTTGGCGATCATCACCACGGCGCCACGAACGATCCCGCTGCTGGTCGAGCAATGCGGCCGCGCCGGGATCCGCAACGCCATCATCGTCACCAACCTGGCCAGCGTTGGCGAAAACGCCGCCACCCTTGAGCGCCGCGTGCTTGATGCCGCGCGCACCTTTGGCGTCCGCCTGCTGGGTTCGAAGTCACTGGGCATCGTCCGCCCCGCTCTGCGGCTCAACGCCACCTTCACCGAGATCAACGCCATTGCCGGAGACCTGGCCCTGGTCGCACAGTCGGGCGCGATGTGTGCCGCGGTGCTCGACTGGGCAACCACGAACAGGATTGGTGTCTCGTCGGTGGTGGCGCTCGGCGCGGCGATCGATGTGGACTTTGGCGAAATCCTTGACTACCTGATCTACGATGACCAAACCCGCTTCATCCTGATGCACGTCGAGCGCATTCGCAATGCCCGCGCCTTCATGAGCGCGTTGCGTTCCGCCGCGCGCATCAAGCCGATCATTCTGCTCAAATCGGGGAACGCGACGGCACGGGCCGACGACTTCGACCCGGCGCCAGCGGCGTTCAGCGATAGCGTATTCGATGCCGCACTACGTCGCGCCGGGGTCGTTCGCGTACAGCGCATCAGCCAATTGTTTTTCGCCGCCAAGGCCCTCGCCTCGGGTTTTCATCCGCCGGGCAAGCGACTCGCAATCATCAGCAACGGCACCGGCCCCGGCGCAATGGCCGCCGATTTCGCCGGTCAATTGGGCCTACCGCTGGCGAGCCTGAGTCCGGACACCGTTGCCGCCATGAAAATGTTCCTGCCGTCAGGCTGGTCCGGCGAGATTCCGATCGATCTTGGCGGCGACGCGCGCCCCGAGCGTTACCTCGAGAGCATTCGCGCCCTGGCTCGGGATGCCAACGTCGATGCCACCCTCGTCATGCTGTCGCCGCTGGCGATGGCACAACCGCAGGCGGTCGCCAAGGGCATTGTGGAAATCGCCAACAGCCAAAGAATCACCCTATGCTGCTGCTTCATGGGCGGAGAACAAATCGCCGAAGCGCGCCAGATACTCGAAGACGCAGGAATCCCGGTTTTTCGCACCCCCGAGACGGTGATCGATCTGTTTCACATCATCGCCACGTATTACCGAAATCAGAAGCTGCTGCTGCAGACCGCGAGTTCGTCACAAAACCAGGGGCGCAGCGGGTACAAGAACGCCAAACCGATGGTCGAGGCACTGCTCGGCGAGAGCAGAAAAGTGCTGTCGTCGATCGAAGCCAGGGCCTTGCTGCGCGCCTTCGGCATCCCAGTGCCGACGACAATGCTCGCGCATGGCGCCACCGCAGCGATGTTCGTCGCCGAACAGATCGGCATGCCGGTGTCAATGAGAGTGGATTCGCCCAAGCTGCTCGAAAAACTTGAAGAAGTCGGAAACCGGCTTAACCTCAGCAGCGCCGAACTCGTGCGCGACGCGTTCAACGAGTTGATGGAAACGGTGCGTACGCGTCACCCGGAAATCCAGATCAACGGCGTCACCATCGAGCCCTATTCATTCCGGCCCCACGCCCGGGAACTGATGATCGGCGTTGCCCGCGATGCGGTTTTCGGCCCGGTGATCAGCATCGGCGCCGGCGGCCCGAATGCCGGAATTTTCCGAGACCGGGCAGTCGCGCTGCCGCCGCTGAACCACTTTCTGGCCCGTGACCTGATCGACTCAACGCAGATCGCCATGAGCCTGGATCACTTTCATCGTTTCCCTCCGGCCGATCGCCAGGCGCTGGAAGATATCCTGCTCAGCGTATCGAGCATGGTCTGCGAACTGCCCTGGATCAGGGAGCTGGAAATCAATCCGCTGCTGGTTGACGAAGACGGCGCCGTCGCGGCTGAGGCGCGCATCGTGATCGACGCGCCGCTGGGTACCGGGACCGACCGTTACGCGCACATGGCCATCCACCCCTACCCGATCCACCTGTGTCAGGAGTGGACGATGAAGGATGGCACGACCATCGCAGTCCGGCCGGTGCGTCCCGAGGATGTCGACCTTGAACAGGAATTCATCGCCGCGATGTCTGAAGAATCGCGCCGCTTCCGTTTCATGGACTCGACTCGCGAAGTCCCGCAGAGCCTGATTGCTCGCCTGACCCAGGTGGACTATGACCGTGAACTGGCGCTGATCGCCACCATCAACGACCATGGCCAGCAGCGACAGATCGGCAGCGCTCGCTATACCCGGACAGCTGATGGCGAATCAGTGGAGTTCGCGCTGGCGGTCAGCGAAGAATGGCAACAGTGCGGCCTGGGCCGCCGCCTGATGGGCGCGATCATTGACTGCGCCCGCGCCAAGTCGTACCGCGCGATGGTCGGCGACGTGCTGTCCGAAAACAAGAAGATGCTTCGGCTGATGACCAGCCTCGGCTTTTCGATTACCCCGCACCCCGACGGCTATGCCAAGAAATGCGTCGTCAAGCAGCTGACCAGTTGATGCCGACAAGCCACGCATTCGAGAAATCGATGTCGGCAGCTCGATGGGCGAATGCGACACAGCCTTGAAAATCGGCGATAGCCGCAACTTCAAGCACGGCAGTTGGCCAGCTCGGCAAGCATCGTCGCGATGCCATCCAGATGCAGGGCCGGCGCGACGTGATCGGCCGCCGCCTTGGCCGTCGGATGGCCGTTGCCCATCGCCACGCCGACGCCGGCGCCCTGCAGCATCTCGATATCGTTGAGGCCATCGCCAAAGGCGATCGCCTGTTCGGGCGCGAAACCGGTCTGCGCCATCACCCACTGGCACGCCGTCCATTTATTGACGGCCCGCGGCATGACGTCGATCACCCGCGGGTGCCAGCGCACCAGGTCGAATTCGGGGAAGCGGCGCAGAATCTCAGGGTAGAGCTGCTGATCGAGGCTTTCGTCGAAGAACAGCCAGCCCTGATAAACGTCCTGCGACAGATAGAAGCGCGTATCGCTTTGCACCGCCATGTCGACCGAACCCATCGCCTCGACCACCCACGGCAGCGGATCGCTGACGTAGCCCTGGCTGCCGTTGTTGATGCCGAAAACGTGGCCCTGCGCCTGCATCCAGTCGAACAGCGCGAGCAGCGGCGCTCTGGGCAGCGGGATGGCCAGCACTTCCTGGTGGTCCTTGACGATGCGCGCGCCGTTCTGGGTGATCACGTAACTCGGCCTGATCTGATCGACGATCGGCTTGGCGTGGCCGTAGCTGCGCCCGGTGGCGATCACCACCGTATTGCCGGCGCGCCGCAGCGCTTCGATGGCCGCCAGCGCCGACGCAGGAACCGCCATCGTCGCGTGGTCAAGCAAGGTATTGTCGATGTCGAAGAAGTATATTTTTGTCATGAGTTGTGCATAAGAATTTCCGGGTCGAGATCGGCACCGGGCAATCAGAAGCCAGTAGTTTACGCCATTCTGACCACCGAGACGCCGTGGTCGGCGAGCGTCAGGCCGACTTGCGCGCCGATTTCCAGCACGTCGGTCAGCTCCGGCGAGACGACGAAGAGCTTGCCCAGCACGGTCTCGAAGCTGTACTCGAAGAAGCTGCCCAGATAGGCGAACTTGATGAGTGTACCTCTCAAACCGCGGCCATCGCGATGGATCTGCCAGGCTTCGGGGCGTACCGCGACCTTGACCGCACCGGCGGCGACGCGCTGTTTCGGCGCGATCAACAAGGGGCCAAGGTGCACCGCGCCATCAGCGTCGGCCTGCGCCGGAAAGAGCATCGCCTCGCCCATGAAGCCGGCGACGAACTCGCTGTCGGGATACTCGTACATCTGCTGCGGCGTTCCGCTCTGCGCGATCAGCCCGTCGTTCATGACGATGATCAGGTCGCTGACCGCCAGCGCCTCGCTCTGGTCGTGCGTGACATAGGCGACGGTCAGGCCGAGCCGTTGCTGCAACGCGCGGATCTCTTCGCGCATCTCACGGCGCAACCGCGCGTCGAGATTGGAGAGCGGCTCGTCGAAGAGCAGCACCGCCGGCTCGAGCACCAGCGCGCGCGCCAGCGCGACGCGCTGCTGCTGACCGCCCGACAGCTCGCTGGGCAGGCGCTGATCGTAGCCGACCAGACCGACATTGGTCAGCGCCTCGCTGGCACGGCGACGCGCTTCCTCCTTGGCAACGCCCGACATCTTGAGGCCGTAGCTCACGTTCTCGAGAACGTTCATGTGCGGAAACAACGCGTAGCTCTGGAACATCATGCTGACGTTGCGATCGGCCGGCCCCAGCGTCGTCACCTCCTTGCCGCCCATGATGATCTGGCCGCCGGTCGGCGTCTCGAGCCCGGCGATCATGCGCAGCACGGTCGTCTTGCCGCAGCCCGACGGGCCGAGAATGGTCGTCAGCGTACCTTTCCTGATCGCAAAGCTGACTCCCTTGACCGCCAACGGCGCCGAGGGATCGCTGCCGTAGCGCTTGCTGATGTTGCGAAATTCGACGCCGCAATCCATTTGATCCATTCTGTTCTTTCGTCCAGGAATATTGTCCGATGTTGCGCTTTTACCCACTGACAGGCAGCTCACAGCGCCGGAAGCGGCGCGACGAGCGCGCCCGATTTTCGGCGGCCGAGCTTGCGCTCGCCGACGAGAAACTGAATCAGCGCGATCACCAGCGACATCAGGATGATCAGCACCGTACAATAGGCCAGCGCGACGCCGTAATCGCCGTTGCCGACGCGGCCGATGATATAGGTCGTCGCCAGCTCGTTTTCGGCGGTGACCAGGAAAATCACCGCGCTGACGGTGGTCATCGCGCGCGCGAAGCTATAGACCAGCGCCGCAACCAGCGCCGGCTTGAGCAACGGCAACACGACGTAAAACAGCGTTTGCGCGGCCGAAGCGCGCAACATCAGCGACGCTTCGTCGAGCGATTTGTCGAGCTGCTTGAACGCCGCGGTGCCGGCGCGAACGCCGACCGGCAGGTTACGGAACATGAAGCAGAGCACGATGATCAAGCCGGTGCCGGTGAGTTCGACCGGCGGCACGTTGAACGCCAGGATGTAGCTCACGCCAAGCACCGTTCCCGGAATCGCAAAGGCGAGCAGCGCGACGAACTCAAAGAGTCCGCGCCCCTTGAACTCGGTTCGCGCCAGCAGGTAGGCGATGAGCAGACCGACGCCCGCGGTCATCGGCGCCGAAATCCCGGCGAGCTTGAGCGTGGTAAATAGCGAGTTCCACGCGGTGCCGGCCCAAACCAGGCCGAACTGCCCCCACTCAAGTCCGAAGGCGGTCTTGAAGTGGGTCAGCGTCAAGCTGTAGTCGCGCCCCCAGGTCTGCACGAAACCGCCGGCGAAGGCAAAGAGATAGACGATCACGGTGAACGCCAGCCACGGGTAGACCACCGCGTTGAGGCAGCGGCGCACCGAGTCGGGCAGCGCCATGGCGATCCCCGCGTCGCCCTTGCCGCTCACCGTCGTATAGCTCTGCTTGCCGAGCAGCGCACGCTGGATGGCGAAGACGACCAGTGCGAATACCGTCAGGATCCACGCCAGCGACGCGGCGCGACCCTGGTCGTACTGGGCGCCGACGATGGCGAAAAAGATATCGGTCGACAGTACCGAGAACTGACCGCCGACCACCACCGGGTTGCCGAAGTCGGCGATGCTTTCGATGAAGCCGACCAGGAAGGCGTTGGCGAGTCCCGGCTTGAGCAGCGGCAGCGTGATCGTCAGAAAAGTCTGGCGGCGGTTGGCGCGCAGCGTCTGCGCAGCCTCCTCGAGGCTCGGCGCGACGCCTTGCACGACGCCGCGCATGATCATGAAGGCGATCGGCGTGAATGCGAAGAGCTGCGCGATCCAGACGCCGAGAACGCCGTAGAACCAGCGCGTCGGCTCGATTTCGAAGGCGTATTCGAGGAACTGGTTGACGATTCCGGCACGGCCGAAGAGCAGGATCAGGCCGAGCCCGACGACGAACGGCGGGGTGATGATCGGCAGCAGCGCGACGACGCGCAGCGGCGCCTGGACGCGCGGACCGGCGCTGCGTTCGGCGAGCAGCGCCATCATGGTGCCGAGCACGGTGGTCCCGGCCGCGCTCGCCAGCGCCAGAAAAAGCGTGTTCCAGGCGACGCCGCAACGCACGCCGCCGGCCAGGCAGTTGAGCCCCCAGACGCGTTCGTTGCCGATCCGCTCGTAGATCGCGGTGACCGCCCAGACCCCGTCTTCGGTCAGAAAAGCACCGTAGAGCGCCTTGCTCACCGGAAAGACGATGAACAGCACGAGCAGCGCCGAGCAGGCGACGACCGCCGAGGCGATGAACAGATCGCCCTTGAAATAGCCGCGTCGCGCCAGACCAAAGGCGCTGATCACGACCAGCGCGAGCAGCGTCACGAAAGCGCCGATGCCGATACCGAACTGGTTGATCGCAAGCTCGCCGAACTGGGCGTTGAAATACTCGAACGACCAGCCTTTGGCGCCGATCGCAAAACCGCTGGCCAGCAAGCCGAGCAAGCCAGTGCCCCCACCGGCGAGCAGCCAGTGGCTCTGTGCGCGACCGGCGGGAAGCAGCAGACCGACCGCCGCGATGGCCAGCCCGAGCAGGCCGACGAGCAGCCAGGGGCGCCCGTTGGCCAATGCCTGAACGATGCCGTTGGCCGTCTCCAAGCCGCTCCAGACCTGAGGCAGCACGCTGTACCAGGCGGTATCCTGGATCGCGTACCACGGCACCACGAGATAGGCCAGCAGACCGGCCGCCAGCCAGCAGGCCAGCGCCTTGTTGGGGTTCTTGTTCATTATTTAGCGCGGCAACGAGTTGACGTCCTTTTCCCAGCGCGCGATCAGTCGCCGGCGCTCGGCGCTAGCGCCGTATTTGGCGTAGTCGTAGTTGATGAACTTGATCTTGGTGAAGTCGGGAACGCGCGGATCGACCTTGGCGTATTTGTTCGACGGCAACTGGAACTGCTTGACCGCCGCAGCCATTTCCTGTGCCCCCGGTGTCAGCGCCCACTCGTAGAACTTCTTGGCCGCTGCGAGATTGCGCGAGCCCTTGATGATGCTCATCGAACCAATCTCGGCGCCGGTCCCTTCGCTCGGCGTGATCGATTCGACCGGGAAGCCGTTGAGCTTCTCGCCCGGCGCGTCGTGCACGAAGCTGATCGACACCGCCGTTTCGCCGCGCGCGACGGCCTTGATCGGGCCGGTGCCGGTGCGCGAGTACTGACCGATGTTCTTGTGCAGCCCCTTGAGGTAATCGAAAGCCTTGTCCTCGCCCATCAACTGCACCAGCGTCGCGATCATGGTGTAGGCGGTGCCGCTCGACGCCGGGTTGGCGACCTGGATGTCGCCCTTGTACTCGGGCTTGAGCAGGTCGGCCCACGACTTGGGAACGGCCAGTTTCTTCTTGGCCAGCAGCTCGGTGTTGTAGCCGAAGCCGAGCGGTCCCGAATAGATGCCGACGGTCCTGTATTTCGCCTGCTGCGCCTGCTGCTGCGCCCACGGCTGAAGTTGATCGAGGCTCGGCGACTTGTACTCGAGCGACAGTCCCTGCTCGGCGGCCTGCAGGTGCGGGTCGCCAGTGCCGCCGAACCAGATGTCGGTCTTGGGATTGTCTTTCTCGGCGATCAACTGCGCCAGCGCCTCGCCCGACCCCTTCATGCTGACGTTGATCTTGACTCCGGTGGTGCGCGCATAAACGGTGCCGATCATATTGCACCACTCGGCCTGCGCCGAACAGATGACGTTGACCTGGTCGGCAGCATGCGCTCCGATCGCGGTGATGCCGAGGGTAAGCGCTGCGGCGAGGTGACGAACATTTGTTGTCATGAGGATTCTCCCTTGCTCAGATGGATAGGTTTGAACCTTAAAAACTCAGTTAACCACAACGAACACAACGATTACGAAGAAATAACATTCACTCGCAGTGGACCGATGTATCGCCCAGAAGGTAGGTCGCAGAAATCATCAAGAACCAAGGCTTTTCGTTGTCCCGCGAGATTTGCTTCGCGGCATGTTCGTCGTGTCGTTGTGTTCGTCGTGTCGTTGTGTTCGAACTGTGGTTTCAGATCAGCTTGCGCCGAAAATAGGTAATGACCACTTCGCCGATCACGACGACCGCGAAAATCGTCAGCAGGATCACCGCGACGCGGTCCCACTGAAACAGATCGATCGCCGCGTTCATCGCCATGCCGAGACCGCCGGCGCCGACCAGACCGAGTACCGACGATTCGCGAACGTTGATGTCCCAGCGCAGCAGCATGATCGACCAGAACGCCGGTTTGACCGCCGGCCAGTAGCCGTAAAGGATCTGGCTGGTCTGCGTGGCGCCGGCGGCCTTGAGCGCTTCGATCGAGCCGCGCGGGACTTCCTCGAGCGCTTCGCCGAGCAGCTTGCCGACGAAACCGACCGAACGGCAGGCGATGGCCACCGTACCGGCGAGTGGTCCGGGGCCGAAGACGGCGACGAAGAGCAGCGCCCAGACCAGCGAATTGACCGAACGGCTGGCCACCAGCATGGTCTTGGCGAACAGGTTGAGCCCGGCGTGCGGCGTGATGTTGTGCGCCGCGAGAATCGCCAGCGGCAGCGCGAAGACCATCGAGAACAGCGTTCCCAGCGTGGCGATGTGGAAAGTTTCGAGCAGCGCCGCATGAACGGTCGCCGGATAGTATGGAAAATCGAGCGGCCACATGCGGCTGCCCATGTCGACCATCTGCTCGGGAGCGTCCCACAGGAACTCCCAGATCACGTTGATGCTGGTCAGCGAGAGCAGCACCGCGACGCCGATCAGCAGCCACAACGACAAGCGCGACAGTTTCTGCGCCAGCGTGTGACGTCGCCAGACGCGCGTCATCAGCGGCGTCGCCGACAGCTCATGACTGGACATTGAAGATCCTCTTGACGTAATTGGCGAGCAACTCGCCGAGCAGCACGACGGCGATGATGGTGATCAGGATCGCCAGCACGAAGTCGTATTCGAAGCGCTGGAAGGCGGCGAATAGCGTGCCGCCGATGCCGCCGGCGCCGACGATGCCGACCATCGTTGAATTGCGCAGGTTGGCGTCGAGCTGGTAGGTGCAAAAGCCGACCAGCCGCCCCATCACCTGCGGCAGCACGCCGAAAGCGACGACGCTGGCGAACGGCGCGCCGGTCGCGCGGATCGCCTCGATCTGCTTCATCGAAATCTCCTCGATCGCCTCCATGAACAGCTTGCCGACGAAACCGATCGACCCCATCACCAGCGCCAGCACGCCGGCCAGCGCGCCGAAACCGACCGCCTTGATGAAGATGATGGCGACGATCACCGGATTGAACGCGCGGCACAACGTGACGATCAGCCGTGCCGGCCAGGTCGCCCACGGCGGCATCAGGTTGCGCGCGCCGAGGATGGCGATCGGCAGCGAAATCAGCACGCCGAAAAAGGTCGCCAGCACCGCGATCTGCATGCTCTCGATGAAACCGGTGAGCAACTGATCCCAGTTCTTGAAGCTCGGCGGAAACATGCGGTCGAGAAAGCGCGCGCCGTTGTCGATTCCCTTGACGAAACGCGGCCACGAAAAATCGAGCTGGCCGAGCGCATAGCACGCGTAGGCGACGACAAACAGCGCCAGCAGCTTGGCGCCCAGCGAAGACTGGAATGGCCGCGCCGCGGGAATGCTGGCCGCACTCATTGCAGCCAGCCCTCGCCGCCGTAAATCAACTTGAGGTGATCGTCGGTCAAGCGGCTGGGGAGCCCATCAAAGACCACGCGGCCACCGGTCATGCCGACGATGCGATCGGCAAAACGCTTGGCCAGTTCGACGTCGTGCATATTGACGAGCACCGGAATCTTGTGGTCCTCGCCCTGCGACTTGAGCAACTCCATGATTTCAACCGAGGTCTTGGGGTCGAGCGACGACGTCGGTTCGTCGGCGAGCAGCAGCTCGGGGCGCTGCATCAGCGCGCGCGCGATACCGACACGCTGGCGCTGGCCGCCGGAGAGGCTGTCGGCGCGCTGATTGGCAAATTTCGCGAGTCCGATCACGTCGAGCAGCTGGTAGGCATGCTCGATGTCGTCTTGCGGAAACCGTCTGAGCCAGGCCTTGAGCGGGCTGAGGTAGCCGAGGCGACCGGTCAGCAGGTTCTCCATCACGCTCAGCCGTTCGACTAGGTTGTATTCCTGAAAGACCATGCCGATGCGCCGCCGCAGCTCGCGCAGTTTCCTGCCGTGCAGGTGCGACAATTCCTCGCCCTTGAAGACGATCGTCCCGTCGCCCGGATCGACCAGGCGATTGATGATCCTGACCAGCGTCGATTTGCCGGTTCCCGACGATCCGATGATCGCGGTCAGACCGCGTTCGTCGAAATCGAGATCGATCCCCTTCAACACCGGAACGCCCGGTTTGTAGGCCTTAGTCAGCCCCTGAATACTCAATACCACTGACATCTCAATAACCCTTAAAGACTCAGTTAACCACAACGAACCTGCCCCGCAGGAAATCCCCTTGGGGGACAACGATCACGAAGAAAAGACAACTGCTTGCAACGTATTGATGAATCACCCAGAAGGCGAATCACCGAAATCTCCAAAAAAGATCTTCGTTGTCCCGCGGGATTTGCTTCGCGGCATGTCCGTTGTGTCGTTGTGATTCGAACTGTGGCCTCTGGGATGACCCTTTAACTACTTCTTCTTGGCGCGCTCGGCGTCGTAGCCGGCGCGGCTCAGGCTCTGTCCGGCCGATACCGCGACCTGTCGAACCAGCGCCCAATCCTTCTTGTAATCGGCCGGCAGGAAACGGTCTCCGCCCAGCCCCTTGGCCATCTCGGGCGGGATCTTGTAGTCGAAGAAGCAGGCCTTGATCTTCTCGACGAGTTTGGGTTCGAGGTCGTGCGCGTAGGCATACGAATCGGTCGGGAACAGCTCGCTGGTATAGAGCGTGGTGAAGTCGTCGGCCTTGACCACGCCGCGTTCGATCATGTGCTGCAGCACGTCGCTGGCGACCGGCGCGGCATCGTAGTCGCCCGATTTGACGCCGAGAATCGACTGGTCGTGCTTGCCCGAGTAGACCACCTGGTAATCCTTGTCGGGGGTCAGCCCGAGCGGCGGAAACAGCGCGCGCGGCGCGAGGTTGCCGGAATTGGACGACGGCGAGGCGTGGGCGATTTTTTTGCCCTTGAGATCGGCGAGCTTCTTGTACGGGCTGTCCTTGCGAACGATCATCTGCACCGAGACGCCCTCCGGCCCCTTGGCCGTTCCGCGAATGGCGAACGGCACGGCGCCGGCGATATTGACCGCGAAGTTGGTCGGACCGGTCGAAAACGCCGCGAGGTGCAAGCGGCCCGAACGCATCGCCTCGATTTGCGCCGAGTTCGATTGCACCGCGAAGAACATCGTCTTCTTGCCGACGCACTGCGTCAGATAGCCCATGAAAGGCTGGAACAGCTTCTCGTAGATCGACGGGTCCTCGACCGGCGTGAAGGCGAAGACCAGCGTATTGGGATCGCGAAATTTCTTGGGGTCGGTTGGCGCGTCGGCGACCATGTCCTTGTTGGCGTCGCAGTACATCTCGTCGAGTTCGCCACGGTAGGGACAGGTATCCTGCGCGAAAACCACCGTGCTGCCGAGCGCTGCGCCGAGCAGCGCGCAAGCGACGACCGATCGCCCGAACGAACGGGCACTTCTGAGATTCATCTTCATTGCATCGACTCCTGTAAATAATCCTAAAAACGCAGTTGAAACCGCTTCAAACACGGAGAACACAGAGAAAAAACGTAATTCACTCTTCGGGTAAACCATCGTTCGCTCCTAAGTCTCTGCCTTCTCTTGGTCTTCTCCGTGCTCTCTGTGCACTCCGTGTTCTCTGTGTTGAATGAGGTTTTTTACTGTTTTTTGGCGCGCGCGGCGTCTTCCTTGGCTTTTTCCTTGGCGTAGCCGGCACTGCCGTAGCTCTCTCCCGCGGCTTCGCCGACCTGACGGACGATCGCCCAGTCCTTGAGGTAGCTGATCGGCGCAAAATGCGTCGCCCCCTCCATTCCCTTGGACAGCTCGGGGTCGAACTTGTAGTCGTAGACGCACTTGACGATCTTGTCGCGCAGACCGGGCTCGAGGTCATGGGCATAGGCGAGCGAATTGACCGGGAATTTGGCGCTGGTATAGATGATCCGGAAATCGTCCTCCTTGATCACGCCGCGCTTGGCCATCTGATGGAAGATGTCGGAGGCGACCGGCGCGGCGTCGTAGTCTCCCGACAGCACCCCCATGATCGACTGGTCGTGCTTGCCCGAGAACAGCACCCGATAATCTTTTTCCGGCGTCACGCCGAGCGCCGGAAACAGCGCGCGCGGCGCGGCGTTGCCCGACGTCGACGACGGCGAGGTATGCGCGACCTTCTTGCCCTTGAGGTCGGTGATCTTCTGGATCGAGCTGTCCTTGCGCGTGATCAGGATCAGGTTGAAGCCGTGCGCACCCTGGTCGTCGGCACGGATCGCGAAGGGAACGGCGCCGGCGACGTTGACCGCGAAATTGGTTGTCCCGGTCGAGAAAAATGCCAGATGCAATCGCCCCGAGCGCATCGCCTCGATCTGCGCCGAGTTCGACTGCACCGAGAAGAACACGGTCTTCTTGCCCGAGCATTGCGCGAGGTATTTGACGAAGGGATCGAAGGCTTTTTCATAGACCGACGGGTCTTCGAGCGGGGTGAAGGAAAAGACCAACGTTCCCGGATTCTTGAGTTTCTTCGGATCGGTCGGCTGATCGGCGACCAGATCCTTGTTGGCGTCGCAGTACGCGGCATCGAGCTCGCCGCGGTTCGGGCAAGCGTCCTGCGCGCAGGCCAGCGAACCATACGCCGCGGCGGCCAGCAAGGCCGCGCTGAACGCCAGGCGTACTGGCTTTTTGATCATTCCCCTGTGCATTGCGCAATCTCCTTTTTTATAGCGTGATGAAGACCCGGCAAGGGATTTTCAACCGAGAAACACGTTAGTATTCTGAATTCGCCTAACTTCTGCAGCGATTCTAGCGCCCCGGAAAAAATCCTGGCCGAAAAGCCCCCGCGAGGCTTGCGCTTGGCTTTCCCTTGGCTTTCAGATGGCTTTCAACGGTCGTCTGCCGAACGTCGATGCGCATTGATTGCAAGTGGCCTGCCATGAAAATTCTGGTTGTTGAAGATGATCCCGACATGTCGAAGGCGCTGTCGCGCGCGCTCGAAAAGCGCGGCTATGCGGTGAGCGCCAGTTTTGATGGCCTGCACGCTTTCCAGTTGATCAAACAGCAAACGCACGACCTGATCATCCTCGATTTGAATATCCCCGGCGAAGACGGTCTGCACCTGCTGCAACGCATGCGCAGCGGCGGCATCGAAACCCCGGTGCTGGTGCTGACGGCGCGCTCGTCGGTCGGCGACCGCATCGCAGGGCTCAACGCCGGCGGCGACGACTACCTCTCCAAGCCGTTCGACCTCGACGAGCTCGACGCCCGCATCAGGGCGCTGACCCGGCGACTGCGCGGTCACGACGACAAGCTGATGCGTTGCGGCACGCTGCGCCACGAGCGCGACTCAGGGGCCTTTTACAGTGCCAACGAACCGCTCGAACTGACGCCTCGCGAGCAGGCCATGCTGGCCGCGCTGATTGCCAAGCCGGGGCATGCGGTGACCAAGGAGAAGCTGTTCCGCGTCGTATTTTGCGACGAAGACCCGGCACACCTCGAAGCCATCGAGGTCGTCGCGCACCGGCTCAGAAAAAAGCTGGCCGGCACCGGCAGTTCGCTGATGACGCTGCGCGGCCTCGGCTATCTGCTGCGCGAGGACAAGCCTGCGCCGGCGGGAACCGAGGGCTAGCCGGTGCATCGATCGGGCAAGCGCTATTCGGCACGCACTTATGTGCTGGCCTGGATCATCACGCCGCTGACGCTGATCATCGCCACCGATACCTACTTTCTGTACCAAGGGGCACTGCGTTCGGTCGGCACGGCCTACGACCGCACGCTGCTGGCGACCGCCCACGCCGTCGGCGACTCGGTGCGCTACGAGAAAGGCGAGTTTCGCCTGTCGCTGCCGCTCGCCTTGTTCGAGGTTTACGAAGCCGACCAGTCCGGACGCTACTTCTATCGCGTCAGCACCGCCGACGGCAAGCTGATTTCGGGCGACGAAGACCTGCCCTTTCACCATGGATCGCTGGCCAGAAAAGCAAGCTACCCGGCACTCGTCCAGTTTTACGAAGATCGCTTTCGCGACAACCCGGTTCGCGTCGCCGTGCTTCAGCAACCGGTCATTTCGAGCGACGATTCGGGAACCGTCATCATCCAGGTCGCCGAGCCGCTCAAAATCAGACAGGACTCGGCGCAGGAGATCCTGCGCGACACCCTTCTTCGCCAGAGCATCTTGCTGGTGATCGTCGGTCTGGCGGTGTTCATTTCGGTGAGCCGTGCGCTCAAGCCGCTCGTCCAGTTGCGCGTCGAACTCGATCAGCGTTCGGTCGAAGACCTGTCGCCGCTGACCTTGCGCCCGACGCTGCGCGAACTGGGCACCGTCGCCGACGCGCTCAACGAACTGATGGGCCGCGTCGGGCGACTGATCAGCTCCCAGCAGCGCTTCATCGCCAATGCCGCGCATCAGTTGCGCACCCCGCTGGCGGTGCTCAAGACCCAGTTGCAGTCTGGGATCCGCGGCGATGCGCCGGCCGCCGAGGTGCTCGTCGAGATGGAAGCGACCGTCGAGCGCACCATCAAACTGGCCAACCAGATGCTGCTGCTGGCCAAGATCGAACAGCGCCGCACGCGCGGGCTTGCCGAAGTCTGTCATGTGGACCGCCTGGCGCGCGAGGCGGTCCTTGAGCTTTCGCCGCTGATTGCCGAGAAAGGCCTTGATTTCGAGATCAACGACGGCGTCGGCCAGATCCGCGGCGATGCCTGGCTGGTCGGCGAACTGATCCGCAATTTGTTGAGCAATGCGATCCAGCACACGCCACCCGGGCAAAAACTTGGAATCGAGCTTGGCTCCGGCCATGAACAAGTGACATTGCGGGTCTGGAACAGCGGCGAGGGGCTTGCGGCAGAACAACTCGATCAGCTTTTCGAGCCGTTCTCGAGCAGTTTCTCGAACCGGGGATCGGGCCTGGGATTAGCCATTTCCCGGGAAATCGTCACCTCGCTGGGCGGGAAAATCTCGCTCAGCAACCGTATCGAGCACGGGCTCATCGTCGGCCTCGACGCGCGCGTCGCCTTCGCCGCAGCCTGAGTCTTCCGAGGCGGTGTTGAGCCAGCCGCCAGGCTTCGCTCATTGCGAGCGGATCGACCCCTCCGACCGTTCCCGGTTCAGCGCCGCAGTTCGGCCACGAAGTCGTAAAAATCGCTACGACACCAGGTATGGGTGATCTCGACGGCGCGGCCATCGGCGCAGTAACCGACTCGGGTGATGAAAAGCAGCGCCTGTCCCAATGCAATGCCGAGTAGCTCAGCGTGCCGCGCATTGGCGTTGGCCGCACGGATGTGCTGCAGTGCGCGAACCGGCGCCAAATCACGCTCGGCGAGGTAGGCATAAAGAGAATCCCGGATCGCCTGCGGGTCCGCCACGATCGTCGTCGGCAAGGCACTGGCTTCGTAGGCCATCGGCGTTTCATCGGCCAGACGCACGCGCTCAAGCCGCGCCACCCGCGCACCGGGCGACAGCCCGAGCGCAACCATTTCTTCGCTCATGGCGGCACCGACGACCCGCCTGATCCAGCGTGAGTGTGGCTCAAACCCGCGCTGCTTGAGCTCCTCGGTAAAACTGGTCAGCCGCGTCAGCGGCTGCTCCAGCATCGGTGCGATGTAGTTGCCCGAGCCGTGACGGCGAACGATCAGCCCCTCGCCCTCCAGCGCACCGATGGCCTTGCGCGCGGTCACCCGCGAGATGCCCAGTTTTTCGGCCAGCACGCGCTCCGACGGCAGTGCTTCATCGACGCTGAATCGGCGCTCGCGGATCAGCCGCGCCAGCGCGTTACGAACCTGCAGGTAAAGGTGCGGCGACGCCTCCGGGTCGAGACTGATCGCGGCAAGCAGTGAATCGGTAGCGGAGGTATCTGAAGTGGTGCCCGACATGGGTATAGTCCTTTACAGAGCAGACCACTAGCGTTCGATCAGCGGCGCCGAGCGGTAGCTCCACATCCCGTAAGTGCGAAGCGCGTCGCGGTAGATGCCGAGCAGCTCCTTGTCGCCGACCTTGGCCAGCTCGGCCAGCGGTTTGTCGGGGTAACTGACGCTCGCCAAGCGGATATTGGCAGGCCCGGACTGCCAGCACGCAATTTCGAGCATCGCCTGACCGCGGCGCACGTGGCTCGCCGAACTCACCAGGATGGCATTGTCGATACGGTGACGGGCCAGCGCGTAGGCGCTGTAGAGCGCGTTATCAACCGTGCTGGTGGCGTAGTTTTCCTCGATGATGCGGTCCCGGCTGACGCCGTGCTGTACCAGCCAATCGGCCATCAGTTTGCCTTCGGTCTGGTGGTTTTGCGGAACGCCGCCGGTGACGATGATCAATGCCGCCGGGTCGGCCTTGGCCAGCGCCAAGGTGGTGTCCAGGCGGCCGATCAGGATATCGTGCATGCTGCCGTCGGGATTGAGCGCGTAGCCGAGCGTGACAATCGCTCGACGGCCTTTGGCCGGCGCCGTAATCTGCGTCGTCAGCGGCGTCTGGTTGATGTTCTCGACGGCTTTGAAAATCCGCTGCAAATCGGCAGCCCGACCGGGATTGAGCTCCTTGACGCGCTTCAGGTGCAGCAGCGCCGCGGCACTGTCGTTTTGCTTGAAGCGCTGCCATACCGCAAGGTAGGAGAGCACGTCCAGATCGTCGGGCGCCACCGCCAGCGCCTTTTCGAACAAGCTGATGGCCCGGTCGACGTTGCTGTTGTAGATCTGGGCATTGGCCGCCGAGATCAACAGATCGGTGCGATACGGTTCAAGCTGATAGGCTTCGAGCAGACGATCGGTGACCATTTCCATATTGCTCGGCATTTTCGCCGTAAACCCGGCGGTGGAGATCCGCGCGGGCGACTTCATCGTCTGCCAGGCGTCGGCCAGAAGCATGTCGACCACCTGGCGTTTGCTGACCAGCTGAGCGTAATCCGCCTGCGTCTGCAAGCTATTGACCGGCGCCACCGCATCGGCAGCGAAACCGCCCGATGAAAAAGCCAACAGGCTGCTCAGGGTCAGGGCAATCAATGTTCTGTTCATCTCATTTATCCTAAAAAGAAGTAATCCGGGCAAAACCTTGCTCTTCGCTGCCCGCCGCAGTTGCTCGTGCAGCCTAATTCCTTGCGCCATCGCTTCCCAGCAATTTCTTCATCGCCGCAGCAAGCAGTTCGGCCTGGGTACCGACGACGATCTGGACATTCTGCTGGTTGAGCCGAATGACGCCACTGGCCCCAGCACTTCTGGCAGCGGCCTCATCGACCAGGGCTGAATCCTTGAGCGTCAGGCGCAAGCGACTGATGCACGCGTCGACGTCGATCACGTTGCTGGCGCCACCGATCAACGCCAGATAAGCCAGTGCCAGACCTTTGATTTCACCGCCAACGGCCGGTGCAGCGGAAGACCCAACTTCGGCGGCGACCGTACCGCTTTCGCCGTCTTCGCGGCCCGGCGTCTTCAGGCTCAGCGCTCTGATCACGAAGGAGAAGGAGAAATAGTAGATCGCGAAGAACACCACGCCTTGCCCAATCAACAGGTACCAATTGACGGCCAGCGGATTGCGCGCGGACAGCGCCAGATCGACCAGACCCGCGCTGAAACCGAAGCCGGCGATCCAGTGCATCTGTGCCGCAATGAAAACCGAGACGCCAGTCAGGAAGGCGTGTAGGAGATAGAGCTGCGGGGCGACGAACATGAACGAGAATTCGAGCGGTTCGGTGACGCCGGTGAAGAACGAAGCAAAACTCGCAGCCATCATCAGCGAGGCGACGCGCACCTTGTTTTCCGGCTTGGCCGCGCGATAAATCGCCAAGCCCGCGCCGGGCAAACCGAACATCATGATCGGAAAGAATCCGGCCTGGTACATGCCGGTGACCCCGAGCACCGCCTTGCCTTCCGCCAGTGATTTGGCGCCGCCGAGGAAATTGGGGATGTCGTTGATTCCCGCCACGTCGAACCAGAACACGCTGTTGAGCGCGTGGTGCAGGCCGACCGGAATCAGCAGCCGGTTGAAGAAGGCATAAATACCCGCACCGGCCGCCCCCTGGTCGACAATGGATTCTCCGAAATGAACCAGCGCGCCATAAACGTACGGCCAGATCGCCATCAGCGCGAAGGAAACGAAAATCATCACTACCGAAGTGATGATCGGAACCAGTCGGCGACCGGAGAAGAAGGCCAGCGCCTTGTTGAGCTCGACCCCGCTGAAACGGTTATAGAGTTCGGCGGCAATCACCCCGCAGAGAATACCGACAAACTGATTCTCGATTTTCTTGAACGCCACAGGAACCTGTTCGAGAGCAATCCCCTGAATCTGGGCGACGACGTTCGGCTTCAAGAGCGTCGTCAACACCAGGTAACCGACCAGGCCAGCCAGCGCCGCAGCACCATCCTTGTCTTTCGACATGCCGTAAGCCACGCCAACAGCGAACAGAATCGCCATTTTGTCGATGATCGCCGCGCCCGCTTGAATCAGGAAAGCGGCGACTGCACTGTCGGCGCCCCATCCGTTCGGATCAAGCCAGTAGCCGACGCCCATCATGATCGCCGCGGCCGGCAAGACCGCCACCGGCACCATCAAGGCTCGACCGATTTTCTGCATATAACCGAGAACGCTCACTTAGATTCCCCTCCCATAAAAACCAACGAAACGATTTTCAGCAAAATTCGCCAACAAAGAAGTGACCTACCCGCCTGGCCGACGGTTTCGGAAGAGGCTCCGGCAGCGACGTCCAACAAGGAATACCAGTCTAAGACCACTTTTATCGGTGTGTCAACAATCCGACGCAGCTTTTCCTTCGCCTCATCCAAACCACTAGAAATATTGCCCGATTAGGCTACAAATCGGGATCCAGCAGCGCCAGAGGAGTCCGTTGACCCGACAGAAAAGTGGTACTACAGTGGACTACGTTACATCAGGCGACGATCACCATGACGACACACCTTAGCGGTTGCATCCTGACCCCCGGCGGCTGGCTTCGCGGCTCGCTCACTTTCGGCGAGCGCATCACCGCCATCGACGGCAATGGCGTTGCCGCACCCGGTGACGACGAGCGCCTGATCCTGCCCGGATTCATCGACCTGCACGTGCACGGCGGCGGCGGTGCCGACGTGATGGACGGCGACGGCGCCATCGACACCGTCGCCCGCACCCATGCTCGCCATGGCACCACCAGCCTGCTGGCCACGACCATGACGGCGCCGCGCAGCGACCTCGAGCACGCGCTCTCCGACGTCGGCCGGGCCATGCGTGAGCGCCCGCCGGGCACCGCGCGCGTGCTCGGCGTACACCTTGAAGGGCCCTTCATCAACCCGGACAGGCTCGGCGCCCAGCCGGCCTTTACGCGCCGTGGAACGAGCGGGGAATTGAACGCCCTGAACGCATTGGCTGCGATCCGCGTGCTGACCCTGGCTCCCGAACTGGCCGGACAGCTCGATTTCATCCGCCAACTGAAGAGCGCCGGAATCATCGCCCAAGTCGGCCACAGCAATGGCAGCTACGAGGACGGCGTGGCCGCGCTCGACGCCGGCGCGGGCGGTTTCACACACCTGTTCAACGCCATGAGCGTACTGCACCACCGCAAACCCGGCATGGTCGGCGCCGCTCTGGCGCATGCCGAATACGCCGAGATCATTCCTGATCTGCTGCACGTTCACCCCGGGGCAATTCGCGTCGCGCGGCGCGCCATCCCGAAGCTCTATTGCGTGACCGACTCGACCTCGGGCGCCGGCATGCCCGACGGCAGCTACCACCTCGGATCGCAAACCGTCACCAAGTGCCTGGGCGGCGTGCGACTGGCCGACGGCACCCTGGCCGGCAGCGTACTGACGATGGATCAAGCCTTCCGCAACCTGGTATCGATCGGCATCTCGCCACACGACGCAATTCGCCATGTCGCGACGAACCCGGCCGATTATCTTGGCGAATACCTACGCGGCCGCCTGCAATGCGGCGCCCATGCCGACATCGTCGTCATGTCGCCCGAACTGCAACTGACCCATACTTTTGTCGAAGGAGAATCGATTGAACTCACTGATGCTTGACGAAGCGCGCTCGGCCCCCGAGAGCGTTGCAAGGCAACTCGCCGCCGGTGGCGAACGCTACGCAACACTCGGCGCCGCGTTGCGCGTGCAGCCGCCGATGGCGGTCGTCACCGTCGCGCGCGGCAGTTCGGATCACGCCGCGAGCTACCTCGCCTACCTGTTGATGGCGCGCTACGGGCAATTGGTCACCTCGCTGCCGATGTCGCTGGTAACCCTCTACCATGCGCCGCTGGCGACACAAGGCACACTCGCGGTGGCGATCTCGCAATCGGGCCGCAGCCCCGACCTGATCGAACCGATCGAAGTCTTCCGCCGCGGCCAGGCGACGACCGTGGCGTTGGTCAACGACGCCGACTCGCCGCTGGCGAGCGCGTCGGAATGGGTCATGCCCCTGCATGCCGGCGCCGAACAGAGCGTCGCCGCGACCAAGAGCTTCATCTGCAGCCTGAGCGCAGGCGCTCGCCTGGCCGCCAACTGGCAAGACGATCGCCCGTTGATAGCGGCGCTTGGCGACCTGCCCGAGGCTTTGCGCGCCGCCGCTGCGCTCGACTGGTCAGCCGGCATCGAAACGCTGGCCGGTTGCGAACGCATGATGGTCATTGGCCGCGGCACCGGCCTGGCGGTGGCGCAGGAAGCGGCGCTAAAATTCAAGGAAACCTGCATGATCCAGGCCGAGGTCTTCAGCAGCGCAGAAGTTCAGCATGGGCCGATGGCGCTGGTCGACGCCGGCTACCCGATGCTGGTCTTCGCCCCGCGCGGCCCGGCGCAGGCAGGCCTGATCACCCTGGCGGCACAGATGCGCGAACGCGGCGCCAAGGTGCTGCTCGCCGCCACCCCAGATATCCCGGAGCGGCAGCTCACACTGGCCTGCACCGCTTGCGACGACCTCGATCCGATCGCCGCGATACAAAGCTTCTACATCCTGGTCGAAGCCGTGGCGCGAGCGCGCGGCCGCAACCCCGACTGCCCGCCGCACCTGAACAAGGTGACCAGCACGGTATAAGGCTCAGCGACCTGAAGGCACGCCCGGACGCCGTCCGCCATCCGAGGCCAGCCCGGCGGACTGGCGCCAAGGACGACCGAACAGCCTACTTGCGCACCAGTTCGTTGCAGGCGGCAACCTTGGAAGGATAGCTGGCGCCGGTATGCGTATAGCACATTTCCATTCTGTTCTTGCCGACCAAGCGGAACGACATCTGACCATCCATATCAGCCATCACGCCCGATTTCAAATCGGCGGCAAAGGCGCCGACAGCGGCTTCCTTGTGGCTGGCGGTTGAGAACAAGCCCGAAAAATTGCGTCCTTCCTGGCGATCGATGGTGAGCGTAAATTCAACGCGCTTGAAGCGAATCTCGCTATCGCTGCCGTCAGGGTGATGTTGGCCGGCGCCGATGATCGCGCTATTGGACACCCCCACCCAACTGCCGAGCACATCGGGCGCCCCTTTGGCGGCATGGGCGGCGAAGGGGGCCAGGCCCAGGCAAAACAACAAGGTGAATTTCTTGAGCATTTGGTATTCTCCGCAGGACGTCAGGTTGGCGCTGCCCGGTCGGCACAGCGCGCCAAATCATAACGTAGAAAAGCGCCAGCGCAGAGACCCGTTGAGCAGGGCGCTCGCGGCGCCACGACGCGCATCAACCGAGCGGCTTTTCTGAATCGGTTCACCGCCCGCGCGGCAGCCCGATCGCCACTTGTGCCGATTCTTGATATCACCTTACCGTGCGCAGTGACTATCATGAAGCTCACCTATGAGCAGATCATCAACGGCGCCCCCAAGGCAAAACATGGACTCACCCATCGCGCGCAGCATCCAGGAATTCGTCCCCGGCAAGCAGGTCACGCTGGCGCATCTGATCGCCCATCCGACTGACGACGTGGCCAAGAAGATCGGCGTCCCCGGCGCCGACGCGATCGGCATCATGACGCTGACGCCGGGTGAAACGGCGATGATCGGCGCCGACATCGCGACCAAGGCGGCCGACGTGCAGATCGGTTTTCTCGACCGGTTTACCGGATCGCTGGTGATCTACGGCTCGGTCGGCGCCGTCGAGGAAGCGCTGTTGCGGGTCGTCGACGTGCTGGCCAGAGAGCTTCACTACAGCCCCTGTCCGCTGACGCGAACATGAAGCGACGGCCATGACGACCCCCGGAAAATTCATGCTGATCGGCGAAATCGAAGCAGGCAAGACGACCTTGCTCAACGCGCTGTTCGGCAAGGACGAAGAGGCGCGCAAGACGCAGGCGATCGAGTTCGAAGGCAACGGCATGGACACGCCGGGTGAGTATTTTTCGCACCCGCGGCTCTACTCGGCGCTGCTTTGCTCGGCGCAGGACATGAGCACGCTGGTCTATGTGCATCCCGCCGATCGTTTCAGCTGCCGTCTGCCGCCGGGATTTCTCAACCTCTACGCCGGCCAGCAGGTGATCGGCGTGATCACCAAGACCGACCTGCCCGACGCGCGCCCCGATGCGGTCGAAGCGCTGCTGCGCGCGCACGGCATCGGCGGCCCGATTTATCGCCTCTCGCGCGACGACCCCGCCGCTTTGCAGGCTTTGAAAGACGTGCTGCTAGGCAGCACCATGGAGCAAACCGTATGAAGACACTGATTAGCGCCGAAACCATCCGCCAGGCCAAAGCCGGAGGACAAACCTGTCTGCCCGCCGGCAAGGACGTGCTGGTGACTCCCGAAGCGCGCAGCCTCGCCGATGAGCTTGGCATCCGGCTCGACGATGGCGTCGGCAGTTCGGCCCCCGTCGTTACCGAAGACCCGGCCATGGCGGCCATTCGCGCCGCCGTTCTGGCCAAGCTTCCCGCCGACGCGGCGAAGCAGCCCGAACTCGTCGAGCAGATCGTCGGCAAAGTCTGTCTGGCGCAAAAGAACACCGCCGCCAAGCCGCAGGTCATCGCCGCCGCGACCGCGACGAAGGCTGACGGCGCAGCCGCCGCTGGGATCAAACTGGTGCGCAGCAGCGACGTGCACCTGGGCGTTTTCCCCGGTGCCGGAACCGACAAGCAGGTCGGCATCGCCGACGTGATCACCGCCGCCGACGGCGCGCCGATCGCCGCCGGCTTCATGGCCTGGAGCCAGTGTTTCTTCCCGTGGACGCTCGACTACGACGAAATCGACCTGGTGCTCGAGGGCGAGCTGCACATCCGCCATAACGGCCAGACCTATGTCGGCAAGTCCGGCGACGTGCTCTACATCCCCAAGGGCAGCGCCATCGAGTTCGGCACCACCACCGCGGTACGCTTCTTCTACGTCACCTACCCGGCCAACTGGCAGGGCTGAATCTGAAGCTGAATCCGGCCATGAGCGCATCGTCCTACATCACCGAAGACTGGCTGCAGCGCAACGCCAGCCTGGCCGTCGGCGGCGAGCTGCATCTGCCGCAGGGCAGCCGGCTGACGCCGGCGGCGCGTGACCTGCTGGGCGAGCGAAAAATCCGTATCCGCTATACCGACGAGGTCGGCCGCGTTTATGTGGACGATACGTCAGGCGCCACCGAAGCCGACCCGGAGAAACGCCAGCGCGTCCATCCGCTGACCGGCAGCGCAACACACCAGGCCGCGCATTGCCTGCTCTGCCAGCAAGTGGTCGACCAGAAACCCGACGCCATGACGCACCTCGATGCGACGACGCTGGTCGCCAAGAACGACCTGCGCATCGCTTTTCGCGGCCGCGTCGATAGCGCCATCGCGCACGCCGTGCTGCTGCAGACGCAGTGGCAGATGGACGCTGTCGCGCCGACGCTGCAGCGCCTGCTCGCCGACATCCGCAGCGCGCTGGGCAATGTGCTGCGTTGCGAAACGCTCGGCGAGACAATGAGCGCAATCACCATCGGCGACTTCGACGAAGCGCAGCTCCACGCCGTCTCGCACAACCCGCTCAAACACCTGGGCCACGACCATATCGTCCCGGCGCTCGAACACGGCATCACGGTGGCACGCCTGAACGTGCTGCGCACCGCCATCCGCGAAGCCGAAGTCGCCGGCGCCCAGGCCTTCATCGACAAGGATTTTTCGGTGCGCCGCGGCGACCTCTTGCAGGCCCTCAACCGCCTGTCGAGCGCCGTCTATGTACTGATGCTGATCAGTTGGACTCACCAGAAGTCGGGAGCAAACTCATGAACCCAAAGAACCTAACAACAAGCGCTTTAAACACGGAGAACACAGAGACACGGAGAGCACAGAGAAAAAACGTAATTCGTTCATTTAGGGCATTGCGGTCCACTCTTAACGCTCTGTGTCCTCGTTGTTTTTCTCCGTGTACTCCGTGTTGAATGAGGTTTCGACGATGAACCTGATCGAAAGCTGCATGGCGGCGGCCAAAAGCCGGCCGGCGCGCGTCGTTTTTCCCGACGCCATCGACGAGCGCGCGATTCGCGCCGCGCAGCAACTGGCGCGCCAGGACTGGGCACGCCCGGTGCTGCTGGCCAATCCGTTCGAACTGCGCCGCGTCTGCAAGCAGCGCGGCATCGTGCTCGGCGACGTTCCGGTGATCGATCCGCAGTACAGCGCGTCGCTCGACGACTACGTCGCGCACTACTGCGAACACCGCCCCGGCACGCTGCCCGAAGACGCCAGCGCGCAGATGCGCGACCCGCTGTGGTTCGGCGCGATGATGCTGGCGCGCGGCGACACCGACCTGTGCATCGCCGGCAACCTGTCGGCGACGGCCGCAGTGCTGCGCGCGGGAATTCGCGTGATCGGGCTGGCACCGGGAAACAAGACGGTCTCGTCGATCATGTTCATGATTGCTCCCGACGGCGGCCGCGTGCTCGGTTTCGCCGACTGCGGCGTGGTGCCGACGCCGACGCCCGTGCAGCTCGCCGACATCGCGATCGCCGCCGCCGACAATTTCCAGGCGGTGACCGGCAAGGTCCCACGCGTCGCGATGCTGTCGTTCTCGACCAAGGGCAGCGCCAAGCACGCCGACGTCGACGCGGTGCGTCAGGCGACCGAGCTCGCGCAGCAACGCCGCCCCGACCTCCTGCTCGACGGCGAACTGCAATTCGACGCCGCGATCGCCCCCGCCGTCGCCGCACTCAAGGCGCCCGACAGTCCCTTGCAGGGCGACGCCAACGTCTTCGTTTTCCCGTCACTGGCGGCCGGCAACATTGGCTACAAGATCGCCCAGCGCCTGGGCAACTACCGCGTTCTCGGTCCAATGATCCAGGGCCTGCGCCTGCCGATGCACGACCTGTCGCGCGGCTGCAATATGGACGACATCGTCCAGGCGACCGTGCTGGCAATGAAGATGGCCGGCCTCACCGAAGCCCCGGCTGCGGCCGGAACGCTCAAGAAGGCATGAGATTTGAAAAAGAAGTTGACCACAACGGGCACAACGAACACGACGAGAGACAAAAATCGAAACAGTGGGAAGAGGCACTCTGCGGTTTTTCCCTAATGCTTTTCGTTGTGACCGTTGTGTCGTTGTGGTTTGAATCGTTTTTTTGCATCACCTTTTTCCGTCCGGCGCAAAACGCCGGGCACAACCCGACGGGATTAGCCCGTTTGCCGCAACTTA
>Ga0316604_10000144_pt1 | contig 110518 bp, 117 predicted proteins | sample OWC_soil_day20_C_FD_207650 | JGI IMG/M metagenome (GOLD analysis project Ga0316604, IMG submission 207650) | Wetland soil microbial communities from Old Woman Creek delta, Ohio, United States - OWC_soil_day20_CT | ecosystem: Environmental > Terrestrial > Soil > Wetlands | place: USA: Ohio... | reverse complement strand
TACAATACACGCAGAAGACATAGTGCCTTGGGGGGCATTTCGCCGCTATGCTACGAGATTAGAAGAAACTCGCCATTTAATCTGTCCGCGTAGGCCAATATGGTTCACAGTAACCCCATCCCTGTTTAACTAGCTGGCCTTAGCCCGCCCCCTGCTTTCTGAATAACAAAAATTCTTCCAATACCTCTTCCAGCCTCTCAATAGTACCTGTCGTATCTTTTCCCTCGTTATGCAGCTAGTCAAGTCCTTCAGATAGTTCGCGAATTTCATCATATAACCCAGTTTCTTGTTTCTTGAAATCTCCTCACGCGTCCGCCATGATGAGCGCCCCGCTGAAATTGAGAGGTAGTGGTTGGACGCAGTTCCTGAAATCGGCACAATAGGGCATAATATTTCCATCATGCAAAAAACAGGTTATATTCCTGTTGCCGCATTTACGCTGCCTGAAAATTGTTGGATAGATAATTATCTTATTCCGCAAAAACAAGACAAGAGGAATTCTTGAAAAAACATGCGGGAAATAAAACCGCTCAGGATATGAATTGCATTTATGAGGCGTGAGGCAGACTTGTATTCAAAATATAAACGGTATTATGGATATGTATTTTATATTGGGAAAAAGATGTAAAGTAATTTCTTACCATCTTTGCTAATTTGCCGACCAGTATCAGTAGTGATTTCATTGATCTTTACACGGCCATTGTCAAAGCCAGACTAAAATAGGCTGTTTAAAAATCATCAAATAGTTTATATACAAAAAGTGCAAATAATAGTGCCATCAGCAGCATATTTACTATCGGAATCTGGCCATCTCTGCGTCTCTTACATAATTCATTAAAGGACATTGCTGAATCCTCCTTTAAATGTTCTTTTAAATAAGTATATCGCGACTACATAGTCAAGATTTTTAAATTAATGTAAATTTATTATACAACTCAATTCTGAAAAAAAAATGAAAAGAATACCTTTCATCCTTTTCCGATACGTTTTCGTCAATGTTATCCAAAATTATAAACATCGTAAGTACAAGAAAAATCCCGCTTCCCAACCTATCGGCCAGAAAGCAGGATTTCTAGGCTCTGACAGGTTCGAATTCGGACCTGTTTTTACTTTAAAATAAACCTTTTAACCATTTAGGGCAATGGTCATTTTAGCTGTTACCCTTCTTGCATTATGCTGAAAAAAGCTTAGCTGTTGAGTTGATCTATCTTCCCTAGATTAAAGGTTTCATATAGATGGCAAAAATGCACCTTGCGCTATCGCGCGCAGGTGTTTTTGTCGCAAGATCCCATATCCATCGAGCTAAACAACTGGGTGCATCCATCCTCCTAGCCTCTCGATGTGTAGATGTGTAATACATAAGGCATAGTGGCTACGGAAATAATAACGGCTGGAGGAGGTTTGATGATGGCAATTAACTTAATCCCTTTTATTTACACGGCTGTCTTTGCCGGGATTGTTTTAGCACTTGTACCCAGACAGGAAATACGTCGGCTATCAATTTACGGGATTATCTTCGGAGGGCTTTTTGATGGTATAGTTGTTAGTATAGCGAACCTTTGGGGAGAATTTAAATATATAAACTATGAGCCATTTGGTTTGATGGGAATACATTTTTTGGCGCCTGTCTCATGGACATTGTTTTATATAATATATTTTTATCATTTACCTACGAAAAAAGTGTATATTTATATATACACGACCATGGGAATTTTCTATAGTATGTTATTTTGCCAAATGATTACGAAACTGGGTGTATTATCTCTTGCACACGGATTATATGACTCGATTATTCCGTTTGTACCATGGTATATCATAGCCACCTGGGGTTATCTAAAACTAACAAAAATTGATGATACCTTTGAAAGTGTAAACCCCACGGAACACGAGCAACGCAGATTCCTTTATCCTGCTGTAGCCAAAAAGCTCCCCAAACTAAATGAAGAGGACAGTGATGAGGCGCCAAAAGATTGATGGTAAATACCTATGCCGATTTACAACACGCAATAAATATAATATCTTACGGGGACGGGGTTGTCGACACCTACTATAATCATTCGCAAAAACATCAATCAAGACTTTCCAAAATTATTTTATTTTTGTATTCAGAGCGCCTGGGACACCGGGACAGGTTTCTTGTCCCAGAAATCTTCAGCTGAACCCTTCTTTTCATCCTTTCGATACCTTCTTGTCAATGTTATCCAAAATTACGAAAATCGGAAACACAAGAAAAATCCCGTTTCTCAACTTATTGTCTGGCAAGCGGGATTTTATCTACACTCTGACAGGTCCGACTTTCGGACCTGTTTTTTACTTCATTTTTAGTTTTTTTCCCATACTAGCTGACAATAGATAAGTCGCTAACATGTTTAAACTGATTTTTTCTCTTTCAGCCCCTTCTGGTTAAATCACGATGCAATGAACGAGGAATGCGCAATTTAAATTTACCGCTAAACTCATCTTCGTTTGGAACGCGCTCAGGAATTTCAATTCCCTCTTCCAAGGCAGTTTCAATCCAAGCTTCTTTAGCATCCTCGATCATTTGTAAAACTTCTTCTTTAGTATCTCCTTGAGTTATGCAACCAGGTAAATCTGGAATTGCAGCAACAAATCCACCCTCAGCAGTCGGATGTAGTTCTATACGAAAAGGCAAAGATACAAAATAAGTTAATCCCTTTTCCTCATTATTAGCCATAGTGTCCCTCCTTTTCTGCACATTGTAAAACCGCTAAAAGGGTATGACAAAGCACATAACATTTAGCAATTAAATCGCCAAAAGATTATTTTGGCAGTATTGCTGTAAGCTGGGCTTCGTCTCCTATATCTAAAAGGAGACCCGCAGGGGATTACTCTTCAAAGCGAACAGTCTTTGGGTTGTTTCTTATTCTGTCCAGTAGTTTTTGAAGTTGACTCAAATAAAGACCATCATCCTTTCTATAGTGTAAATGTTAATATCAAAGTACACAATTATTGCACAGTAAAACTGTATAAAATTGTGTACTTTTTTCTTATATTTAATTCTTTTTTAACAAAAAATCCTTATTATGGTAAAATTATTGGTTGTTAGGAATTTATCCTATAAAAACTAACATTTTCTGAATTTTGACATAAACCGACATTGTGTTGTTATATACTTGTATATACAACTATTTATTGACATGGAATGGAGGACCAATATGAACTTTTTAAGCAATATGAAAGTAAGCATGAAATTAGGACTGTTAATTTTCGTTGCATTATTAGCGGTAGGTGCTGTAGGTTTTACCGGATATTATTATTTGCAGCAAGCAAGCAAAGACATGGCTTCCATGTATGAGAAGCGATTAGTTCCTGTTCGACTATCGGCTGAAGTGGCTTCATTTGTAAGAACTGCAAATGGAAATTTATTAGAGTTAATGCTGACAACTGATGAGGCGAAAAATCGAGAATTGAAAAAATCTATTGATGCTAGAGTAGAAATGATCGGAAAAAATATGGAAATTTTAGAAAAAATGCACTTTGATCAGAAATCAGATGAATTGCTGGTTAAAATAAAAGATGCTCAGCAAAAATATCGTGCAGCTAGAACACCTATTTTAGAACTAGCACTGCAAAATAAAAATACGGAAGCCTATGCATTATACATAACTAGCTTAGAACCGTTAACTAATGCATATATTAGTAGTATGAGAGATTATACCATGCATATCCAAAAATTGTCTGAGGAAATGAATGATACCACCCAAGCTGATGAAGCCAAAGCCGTAAAGATTATGGTCGGAATTATTATAATTGCATTTATTGTGCTGGGCGTAACTGGGTGGCTCATTAACAAAATGATAGCAAACCCGTTACAACAAATGGTAACATTCTGTGGCGAATTGGCTGCCGGAGATTTCCGAGACAAACCACGTAAGGTTAAAAGAAATGATGAGATTGGACAAGTTGCAGACGCTTTAGCCGGTATGCGCAGCAGTCTTCGTGCTGTTTTAAAAAATGTTAATGAATCGTCCGAGCAGGTGGCCGCTTCTTCGGAGGAATTAACCGCAAGCTCAGAACAGGCAGCCCAGGCAGCTAATCAGGTGGCCACGGCTATTACTGATGTAGCAACAGGGGCAGCAAATCAACTGAAAGCAGTGGATGAAACAACTAACATTATTGAACAATTATCTGGTGGAATACAAGAGATTGCTGCTAACGCTAGTGATGTAGCCGCCACGGCGCAACAGACATCTTCGGCTGCTCAGGAAGGTAGTAATGCAGTACAGAAGGCTACGAACCAGATGGTACAAATCGAAAAAACGGTTGACGATTCGGCGCAATTGGTAAGCAAATTGGGTATGCGCTCTCAGGAAATAGGCACAATAGTTGATACAATTTCCGGTATAGCAGGGCAAACGAATCTTCTAGCGCTTAATGCAGCTATTGAGGCAGCTCGGGCGGGAGAACAGGGCCGCGGTTTTGCAGTGGTAGCTGAAGAAGTGCGAAAGCTGGCTGAACAGTCACAAGACGCAGCTAAACAAATAGCTGACCTTATTGGTGAAATTAGGGAGGATACTGATAAGGCCGTATTTGCTATGAATGAGGGAACGCGTGAAGTTAAGACTGGTACCGAAGTAGTCAATTATGCAGGCAAAACCTTTGAAGAGATTGTGGGCCTAATAGGGAAAGTAACTGACCAAATTAATGATATCTCAGCGGCAATTGAACAAATGGCTGCTAGCAGTCAGCATATTGTGACTGCGGTTAAAGATATTGATATAATTAGTAAAGAGTCTTCAGCACATACCCAGACAGTATCTGCTGCAACTGAAGAACAATTGGCTTCAATGGAAGAAATTGCATCATCAAGCCAAGCTTTGGCTAAATTGGCTGAAGATTTACGTAGTAACGTTTCGAATTTTAAAATATAAAATACGTAATATTGACCTAAGCAAATATAATCCGCCGTTTTCGTAATTGAATAAAGGCGGATTATATTGTTGAAAAATTTTAGTAAGTTTATGTATTTCAATCGTGTATAAGACAAAACAATCAGCAATGCAATGTAAGCTACGGGGGAGATATTATGGAAAAACAAAAAGGAATTTTACTGGAATCAGGCACAAATGAGTTTGAAATTATTGAGTTTTCCGTTGGTAATGTTTTTTATGGTATCAATGTAGCAAAGGTCAGAGAAATAATTAACATGGTTCCTATTACAAAGATGCCTTGTGTCCATCCTTATATAGATGGAATATTCACGTTACGTGGTAAGGTTATGCCGTTATTAAACTTAGCAAGATGTTTAAACATTGAAACTAAAAATGATAATTCAAAAGTAATTGTCGCTGAAATGAATAATTATTTTATAGGGTTACGAGTTGATGATGTATCCAGAATTCACCGTATTTCGTGGAGTCAAATGGAACCAGCCCCAAGCATATCTGATTCGGAACGGGTTGTCGGCGTGGTTAAGATGGAAAATCGTTTAATTATTCTTTTAGATTTTGAAAAAATTCTATCAGAAGTAAATCCTGAAATTGGTAAAAAGCTATCGACTGTACCGGTTTCATCAGAAGAATTAATTGATGCTCGTAAAGGAAAGACTATTTTAGTAGCGGAAGATTCGCATATGTTGAGAGAGTTGTTATTGAAAACACTAAATGTGGCTGGTTATAAGACTATTTTTGCAGAAAATGGGCAGATAGCTTGGGAGAAGATAAAAAAACTAACAACAAATGATAAGCCGTTGACGGAACAAATACAGATGTTGATTACCGATATTGAAATGCCACAAATGGATGGACATCATCTCATAAAGAAAATTAAAGAAGATAAAGATTTGCAGGAACTTCCAGTCATAATTTTTTCTTCCCTAATTAATGAAGAAATGAGAAGAAAAGGAGCAGCATTGGGGGCGTTTGCACAAGTTACCAAGCCAGAAATTGAACAATTGATTGATATTATAGATAAAAAAATGTTTTGAGTATGACTATGAAAAACTGGAATGCTGTGTGGATAATTAAGGATTTCAATGGTTATACCCCAAAGTACTTTTAGTAGCTTGTTTCACTAAAGCTTGGAATTTCGAACTCGGGAGGTCAACGGACTTCATTCAAAATCCGTTGACCTCTCTTTATATCTCTTGCACCTTTATCCCCGGATTAAGTTTGTTATTTACGGCTAGTTTCATGGTTAGGCCTCCTCGAACGTTAAAATACTAATAAGCATTATCTTAATGATGAAATTCAAGAAATTATTTTTTGTGCAAATTGAGCACTTTGGTAAAATGGCAGCCAATTCAAGCAGCATAAAGGGGGAGTTCCAGCATCCGTGTCATATACTGAAAAGTAGTTGGAGTTTTATGCGTGTTAAGCCTTTTTTGCATAATACTAACAAATCAACCTTGTATAAACTGTATACTTGCTACTATAAAAAAACAGGACACCGCCAAGCCACGGAAATTATGTGTTTTATAGTTTGCAGAATGGAATTTTATCAGACGTCACACCGAATGCGGATGGCCGCCTTACGACAACTATAAATTGCCTTCGACAAAGGATAGCCCAATTATTTATAGAATACGAAATAGTGAATTTTCTTTGAAGGGTGAAATATATTGTGTTATTCAATAACCGAAATACCAATGCAGTAAAAACACTTTTTAATTTATCCAAAGAAAATTCAGACCCAATATTTTCTTTTGATAAAATTGCGGATTTGCCGGAACCAGTAAAAAAATACTTCCACTTTGCATTAACAGAAAGACACGATTATATCAACATTATATCTACCAGGTTTGAAGGATTGTTTCGTTTGAAAGAAACACAGCAATGGTCTTCAATAAATGGAGTGGATTACTACTCTGTTAATTGTCCTGGGTTCATTTGGTTTGCTAAAATGAAGACATCTCCTTTATTTTGGTTTACCGTAAAAGATTACTATCTACAAGATAAAGGGAAAGCACTAGCTAAAGCTTATTCCTTATTCACCGTCGCGTCCGCCGAAGGTCCAGAAATAGACCAAGGGGCGCTTTCTCGCTGGCTAAGCTCAGCAGTCTTATTTCCAAAAGCACTACTACCGAGTGATAATTTAACTTGGGAGTCTATTAATAAAAATTCTGCTAGATTACTTTTTTCCTATAAGGACATTAAAATTGACGCTGTAATTTACTTTGGCAGAAGCGGTGAGATTGTCAGATTTGTCACTGATAGATATTGCTATGAAACCAATAAATTCGAAAAATGGACTGCGTACTATAAGTCATATGAAGATTATAGCGGTAGCAAAATACCGACTGAAGTTGGAGCAGTCTGGCATTTCCCTACTAAGCACTTTAATTATGCACGGTTTCGCTTTACAAATATAGACTCTAATACGAAACCGAAATAACGTCCCAAGGGGTTTATTCCTTAACGTGGATTTTGTCGGAAATGTTGGCGACACCCCTAGTAGATGGCTTATTTACTTAAGAATTTATTATAGGACGTTGAAATTACTGTACACAGCAGACGCGGGGACGGTGGAATCGTCTTGTTTATTTTTCCTCTTTTCTCTAAAACGATTCCACCGTCCCCATGTCTTTCACCGGGCTTACTGACACCTTGTACCAGTAAGCCCGCCCCTGTTGTTTAACTAGCTGGCCTTTGCCCGCCCACCTGCTTTCTAAAAAGCAGAAATTCTTCCAATACTTCTCCTAGCCTCTCGATCATATCTGTCGTATCTTTCCCCTCGTTACGCAGCCGGTCAAGTCCTTCCGATAGTTCGCGAATTTCATCATATAGCCCAGTTTCTTGTTTCTTAAAATCCGGATATGTGGTATTCACAAGTAAACTTTCCACTCCTCCCCGGAGGCTTCTATACCCTCCTGCAATCACCCGTAAACGGGAATTTTACAGGAGGAAATTAAAAAGGATCACAAATGCAGGATTATTTCAACCCTACACATGCGATCCTAATGATCTCTAGAGCAGTATCAAGATACAAACGGTACAACAAGCAATACCTTACTAACAGAACACGTCAGAGCGTCCTGTAAGCCTGTATCAAGATATGAATCAATCGAATATTGCATGCAGTCGCTCAGCCCCTGGTCAACGCGCCAATCCTCATACCTTAAATTGCCAAAACTTGTAATCAAGCTGGCAAATCGGTATAATAAGATTGTCGCCCGTGAGCAGTTCGCTGTTACGTGTAGGTGCTTGTACCACCTGCTCGTGCCTATAGGTGTTCCCGCACCTATGGGACACGGCGACATTACTTTTTAATTTCCACCTATTAGTAATGATAGTACTATTTTCTATGAATTGCAAGTGTGAAGTCAAAAAAATGAGCTGCTAGCAGCTCATTTTTTTATAGTATATTTCAGATCCTTTATTTCTTCCGATTTTGTGCAAGCTTTTCGGCTTGAATATCATATATGATAGAAAAATAGATATATAAAATAGCTAACATTGGGACAATAACCAACATTCCAAAAGCGCCTGCTATATGACCTGCGAATAAAACTCCTATCACAATAATAGCAGGATGTAATTTTGTGGCCTTGCCAACTAATGTAGGATAAATAATATTATGGTTCAACTTAAACATAATTACGTAAAATACGGCAAGTTTTGCTGCCATTAGAGGGTCTTGAACCATTACCGTTGTAATAGCTAAAATAGCGGCGAAGATAGGTCCAACAATAGGAATCCATTCCCCTATAGCAGCCAGAAAAGAAAAGAGAACTATGTGTTTTACTCCTAAAATCCAACCAACAAACGAAACAGATAAACCAGAAATAACAGACACCGCTAACTGACCTTGAATATACTTACTTAGCATAAAAGTGGTTTTATCAAAAAACAATTCAGTTTCTTTAGTAGCATTATAAAAAAGAGAAACTATCCTACGTTGGCACATTCCTGCATCTTTCATAAAATAGAAAGTAATAATAGGTATACCAATCATTTCAGCCAAATTAGATGTTGTTTTTAACATTGGGCCAAGGGACGATTTTACAAAAGAAACAGACCATTCGATTGCCGATTGCATAATCTGGCTAACCTGTTCTTGTACAACCTGCTCAGAACCAATCCAAGGATATCGTAATGCAAATGATGTTGAAAAAGAAGTTACGTCTTTTGATAAGCCAGGAATGTCTTTTATAAAACTTGTTAAGGCAGGTAAAATACTTCCGCTAATAATGATAAATCCGCCAATAAAACAGCATAAAAAACTTAACAAGGAAACTCCAATAGCGACATTATTAGGTATTTTTTTAGAAAGCTTATTTGACAACGGCTTTAACAAAACTGCTAATAACGTTGATACAAATAAAACTATAAATAAACTTATATAATATAAAATCCCTTTACCTTGAAACATAAAAATAAATTTTTATAATAGGTGGTTCTATGGATAAAAATAATTTTAAATTATCTATGTATTATGACCCCGATCCCCAATCGCCGAATCAAAATAATCCACTACCACGATGGAGTATTGAAATTATTATTAACAAGCATTATAAAGTCAAAGATTCTCTTATTATTCTAACCTTTTGCTACACAAACATTAATGCGGCAGAAAAATGCAAAACTCTTAGTAATGATATATTAGAAGAATTCTTCGGAAAAATTGTAAATTCTACTAGCAAAGTAACCACAGTCGAGTTAGCAAACGAAATAGAAAGTCTATACCCTAAGAAAATTGATCACGTTGCTATACGCTATTTGTAGCATAAATATTATAGTTACTATAAGGCCAACTATAATATTTACCCATTTAATTGCTTAGACGTGTAACAGCACACCAAACATCAGGTTTTACTATTTTAACCCACTCCGGCGGATGACCATGATTGCATTTAGTGATTGTACAAGTCGTATTTGCACAATCACTTATTTTTTTATCCCCCAACAGTAATTAGATCCACACAATATCCAAAATAATATTCGGAACTTTATATATTTGATTATTTGGCTATTTTAATCAACAAACAAAAACAATTGTTCTTCCGGTAATAATATACTTACTTCTTGTCCAACAACAAGATCAATTGCGTGACCAAATTGATCTACTAAAATATCTGCTTCCAATATAAATTCCGGTTCTGTCCTTCCAATAGGTTGCAACAATATAATTTTGCTATTTCTATTTTGATAGATATTCTTTATTGTACAAATTAATTGATTGGCGCCAAGATACTCATCTCTTACATCCTTGGTTAGTTCAAGTTCTAAAATAATATGCTCTGACCGTATCCCAACAGTTACAGTGGCTTCTTTTTGCAACTGATCCGTGCTATTATTCGCTGCGTGTAGCACATTTTCTAGGCAAGAACAGAATAGTTCTATTTTATCAGCCGATATATCGGTAATTTTGCCAGAGAATAAATTTTGCACTCCAAAAAATTTGGCTGCTTCCACATTATGTGGGTAACGATAAACCTGCATTTTATCTCCCGACTGAACCACTGACCCACGGGCAATAAAAGTAACGGAATCGGCAAGAAAAAATGCTTCTTCCATGTCGTGAGTTACAATGAGGATCGTTATCCCATACTGTTGCTGCAATGTTTTTAACAATAACCACAGTTCTTTACGCATAGCTTCATGCAGTGCCGAGAAAGGTTCATCTAATAGGAGAAGCTTATTGCCCGGAGCTAACGCTCTGGCTAATGCAGTACGTTGTCGTTCACCACCGCTTAGGTTTTTTATGGAACGTTCTAAAAGACTAGTAATACCTAATGAACGGGCAAGTTGGTCAATTTCCGCATGTTTACCTGAAGAAAGTTTCTTTTGTATTCGTAGTCCATACTCAATGTTTTCTCGAACTGTCATGTGTGGAAAAAGCGCCAAGTCTTGAGGAACGTAGGCCAGATTTTTTTGTTCCGGAGGCAATGCGGTAATATCCCGATCAAACCAGCAAATACTGCCAGATTGCGCTTTGCGCAATCCGGCGATTGTTTCTAAAACCAGAGTTTTACCGCTGCCGGTTGATCCTACCAGTGCATGGCAACCACCTGATGGTACACAAAAACTGATCTGATCGACTTGAAAACTATCTGCCCGTAAACACAAATTCTTAATATCTAGCATAAGTTCCCCTCTTCACAATAAGCCTTGCTATATAAAGTACACTGAACCCAATCAATAATAAAACGCAAATGGAAGCGACGGCACCTTCGATATCCGATATTGCCAATCTCATGTAAACGGCAACAGGTAAAGTTTCTGTGCGCATGGCCATTGTACCGGCAACCGTAATTGTTGCGCCAAATTCTCCGATGGCTTTTGACCAGGTAAGAATAGCGGCAGCAAAAATCCCGTGACGGCAAAGTGGCAACGTTGTTGTGCGAAAAGCGGTGAAGGAGGACGCACCAAGTGTTCTGGCAACCGCTTCATAACGGGGAGAGATTTCGTCCAGGGCGGCTTTCACCATGCGTACGGCCACACCAATCACGGTAATAAATTGAGCTAACACGATACCATAAACGGTAAATACGAACTGTTGGATGTTGTTTTGTATCCATTCGCCCAGTGGCGTATTAAAAAATATTAGTAGCATGGCACCAATTGCGGCAGGCGAAACAATCATGGGCAATTCTAATACGGTGTCAACCAACGTCTTACCGAAAAAATCATAGCGCGAAAGGGCATAGGCCGTCGGTATAGCCAACAGCATAGCTAGCCCCATGGCGACAGTCGCAACAAAAACACTTAGCTGAATGGAAAATATCATCCGTTCCGACAGAAGAACTTCCCAAAAACGAGCTCCAGAAAAGAAATAGGCCAACGATACCGTTAATACAAAATATAAAAGAAAGGTAGCAAAGGCTGCTACCAGACAAAATTGTTTTAATCTCACTTCTTTAACCACTCTTTGGGTAAAGTGTACTCTCCGCCGACTGGACGATCTGCACCAATATATGCGACTGCTTCAGCAGGAGTCATAAAATACTGGTATTTCTTAAAAAAAGTTTTGCCTTCTTCTGATAACAGAAAGTCAATAAATTGTTGGGCCAACTCCCTGTTTTCTGTATACTTGGAAATCGCGATGGGAATGTAGCCAATTCGTAGAGTTTCAGACGGTTGAAGCTTAACAGTTTCAATTTTTTCCGGGTCCCAATACTGAAATACGCTCCAACCAATAACGGCATCTACCGTTTTTAGCGATATAGCAGTGGCTGTTTTTTCGCAACTCTCAGTATAATTGGCAATGTTATCGCGAAAAGCTTGCTTTTCTTCTGGAGTAAAAGTCTTTTCAATGATTTCCACGGCATATAAACCAACACACACGCCTTCAGGATTAGCGATGGCCACCTTAATGCCGGGTCGCGTCAAGTCCTTTAACGTTTGGATGTTTTTGGGGTTTCCCTTTTGAACATTGATAGAATTGACTAAGTAAACAATTTTTTGTTCGGTTTCTGGATACACAACACCATCTTTTTTGGCAATTTCCATAAAATCTGATGATCCAGGAAAATACAGGTCGCCTTTCTTACCAAGCTTCATTTGTGACAGCACATAACCAGAGCCGCCAAAAACAGTATCAACCTTTACGCCTGTTTTTTTCTCAAATGCCTTAGCGGCAAGCTCTAATGGCGGCTGGCTGGCAGCACCGGCAAAAATCATTAGGTGTTTTCCTGTTGACGGTGCAGGTGGCTGCGGTGTCTGTGACGACTGTTTGCCATTAGCACAACCTCCTACGAAAAGAGCTAAAGAAGCAATCAATAGAGTTAGAACTACCAGCCAGTGGGACATAATCTTTTTCATCATCTTCATCTCCTCATATCTTTAATGGTATTTAAACTCAGATACATAAAAATCTCAAAGTTCCGCAAAATAGTTCGCTGTTTTTACCATTTGACTGACATAAGAACTCTCGTTATCAAACCACGACGCTACCTGCACCTGGTAGGTATTTTCTGCAATCCTACTAACCATTGTTTGTGTAGCATCAAATAAAGCTCCATATGTGATACCAATGATATCTGCTGAGACAAATTCTTCTTCCGTATAACCATATGAGTCGGTTGAGCATGCCTTCATAGCTGTGTTAATGCCCTCCGCTGTGATGTCCTTTCCTGTGACTACTGCAATAAAAAGAATCAAGGACCCTGCTGCGACAGGTACTCGTTGCGCTGAACCACAAAGTTTTCCGCTTAACTCTGGAATTACAAGTCCAATTGCTTTAGCTGCTTCTGCCGTAGTCGGCACGATGTTAACCGGTGCTGAACGCGATCTTCGCAAGTTGCCTTTTTTTTGCGGTCCATCAAGGATCATCTGAGTAGCTGTAAAAGCGTGGATGGTAGTTGAAATACCGCTTTGAATGGGTGCATAATCATGTAGTGCCTTAGCCATAAGTGCTAAACAATTTGTTGAACAGGATGCAGCCGAAATGATTCGGTCACTTGTTGTTACTATATTTTCGTTAATACCAAAAACGATAGTAGGTATGTCCGCTCCCGCTGGAGCAGAAATAACGACCTTCTTAGCTCCAGCAAGAAGATGAACATTTGACTTTTCTTTTGATAGATAAGCCCCAGAACACTCTAGTACAATATCTATACCAAGTTGTCCCCATGGAAGTTTTGAGGCATCAGATTCATGATATACCTGAATCTTTTTATTACTAACATTAATGTGGTCATCCCCACATGTTACCGCATTCGCAAGTTTATATCTTCCCTGCGTTGAATCGTTTTTTAAAAGATAGGATAACATTGAAGCATCTGCCAAGTCGTTGACTGCGACAATTTCATATCCTTCCATGTCGAAAATCTGCCTAAATGCCAGGCGACCTACTCGACCAAAACCATTGATTGCTATTTTAATACTCATAGTGCCCCCTAAGACCGATTATATTATGTAAAAAATGCTTCAGCATTGAGATATATGCAAACCTAGAAGAAGGAACAAATCATACTAATGATTTGAGGAAAGAATGTCATAACCACAACGGCGCGAATAATTTGCAATACAATGATGTCTGTATTTTGGACTCCCATATCAGCAGAAATCAAAGCCATATCCGAAGCACCGGCAGGAGTAGTAATTAACATAGCTTCTTTGCTGCTAAATCCATATAGTTTGCTAATAATTTTACCGGTAATAAAACAATTAAGAATATACCCTATCACTGAAACCAAAAGAGGCAGTATGAGAAACTGTAATTCAATGACATCTTTCAGCACAATACTGCTGCCAATGTATGCGCCGCTTACTATTTGTGCACCTTGTTTTGCCCATCGAGGCAGATAAGCAAAATCAAATATAAGCTTTAGAGCCATTACTGATAGTATAGAAAACACAAAAGCCCCTGCAGGTAAGCCTGAATATTTTCCGATTAACCCAAAAATCAGTGCTATGATAATCGTTGTCAAAAATGCTGTCCAAGATTTGGTGTTAGATTTTTTTCGTTCCTCTGTAAAGGCTTCTCTTTTACTATTGTTGTCTACCGTCTTTTTTCTGGTATGATAAGCTAAAATTAGCGAGGGTAATATTCCAATTCCCAATACTTGCCGCACCATTTGCATTACTGCAACTTTAGGAGCATCTGCTCCCATAGCAGCTGCTATAATCGGTGTATCACTAATTCCTCCGGGAACAACCATCATAAGCGATGTTACTAAATCCAAAGGGCTAATCCAATAAATTATTGTGCCTATAAGCAAATTTAATAGTAAAAAAGACAGTAACATGACCATAGTTGGCCCAGCAATGTAGGGAAGCCGCCTTAAATCGCTTTTTTCTATAGTAGAACCAATGAAAGCCCCTGCTATAATCAATACGAATGTTTTTGTTTCATTTGGCATGAAAGCGCACGCGAACAAAATATTGAGAAATGCTACACCAATAACTGCGCCAATCATCAAGCCCCCAGGAATTTTTTGTTTATAGAATAGAAAACCTAAAGCTCCTCCGACCAAAAGGGTTAGTAATAAATGAATCATAACCTCAACCTCTTCTATTTTTATATACGAAACGAAATAATACGAAATAATACAAAATGATATGTAGTAAATATAAAATGATTGGTTTATAACTTATTTTTAAAACAAATTATACCATTTTACTTTATTTTGTCTACCGATCATTGAAATAAATGCACGAAACAATATATAATGATATCAAATAATACATAAGAAGTTGGTGTTGAATAATGGATGATAATAAGGCTTTGTCTACGCAACAAGTGGCCGATATTTTACATGTCAGCAAAAGCACTATTTACGATTTGATAAAAAAAGGGGAAATTACATCCTACAAAGTGGGGCGCAAGGTTCGTTTTACGCAAGCAGATATAGACAATTATATTGCTAAATCAAGAACGTTGCCTAAAGACCATGTAATATCCGACTTGATGTCAGAAACAAATCAGAGTAACAAAAACTTCATTATTTGTGGTCAAGATCTCATTTTAGATGTTTTGTCAAATTATTTGAGACTAAATGGCATACCCGCGCTGCGAGCATATATCGGCAGCTATGATAGTCTAGTATCCTTGTATCAAGGAAAGGTTCAAGTGACGGCAGCTCATTTGTGGGATAGCGACACTGATCAGTACAACATACCTTATGTACGAAGATTACTTCCCGGCATTCCTGCCGTTGTAATTCATTTAACGTGTAGAATGCAAGGTTTCTATGTAGCACAAGGAAACCCGAAAAACATCAGATCTTGGAGCGATTTTGCAAGAGATGACATTACTATGATTAATCGAGAAAAAGGAGCAGGCTCAAGGGTCCTCCTAGATGAAAACTTTAGGTTGCTTGGAATTAACGGAAATAAAATTAATGGGTATTTAAATGAAACTTCATCCCATTTGACAGTAGCGAGTGCAGTAAGTAGCGGTGATGCAGATGTTGCTGTTGGAAACGAAAAAATAGCGAGGCAGGTTGATAATATTGAATTTATTCCAATAAAAAAAGAGAGATATCAACTGATAATAAAAAAAGAAGACCTCAATACACATGAAGTCTCCACGATGCTAAGAATCATCCGTTCTACTACTTTCAAGAAAGAGTTTGGCAATATTGGCGGGTATGATATAAGTGATATCGGAAAAATCGTAGCTGAGATATAGGTTTTCTTGTCACCCTCTGGTCGAAAGCTCAAGTTAAAACTTATGTCAACCAGAATTTAATTATAGACTCAGTTGGATAAACAACCATAAAACGCCACCCAGAATCAAATTCTGGGTGGCGTTCGCTTTATCTTTCCCTTATTCAACAGTAACGCTCTTAGCCAAATTCCTCGGCTTATCAACATCGCAGCCACGAGTAACCGCAGCATAGTAAGCCAGGAGTTGAAGCGGAATAACCGACAGTATCGGGGTCAGGAACTTATCAGTTGCCGGAATATAGATGGTATGGTCAACATACTTCTCGATCTCTTTATCGCCTTTGAGGCCGATACCGATGACGACGGCGTCGCGAGCTTTAACCTCTTTGATGTTGCTGAGCATTTTTTCGTAAACATCTTTTTGCGTGGCAAGAGCAATAACCGGCACACCTTCGATGATAAGTGCCAATGTGCCATGCTTGAGTTCACCGGCTGCATAGGCTTCGGCATGGATATAGGAGATTTCTTTGAGTTTGAGTGAGCCTTCCAGCGCCACAGCATAGTCAAGCGAACGGCCAAGGAAGAATACGTCTTCATTAAAGCCATATTGCTGGGCAAAGGTTTTGATAGGTTCGACATCTTCTAAGATTTCATGGACTTGACCTGGCAAGGTACGCAGTGCCTCGCAAAGTTCTTTAGCTTTTTCCGGTGCCAGCGTGCCTTTTAATGAACCCATATAGATGGCCAGGAGTGCCATAATAATAAGCTGGGTAGTGTAGGCCTTAGTCGAAGCTACTGCGATTTCCGGGCCTGCCCAGGTATAGATAACTTGGTCTGCTTCACGGGCAATGGAAGAACCAACAACATTGGTAACAGCAAGTACACGGGAACCCAGTTTCTTGGCTTCTTTTAACGCAGCCAGAGTATCCAGAGTTTCACCTGACTGGCTGATAACAATGGTCAGGGTCTGATCGTCAATAAGCGGGGAACGATACCGGAACTCAGAAGCCACATCGACTTCTACCGGAATGCGGGCCAAATTTTCAATCAGGTATTTGCCGACAATACCGGCATGGTATGCGGTGCCGCAGGCAACAATAGAGATTTTTTTGATGTTGGTAACATCATCTTTTATCCATTTGAGTTCGTCAAAGTTTACGCCGCTGTCATCTTTGGTAATCCGGCCTGTCATGGTTTCGCGGACAGCTTTGGGCTGTTCGTAGATTTCTTTAATCATGAAATGCTCATAACCGCCTTTTTCGGCTGCTTCGGCATCCCAGTTGACTTCAAATACTTTCTTGGTTACAGGCACACCCTGACGGTTCATAACCCAAACCGAATCATTGGTAACAATGGCCATTTCGCCATCACTCAAGATATAGGTTTTGCGGGTGCGGCTGATGATGGCCGGAATGTCGGAAGCGATAAAATTCTCGCCTTCACCAAGACCGATAACCAGCGGGTTATCCTGTTTGGTACAAATCAGTTTATTAGGTTCATCCTGGCACATAAACACCAGAGCATAGGAACCTTCAATGGTTCCTAACACTTTCTTGACAGCGGCTTCAAAATCGCCTTCATAGTACTCTTCCAAAAGGTGAGCTACTACCTCGGTATCAGTTTCTGAAGTAAATTTATGGCCTTTGGCAATCAGTTTTTCTTTGATATGCATATAGTTTTCAATGATACCGTTATGCACAACCACAAATTTGCCTGTGCAGTCGGTATGAGGGTGAGAGTTTGCGTCAGACGGACGGCCATGAGTCGCCCAGCGGGTATGACCAATGCCCAAACTGCCTTTTAGCGGATTCATCTCCACTTTTTTGGCAAGCACATTGAGGCGTCCCACACTTTTTTCTACGTTTATACCATTGCCGTCAAAAACAGCAATACCAGCTGAATCATATCCCCGGTATTCAAGCTTGCTCATTCCTTCTAAGAGAAACGGAGCTGCTTGATTGGGGCCAATATAGCCAACGATGCCACACATATATATCCTCCTCGTTACGATTGGTGATAAACGCTCATCTGCGTTGTCGTCAGTCCGGGCGTTCTCTTCGTAGTACTTCCCAGTACAACTCCGTTCACGTCCTCCTTCCTTCTAGCATCTGAACATTTCTAACCAATCTAAGCCTAAAATACTACTTTGTCAATTCAATAATAAACCGTTTAACTGCTTGCTGCCGTTTTGTTCCGCGGGTCACCCTGCGGGTTTGTCGGCCAGCTTACGGCGGCAGTCGCCGAGAGGCATCCGCTGACTTCTCGATAAACCTCTTCCTCGTCTGCTTGGGATAATCCAAGCACCAGCGCTTTTGGTATTAGTTTTTGTTACAAAGGCTGCAATTATCCTACTTTTAACGTCATTCTCACCCCCTAAAAATACTCTGGCTAAACAGCCTACCTATACATATGCAAAGGAGCACTGTGTAGTGCTCCTTTGCCATATCTATCTTATTGTAATATAGTTTACCATTCTGGTCAATCCTGTTTAACACTGCTCCTGTTTTACTACATCGGCAATCGCATTAACTATGCGTTTCAGATCAGCTAAATCAGGGCCTTCTGCCATTACGCGGATCAGCGGTTCAGTGCCAGATGGGCGCACCAGTATCCGGCCATTGTCGCCTAATTCCATTTCGCCGGCTTTGATGACTGCCGCAATTCTGGCATTGTCTTCCCAGCCTTGTTTGCTCTTAACACGAATGTTTACCAGAAGTTGCGGGAAGCGGGTCATTACTTTGGCTAACTGCGACATTTTTTTGCCGCTTTGCTGCAGAGCCGCTGCCAGCTTCAGAGCCGTAATTAGGCCATCACCGGTTGTACTGTATTGGCTAAAGATAATATGACCTGATTGCTCACCGCCTAGCACAAGGTTGTCTTTGAGCATGGCTTCCAGTACATAACGATCGCCAACCGGGGTAACAAGCACATTGCCGCCGGCATTTTTCATGGCTTGATGCAGTCCCAGGTTGCTCATAACAGTCGCTACCAGTGTTTTTTCAGCCAGGGTGTTGTTTTTTAGCATTTCCAAAGCACAGATCAGCATAATCTGGTCACCGTCAATGGCTTCGCCGTTTTCATCAACCGCCAGACAGCGGTCGGCATCACCGTCATGGGCAAGGCCGATGTCGGCTTGGTTTTGCGCTACCGCAGCCTGCAGCTGTTCCAGATGGGTTGAACCACAGCCGGCATTTATATTGATGCCGTCAGGTTTGTCATTAAGTACAATAACTTCTGCGCCCAAGGCCCTAAAGGCAGTAGGAGCCGCTTCATAGGCAGCGCCATTGGCACAGTCTACAACAATTTTCAGCCCTTTTAGCGAGCCTTGTACTGTGCCAACCGCGTAGGTAACATATTCCTGCAACAAATCATGCTTATGGGTGATAAAGCCCACACCGTCAGCAGTAGGCCGGGGCATTGTATCTGTATCGGCTTCAATCAGCTTTTCAAGTTCATCTTCTACAGCATCAGGCAGCTTATAGCCTGTACCAGCGAAAAATTTAATACCATTATCCGGATACGGGTTATGGGAGGCCGAGATAACAACACCGGCTTGCGCCCCATGTTTTTTAGTCAGATAAGCCACTGCCGGCGTTGGCACAACGCCTAATAGTACGGCTTCACCGCCTGCCGAACAAATGCCGGCTGCCAGTGCCGCCTCCAGCATATGGCCGGAAATACGAGTATCGCGGCCAATATAAAATACCGGGCGTTTATGTTCTTTGCCAAAATAGTGGGTTGCCGCCCGTCCCATTGTAAATGCCAGTTCAGGAGTAAGTTCGGCATTAGCCAAACCCCGTACTCCGTCAGTTCCAAACAATCTTGCCATGTAGATAATTGCTCCCTTCCATTTTCAGCGTAAGTGTATATGTATTGTATGAAAAATTCGATAAACTGCTACACCTTATATTGTTGGATAAAACTAATGGCCGCATTCATGCCGTCAAGAGCGGCGCTCATAATACCGCCGGCATAGCCAGCTCCCTCACCGACAGGATAAAGCCCGCCAGTATTAACCGATACATAGTCTTGTCCACGAATAATCCGGACTGGCGCTGATGTTCTGGTTTCCACCCCGGTCATTACAGCCCCGGGATGATCAAACCCCTTGATCTTACGGCCAAAATCAGGCAGCGCTTTAGCCAAGGTTGCCACAACAAAATCCGGTAAACAGCCACTAAGGTCGGCCGGTGTTACCCCAGGCCGATAGCTGGGCGTAACCAGATACTTGCTGCTGCCGCTTTTGCCTGATAGAAGATCACCGACAGTCTGCGCCGGTGCCTGATAGTTATGACCGCCTAAGGCAAAGGCCAGGCGTTCATAGCGGCGCTGAAACTCAATGCCATCAAGTATATTAGGCCCGAAATCAGCCGGATTGACAGTAACCGCCAGCGCACTGTTAGCAATACCGGAGTCACGTTTAAACAGACTCATGCCGTTGGTTACCACACCGCCGGCTTCTGATGCCGCCGCTACTACCAGACCGCCAGGGCACATGCAGAAAGAATAAGCCGCCCGGCCTGCCGCCCGGTCCTGGTACACCAGGGCATAGTCGGCCGCACCCAATCTTGGATGACCGGCAGAACTGCCGTATTGCGCCTGATCAATTAAGTCTTGCGGGTGTTCAATACGAACACCAATGGCAAAGGCCTTAGCCTCCATGGCCACCTTGGCCTCATACAGCATTTGATAGGTATCCCGGGCACTATGGCCAATCGCCAAAAATAACGCCTCGCACGGCAAAAAACGGTCATCATTAATTGTTATCCCGCTCAAGCGGCCGTTTTTGGTTTCTACAGCCGTCAGCCGGGATTCGAATTCAACCTGGCCGCCCATTTCGATAATCTTAGTGCGGATGTTTTTAACAACCTGCCTAAGCTTGTCTGTCCCAATATGAGGTTTGTGAAGGTATTTTATTTCTGGTGGCGCACCGGCAGTTACCAGGATATCAAGCACTTGCGACATCCGCGGATCATTCACCCGGGTGGTAAGCTTACCGTCGGAAAAGGTGCCTGCTCCCCCTTCGCCAAACTGCACGTTGCTTTGTTCGTCAAAATTCCCGGTTTGCCAAAACGTAGCAATATCCTGAGCACGGCGTTCAACATCCCGCCCGCGCTCCAACAAGAGCGGTTTATAGCCATATTTAGCCAACATAAAAGCAGCGAGCAAACCTGCCGGCCCCGCGCCGATTACGACAGGGCGATTTGGCAGTGGTTTGCCGCCGGGTATAATTTCTTCGGCTGGTGTCAACGTTACCTGTACAACATCTTTATCCCCGGCCAGACGAGCTAGCACTTGCCCCGGTGGGGCGTCACACTCGACTTCCAGTGTATACACAAATGTAATATTATGTTTGCGACGGGCATCAACAGCCCGCCGGATTATGCTCACCTGGCGTATAGCCTCAGCAGGCAGCTTCAGCCGCCTGGCCGTAAGCTCAGCCAACGGTGTTTCTTCAGTTATCGGCACACGGAAGTTGCTGATCTTTAGCAATGATCCTTATCTCCTTTAGCGCGGCCCAACCTTGATCTTCACGACAACTGTCTTAGTTGTGCCGGTTATGCCTTCCGGCAGTTGAACCTTAACTTCTTTATCTGTATCTTTACTAATGTCGCCCAGATTCACAGGATCGGTTACAAGGGCTTCTAGCTTGTCAAGCCCTTTACCGGGGACGGTTTCAGTAACTTCGATTTTTTCCGGCTGAGTGACAATACTCTTAATAACTAGGCCTGCAGGTAATTCTCCGAGGGTAACCGGTTTTATATCAAGCTGCTTTTTAGCCACAGTGGTTGTCAGGGTAATGGTTACTTTGGTCTTTTCCGGATAAATAGCAACCCCTTCGACTTCCTTTTCGGCGCGATTGACCGGAACAAGCACGGCCTCTGTCGTAACATCACTGCTTTTACCTGTCAAATCTATGATTGCCAAAACTTTTTCCACCATACCAACAATATTTTTCGGCCCTTCGATAGTAACCTGCTGGTTGGCAGCGACAATTTTACCTGTCACCGCACTTTTTTCCGGCGAACCTGTTACCCGTACTTCAACAGGTATCTGACGGCTAATGGTGGGATCTACAGTCACTTGCACTTTGTCTGGTGTAATAGCCATTAGCTCAAGGTTAGACGGGATACTGGCACTGACAACTACCGCATGGCGTCCTTCAGTAAGACCTTTGACATCAACAAAGGCTTTAAGGTCTTTATTAAGCACTCCGGCCACCAGGTTGCGCGGACCGCGAACTTTTACCTTGACGGTCTCCGGCACATCAGAAACAACATAGCTTGTCGCCGCATTACGCACCTCAATCGGCAGCGTAAAAGTAGCTTCATAGGGCGGATTTTGTTCATTCATTACATACATCCATAAGACAATAGCCATGATAATGGCCAGTATCTTGGGTACAATGTTTTTGGTTTCTCCCGGTTTTTTAAAGTAATTGTCAACCATCACGACGGCCTCCAGCTAAATAGATCACCAAGCGAAGAATTTCTTGCCACAAACAGCGGGATAAGCTGCTCTTTCAAACTCTCAGCATCCATATACCTGTGCAGCCTGCCGCCCCGGGCCAGCGAAATAATTCCGGTCTCTTCGCTGACAACAATGACAACAGCGTCGGTCTGTTCACTGATACCAATTGCCGCCCGGTGCCTTGTTCCGAGCTCTTTAGTCAGACTCCGGTCATCAGACAGTGGCAATAGACACCCCGCCGCCTGCACCCGGTTGCCCCGGACAATGACTGCGCCGTCATGCAATGGGGTGTTGGGGATAAAAATATTAATTAAAAATTCGCTTGATACCAACCCATCAACTTTGATACCGGTCTCAATATAGTCGTTTAAGCCGGTTTCCCGTTCAACCACAATTAACGCGCCAATTTTGTTCTTAGAAAGCGCAGTAACCGTTGTTGCCAATTCCCGAAAGAGATTCTCCCGTTCCTCAGCATTAAGCTGGGTTCTGTTTTGAAAAAACCGGCCTCTCCCCAAGTGTTCAAGCGCCCGCCTAAGTTCGGGCTGAAACACAACAGGCAGTGCAACCAAAACTACAGTCATAGTCTTTTGCAGCAGCCAGTTAATTACGTTAAGTTCCAGCCAGCGGCTGACCATGGTAGCCAATAGCAACACCACAAGTCCTTTTAACAGAGCCACTGCTCGAGTATCTCTTATCATAACATAAAGCTTATATAAAAAATAAGCGACAATTACAATATCAATAATATCAAGAAAGCCAATTGTAGAAATTATGCCCTTTATTTGTAATAACATGCTGAACACCTCAAACCGGAGTATAAATACAGTATAGTCTATAACTTTATTCTACCCAATAATAGGAAAACCTTTTAAGAAAATAAATTTATTAGTCCTGTTTTCTCAGTATGTTTATGTAAATGACAAATTTCGTTATATCTGGGCGCTATATACAAATTAGGCTTGCGCCTAATGGCACAAGCCTAATGATTGATAAAATAAAATCTACAGCTTGGCAACCTCTTCTACCCAGCCGAATTTATCAGCCTCCCGGCCTTGCTGCATGCCGGTTATGTAGTCAAACAGTTTTTGTGAGGTTTCACCAATCTTATTATCACTGATAATGATCTTTTTGCCTTTCCAGGCAAGCTCGCCAACCGGTGAAATTACAGCAGCCGTACCTGAGCCGAATACTTCCTGCAAGCGCCCGGCAGCATGGGCTTCATACACTTCATCAATAGAAATGCGGCGCTCAGTGGCTTTCATTCCCCAGGACCTAGCAACTTCCAGAACAGAGCGGCGGGTAATACCGTTTAGGATACTGCCGTTAAGTTCAGGTGTAATAATCTCATCATCAATCTTGAAGAAGATATTCATTGTGCCGACTTCTTCAATATATTTTTGTTCAAGAGCATCAAGCCACAGTACTTGCGTATAGCCTTCCTCTTTTGCTATTTCGCCGGCTTTTAAGCTGGCTGCATAGTTAGCCGGAGTCTTGGCTTCGCCCAGACCACCTTTTACTGCGCGGACGAAATGCTCTTCGACCTTAATTTTGACAGGTTTAAAGCCGGAAGCATAGTAGGCACCAACCGGTGAAAGGATGATAAACATGGTATACTGCTCGGCTACCCGTACACCTACAAAGGGATCAATCGAAATTACAAAAGGCCGAATATAAAGGGAAGTGCCTAAGGATTTCGGTACCCACTCTTTATCAATCTCAATCAGTTTTTTCAAACCATCATGCAATACGTCAACATCCATTTGCGGAATGCTCAAAATATCCGCAGAATTATTGAAGCGTTTCAAATGATCTACTGGCCGGTATACTACTACACGGTTATCTTCAGTACGAAATGCCTTCATTCCCTCAAAAATCGCCTGGCCATAATGCAATACCATAGCGGCTGGAGAAATGTCGAAATCACCGTAGGGAACAATACGGGCATTGTGCCAGCCTTTGCCGCTGACATAGTCCATTACAAACATATGGTCCGTAAAAATTTTACCAAACCCCAGTTTGTCCTCTGCGGGAAGAGTGCCGCGTTTTTCAGCCAGTGTAACAGCAATGTCTGTCATGTTAACAGGCCTCCTTGGGTGTTTTTAGCGTGTACATTATGATTATTATAGATTGGTTTTTGTATACATGTCAAGGCGTTTTTGCTGTTTTTCTAACACACTCTTAGCAACCCCAAGTGTTTGTCCAACCTGCGCGGGCGAAGTTCCTCCCAGGGAGTTACGGGCTGCTACACAAGTTTCAATTGAAATGGCTTCCAGGATGTCATCTTCAAACAACGGCGAAAACTCTTTAAGCTCTTGCAGTGACAAATCAGTTAAAGTCTTTTGCTCGGTCAAGCAATAAGCTACGCATTTACCGGCAACTTCATGCGCCTGTCTAAACGGCAAGCCTTTTTTCACAAGATAATCAGCCATATCGGTGGCGTTGGAAAAATCGGTTTTCAGCGCCTGGCGCATGGCCTTTTCGTTGACCTTCATGCCGCGCAGCATGGCAGCATAGACGGTCAGGCTGAATTTGACAGTATCAATAGTATCAAACAAGCCTTCCTTATCTTCCTGCAAGTCCTTGTTATAAGCCAGCGGCAAACCTTTAGCCACAGTCAACATAGCCATCAAATGGCCATATACCCGGCCGGTTTTTCCCCGTACCAACTCAGATACATCCGGGTTTTTCTTCTGCGGCATAATGCTGGAACCAGTGCAATGGGCATCATCAAGCTCAATAAACGAAAACTCGGTTGACGACCAAAGAATAATCTCTTCGCTCAGACGGCTTAAGTGCATCATCAAAATAGATGCAAAGGACAGAAACTCCAAAATATAATCGCGGTCGCTGACTGCGTCCAGACTATTTTCATAAATACGGCTAAATTTAAGCGCGCGTGCTACCTGTTCCCGGTCAATCGGGAAGGTTGTGCCGGCCAGTGCCCCTGCTCCCAGTGGCATAATATCAGCCGATTCCCAGACCCCGCCCAAACGCCGGAAATCGCGCTCCAACATAAAGAAGTAGGCTAGCATGTGGTGTGAGAATAAAATAGGCTGCGCCCGTTGGAGATGGGTGTAGCCGGGCATAATTACCTCAGGATATTTTTGCGCCGTGTCTAAGATAGCCTGCTGCAGATCAAACAGCAGCTTGGCGATGTCAGCCACCTGCTCGCGCACATACATATGGGTGTCAAGCGCCACTTGGTCATTACGGCTGCGAGCTGTATGCAGTCGGCCGCCGGCTGCGCCAATACGCTCAGTCAAGCGTTTTTCAATATTCATATGGATATCTTCGAGCGATACTTCAAAGCTGAAGTTACCGGCTTCAATATCAGCCAGTATGCCTTTGAGTCCATCGGTAATCAGCTTGGCATCTTCCTGGGTGATAATGCCGCAGTTAGCTAACATCGTAGCATGGGCAATACTGCCGGCAATATCCTGGCGATACATGCGACTATCAAAAGAAATGGAGGAGGTAAACTCCTCCACCATAACATCCGTGTTTTTGGCGAAACGTCCGCCCCACAGCTTACTCATTATTTCTTAGCCTCTGCTTTCATCATGGCCCGTACTTTGAGCGGCAAACCAAAGAGATTGATAAAGCCCTCAGCATCGCCATGATTATATAATTCTTCACTGTCGCCAAAAGTTACGATTTTTTCGTTATACAGAGAGAATGGCGATTTTGAACCAGCACTTACGATATTGCCTTTGTATAATTTCAAACGAACAGTACCGGTTACGGTCTGTTGGGTAGAATCAACAAACGCGTCTAACGCTTCTCTAAGCGGTGCAAACCACATGCCGTCATACACCAGCTCGGCATATTTGATGGCGATTTGCTCTTTATAATGTAGGGTAGCCCGGTCAAGGGTCAAATATTCAAGTTCACGGTGCGCATAGTACAGAATTGCTCCGCCCGGGTTCTCGTACACGCCGCGGGATTTCATACCGACAAGACGGTTTTCTACAATATCGGCAATACCAATACCGTTAGCAGCACCAATTTCGTTGAGCTTGGTCAGAAGCGCTACCGAATCCATTTTAACGCCATCTACCGAAACAGGCAGGCCTTTTTCAAAACCAACTTCAATATACAGCGGCTTGTCAGGTGCTTTTTCCGGTGGAGTAGTAATCATATATACATCGTCAGTTGGCGCATTAGCCGGATTTTCGAGATCGGCGCCTTCATGGCTTAAATGCCAGATGTTGCGGTCCATACTGTACGGACGGGATTTGGTAACAGGTACGGGAATGCCATGTTTTTCAGCATAATCGATGGCATCTTCACGGGAACGGATGTCCCATACACGCCAAGGAGCAATAATCTTAAGATGAGGAGCAAGTGCTTTTACAGTCAGTTCAAAACGCACCTGGTCATTGCCTTTGCCGGTTGCGCCATGACAGATAGCATCTGCGCCTTCTTTAATCGCAATGTCAACAAGCGCTTTGGCAATAATCGGACGGGCAAAAGAAGTACCCAGCAGATATTTGCCTTCATATACAGCGCCAGCCTTTAAAGTCGGCCATACATACTCTTCTACAAACTCTTTAGTCAAATCTTCAATATATACTTTGCTAGCACCTGACTTGAGAGCCTTATCATGAACAGGAGCCAATTCATCGCCCTGCCCAACGTCAGCGCACATCGCAATAACTTCACAACCATCATAGTTTTCCTTGAGCCAAGGAATAATTACCGAGGTGTCCAGGCCACCGGAGTAAGCCAGTACAACTTTTTTAATGTTACTCATTATATTTTTCCCCCTTGATGTAAGTTGGTAAACTAAACTAGTGTTACGTTGTAAACTTATATTTTATTCGCCATTTGCTAAATTGTTCCTGCAAAAATCTACAAAAATCAAGATTGCCACGCTAACGCCCCCAATGTCTGCTAAGCACACATTGCAAGTGAGTATGACGGAGCAATCTCGCCTTTGAATATTCTCCAACCCCACGCCAACTCCAACCCCCGATGTTTCAGCTACGCTGAAACGAGGCGTAACCCGGTAACCCCGGAATCCCCGGCACCCCCGTAACCAAAAAGTCACGGACTGCCGGAACTTGTTAGAAATGTCCAGATGCTAGGCGCGACGAGGAGGCGCAGCGCGGCGTACAGTCGTACGTAAGCAAGCCCCCGCAGGAGCAACAACGCAGATGGGCGTTTATAACAAGTTCTATCGCATCAGTCTGCCATCAGAAGCGCCATTATGGCCTTCTGAACGTGGAGGCGATTCTCCGCCTCATCAAACACCACCGAATTCGGCCCCTCAATCACATCATCAGTAATCTCCTCACCGCGATGCGCCGGCAGGCAATGCATTACAATAGCATCTTTGCGCGCTTCCTGCATAATAGCATTATTAATCTGGAAGCCTGCAAATGCTTGCTTGCGGATAGCTTGTTCGCCTTCTTTGCCCATGCTGGCCCAAACGTCGGTGTAGAGTACATCGGCATCTTTGGCAGCCGCAAACGGATCATCCAGAATGGTTATCTTGCTGCCGGAAATCTTGGCATCTTTAGCTGCCTGCTCAACAATAGTGGCATCAGGCGCATAGTTAAATGGTGTGGCCACACTGATATCCATGCCAACCTTGGCGCAAATATGCAGCAGTGAGTTGACCATGTTGTTGCCGTCGCCAATATAACAGAGTTTGCGGCCTTTGAGATCGCCTTTGTATTCTAGGGCAGTAAAGATATCGGCCATAGCCTGACAAGGATGCAGGAGATCTGTCAGGGCGTTAATAACCGGAACACTGGAATACTCGGCCAGTTCCTCAACTTCCAGATGCGAAAAAGTCCGGATCATAATGCCGTCTAAATACCTGGACAACACGCGGCCGGTGTCTTTAACAGGCTCACCCCGGCCAATTTGTAAATCATTAGAAGACAGGAACAGCGCCATGCCACCTAACTGCCACATACCCACCTCGAAAGATACCCGGGTACGGGTAGATGACTTTTGAAAAATCATGCCCAGCGTCTTGCCTTTCAGCAGGTGATGCTGCTCACCGGCTTTTTGCTTGGCCTTTAATATTTTGGTGAAATCCAGAATTTGATAGATTTCATCAGCCGATAAATCATGTATGGATAAAAAGTCTTTTCCTTTAAGACCCATTGCTAACACTCCCCCAGTTTAAAGTTATACAGCCGCCAAGGTTTTATCTAATATGGCGATCATTTCATCCACATGGACTTTGGTTATATTCAGCGGCGGTACAAACCGGAGTATGTCGCCGGCAGTGCAGTTGATGATAGCGCCTTGGCTCAGGCAGCTATTGACGATATCCCGCCCCGGGCAGGTAAGCTTGGCACCAACAATCAGCCCTTTGCCCCGCACTTCGGTAATCAGAGCCGGATATTTGGCTTTCAATTCGTTAAGTTTGGAGATCAGATAGTCGCCGATTGTTTGCGCGTTTTCCAGGAGTTTTTCCTGTTCAAGCACAGTAAGTACGGCATTGGCTGCCGCACAGGCAAGCGGATTGCCGCCAAAGGTGCTGCCATGGTCGCCGGCAGTAAACGCGGCTGCTACTTTGTCGCTGGCAATAAAGGCACCGATCGGCACCCCGCCGGCTAGGCCTTTGGCCAATGTCACAATATCAGGCTTAATGCCAAAGAGTTCATAGGCAAACATTTTGCCTGTCCGGCCAATACCTGTCTGGATCTCGTCCAGGATTAAAAGAGCGCCGTATTTGTCGCAAAGCTGCCGGACTTTTAATAGATAATCTGTATCTGGAATATTTACGCCGCCTTCACCTTGGATAGGCTCTAGCATAACAGCGCAGGTTTTGTCTGACACCACTTTTTCCAGCGCAGCAAAATCGTTATAGGGAACATATTTAAACCCGCCTGGTAGCGGCTCATAGCCTTTCTGGTATTTGGGCTGGCCAGTAGCGGTTAGCGTAGCCAGCGTCCGGCCATGGAAGGAATGCTCGGCAGTAACGATTTCCACTTTGTCCGAAGCAATGGTTTTGCCGTATTTTCTGGCAAGTTTGATGGCGCCTTCATTGGCTTCGGCACCGCTGTTACCGAAAAATACTTTATCAAGGCCGCTGAGCTTCGCCAGTTTTTTGGCAACAGTGGCTTGCACTTCGGTGTAATACAAATTGGAACAATGAATGATTTTGCCGGCTTGTTCGGCGACAGCCTTAACAAGTGCCGGATGAGCATGGCCAAGAACGTTGACCGCAATGCCACCCAGGAAATCTATATATTTTTTTCCTTCATTATCATACACATACGGTCCTTCACCATGGTCAAGCACAATATCATATCTGGCAAATACCTGTAGATAATTGTCTTTATCAATGTCGACGATTGTCAGTTTATCCATTGATATACCTCCTGTATTTTACCACTTCGGTACCAATACCCTCTGAGGTAAATATCTCTAACAGCAGCGAGTGCGGTCTGCGGCCATCGATAATATGGGTTTTGGCTACACCTGCCGCCAATGCTTTTACGCACGCTTCCACTTTGGGAATCATGCCGCCATCAATGCTGCCGGCTTTAATCATTTCCTGAGCTTCAGCCAGCGATAAGGTGGAAACAAAAGTACTCTTATCATTGTAGTCGCGGTAAATACCTTCTACGTCAGTAATGAGTGCTAGTTTCTCGGCACCTAAGGCTGCAGCCAGCTCGCCGGCTACATAATCAGCATTGATATTGTAGGTCGCTCCGTCTTTACCAACGCCAATGGGGGCAATTACCGGAATATAGCCCTGGTCCAAAAGGTTTTCAACAAGACCAGTATTCAGTTTCAACACGTCACCGACAAAACCGATGTCCACTTCTTTGACTTGACCGTTCTCACGGACTTTCGCCAAATGCTTGGCAGCAATAATCAGGTCGGCATCTTTGCCGCTTAAGCCCACTGCCTTGGCACCAAGGAAGTTTAGCATTTTAACGATTTCAGTATTAATTTTACCAACAAGTACCATTTCGGCGATCGCTACGGTCTCGGCATCAGTTACTCTAAGGCCGCTGACAAAGCTGGTCTCTTTACCAAGTTGTTTAAGCATGTTGGTAATATCCGGGCCGCCACCGTGAACAACTACTGGACGAATCCCAGCATATTTTAAGAAGATAAGATCCTGCATAACATTTTTCTTGAGTTCATCATTGAGCATGGCATTGCCGCCATATTTGATTACAACTGTGTTGCCTGAAAACTTTTGCAAATATGGTAAGGCTTCAATAAGCACAGCCGCTTTTTCTACCGAGTTAATCATAGAATCATCCCTTTCCCAATTTAAAATCTATATATGAATTATTGATCAAGTTGTATATTCACCATTGATTTTTACATATTCATACGAAAAATCGCAAGTCCATACAGTGGCCTTGGCTTCTCCCTGTCCTAAGCTAACGGTTATGGCAATATCCTTGGCCGCCATAATATCTTTGAGCTTAGAAGTATCAAAGCCGGCAGCAGCCTGCCCGTCAACCACAATAGTTAAATCGCCAATTGCCAGTGAGGTTTTTTCCGGCTGAGTTTGGGCGCCAGAGTAACCGACAGCACATAAAATGCGCCCCCAGTTAGGATCCTGACCGAAGAACGCGGTCTTAACAAGCGGCGATTTGGCGATAGCCATCGCAGTGCATTTAGCGTCGGCAAAATCAACTGCACCAACAACATTGATCTCTAGAAATTTAGTAGCACCTTCACCATCACGTACAATAAGCTGCGCGAGTTCTGTGCATACAGTTTTTAACGCTGCATAGAAATCCTGATAGGTTTGGCTATTTTCAGCAGCAATTGGCGCATTGCCAGCCTGGCCGTTAGCCAGTACGGCTACCATGTCATTGGTGCTGGTATCGCCGTCTACCGAGATCATATTGTAGGACAGTTCCACAGCCTGGCTGAGTGCCTTGTTCAATATCTCAGGCTTAATGGCCGCATCGGTTGTGATAAAAGAGAGCATTGTCGCCATATTAGGGTGAATCATGCCTGCCCCTTTGGCAATACCGGCTATCCGGCAAGGCTTGCCGCCAAGTGTGAATTCATAGGCACAAGCTTTCTCAAAGGTATCTGTGGTCATGATGGAGGCAAGCATGGTTTCATGCCCGGTGTCGCTTAAGGCCGCCACAGCCTTGTTAATACCTGAGGTTATTTTATCCATCGGCAAAGCAACACCAATTACGCCGGTCGAAGCTACCAGCACTTCGCTGTTATCAAGCTTAAGTGCCTGCGCGGCAGTATAGGCCATTGCCTTAGCATCAATAAGTCCCTGATCGCCGGTGCAGGCGTTGGCACAACCGGAATTAACGACAATCGCTCTAGCCTTGCCAGAGCTTACCGCTTCCCGTGAAACAAGTACAGGCGCGGCAGCCATTTTATTGGTAGTAAACTTAGCGGCAGCAGCTGCCGGCACTGTACTGTAAATAACACCAACATCTTCTTTGCCGGTCTTTTTTATACCGGCATGTACGCCGGCGGCTTTAAAATCCTTTGGAGCAGTTATCCCGCCCTCGATTTTTCTCAACATTGCTATACCTCCATATCAAAGCGTGTTTTCTAAACACGCAACATTAATGCTCGTAGGCAGGTTCAAAATGTTCAGCTGCTAGGCACGACGAGGATTGCGCCATGCCGCGTACTGGGGTACGCAAACAAGCAACCGCAGGAGTAACGCCGCAGATGGGCGTTTTCAACCTGCCTACCTATGGATAAACAGGAGCGTGGTCCAGCCCTGTCCATTCTTCCAGATTAAACATAACATTCATATTTTGCACAGCCTGACCGGCAGCGCCTTTAACCAGGTTGTCAATTGCGGCAACGGCAATTACTCGGCCGGTGCGGTTGTCAACATGCCAGCCCAAATCGCAGAAGTTGCTGCTACGGGTATTCTTAGTTGCCGGGCAACCGCCCCGCCCTAAGAGTCGGACAAAATATTCCTTGCCATAAAGGGAAGTATAGGCTTCATCCACGGTTTCCGTAGTTACTCCGGCTTTGAGTTTGGCATAACAGGTGCTGAGTATGCCTCTGGCCATCGGAATAAGGTGGGGAGTAAAGTTAATCAGGATTTCTTCTCCTGCCAGGCCGCTCAACACTTCCTCAATTTCCGGCGTATGGCGGTGCCCGCCCACATTATAGGCTTTGACACTCTCAAACACTTCGGTAAAATGCGACCCCAGGTTTAGCCCCCTCCCGGCGCCTGATACACCAGACTTGGCATCAACAATAATAGTAGTTAAGTCCACCAGTTTATTCTTTACCAGCGGCGCCAACGCCAAAATGCTGGCGGTTGTATAACAGCCAGGATTGCCAACAATGTTAGCTTCGCGCACCTGACTGCGGTTTAACTCGGTCAGGCCGTACACGGCTGTGGCGTCACGGTGAGTATGCGGCACTTTGTACCACTGTTCATATACATCATGATTTTTAAACCGGTAATCGGCACCAAGGTCGATAATTTTTACTTTAGGATTGGCTGCGGTTGCCTTACGGCCGACTTCCATGGCATGACCATGAGGCAGCCCAATGAAGATAACGTCACTTTCAGTTGCTATTTTATCTAACGCTTCCATATTTACAAGCTTCTGCGTATAAAAGCGTGTTAAGTGCGGGTAAATGTCGGTAATGGCTGCTCCTGGCTGACTCTCTGAAGTAATGTACTTTACTTCGGCAGCCGGATGGGATGCTAGTATGCGAAGTAATTCCGCCCCGGTATAACCGGTAGCTCCAATAATGCTTATTTTCATGTTCCTCGCCCCTTTTGTAATATTATACATCTCTTATGAATAATAATGCAAGAGTTTTGTTTCTTGTATACATTAATTTTTGTTTAATTTTTATACTTTTTGGGGTGTGCATAGTAACCCAATCATTGAAATATGTAAAGAAATAAATAAAACAGCGGTTTGCTGTCTCACCTTAGCCTCTGTTCGGCAACCGGATATCCCCGACAATAGGAATACTAAGCCCACACTGAGGGCAGCTTTTTTCCGACTTGTTTAGCTGACTGTAACCATTAAGCCGGTCAAGCACCTTGTAGCCGCATTGCGGGCAATAGGTATTATTGCCATTGCCGCCGACATTGCCGACATATACATAGTTAAGATATTCCCTGGCAGCTTTATAAGCATCCTCCAAGGTACTCAGCGGTGTTGGCGGCACATTTAGCTTGTGATTAGGAAAATAGCGAGAAAGATGCAGTGGTATGTCCTTGTTTACCCCAGCCAGCCATTTTGCCAGACTCGCTATTTCGTCTGGTGAATCATTAAGACCCGGAATGACCAAGGTGGTAATCTCCACATGACAATACTGGGCGGCCTGCTCAACCGTCCGTTTTACGTCAGAGAGTTTTCCTGCACAGATATTCTGGTAAAACTCCTCGCTAAAGGCTTTTACATCAATATTCATAGCCGCAATATATGGCAATAGGTGCTGCAACGGCTGTTCATTAATAAAACCGTTGGAAACCAGCACATTAACAAGCCCGGCCTCCTGCACTAAGCAGGCAGTATCCACAATATATTCATACCACACACTAGGCTCTGAATAAGTGTAGGCAATGCCGATATTACCTTGACCGGCAAACTGCGCGGCCAATGCTGCTGCCGATTGCGGTTCAAGTGCGGTTGTCTGCGGCTCTCCTGTAGCAATCCGCCAGTTTTGGCAAAATTGACAGGCAAAATTGCAGCCCCAGGTGCCCAGCGACAATATGGTGCTGCCAGGGTAGAAATGATATAACGGCTTTTTTTCGATGGGATCGAGGGCCTCCGCCGTAGCCTGGGCATAATTGATACTATACAGCTTGCCGCCCGTATTTTTGCGCACCCGGCAAAACCCGGTCCGACCTTCTGCAATTACACATTTCTTGGGACATAAGCCACAGTGAGTAGCTTGTCCCTGCTGCTCATAGAAAAGCGCTTCACGCACTGTTGCCACCTACTATATTTTATCTTATCTGTCCGATGACTAACCCGCTCTAATTAAGCGGTGAATAAGAGCGGCTAAGTCCCTGGATAATTCGACTAAGATTCAGGTGGGGTTAAAAAAACATCTGAATCAAGTCTCATTTATACCTTGTCACGGTAAACCGGTATAAGTCAATTTCCTCTTCTGGTCTGATGCCAGCTTTTTGCATGGCAATACCGACCTGTTCGGCAACGGTATCCACACCTTCAAGATCTGGCAGCAAGAGGCCTGAGCGATGTCCATTGCGCACAATAACCCCATAGGTTTTGGGATCAAGCTCATCAAGGCTGTCAATTTGTTCAGGCGCTTCCAAAACATCAACCGAAATTTCTAGTTGATCCAGCTCGCTTGGTTCAATCGGATTAAACCGCGGGTCCTCGGTTCCGGCACTCACGGCATTTTGAATAATTTCTTCAGCAATAGACGACTGGGTAGGCGCAAAGGTGCCAATACAGCCTCTGAGCTGCCCTCTTTTTTTAAAAGATACAAAAACTCCGGCCTTGTGCTCTAAGTCTGGAGGAAACTCATTTGGCTTTTTTAGCAGCCGGCCATTTTGCAGATAATAAATAAGACTTTCTCTAGCTAGTCTTACAGGCGCACTCTGCTCATCCATACCAACGCCTCCTACTTTTTACCTTTTATTTTGAAAGCAACAACCGCATATCCTACCCCAAAGGGTCCTTCATAGGAGCTTGCCACCACTTCGGCATCCAGCCCGCCCATAACTCCCAGCAAGAAAAATACAGGTCTGAGACCACATTGTCCAGCTTCTTCAATTAAGTTGCTATCCATATTGAGCAAGGCTTTCACATCAAGGCTCTCCAAAGCCGTTACCACCTGCCGGTCAAATTCAGCACCTTTAGGGCTGTAACCTGCCGGCGCATCAGGGGTCAGTCGATGGGATAAGTCACCTGAGGCAATAACCGCCACCCGCTTGTCCATATGGCTGATAGCCGCCTGGACGGCCTTGCCGAAGGTATACATTTCTTCATAAGACAACATACCTACAGACAAATGCACAATCTGTCCTTTGAAGCCCGCCTTGGTAAGATAATAAAGCGGCACAAAAGCACCATGGTCAAGGTGCAAGGGTATTCGATAGGTTTTGGCAATATCGTCGGTAAGTTCGGTTAAATTAACGCCCAGCCGCTGACAGTTGCGAATTATATTTTTGATTAACAAATTGTCGGTTTCAAAACCAAGGACAAGCTCAGGCACACCAAACTGCGCCATGCTTCCTTTAAGCCGGGGATGAATGCTAATAGCAACCGCATCTTCAAACACCGGGCCATGTGGTGTAATAATCACAACGGTTTGGGGATTTCCTTCTTTAAATATTTCTGCCACTTGCTGCGCAGCCTCAACCGTAGCTTTAATATGCTCCAATTCCTGATTTCCCACTTCGGGAATCATGATTGGAGGATGCGGCATTAGCGCACAGCCAACTAAATTGTTCATACTGTCTCTCCCTTCAGTTAGTGGTGCGTCGGGAATCACTTTATCTTTCCACATTCTGGCTAAAATGATACGCCAGCGCTTTGGCAATGGTCTCAGCCAGTTTCTGTTGATAGGCTTGGTTGTTAAGCTGTTGAGCCTCTGTGGGATTACTGATAAAACCGGCTTCAATAAGCACGCCAGGTATAGTTACAGATTTCAATAAAATAATGTCAGAATCCTGCTTGGCTTGCCGTTTATTTCCAGGAGGAAAATTTTTAAGTGCCTGCTGCATAATTTCGGCCAACTGCTTATTTTCCGGATTACCCGGATTATAGAATACTTGCGCTCCCGACCAGTTCACCCCTTTAATGGCATTGCAGTGAATGCTAAGATACAGATTAGCGCCTGAGGTTTCAATAATTTCGGCGCGTTTTAACAAATCGTTGCGTTTACCACCTTTGCCTTTGGTGTAATAGTCGATATCTTGTTCGCGCGTTAATACAGTTGTAACTCCATTATCTGCCAAGACAGCAGCTACTTTAGCAGCAATCGCCAAATTTATATTTTTTTCTTCAAAACCATGCCAGGCAGCGCCGTCGTCTACACCACCATGTCCGGCATCAATGGCAATGGTTTTCCCGTTAAGTACTGACAAATCGGCATTGTCAATATCGGCCAGCACAAGGTAACGCAACGTTAACAGGTTTAACACCATTACTGCGATGCTAAACACCAGCGCACTTACAACCCGCTGACGCCGTAACGCTACAATCCGCATACTACCCCACCTTTTTACTTTTGCATTGCTACTTACACTGTATTCTCTATTTTGCAATTAAATGCTAAAATAAGAAGTGATATATGCGATTTGAGGTGATCTCCGTGCAAACCAGGCGTATTAAAATAGGCCGCCTTCTAATTTTATTAGCTATTTTATTTCTTGTTACATTTTTATGGGCAGGCGGCGGAGCGATTATGCGTTCTTCTATCTCTAAGTTCAGTCCAGTGCCGGCCGAAACATCTGCCGCTACACTATCAAACCTTACCAGCACCTGGGAACGGGTTCATAGAGTGTTTTTTCTGAAGAGTGCCATTGATGCCAAACTGGACAAAAAAAGCTATGTACGATTATCTGATACGCCACTGGCCTTACAGCAAGCCATCATCGCTGTGGAAGACAGCCGGTTTTATCACCATGTAGGCTTTGATATTGAAGGCATTTTGCGCGCTACTCTGGTCAATGTGCAAACAGGTGCTTATGTTGAAGGTGGCAGTACCATCACCCAGCAATTAGTCAAAAATCTTTTTCTTTCACAGGAACGCACCCTTGTCCGCAAAGTTGAGGAATTTGTTCTCGCAATCGATATTGAGCTGCGCTACTCAAAAGAACAGATACTAGAGATGTATTTAAACAGTATTTATTTCGGCTCAGGTGCCTACGGAATCGGCGAAGCATCCACCATTTATTTTGGCAAGCCTCCTTTTCATTTGAATCTGGCAGAGTGCGCCATGCTGGCTGGACTTCCCAATGCTCCGTCGCTGACTTCCCCCTATGTTGATTTTGCAGCCGCCAAACAGCGACAGGCCGTTGTACTTGCGGCTATGACACGTAACAGCTATATTGGCCCATCTCAAGCGCAGGAGGCCAAACTAACACCGATTTTGTTAGCTAAATAAGTTAAAGTGCTATTGCAACCAAAAGCTGAAAAGCCGTTCGATGTGAACGGCTTTCCGACAAAGGAGATAACAGAATGTCTCGTTTGGTTTTGGTGTATGGCAAAATTACTTAGCAGGTCGAGTTACAGTCATCTTGACAACAGAAGAACAACAAAAGAATAATGATAATTATTATAAAGCAACTACCAAAGCCGCCTCGACCTCCACAGCCACCGAATCCCATATGTGCGCCTCCCATCCATAAAGTAAGGTATATATATATTACAATCTATGAATAGTTGAGCAGGTTTGCTACAGAAAAACATTGATATGAGATCTAAAAAAACAAAAATTCCTGCAAACAATGAGTTTGCAGGAATTTCTCTTTTGTAAAAATTAACGCTTGGAGAACTGGGAAGCTTTACGCGCTTTTTTGAGGCCGTATTTACGACGCTCTTTTTCGCGTGGGTCACGAGTTAAGAGACCAGCTTTTTTAAGCGGCAAACGGAATTCTCCATCAACCTTTAAGAGTGCACGGGCAATGCCGTGACGAACTGCACCGGCTTGACCGGATACACCGCCCCCCTCAACTTTTGCCAATACGTCATATTTGCCAACGGTATCGGTGATGTTGAGCGGTTGGGTAACGATAAGCTCAAGAGTTTTTAAACCAAAATATTCGTCTAGTGGACGAGTGTTTACAATGATCTTGCCTTCTCCCGGAACCAGACGAACTCTGGCAACCGAGGTTTTTCTGCGACCTGTGCCGTAGTAAGTAACCAATGCCATATATATGTTCCTCCTTTCCGGTATTACCTAATATTAAGTTCCAACACTTCCGGCTGTTGCGCGGAATGCGGATGGTTAGGGCCAGCGTAAACATTCAGTTTACGAAACATTTGACGACCAAGGCTGTTCTTAGGAAGCATGCCTTTAACAGCAGATTCAACAACACGCTCTGGTTTAGTAGCCAGCATTTTACCGGCTGTAGTAAAGGTAGTGCCACCCGGATAACCGGAATGACGGAAATAGGTTTTTTGTTCCAATTTCTTACCAGTTAATACCACTTTCTCAGCGTTAACCACAATTACATGGTCGCCAGTATCAACATGGGGAGTGTATGTTGGTTTATTTTTGCCGCGAAGAACTTTCGCGACTTCAACGGCCAGTCTACCTAAGGTTTTACCTTCGGCATCGACAACAAACCATTTGCGTTCGATGTTGGCCGGGTTTGCCATAAAAGTTTTCATTGTCTATCCTCCTCATAAAGCTAAAGGACTATCATTATCAACAGAAGTATGATTATTAAGCTTGACTTCCGGGGCTAATGGAAGGCATGGCAAAATTCTCATAAAGCTATTGTAATAAATTAGCTACCTAATGTCAAGCATTATACCTTGCCATTTGAAAATTAATTTGGACGAACTAATACTTAACTTCCATTAAATATAAGCCCTGTGCCGGTGCGGTTATGCCTGCAGCGTGGCGGTCGCGGTTTTGCAGTATAGTAGAAAAGTCTTGTGGAGTTATGCGGCGTTGTCCTACGTTGATAAGTGTACCCACCAAGTTGCGTACCATATGGTATAAGAAGCCTGTCCCCCAAAATTCAAACTCAATCAAGGAGTTACTATCCTGGCGGCAAACTGCAGCCATAATGGTGCGTATCGGGCTTACAGGCGGCCCACCGCTGGCACGAAAAGCCGAAAAGTCGTGTGTACCCACAATAACTTGTGCTGCCTGTTGCATTAACTGTACATCAAGCGCCACCGGAAAATGCCAGGCGTAATTTCTTTCAAATGGGTTGGCCAGTCGCGTATTAACTAGTCGGTACCGATAAGTTTTACTTTGCGCCGAATGACGGGCATGGAATGATTCTGTCTCTTCTGAGGCCCCTACAACAACGATATCAGGCGGCAATAGGCCTCTGGCGGCTAAAGGGATGCGCTCTGCCGGTATGGTACCGTGCGTAAAAAAGTTGATAACTTGACCATGCGCATGTACCCCTGCATCAGTACGCCCTGCCCCGTTAATAGTGATGGAATGCCCAAAGATTTTAGACAGCCGCTCTTCGACTATCTGCTGAATGGTCATGGCATTGGCTTGGCGTTGAAACCCATGATAGGCATTCCCATCATAGGCGAGGACAAGTTTAATATTTCTCATATTGCCAGTTTATATGCCCTAACAGTTACCAGGATGGCAATTAACACCACCAGAGTAACGGCGGCACCTATGTCTATTTTACCTATTTTCAGCTCTTTCATCCGGGTACGATTTTCGCCGCCCCGGTAGCATCTGGCTTCCATTGCCACAGCCAATTCATCAGCCCGACGAAATGCACTGATAAATAATGGAACTAATAAAGGCACCATATTTTTCGCACGCTTTAGAATGTTGCCTGAAGCAAAATCAGCACCGCGCGCCATCTGCGCCTTCATGATCCTGTCGGTTTCTTCGAGCAAGGTGGGAATAAACCTGAGGGCAATAGTCATCATCATGGCCAGCTCATGCGCCGGTACCCCTACGCGCCGCAAAGGGTTTAGCAGTCTTTCGATGCCGTCAGTTAAGGCAATCGGCGAGGTGGTAAAAGTCAGCAGCGACGATACCGCAATTAACAGCACCAGTCGTAGTGACATAAGAGTGCCCATACGAATGCCTTCCTGGGTAGCTGCCAGCGGCCCCAGGTTAACGACCACATTACCCGGCGTACTAAATACGTGAATGGCTAAGGTCAATAGCACAATAATCCACAGCGGTTTAATTGATTTGATTACCATACTAACAGGAATTCGTGACACAGCTACGGCCATAGCAGCAAATGCCGTCAGGATGGCATATGCCAGATAATCTTCTGCCAAAAAGATGGTGCTGATATAGGTAACAACACCCAGTATTTTGGTACGGGGATCTAATTGATGTATGGGTGATTTTCCGGGGAAGTACTGGCCTAATGTAATATCATTGAGCATGTTTCCTCCCCCTGACAGCTTGGTAAATTTCTTCTGCTGCCGCCTCAGGAGTCAAGGCTTCATTACTGATAGCCAACCCCCCGGCTCTTAATTTTTCAATAAGGGTTGTAATTGGCGGTACATCAACACCCGCCTCACGTAGTGTTTCCCGTCCGCTGCTGAATATTTCCATAGGTGAGCCATCAAGGCTAACCTGCCCATTATTCATGACCAGCACCCGTTCGGCAAAGCGGGCAATATCTTCCATATTATGCGACACTAAGATAACGGTAATCCCGGTTTTTTGATGCAGTTTCACAATTTGGCCAAAAATTTCATCACGCCCGCAGGGATCAAGGCCGGCAGCCGGTTCATCCAGAGCCAGATAATCAGGTTCCAGCGCAATTACGCCGGCAATAGCAACACGGCGCATTTGTCCGCCGCTCAGGTTAAACGGCGAACGGTCTTTGAAAGTCTCATAATCAAGACCGACAAAATCCATGGCACGCCTGACGCGGCTCTCGATTTGGTCTTCAGCTAGACCCATATTTTTAGGGCCAAAGGCAATATCCTGGTAAATGGTTTCTTCAAATAATTGGTGTTCAGGATACTGAAACACCATACCTACCCGCCGTCTGGCCTCCCGCGCTTCCTGATTTTTCTGCTTTAGGTCAATTCCGTCAACAGTGACTTGGCCTGAGCTGGGAGCAATCAGAGCGTTCATGTGCTGAACTAATGTAGATTTTCCCGAACCGGTATGACCAATGATACCGACAAATTCACCGCGGTTAATGGTCAGGTTTATGTTTTGAATAGCCGTTCGCTGATAGGGTGTTCCCGGCATATAGGTATAGGTAACATTATCAAAGATTATGGACATAACGACACCACCAGTTGTTCATCCCGAATTATATCTTGGTCGAGTTGTATGCCTTTTTTCCGTAAATAAGTGGCGATTTCAGCGGCTGGCGGCACATCAAGACCCATAGTTTTGAGCCGCTCTACCTGGCAAAATATTTCGGAAGGTTGCCCCTCCATTACAATTTTCCCCTGTTCCATAACCACTACCCGGTGGGCAGCCACAGCTTCTTCCATAAAATGTGTAATATAAACAACAGTAATACCTTCTTTATTTAAGCGGCATACTGTATCTAAAACTTCTTTACGGCCTCGTGGATCAAGCATGGCTGTGGGTTCATCAAGCACCAGACATTTGGGCTTCATTGCCAGTACGCCGGCAATAGCCACCCGCTGTTTCTGTCCGCCTGATAAAAGGTGCGGGCCATGATGACGGTATTCTTCCATGTTGACAAGTGCTAACGCCTCAGTTACCCGCTGGGCAATCTCCTTTGGAGGTACGCCTAGGTTTTCCGGACCAAAGGCAACATCTTCTTCCACAATAGCCGCCACAATCTGATTGTCGGGATTTTGGAATACCATACCGACTTGCTGGCGGATATTCCAGACATTTTCCACGTCTGCCGTATCAATACCACTAATAAAGCATTTGCCGCCTGTCGGCAAGATAAGGGCATTTAGATGTTTTGCCAGTGTTGATTTGCCGGAACCATTAGTCCCAATAATCGCGACAAATTCACCCTGGTTTATTATCAGGTTAATATCGGTAAGCGCAGTAACTTCCTGGTTGTCATAACCAGGATAGGTATGACGCAAGTTTTCGATTTTAATAAGTTCTGCCATGTGAGGCTCTCCACCCCCAATAAAAAACTTTACTTTCTGCTATTATGTAACGGTTTGCGCCAAGCCTTTAAGCACAAGCGAAACCGGTGCTGTTTAGTAACTCTGGTTTAGGAAAGCTTGTCTGTGTAGGAATAAAGGCGACCCACCGGGCCGCCTTTTATACTTGCTACACTAATTCGATAATCGCCATAGGAGCAGCATCGCCCCGACGCGGTCCCAGTTTCATGATCCGGGTATAACCGCCTTGACGTTCTGCATATTTAGGAGCAATCTCGTCAAATAGCTTTTTTACTACTTCTTCGTCATAGAGGCTTGATAACACTTGGCGGCGAGCATGCAGGTCGCCCCGCTTTGCCAAAGTAATCATTTTATCGGCAAGGCCGCTGATTTCTTTTGCCTTTGCTTCTGTTGTTTCAATACGCTCATAGGCAAAGAAGGAAGTCAACATGCTGCGAAATAATGCTTTGCGTGCGCTGGTGTCCCGTCCTAACTTTCTGTAGGCCACAACTCTTCCCCCCCTTTACTCTTCGTGTTCTGCGAGTGCCAGACCCATTTCAACAATCTTCTTCTTAACTTCTTCCAATGACTTGCGTCCTAAGTTGCGAACTTTCATCATGTCTTCTTCGCTCTTTTGGACAAGCTCAGCCACAGTGTTGATTCCGGCTCGTTTCAAACAATTGTAAGAACGAACTGAGAGATCCAGGTCTTCAATGGTCATGTCCATTGTCCTGTTTTTACCCTCGGCAGGTTCTTCAGAAACCAATCCCTGATCCTCATCCTCTTCTGGAGGTTCTCCGGCAATATTTTGAAACAATTTCAAGTGCGACACCATAATACCAGCAGCTTTGCTAACCGCTTCTTCAGGACGCATACTGCCGTCAGTCCATACTTCCAATGTCAGCTTGTCATAATTGGTCACATTACCCACACGTGTATCAGTAACATTATAATTAACGCGTACAATTGGTGAGAAGATGGAATCAATAGGAATAATCCCGATTACATGGTCGGGTTTTTTGTTTTTGTCAGCAGGTACATAGCCTTTGCCTTTTTCAACCATGATTTCCATGCGGAGTTGACCGCCGGCGCCTACTGTCGCCAAGTGGAGTTCAGGGTTTAAGATTTCAATATCGGCGTCGGCTTTTATGTCGCCTGCTGTGACTTCGCCTTCCTCAAATGCTTCGATAAGCAGTGTTTTAGGCTCGTCACTATGCATTTTCAGATTCAATTCTTTCAGGTTCAGAATAATGTCGGTGACGTCCTCACGAACACCGGGAATAGTAGCAAATTCATGAAGCACACCATCAATTTTAATTGAGGTTGCAGCTCCACCTGGCAAAGAGGACAGGAGTACCCGCCGCAGACTGTTGCCCAGCGTAATGCCAAAGCCACGGTCAAGCGGTTCCCATACAAATTTGCCATAACGGTTGTCGTCACTTATTTCTACTATTTCGATCTTCGGTTTTTCGATTTCAATCATCCGGAAAAACCCTCCTCATTTGGCCAAACTCTCACATTACGCCATCGCCACGGTTGAGGGCAGATTATCTTGAATACAACTCTACGATGAGATGTTCCTGGATAGGAATATCAATTTCCTCCCGGGTGGGGTAGCGCATAACTTTACCGCTCATATCGGCAGCCGTAAGTTCGATCCAGGCTGGAGCTTGCTTATGACCAAGCGATTCAGCGATCTTTTTCATAATAGGTGATTCTTTGCTTGTTTCCCGAGCGGCAATAACATCGCCGGCTTTTACCAGGAAAGATGGAATGTTTACGCGGCGGCCATTAACGTTGAATAAGCCGTGACGTACTAATTGTCTTGCTTGGTTGCGGCTTTCAGCCAATCCCATGCGGAAAACAACATTGTCAAGTCTTCTTTCCAACATAACTAAAAGGTTTTCGCCGGTAATGCCTTTTTGGCGTTCTGCTTTTTCAAAGTAGTTCCGGAATTGACGCTCAAGCACGCCGTAAATACGGCGGGTTTTTTGCTTCTCGCGAAGCTGAATGCCATACTCGGATACTTTTTTACGAGCTTGGCCGGCGCCATGTTGGCCGGGAGCAAAGCTCCGTACAGTAAATGCACATTTATCGCTATAGCATCTGTCGCCTTTTAGGTACAATTTTGCGCCCTCGCGGCGGCATAATCTACACACAGGTCCTGTATATTTTGCCATTCTTACCAAACACCTCCCAATTCCTTAAACTCTTCTTCTTTTTGGCGGACGGCATCCATTGTGCGGAATGGGTGTTACGTCTTTAATTGCATTAACTTCAAGGCCTGCAGCCTGGAGTGAGCGGATGGCGGCTTCGCGGCCGGCACCAGGCCCTTTTACAAATACTTCGATTTGCTTAAGGCCATGTTCCATGGCAGCTTTGGCAGCGGTTTCAGCAGCCATTTGAGCAGCAAACGGGGTGCTTTTCCGTGAGCCTCTAAAGCCCAATCCACCGGCGCTTGCCCAGGAAATGGCATTGCCTCTGGTGTCAGTAATGGTAACGATGGTGTTGTTGAAGGTTGAACGAATGTGAGCAACACCATGTTCTATGTTTTTACGTTCTCTACGTTTTGTTCTAACAACTTTCTTTTGAGCCAAAGGTTATCCCTCCCTTACTTCTTCTTCTTAGCGCCGACAGTTCTTTTTGGGCCTTTGCGGGTACGGGCATTTGTCTTCGAACGCTGACCGCGTACAGGAAGACCCATGCGATGCCGCTTGCCACGATAAGAGCCGATCTCAATGAGCCGCTTAATGTTTAATGCTTCTTCCCGGCGAAGGTCGCCTTCTACACGATAATTCTTATCGATATTCTCACGTAGTTTAGCAACTTCTTCTTCAGTTAGATCCCGGGTTCTGGTATCAGGATTGATACCGGTACTAGCAAGTATTTCTTTGGATAATGTTAAGCCAATACCAAAAATGTATGTTAAAGCAATTTCAATGCGTTTGTCACGCGGTAAGTCTACACCGGCAATACGTGCCATGGTCTAATCCACCCCCTCTTTTTAACCTTGTTTTTGTTTATGTTTAGGATTCTCGCAAATCACCATTACTCTGCCATGCCGTTTGATGATTTTGCATTTTTCACATATAGGCTTAACCGATGGCCTTACTTTCATAATTAAACCTCCCTTTAGTGCGTCCGCAGTCCGTCAGTCCGTGTTCGTCCATCAGACTTTTTGACTAACGAACTTCGAACCCACGAACACAAGCTATTTAAACCTATAGGTAATACGGCCGCGTTTTAAATCATACGGTGTAAGTTCAATTGTAACTTTGTCGCCTGGTAAAATACGAATGAAGTTCATGCGGATTTTACCTGATACATGCGCCAGCACAATATGACCGTTTTCCAGTTTTACCTGGAACATAGCATTCGGTAATGCCTCTACGACCGTACCTTCTACTTCAATTACATCTTGTTTGGACATATGAGCTATCCCCTCCTCGTCCGCTTTTAACAGCTTATCTGGTCGCCTCGATGTGGGCGAGGTCTTGACGGATATCTTCATCAGTAATGGTTAACCCTTTTACTAAAGCCTCCGTCACCTTGTTAGCAATAGTGTCAAGCTGTTTAATATGCTTAACATTCTTTTTTTTAGGATTGCTGACTGTACGTCCACGTCCGTCAGCTACCAGAAGAGTTTGCGGCTTATACCAGCCAAGAACAACATAGGCATGACCAGCATCCCGTCCGGTTGCTGAAATCACAATGTGTCCTGGTATATTATTTCCATCAGGCACAAGCCGTCTCCTCCTATAGTTTTGTTAATATTTCCGGACCATCGGGCGTAATAGCAATAGTGTGTTCGAAGTGTGCCGAACGTTTGCCGTCAACAGTCACTACCGTCCAGTTATTCTCTAAGGTTTTCACCTCATGAGTCCCAGCGTTAATCATAGGCTCTATTGCTAATGTCATACCAGACTTTAGTTGCGGACCGCGTCCTGGAAGCCCATAGTTAGGGATCTGCGGGTCTTCATGCATATTTCTTCCAATGCCATGCCCGACATAGTCGCGCACTACACCATAACCAAAGCTTTCAGCGTGGGTTTGAATGGCATGGGAGATATCACCTAAACGGTTACCGGCAATGGCTTGTTCAATACCTTTATACAAGGATTGTTCGGTAACATCCAGAAGTTGTTGAACCTCAGCGTCCACCTCGCCTACCGGCACAGTTATGGCGGAATCACCGACATAGCCGTTAATAGTGGCTCCAAGATCAATACTTATACTATCTCCATTTTTCAACCTTTTTAATCCAGGAATACCATGTACTACCTCTTCATTCACAGAAGCACAGATATGACCGGGAAATCCGTGATAGCCTTTAAAGGTAGGTATTGCGCCTTTGCTTTTGATATACTGTTCGGCAATCCTGTCAATATCCAGTGTCGTAACGTCAGGCTTCACCGCTTTTTTTACTTCGTTAAGCGCCTCAGCCACTATCCGTCCGGCATCACGCAGGTAATTTAATTCCCTTTGTGACTTTAAGATTATCATACTTGGCCGCCTCTCAGGCTATCTACTATGTCTTTCAGGACAGTTTTTATCGGTTGCAGACCGTTGATTTCGGTATACAAGCCTTTATCCTGATAATACTCGATTAACGGCTGGGTTTGGAGTTGATAAACTGATAAGCGGTTAATAACAGTTTCTTCTTTGTCATCATCACGCTGATACAGTTCATTACTGCATTTGTCACAGACACCGTTTTGTTTTGGAGCATTAAATGTTACATGATAGGTAGCGCCACAACCTTTACATATACGTCGTCCGGTTATCCGGCCAACCAGTTCAGAACCAGGGGCCGAGATATTAACGACTCTGTCAAGTTTGATGGCAAGTTCAGCTAGTGTGCGATCCAGGGCTTCTGCCTGAGCAAGCGTCCGGGGAAAGCCGTCAAGGATAAATCCTATTTTGCAATCTTCTTTCGCTAAACGCTCTTTAACAATGCCGATGGTTACGCTGTCAGGTACCAGTTGCCCGGCATCCATGCAAGCTTTTGCCTGTTTGCCAAGCTCAGTACCTTCTTTCACAGCTGCGCGAAACATATCACCAGTCGAGATATGTGGGATTTTGAAATTCTCTACTAGTTGAGCCGCCTGTGTACCTTTACCTGCTCCAGGAGGTCCCATTAACAGAATAAACATAACCACTACCTCCTACTTCATGAAGCCTTGGTAGTGACGCATAAGTACGAGCGCCTCAATTTGCTTCATGGTATCCAGAGCCACGCCTACTACGATTAGAAGGGCAGTACCGCCAAAGTAAACTCCTTGGAGATTGGTAGCTGCACCAATAAAATTCGGTAGTATGGCAATTATGGCCAGGAAGATTGATCCAGCCAGAGTAATTCTGGTCATAACCCGGTCTAAATAATCGGCGGTAGGTTTACCCGGTCTGATACCGGGAATAAAACCGCCGTGTTTTTTCATATTCTCTGCCATATCTGATATGTTCATGGTAACCGCAGTGTAGAAATACGTGAAGAATACGATTAATAGCGCATACAAGACTGTTTGCAGCGGCGTACCCCACGCAAACCACCCTGCCACTGTTTTTACCCAGGGCACATCAATAAACTGGGCAATAGTTACCGGGAACATCAGCACAGATGACGCAAAGATTATCGGAATAACACCCGCTTGGTTAACTTTAAGCGGAATGTGTGTGGAGTTGCCGCCGTACATTTTTCGGCCTACAACACGTTTTGCATATTGTACGGGAATTCTGCGTTGACCTTGCTGTATTAAAATAACAAATACAATCATGGCCACGGCAACAACGAGGAACAGGAATACACTAAAGATATTAATTGTACCTGCTCTTACATATTCGAAGATGGTATAGATGCCATCAGGCAATCTTGATACAATACCAGCAAAGATAATCAGTGAGATACCGTTACCAATACCTTTTTCGGTTATTTGCTCTCCCAGCCACATCAGGAAGGTTGTTCCTGCAGTCAGCGCAAGAGCAATAACGAGAATGGAGCCAAAACCCGGGTTAATGATCGCTACTTTTAAACCAAATGCCATACCGATTGCTTGAACAAAGCCAAGTACTACAGTACCATAACGGGTGATTTTGGCGATTTTTTTTCGTCCTTCATCGCCCTCTTTAGCCCACTGTTCAAATGTCGGCACAACTACGGTTAAAAGCTGCATAATAATCGAAGCATTGATATAAGGTGTTATGCTCATGGCAAATATTGAAAACTTGCTCAAAGCACCACCGGAGAACATATCTAAGAGCCCAAACAAGTTACCGCTGGTAAACAACTGTTCAATAACAGCTGCGTTTACGCCCGGTACCGGAATATGGGTACCCAGTCTAAATACCAGGAACATCACTAAAGTAAATACAATCTTTTGCCTTAGTTCAGTAATCTTTAAGACGTTCGAGAGTTCTCCCAGCAATTAAATCACCTCGACTGTACCGCCGGCTGCTTGGATTTTTTCTACGGCCGACTTAGTAAAGCCATTGGCTTTGACAGTTAAAGCCTTGGTAAGCTCGCCATTACCTAATATTCTAAGACCATCAAGCACTTTTTTAATTACACCGGCTTCTACCAAAGTTTCGAGATCAACAACTGTACCGTTATCAAAACGGTTAAGTGCAGCTACATTAATTTCACTGTACTCTTTAGCGAAGATATTGGTGAAACCGCGCTTAGGCAGTCTTAAGTACAAGGGCTTTTGGCCGCCTTCAAAACCAGGACGCACACCGCCACCGGCACGTGCATTTTGACCTTTGTGACCTTTACCGGAAGTTTTACCTAAACCGGAACCAAGACCGCGGCCTACACGAGTGCGTACTTTTTTTGAACCAGGCGCTGGAGCTAATTCATGTAATTTCATTAACAGCACCTCCTTGAACTAGTATGTTTGGCTATTTGCCACTAGGAAATTATTCTGCAACTTCCTGAACGGTAACAAGGTGTTCTACTTTGCGAACCATACCTCTGATTACCGGATTATCTTCTTGCACTACCGAGCTATTGGTTTTCTTAAGACCCAGTGCTTTTACAGTTGCACGTTGATCTTCTGGTCGGCCAATCACGCTACGGGTTAAAGTAATTTTAATTTTCGCCATTGTGTTACCTCCTTAACCCAACAGTTCCTGAACGGTTTTACCGCGCAAGGCAGCAACTTCTTCCGCACGTTTAAGCTGACTTAAACCGGTGATAGTTGCCCGAACCATGTTGTTGGCGTTAGACGAACCAAGCGATTTGGTAAGGATATCTTTAATACCGGCAAGCTCAAGCACCGCACGGGCAGGGCCGCCAGCAATTACGCCAGTACCTTCGGAGGCAGGCTTTAACAGCACTTTGCCGGCACCGAACACACCTGTGATTTGGTGGGGAATCGTTGTACCGACAAGAGGAACTTTTATCAGGTTTTTCTTAGCGTCTTCTACGCCTTTACGGATAGCTTCCGGCACTTCTGCGGCTTTACCAAGTCCGAAGCCTACATGGCCGTTTTCATCGCCGACAACTACCAACGCGCTGAAGGAAAAGCGTCTGCCGCCTTTAACAACCTTGGCAACCCGGTTAATGAATACTACTTTTTCTTTAAGGTCAAGACCGGTGAAATCAATTCTAGCCATCAATTTCCCTCCTTTTCTTAGAATTCAAGTCCAGCTTCGCGGGCAGCTGCTGCTAAGGCAGCAACGCGACCGTGGTAAATGTAGCCGGCACGATCAAATACTACTTTAGTGATGCCTTTTTCGAGGGCCCGTTTGGCGATTGCTTCGCCTACAACTTTAGCGGCCTCAATATTTCCACCATACTCAACTTTCGCGAGTAATTCTTTATCTACAGTACTGGCAGATACCAAAGTTACGCCAGTTTTGTCGTTAATAATCTGAGCATAGATATGCTTCAAACTACGGAATACGTTAAGACGCGGACGCTCAGGGCTGCCAATCAGGTTTTTCCGGGCTCTTAATTGGCGCTTTTGACGCGCGACGTTTTTGCTCGGTTTACGCAGCAAGGTATTCACTCCTTTCGCTCAAATTGCCTACCTTGAGTTTATTTCTTGCCTTTACCGCCAGCTTTACCAACTTTACGGCGGATAACTTCGCCTTCATACTTGATGCCTTTGCCTTTATACGGCTCTGGCTCACGGTAACCGCGGATTTTAGCGGCAAGCTCGCCAACAGTTTCTTTGTCAATGCCGGAAACTATAATCCGGTTAGGCGCAGGAACATCAATGGTGATGCCTTGCGGCGGTTCAACTTCCAGCGGATGCGAGAAGCCTAATGTCAGCGCTAGTTTTTGACCAGCTTTAGCAGCACGGTATCCAACGCCAGCAATTTCTAAGGTTTTGGAAAAACCTTGGCTTACGCCTATTACCATGTTGCTGAGTAAAGTTCTGGTTAAACCATGCAGCGAACGATGTTGTTTATTATCTGTAGGCCGTTTGACGTTAATAACATTGCCTTCCAATTCGATAATCATATCTTTATGGAGTTGGCGTGTCAGTTCGCCTTTAGGGCCTTTAACTGCTACTACATTGTCATCCCCGATATTTACGGTAACGCCTGCAGGAACAGTGATGGGACTCCTACCAATTCTAGACATGTTGCACCTCCTGTATCACTAGACTACCAGACGTATGCGATTACTTCGCCGCCCAGACCTTCTTTGCGTGCGACTTTATCGCTCATGATGCCTTTGGATGTCGAGATAATTGCGATTCCAAGACCTCCAAGTACGCGCGGCAATTGCTCTTTCTTCGCATATACGCGCAGACCGGGCTTAGAAATACGCTTGATTCCAGTAATTACTTTTTCGCGGTTCGGGCCATATTTCAAGCTAACCCGAAGCATTCCTTGCTTGCCATCAGCAACCATATCGTAGTCTCTTACAAAACCTTCATCTTTCAGGATTTGAACTACGGCTTGCTTAATTTTAGATGCCGGAATTTCAACTTTATCGTGATAAACCGAGTTGGCATTGCGTATGCGAGTCAGCATATCGGCAATTGGATCGGTCATTACCATGGTTTAGAACCCCCTTCCTATATGTGCTGCTACTACCAGCTTGCCTTGGTTACTCCAGGAATGGCGCCTTTATAGCTCAGTTCCCGGAAACAAATCCGGCACATTTCAAATTTACGCATATATCCGTGCGGGCGACCGCAGATCTTGCAGCGATTGTACTTACGCACTTTAAACTTAGGCTCGTTTTTCCATTTTTCAATCAAAGCCTTTTTGGCCACCGAATTCCCTCCCTTTGTTTTAACTGTTCGCTCTTGAAACCGTTCTGTGCGGACAGTTTAGGTTATGCGCTGAACGGCATACCCATCAGTCTTAACAGTTCTCTAGCTTCTTCGTCAGTTTTAGCGGTGGTAACAATGATAATATCCATACCACGAATCTTATCGATTTTATCGTAGTCAATTTCAGGAAAAATCAGTTGTTCTTTGATTCCCATGGTGTAGTTACCGCGACCATCAAAGGATTTCGGATTTACACCGCGGAAGTCACGCACCCGTGGCAGGGAGATGTTAATCAGTTTATCAAGAAATTGATACATCCGCTCTCCACGCATGGTAACTTTGGCACCAATTGGCATACCTTCACGAATTTTGAAAGCAGCAATTGATTTTTTAGCTCTTGTTACAACAGGCTTTTGACCAGCAATCAGGGTCATATCAGCTACCGCTGCATCGAGAACTTTAGGGTTGCCAACAGCTTCGCCAACACCCATATTAATTACTACTTTCTCAACTTTAGGAATCTCCATAACGTTCTTGTAGCCAAACTTTTCCATCATAGCTTGTGCTACTTCACTTATATATTTTTCTTTCAGTCTTGTAGCCATGAGTTAACCTCCTTTCAGGGAAGAATGGGTTTACTTATCTTTATCAATAACTTCGCCGCATTTTTTGCACGTACGTGCAAATGCGCCGCTTTGTAATTGTGTTTTCTTAATGCGGGTAGGTTTGCTGCATGCAGGACATACCAGCATAACTTTGGCTGAAGATAAAGCAGCTTCTTTTACCAAGATACCGCCTTGGGGTGCCTTTTGACTTGGTTTGGTATGACGCTTAACTTTGTTTACGCCTTCTACCACAACTTTGCCTTTTTTCGGCAGAGCCTCAATGATCTTGCCTTCTTTGCCTTTATCTTTGCCTGACAATACAACTACTTTATCGCCTTTTTTAACATGCAATTTTTGGGCTTCGGACACTCCGGACACCTCCTTAATCTAGATTACTTCCGGCGCCAGCGAGATGATCTTCATGAAATCTTTGTCCCTGAGTTCGCGGGCAACAGGTCCAAATATCCGTGTACCTCTCGGGCTTTTATCTTCTTTTATAACAACTGCGGAATTTTCGTCAAACCGGATATACGAACCATCCGGACGGCGCAAGCCTTTACGTGTACGAACAACAACGGCTTTAACTACATCGCCTTTCTTGACAACGCCACCGGGTGTAGCGTCTTTAACAGCTGCCACAATAATATCACCAATGTTAGCATAACGGCGGTAAGAACCACCCATTACGCGGATGCACATAATTTGTTTGGCACCGGTATTGTCTGCAACATTCAGGATAGTCTGTTGTTGAATCATAGTGCTTATCCTCCTTCCTCATGCGGCTTGATGCTTGGCATCTAAGCGTTAGAGCATATTTTCAGAGTTGCGGTTATATTATTTTGCCTTTTCAAGAACTTCAACTACACGCCAACGCTTTTCTTTGGAAAGCGGACGGGTTTCCATGATTTTAACGGTATCCCCTACATGGCTTTCGTTGTTCTCGTCATGGGCTTTAAATTTAACGGTTTGTTTAACAGATTTATGGTACAGCGGATGGCGAACCAGACGTTCAACCGCTACTACTACTGTTTTTTCCATTTTATCGCTTACTACTTTGCCGATACGGACCTTGCGCTCGTTTCTTTCAACGGTCACTTTTACATTGCCTCCCTTCATTCACTTACAGAACTCTCTTACTACTGAGCCTTAAGTTCACGTTGACGCTGAACGGTTTTAATGCGGGCAATTGTTTTCTTGACGGCAGGAATCCGCATAGGGTTATCCAGTTGACCGGTAGCATGTTGGAACCGTAAGTTAAAGAGTTCTTCTTTCAGTTTGTTTAAGTTTTGGTCAAGTTCAGCGGCACTCATTTCGCGGATATCATTAGCCTTCATTTACTTCACCACCCGCTTTAGCATTGACACCTGGTGCATCCATATCCAAATTAGCAGTATCTTCTTTGGTTACGAATTTTGTTTTGATCGGCAGCTTGTGAGCAGCAAGACGCATAGCTTCACGTGCTACTTCTACAGGCACGCCGTCCATTTCAAACATTACACGGCCAGGCTTAACAACGGCTACCCAGTATTCCGGTGAACCTTTACCGCTACCCATGCGAGTTTCAGCAGGTTTTGCAGTAATCGGCTTATCCGGGAATATTTTAATCCATACTTTACCACCACGTTTAATATAACGGGTCATAGCAATACGAGCTGCTTCAATTTGACGGTTGGTAATCCAAGCCGGCTCAAGAGCGACTAAACCAAATTCGCCATGAGAAACCATATTGCCTTTTGTGGCTTTACCAGTCATCCGACCACGAAATTGTTTGCGGTGTTTTACTCTCTTTGGAATAAGCATTATTATTCGCCCCCTTCGACGGCAGCAGCAGCGACAACAGTTTTCTTGGCTTCAGGCAGTATTTCGCCTTTGTAAATCCAAACTTTTACGCCGATACGACCATAGGTGGTATGAGCTTCGGCTGTGCCATAATCGATGTCAGCACGCAGGGTATGAAGAGGAATGCTTCCTTCACGATAGCTTTCGCTACGGGCAATCTCAGCGCCGCCCAAACGACCGCCAACCATTACTTTGATTCCTTTTGCACCCATACGCATTGTACGAGTTACTGATTGTTTCATGGCCCGACGGAAAGCAATACGCTTTTCGAGTTGAGCAGCAATGTTTTCAGCAACTAATGTGGCATCAAGCTCAGCTTGTTTAATTTCAGCGATGTTAACATCGACATTTTTACCAGTGAGATCTTTGAGCCATTTTTTAATATTTTCAATTCCGCTGCCACCACGACCAATAACCATGCCAGGCTTAGCAGTATGAATTGTAACTTTCACCCGGTTTGCCGCACGCTCAATAATGATTTGCGACACATTCGAAGTGAAAAGTTTTTCTTTCAGCATATCACGCATTTTGATATCTTCATGCAGGTTTTTTGCATAGTCTTTATCGGCATACCATTTTGCGTCCCAAGTTTTGATAACGCCAAGACGAAGACCATGCGGATTAACTTTTTGACCCACTAAATTTCCCTCCTTCGTCCTTAGTTTATCTTTCTTTAACAACCAAAGTTACATGGCTGGTACGTTTTAAGATTTTGAATGCCTGTCCGCGTGACCGTGGATGAATACGCTTTAATGTCGGTCCTTGATCAACGAAGACCTCCGATACATAAAGAGCGTCAGCATTCAAATCATAGTTGTGTTCAGCATTGGCGATAGCCGATTTTAACACTTTTTCCACAACTTCTGCTCCGACCTTCGGAGTGTATTTTAGTATTGCAAAAGCTTCGCCCACGTTCTTGCCGCGGATTAAGTCAACAACAATGCGGATTTTACGGGGAGCAATACGAATATGTCTGGCAATTGCTTTAGCTTCCATTATTTAACCCCCTTCCGGCTAGAATTCCCGGATTTTTGCTAAGCGTATTATCTTACCCCAGTGGATCTTTCTGAGCCACTATGGCCTTTATACGTCCGAGTTGGCGCAAATTCACCAAGTTTATGTCCTACCATGTCTTCTGTGCAGTACACGGGTACATGCTTGCGGCCATCATGCACAGCGAGGGTGTGTCCGATAAAAGTAGGCAGGATGGTTGAGCTGCGCGACCAGGTTTTAATAACTTTTTTTTCATTGTTAGCATTAAGTGCATCAATCTTTTTGATTAAGCTTTCATGCACATAAGGCCCTTTTTTAATTGATCTTGACACCTAAAATAGCCTCCTTTCGCTATGTTCGCAGGTGGCTAATTCGTGATTTCTCACTACTTTCCATCCCCCGAACACTTAAACTCGACTTATCGACCTGTCGTCTGCCTCGAACTACGTCTCTTAACGATCAGCTTATCAGAAGCTTGCTTCTTACGAGTTTTAGCACCCATTGCACATTTACCCCACGGAGTAACCGGATGTTTCCGTCCAATAGGGGAACGGCCTTCACCACCGCCATGCGGATGGTCAATCGGGTTCATAGCAACACCGCGATTAGCAGGACGAATTCCGAGCCAACGAGAACGGCCAGCTTTACCAATGGTAATGTTTTCATGCTCAAGATTACCTACCTGACCAACAGTAGCCCGGCAGTTAATATGAACTTTTCTAAGTTCGCCAGAAGGCAATCTAAGAAGTGCGTGGCTGCCTTCTTTAGCCATAAGCTGAGCAGATGCACCAGCAGAACGAACTAATTGGCCGCCTTTACCGATTTTCATTTCAATGTTATGAACTTGGGTACCTACCGGAATGTTCTTAAATGGTAATGCGTTACCCACTTTGATGTCGGCTTCCGGGCCGCTCATAATGGTATCGCCTACTTTAAGACCGTTAGGAGCAAGAATATAACGTTTTTCACCGTCAGCATAGTTCAAAAGAGCAATGCGTGCGGAACGGTTAGGATCATATTCAATAGTAGCAACGGTTGCCGGAATGCCATCTTTATTGCGCTTAAAATCAATAACGCGATACAGACGCTTATGGCCGCCGCCTTGGTGGCGAACAGTCAAACGGCCTTGCTGGTTACGACCGGCGTGTTTTTGCAGGCGCTCGGTCAAAGAACGCTCGGGACGATCTGCGGTAATATCCGAAAAATCGGCTACCGTCATAAATCTTCTGCCAGGAGCGTATGGTTTAAAACTTTTAACTGGCATTTGTGCCCCTCCTTTTTAGAGAATTTGGTTATACACCTTCAAAGAATTCAATACGTTCGCCGGCAGCCAGTTTAACAATGGCTTTTTTGAAGTCCGGGCGTTTACCAATGTTCTTGCCCATGCGTTTGGTTTTACCCATTACCCGCAGAGTGTTCACATCAAGAACTTTTACTTTGAAGATTTGCTCAACAGCTTGACGAATTTCAATTTTATTGGCGGCAAGTGGCACAATAAAAGTGTATTTGTTGTCAGCCATCATTGCGGTAGTTTTTTCAGTGATATATGGTCTGATTAAAACGTCGCGTGGATTTGCCATTATGCCAGCACCTCCTCAATCTTAGCGACTGCTTCTTTGGTTACCAGCACTTTGTCATGATGAAGAAGGTCAATAACATTCAGTCCGATAGTTCCAATGGATTTTACACCTGGAATATTGCGAGCTGATTTTTCAACAATTTCATCATTATCAGCAGTGATAATTAATGCTTTTGCTGCTTGTGCTTCGAAGTTACCAAGAAGTTTTACTACCTCTTTGGTTTTAGGCTCTGCAAAGTTGATGCTGTCAACTACCAGTAAGCCACCGTCATTAACCTTAGCGGTCAGAGCGGATTTGATTGCTAACCGGCGAGCTTTACGAGGCATGCTGAATTTGTAGCTGCGCGGATGTGGTCCAAAGGCAACACCGCCTCCTACCCACAACGGAGACCTGATGCTGCCAGCCCGTGCTCGGCCAGTACCTTTTTGTTTCCAGGGTTTTCTGCCGCCACCGCGCACCATTGCTCTGGTCTTAGTTGCGTGAGTGCCTTGACGCTGACTTGCCATTTGCATTACAACTGCCTGATGAACAAGCGCTTCGTTTATTTCTACGCCAAATACGCTATCATTAAGTTCCATTTCACCGGTTTTCGCACCGGTCATGTCATATACTGCCACTTTCGGCATATAGCACGTCCTCCTTTCGATGCTCGCAACCTGTACTCTACGACAAATCGCAAAGTTGCAAGCTGCGATTACTTATTGGGTTTAATTGTATCTTTAACAATAACAAAACTGCCTTTAGGTCCGGGAACAGCACCTTTTACGAGCAGCAGGTTGCGGGGTACATCCACGCGAACTACTTCAAGACGTTGTACGGTAACTTTTTGTCCACCCATACGACCTGGGAGTTTTTTACCTTTAAATACTTTACCGCCGCCACCGCTCATCCGGGAACCGATAGTTCCTGGCTCACGATGTGATTTTGAACCGTGACCCATAGGTCCACATGCAAAATTGTGGCGTTTAATGCCGCCGGCAAAACCTTTGCCTTTAGCAGTACCAGTAACATCGATAAGTTCACCTTCGCTGAAAACGTCAGCAGTGAGAACTTGACCTACTGTATATTCAGAGGCTCCAGGCAGGCGCAGCTCACGGATAAACTTTACCGGTTTTACATTGGCCTTAGCAAAGTGGCCCTGCAGAGGTTTATTAACCTTTTTCTCTTTGACAGCGCCAAATCCAAGTTGCACTGCATTGTAGCCATCATTTTCGACTGTCTTGTTTTGCACTACGACGTTGGGACCGGCTTCAATAACCGTAACCGGAATAACTCTACCCTCAGCCGTAAAGATTTGGGTCATACCCAGTTTTTTTCCTAAAATACCTTTAGCCATTTATCGCACCTCCTCTTACAGCTTGATTTCGATGTCCACACCAGCCGGCAAGTCAAGACGCATTAAGGCATCTACCGTCTTGGGAGTCGGCTCCAGGATGTCAATAAGACGTTTATGTGTCCGCATTTCAAATTGTTCGCGGGAGTCTTTGTTGACATGGGGTGAACGCAAAATAGTGAAGATATTTTTCTCTGTAGGAAGCGGAATAGGGCCAGAAACCATAGCGCCGGTACGTTTTGCGGTTTCGACAATCTTAGCCGCACTTTGATCAAGCGCCTTATGGTCATATGCCTTAAGGCGGATTCTGATTTTTTGTTGTTTAGCCATTTGTTTATTCCTCCTTATCGCCCAGTTTCTCTGAACGGACATTCTCGGTGGAAATTTCCCCGCGCGTGCGGGCCACCTTCCACGTCATCGCCGGTCAATATCCTGGCAAAAGGCGGCAATAGCCGCCTCCACCAGATATTTTGTTTAAAGAGATTACTCTTGCACAGCGGTTACAACGCCGGCGCCTACCGTACGGCCGCCTTCGCGGATAGCGAAACGCAGACCTTCTTCAATTGCGATCGGAGTGATAAGCTCGATTGCCATTTGAATGTTGTCGCCAGGCATTACCATCTCTACACCTTCCGGCAGATTAACAACACCGGTTACGTCAGTTGTTCTGAAATAGAACTGCGGACGATAGTTGGTAAAGAACGGAGTATGACGGCCGCCTTCTTCTTTTGAAAGCACATATACTTCAGCTTTGAATTTAGTGTGAGGTTTAATGGAACCAGGCTTTGCCAATACTTGGCCACGCTCGATTTCTTTACGCTCTACACCACGCAGAAGGGCGCCGATATTGTCGCCTGCTACTGCGGAATCCAGAAGTTTCCGGAACATTTCTACGCCGGTTACTACTGTGGATTTCGGCTTTTCGGTCATACCAACGATTTCGATGGTATCGCCAACTTTTACTTCCCCACGTTCTACACGGCCAGTTGCTACTGTGCCACGACCAGTAATGGTGAACACGTCCTCTACAGGCATCAGGAAAGGTTTATCGGTTGCACGTACAGGGGTTGGAATGTATTCGTCAACTTTTGCCATGAGTTCATGGATTTTGCCGCACCATTCGCAAGTTGCTTGTGCACAACCGCAGTTAAGTACTTTTACAGCTGAACCGCTTACTACAGGGATGTCGTCGCCAGGGAATTCATAGCTGGAGAGAAGTTCACGAACTTCCATTTCTACCAATTCCATAAGCTCTGCATCATCAACCAGGTCAGCCTTGTTTAGGAATACAACCATGGCAGGCACGCCTACTTGGCGGGACAGCAGGATGTGTTCACGAGTTTGTGGCATCGGGCCGTCAGCGGCCGATACTACCAGGATCGCGCCGTCCATTTGAGCAGCACCAGTGATCATGTTTTTTACATAGTCAGCATGGCCTGGGCAGTCAACGTGAGCATAATGACGATTTGCAGTCTCATACTCTACGTGAGCGGTGTTAATAGTAATACCGCGTTCTCTTTCTTCTGGGGCTTTGTCGATCATGTCATATGCCATGAACTCAGCGCCGCCATGTTTTGCAAGGGTCATGGTGATAGCTGCAGTCAAGGATGTTTTGCCATGGTCAACGTGACCGATTGTACCAATGTTAACATGTGGTTTGTTTCTTTCAAACTTTTTCTTAGCCATTTGAGTGTTACCTCCTAAGTTTATTACTTTAAAGTTTTAAACAGCGAGTTATGCGCCCTTGTTCTTAGCGGCAATAACTTCGGCGATATTCTTAGGTACTTCTTCATAATGATCAAATTCCATGGAATAGTTGCCACGTCCTTGAGTCTTTGAACGAAGGTCTGTTGAATATCCAAACATTTCAGATAGAGGCACGAACGCTCTTATTGATTGAGCTCCAGAGCGTCCTTCCATACCTTCAATGCGGCCACGGCGAGAGTTTAAATCGCCAATAACATCGCCCATGTAATCTTCAGGAACAATGACTTCTACTTTCATGTACGGCTCAAGGATAATCGGGCCAGCTTTGGAACAACCAGCTTTGAAGCCCATTGAACCAGCAATCTTAAATGCCATTTCTGAGGAGTCAACATCATGGTACGAACCGTCGTATACGGTAACCTTGATATCAACCATCGGATATCCAGCAGATACACCGGTTTCCATAGCTTCTTTAACACCGGCTTCAATTGGGGAGATGTATTCTCTAGGAATCGCACCACCGACAACTTTGTTTTCAAAGATGAAGCCTTGACCTGGTTCCAAAGGTTGAATTTCCAACCAGCAGTGACCATATTGACCACGGCCGCCAGACTGCCGAACGAATTTACCTTCAGATTTAACCGTTTTGCGGATAGTTTCGCGGTAAGCAACTTGGGGTTTACCCACATTGCATTCAACCTTGAATTCACGCAACATGCGGTCAACAATAATCTCCAGATGCAATTCGCCCATACCTGAGATAATGGTCTGACCGGTTTCCTGGTCAGTATACATCTTGAAGGTCGGATCTTCTTCTGCAAGACGATTGAGCGCAACACCCATTTTTTCTTGGTCGGCTTTGGTCTTAGGTTCAACGGCTATCGAAATAACCGGTTCAGGGAAGACCATGGATTCAAGAACAATGATATGTTTGTCATCGCAAAGGGTATCCCCTGTAGTAGTATCTTTAAGACCTACAGCAGCAGCAATGTCACCAGTGTAAACCACTTCGATTTCTTCACGGTGGTTAGCATGCATTTGCAGAATACGTCCGATACGTTCCCGCTTTCCTTTTGTGGAGTTATACACATAGGAACCGGAAGCCAGTTGTCCGGAATATACCCGGAAGAACGCCAGCTTACCTACATACGGGTCAGCCATAATCTTAAAGGCTAATGCTGAGAACGGCAGGCTGTCATCAGCTGCACGATCGCCTTCTTCACCAGTCTCAGGGTTAACACCCTTAATGGCCGGAATATCAGTCGGTGCAGGCATATAGGCAACTACTGCGTCCAACAACGGTTGCACACCTTTGTTTTTGTAAGAGGAACCGCACAATACCGGGGTCATCTTACAAGCAATGGTTGCTCTACGGATCGCGGTTTTGATTTCCTCGACGGAGAGTTCTTCACCTTCGAGATATTTCATCATGAGTTCGTCATCGCTTTCAGCAACAGCATCTAGCAGATTTTGGCGGTAAAGCTCGACATTTTCAACCATATCTTCCGGTATGTCGGCAGCTTCGCTTGTCTTGCCCAAATCATCGGTATAAACAACAGCCTTCATCTCAACCAAATCAACAAAACCCTTGAAGGTATCTTCAAAACCGATAGGCAGTTGGAGCGGCACTGCGTTAGCACCGAGACGACTCTTCATCATATCGACAACCCGGAAGAAATCTGCACCGGTGATGTCCATTTTATTAACATATGCCATACGAGGAACACTATATTTATCAGCCTGACGCCATACTGTTTCAGATTGTGGTTCTACGCCGCCTTTGGCACAGAAAACCGCAACCGAGCCATCAAGCACACGCAATGAACGTTCTACCTCAACTGTAAAGTCCACGTGCCCTGGCGTGTCGATGATGTTAATACGATGCCCGTCCCATTGGGCTGTAGTGGCCGCAGAGGTAATGGTGATACCTCTTTCTTGTTCTTGCACCATCCAGTCCATAGTCGCAGCGCCATCATGTACTTCGCCAATTTTGTGTACTCTGCCGGTATAAAATAGAATACGTTCAGTGGTAGTGGTCTTGCCAGCGTCTATATGCGCCATGATGCCGATGTTCCGCGTCTTTTCAAGTGGAAACTTTCGGGCCACTATTTTCACTCCTTAGTTCTCGAGTTTATGGATTCGTCAGCTCGCCTAAACGAACCGCGAAACCCAAGCTCGATTTTTACCAGCGATAATGTGCAAAAGCCTTATTAGCTTCAGCCATTTTATGGGTATCTTCACGTTTCTTAACAGAAGCGCCAGCATTATTGGCAGCATCCATTAATTCGGAAGCAAGTCTTTCGTACATGGTTTTTTCTCCGCGAAGGCGCGAATAGTTAACCAACCAACGAATACCAAGTGACAGTTTACGGTCAGGCCGTACTTCAACTGGAACTTGGTAGTTAGCGCCACCTACACGGCGAGCACGAACTTCAAGAACCGGCATAACATTTTTCAAAGCAGTGTCAAACACTTCCATCGGATCTTTGCCGGTTTTAGCGCGAATGGCTTCAAACGCATCATATACAATGTTTTCAGCAACGCCTTTTTTGCCATCCAACATAATTTTATTAATAAATCTTGTTACAAGCTTGGAGTTATATACCGGATCCGGCAATACATCCCGCTTGGGAACAGCACCTTTTCTTGGCATCAGTATCCCTCCTTCTTCCAAAACTCTACAGCAGCTGGTTTATTTATTTTTTAGCTGCTACTGCTTTTTTAGCACCGTATTTCGAACGACCTTGACCGCGTTTAGCAACACCAGCGGTATCAAGCGCTCCGCGAACAATGTGATAACGTACGCCTGGCAAGTCTTTTACCCTGCCACCACGGATAAGTACAACTGAGTGTTCCTGCAGATTGTGACCAATCCCCGGAATGTAAGCAGTTACTTCAATACCGTTAGTTAAACGTACACGGGCAACTTTGCGAAGTGCAGAGTTAGGCTTCTTCGGAGTAGTTGTATATACCCTCGTGCATACACCACGTTTTTGCGGACACTCTTTAAGTGCAGGAGCGGTCGATTTTTGTATCAGTTGCTCCCGGCTTTTGCGCACTAACTGACTAATTGTTGGCATTTGTTTAGCGCACCTCCTTCCCCAATCTCGTTATTTATTATTAAAAACTTCATCTACAGGCAAGCCGGCAGATAAAATTATTAACGACAATATTTGTCGACTTGCCTATTTTAATACAGCAACCGCAGCAGCAGCCACTTCAATGCCACAAGCTTTCCCCAGTTCGGCCATTGTAGCTACGTCGTCAACTTCGACCTCTTTCTGGCTGCAAAGTTGGGCAATCGGAGCAACTACGCGTTTATCAGCGTCTTCAGCAAGATATACCTTGATAGCCAAACCTTTTTCCACAGCACGCACAGTTTGTTTAGCCCCTATGGCTTTCTTACTTCTCTTGAAAGCTTCTAGTTCTTCACTTTTCATGGCGTTCAACCCCTTCGGAAAAATGCAATATTCTCAAGGCACTCTAATATATTATCATCTTGCTTTGTAAATGTCAACAAACTATTAGATTTTCTGCGGATTTTTAAAACCACTAAACCGGGTGTGTCATTCGCCAAGATTTTTCTTGCTTCAGACATGCCGAAAACCAAGCAAAACCGGGAACGATGTACATCGTTCCCGGTTTATTATGCCTAGCATCTTTTGTGCTTATTCCACTGGAATTGTTTCTGCTACCGGTTCAGGAAGATATTTTTTTAAGCGAATATTCCTGTAGCGGCTCATGCCGGTTCCGGCAGGAACAAGTTTACCAATGATAACATTTTCTTTAAGTCCAAGCAGCGGATCAATCTTGCCTTTGATAGCAGCTTCGGTAAGAACACGTGTGGTCTCTTGGAAGGATGCCGCCGACAAGAAGGAATCAGTAGCCAGCGAGGCTTTGGTAATACCTAGAAGAATAGGTCTGGCAATAGCCGGTTCACCATCGGCTTCAATAGCCCTGGCATTTTCTTCTTCAAAGGTATTAAGATCAATGTATTCACCAGGCAGTAAATCAGTGTCGCCGGCTTCTTCCACTTTAACTTTGTGGAGCATCTGCCGAACCATAACTTCAATATGCTTGTCGTTAATTTCAACACCCTGCGATTTATACACTTTTTGAACTTCATATACCAGGTAGCGTTGCGTTGCTTTTAAACCGCTAACCCGCAGAATGTCATGCGGATTTACCGCACCTTCTGTCAAGCGGTCGCCGGCTTCGACTTCCTGGCCGTCGCTGACAATCAGTCTTGCACCATAAGGTATTGCGTATACGCGTTCTTCACCCAGCGAAGCATCTGCCGGATAAATAGTGACTTTCCGCATGCCTTTAATTTCTTTCACTTCCACCCGGCCGTCAACCTCAGTGATAATAGCCTGACGTTTGGGTTTACGTGCTTCAAACAATTCTTCTACCCTCGGCAAACCTTGGGTAATATCGTCACCGGCAACACCGCCGGTATGGAAGGTTCTCATGGTGAGCTGTGTGCCAGGCTCGCCGATAGACTGCGCGGCAATAATACCGACAGCTTCGCCCACATCAACCATGTGACCTGTACCCAGGTTACGGCCGTAGCAATTAATACATACGCCATAACGGGAGCGGCAGGTAAGTACGGAACGGATAGAAACCTTTTCGCGCACTGTCACGATTTTGTCTGCCAGTTCTTCGGTAATCAAATCGCTGACTTTGACAATAATCTCACCGGTTGCCGGGTCAATAATTTCTTCTGCCGACATTCTGCCGACAATCCTGTCTTTAAGAGATTCAATAACGCCAGATCCTTCTTTAATGGCCTCAACGGTGATACCTCTGACACTATTGTTACGCACCTTAACTTCTTTAACAGCGCTGGCAAGTACAGCCTCGATGTGCTCTTCATTAAACGGAGTGTCGGCCGGAACAAGTTCCACACCGTCACTGGTACGAATAGCCTCGGTTGTGTTTTTACCAAGCATTTCGCGAATCATGGCTTCTTTAAGCGCAGCCCGCACTTTTTCTTCCGGCGCGCCAAGAACAATGGTCTCAGCAGCAGCGCGGCCTACATCTTCTTCAACCTCATCTGCTTCGCCTTGTATCATAATCTCAGGCACACCATTTTCGCCAATCAAACGCAATCCTACTTCATCAAGCAATGTCCCTGCAGGCAAAAGCATATCAGCAGTCTTAGGATCTAATACATCCTGAGCCAGCACTCTGCCAAGCAAAGAATCTTTGAGCATATCAATGGCACCGGCACTGGATTTGGCCAGGCGTGCCCGTTCGCGCACCAGATTAAGTCCGACTACATCGCAGTCTTCTTCCCGCACGATAACATCTTGGGCAACGTCAACAAGACGACGAGTCAAATAACCCGAGTCAGCTGTTCTGAGCGCTGTATCGGCAAGACCTTTACGAGCACCGTGAGTAGAGATAAAGTACTCTAATACGGTGAGGCCTTCACGGAAGTTAGCTTTAATTGGCAAGTCGATAATCCGGCCTGATGGATCAGCCATAAGACCACGCATACCGGCCAGCTGACGAATCTGCTGAATGTTACCGCGCGCACCGGAGTTAGCCATCATGTAAACAGGATTAAAGCGATCCAGGCTGTTCATAAGGGCTGTGGTAACATCATCAGTGGCAGTGGTCCAAAGGTCAATAGTCTTTTTATAGCGCTCATCATCGGTAATGAGTCCACGACGATACTGTTTATCAATGGTATCAACCTTGGTCTCGGCAGCAGCAATAATTTCTTTCTTGGCCGCCGGAATTTTGATGTCCGAAATAGCAATGGTTATACCGGCCCGGCAGGCAAACGCAAAACCAAGACGTTTTACAGCATCCAGCACGGTAGCTGTTTTGGCATTGCCAAAAATCTGATAGGAGTCAGCAACTAATTTACCCAGTTGCTTTTTATCCATCAGCTTGCCTAAATGCCAGCCATCATCTGCTTTTACATAATGACGCAGCTCAACCGGCAATACTTCATTAAAGACTACCCGTCCTAATGTCGTATTCACCAAACCATAGCCGTCAATGCGCATTTTTATTTTTTCATGCAAACTAAGTTCTTTATGTTGGTAGGCCAATAAGCCTTCATTTAAACTGACAAATGATCTAGTCTTACCATCTGCAGGATCTTTTTCGATTGTGAGATAGTAGGCTCCAAGTACCATATCCTGAGTAGGAGTAGCTACCGGCCTGCCATCTTTTGTCGACAGGATATTATGAGCCGAAAGCATAAGCATCCGCGCTTCCGCTTGTGCCTCAGCCGACAGCGGCACATGGACTGCCATTTGGTCACCGTCAAAGTCGGCATTGTACGCAGTACATACCAAGGGGTGAATTTTAATGGCCCGGCCTTCTGATAATACCGGTTCAAATGCCTGGATACCAAGTCTATGCAGGGTCGGCGCACGGTTTAAGAGTACCGGATGTTCTTTGATAACTTCTTCAAGTACATCCCAGACTTCAGGCCGAACACGTTCGACCATTCGTTTAGCACTTTTAATGTTATGAGCATGACCGGCATTAACCAGTTTTTTCATAACAAACGGTTTAAATAATTCCAGTGCCATCTCTTTAGGCAAACCGCATTGATGCAGCTTAAGTTCCGGGCCAACAACGATAACCGAACGGCCAGAATAGTCAACACGCTTACCTAACAGGTTTTGACGGAAGCGCCCTTGTTTGCCTTTGAGCATGTCGCTCAAGGATTTTAACGGACGATTGCCAGGTCCGGTAACCGGACGGCCGCGACGACCATTATCAATAAGAGCATCTACGGCTTCCTGCAGCATGCGCTTTTCGTTGCGGACAATAATGTCCGGCGCTCCGAGATCTAAGAGACGCTTCAAGCGGTTGTTACGATTGATTACCCGGCGATAGAGGTCATTTAAGTCAGAGGTAGCGAAACGGCCGCCATCTAACTGAACCATCGGGCGCAGTTCCGGTGGAATAACCGGAACTACATCCATAATCATCCAAGTCGGATCATTGCCTGATTTACGGAAAGCTTCGGTAACTTCTAGTCGGCGAATTGCTCGGATTTTCCGTTGGCCGCTTACTTCTTTCAGTTCTTGTCTGAGTTCACGACTCATTTTTTCTAAATCAAGTTCTTCCAGAAGTTTTTTAACAGCTTCCGCACCCATGCCAACTTTGAAGGCATTACCATATTTATCGCGATGTTCACGGTACTCATTCTCGTTTAAAAGTTGCTTTTTCATTAGCGGCGTATCACCAGGATCAAGCACAATATAAGAGGCAAAGTACAGCACTTTCTCTAAAGAACGTGGAGAAATATCCAGAATTAGACCCATCCGACTTGGTATACCTTTAAAATACCAGATATGCGACACCGGAGCAGCCAATTCGATATGCCCCATCCGGTCACGCCGGACTTTGGAGCGAGTTACTTCTACACCACATCGATCACAAATAATGCCCTTGTAGCGAATCCGCTTATATTTACCGCAATGACATTCCCAATCCCGGGTTGGTCCAAAAATCTTTTCGCAGAATAAACCCTCGCGTTCGGGTTTTAGTGTACGGTAGTTAATGGTTTCTGGTTTTTTGACTTCACCATGTGACCACTTGCGGATTTGCTCTGGCGATGCCAAGCCAATACGCATTGAATCAAAGTTATTTACGTCCAACAAGGGGTTATCGCTCCCTTCTAACTAGTCTAATTCCTCATCTTCAAAAGTTTCCTCTAAATACTGACGGGAATTGGACTTTTTAGCATTTTCCTTGAGCTTTTTATCATTGCTTTTGCGGGGTTGAAACTCATCGAATTCATCATCACTATTCTTTTGACCCATATCAGAATCCATTTCACCAATCTCAGCAATAATGTCGAGTTCTTCTTCTAGTGCTTCAATATCATCATTGGCTTCGAGTTCATCAACCACATCGCCCTCAAAATCCGACTTTTTGCGTTCGACAGGGGCTTGCGGTACATTATCACCAATATTAAGCTCTAATTCTTTAGCTGTCTCGTTAATGTCTTCATCGGAATCCCGAATCATAATTTCCTGAGCATCTTCTGTCAAGATCTTGACATCAAGGCCAATACTCTGCAGCTCTTTAATCAATACCTTGAAGGATTCAGGAACACCTGGTTCAGGTACATTCTCGCCTTTAACGATTGCTTCATACGTTTTTACACGGCCAACAACATCGTCAGACTTAACGGTTAACAGTTCTTGCAGGGTATAGGCAGCGCCATATGCTTCCAACGCCCAAACTTCCATCTCACCGAAACGCTGTCCACCAAACTGGGCTTTACCGCCAAGTGGCTGCTGGGTAACAAGTGAGTACGGACCAGTGGAACGGGCATGGATTTTATCATCAACTAAGTGAGCCAGTTTGAGCATATACACAAAACCAACGGTTACATGGTTATCGAATGGTTCACCGGTTCTGCCGTCAAACAATTGGGTCTTGCCGTCTTCTGACAGACCAGCCACTTTCAAGGTATTGATGACATCGCTTTCAGTTGCGCCGTCAAATACCGGTACAGCCAAATGAACACCCGCTTTATCAGGCACCGGCATTCCGTTTCTGTCGAAATCATAGTTGACTTCTTTTAAGCGTTCAACCAAACCTGAGTCGCCCATTTTAAGCTGCATGCCAAGAGCAGCAGCGGCACGGCCTAAGTGAGTCTCAAGCACCTGACCGATATTCATACGGGACGGTACACCCAGTGGGTTTAGTACGATTTGTACCGGCGTGCCATCAGGCATAAACGGCATATCTTCTTTCGGCATGATTCGGGAAACTACCCCTTTGTTACCATGACGACCGGCCATTTTATCGCCTTCAGATATTTTGCGTTTTTGTGCAATATAGCAGCGAACGAGTTGGTTTACCCCTGGCGGCAGTTCATCGCCGTTTTCACGGGTAAATACTTTTACATCAACAATTTTGCCGGCTTCGCCATGTGGTACTCTGAGGGAAGTATCGCGAACTTCGCGAGCTTTCTCACCAAAGATTGCTCTGAGTAAGCGTTCTTCAGCAGTAAGTTCGGTTTCGCCTTTTGGCGTTACTTTGCCGACCAGGATATCTCCCGGACGAACTTCAGCACCAACACGAATGATACCGCGATCATCAAGATCTCTAAGCACATCTTCGGCAACGTTCGGAATATCCCGGGTAATTTCTTCCGGTCCGAGTTTAGTGTCACGGGCATCACATTCATATTCTTCAATATGTATGGAAGTAAAGACATCGGCTTTAACCAGATCTTGGCTTAAGAGAATAGCATCCTCGTAGTTATAACCTTCCCATGGCATAAAGGCCACAAGCACGTTAAATCCTAACGCCAGTTCACCTTTATCGGTAGACGGGCCATCAGCCAACACTTGCCCTTTAACAATGGCATCGTTCTTATAAACGATAGGCCGTTGGTTGATGCAAGTCCCTTGGTTAGAACGCAGATATTTAAGTAGTTTATAGGTATCAAGCGCACCTTTGTCAGTGCGGATATGAATTTCGTTAGCGGTTACTTTTTCAACAACGCCAGGATTTTTTGCCAAAACTACAACGCCTGAGTCACAAGCGGCTTTGTATTCCATACCGGTACCAACAAGCGGCGCCTGGGTTCTCAGAAGAGGAACTGCCTGACGCTGCATGTTCGCTCCCATCAGGGCTCGGTTGGCGTCATCGTTTTCTAAGAACGGAATCATGGCGGTAGCTATTGACACTACCTGTTTCGGCGAAACGTCCATGTAGTCAACTCTTTCCGCCGGAACAACCAGGATCTCATGCTTGTAGCGGCAGGTAACCCGAGCTTCTTTAAAGCGTCCATTTTCGTCGAGCGGCTCATTGGCCTGCGCAACAATCATTTCATCTTCTTCATCAGCTGTCAGATACAGCACTTCTTCAGTTACCCGATTTTCATGCTTATTGACTTTGCGATATGGTGTTTCTATGAAACCAAATTCATTAATCCGCCCATAGGTAGATAACGAACCAATAAGACCGATGTTCGGACCTTCCGGAGTCTCAATTGGGCACATCCGGCCATAGTGAGAGTGATGGACGTCGCGGACTTCGAAGCCTGCACGTTCCCGGCTAAGACCGCCAGGACCGAGCGCGCTCAGACGGCGCTTATGCGTAAGTTCAGCTAACGGATTAGTTTGGTCCATAAACTGGGATAACTGGCTTGATCCAAAAAATTCTTTTATGGCAGCAACTACCGGCCGGATATTGATAAGCGCCTGTGGCGTAATTACATCAATGTCCTGAATAGTCATACGTTCTTTAACAACACGTTCCATTCTGGCTAAGCCAATACGGAATTGGTTTTGTAAAAGTTCGCCAACTGACCGCAGCCGGCGATTGCCTAAATGGTCAATGTCATCGGTATTGCCGTGGCCATCTATCAGGTTAAGCAAATAACTGATAGAGGCAATGATATCTTCTTTGGTAATGGTACGATGCATAAATGGCAATACTGAATTAAATATCATTTTTACTGCAGTGCCGTCTTTTTGTTTGATCCAGGCTTCATGCATGCCTTCGCCATCAAAGACTTTAGCAGCAGCAATTTTGTCTAGCATTTCCTCGTCAAGGATAGTATTTTCAGCTACGACAATTTCGCCGGTTTCTCGGTCTACCAGCGGCCGGGCAAGCAGTTTCCCCAACAAGCGGCGACGCCATCCCAGTTTCTTACCTAGTTTATAGCGTCCTACAGTAGCCAGATCATAACGCTTGGAATCAAAGAATAATGTTTCCAGCAATTGAGCAGCGTTTTCTACTGTTGGCGGTTCACCCGGACGCAGCCGCTTATAGATCTCAACAAGCGCCTCTTCCCGGGAATCGGTGTTGTCTCTTTCAAGCGTAGCCCGCATATGAACATCATCATTAAAGAGTTCAGAGATCACACCATTAGAAACGAAACCTAATGAACGAATAAGTACCGTTACCGGCAATTTACGGGTACGGTCAACGCGCACAGAGATAACATCATTGGCATCGGTCTCAAGTTCAAGCCACGCGCCACGATTAGGAATTACTGTTGCGTTATAGAGTTTTTTGCCAGTGGTATCGATAGTCTCGCCATAATATACACCAGGCGAGCGAACCAATTGGCTGACAATAACCCGCTCAGCACCATTGATAATAAAGGTGCCATTGTCGGTCATGAGCGGAAAATCGCCCATAAATACTTCCTGCTCTTTTATTTCCTGTGTTTCCTTGTTGTACAGTCGGACGCTAACGCGAAGCGGAGCGGCGTAGGTAACGTCCCGCTCTTTACATTCTTCCACGTCATACTTAGGCTCGCCCAATGTAAAGTTTTCAAACGATAGGATCAGGTTGCCGGTAAAGTCCTGGATCGGAGAGATATCATGAAATATCTCTTGTAAACCTTCCTTAAGAAACCAGTGGTACGAATTCTTCTGAATTTCAATAAGGTTGGGCATGTCCAGCACTTCTTTAATTTTGGCATAACTATACCTGAATCTTTTGCCCACCGGAACAGGATTAAACATTAACCCCTTCACCCCTTAGCCATTTTGCATGACACCTTGCAGCCGCCGCTCACATAAGTCAGCGTTATTCCGCAAATACTAAGCCAGCAAATGAATGATTAAATAAATGCAAAACAAAGCAAGGTTCTTTCGTTCTTGTTAAGGACCTTGCTTTTTTTTCGATGAAAGACGATTCATCCTCCATTATACTACTATTTCCTGCCATTTCATTATTTATACGGGCTTTAGTCAACTCTGGTAAGCCATCACAATATAAACATGTACGGCAATGTATAATGTTATCATATAAATTTAGCTATGTCAAGAAACTTTAACCTTATATGTATACTTTTTGCAATTTTTATTGCAATACGCTTGCGCCAGTCTCTGGTGGAAATGGCAGACGCTGCTATGTATATAGGATTGGCTACATTTTGCTAACGCAATCGTGGCTTGCACTGAGCTTTAAGATAAGTGCAAGTCGATGTTGCCCTTATCCTGTTTTAAGAAAGTTATACTTTCTGTTGAGGAGAAAAAAGGAGCACCGGCAGGTGCTCCTTTCTTTATTAAGCTTAAATTACTTAACTTCGACAGTTGCGCCGGCCTCTTCAAGTTTTGCTTTAAGAGCTTCAGCATCAGCCTTGGAGATTTTTTCTTTAACAGCTTTAGGTGCGCCGTCAACCATTTCTTTGGCTTCTTTTAGGCCAAGACCGGTAACTTCGCGTACAACTTTGATAACGTTGATTTTACCAGCGCCAGCGTTGGTAAGAATTACGTCAAATTCGCTTTGCTCTTCAGCAGCAGCAGCGCCAGCAGCAGCAGGAGCAGCAGCTACAGCTACAGGAGCAGCAGCAGATACGCCAAATTTTTCTTCAAGGGCTTTTACCAGCTCGGAAAGTTCGAGCACAGTCATTTGCTCAATGGCTTCCATAATTTGTTCTTTAGTCATGTTAAAATACCTCCATAAACTTTCATTTAATTATTTTTTAGGGAATAAACGAGTTACATTCAACTTGCATAAACAAGGATATACTCTTGGTTATGCGGATTCTTTTTGTTTGCGAACAGCTTCCAATGCATATACCAAGTTACGCAACGAACCGGACAGTACATTGACAAAACCGGTAATAGGAGCCTGCATGCTGCCCAGCGCTTTGGCAATAAGCACTTCGCGCGGCGGCAAACTGGCCAGTGCCTTAACACTTTCAGCATCAATCACTTTGCCTTCAACCAAACCAGCCTTTACTTCCAAAGCCTGCAGTTTGTGCTCTTTTACAAAGTCAGCAATAACTTTGGCAGGAGCTACAGGATCAGTGTAAGACATTGCAATCGCAGTCGGTCCTTCAAGATAAATATCAAGACCTTCAATACCAGCTTCTTTAGCAGCAATGCGGGTCATGGTATTTTTAAATACCCGGTATTCCACGCCTGCTTCCCGTAATTTACGGCGAAGTTTGGTATCCTGCGCTACAGTTAAACCACGGTAGTTTGTTAAAACAGCACCTTTGGTAGTGCTGAGTTTTTCTTTAATCTCAGCAACTGTTTGCATTTTTTCTTGGGTTACAGCCATTTAGATTACACCTCCTTAAACAAGTATCCATTAAACCAAAAGCGGCCTCACGGCGCAAACACCGGAGGCCGCATTATAACTAGTTAAGTTATATGCTGCAAATCCCCGGCCTCGGCAGGAAAGTTTCAAAGGAAACTTTTACATAACAACCTACTGTCTACAGCCTCATAATATTCATTAACGCCGGTCTGCGTTGTTGCGCTTCCGGTTGATCGCTTGCGTACTTATTGCAGGTACGCGGCACTTCACAATCCTCAGCGCGCCTAGCATCTAGTCATTGCTGAATATTATTCTACATTATTGTATAATGCTGACTATTCTTTTTTGCCGGGAGCTTTGAGCGGATTAACTCTAACACCAGGACCCATTGTTGTGCTTAAGGAAATGTTCCGCATGTACTGACCTTTGGCCGCAGCGGGCTTAACCTTAATCAATGTATCAATCAGGGTGTGGAAGTTTTTGAGCAGTTTTTCGGTTTCGAAAGATACTTTACCAATAGGAGCATGAATGTTACCAGCTTTATCAGTACGGTATTCAATCTTACCGGCTTTGATTTCATTAATAGCACGTGCTACGTCAAGCGTAACAGTACCCACTTTAGGGTTAGGCATTAAGCCTTTAGGTCCAAGGACTTTACCTAGACGACCTACTAGACCCATCATATCCGGCGTGGCTACTGCAACATCGAAATCAGCCCAGCCACCCTGGATTTTTTCTACTAAATCTTCGGCACCTACAATGTCTGCACCAGCAGCTTCAGCTTCTTTAGCTTTTTCGCCTTTGGCAAATACCAGAACTCTTTTTGTTTTACCAGTACCGTAAGGAAGTACAACAGCGCCACGGACTTGTTGATCAGCATGTTTCGGATCAACACCGAGTTTAACGGCAACTTCTACCGTTTGGTCAAACTTTGCGCTGGCTGTTTTCTTAGTAAGTTCTACTGCTTCTTCTGGATCATATAGCTTGTTAAGATCAACAAGCTTAGCAGCCTCAATATACTTTTTACCATGTTTCGGCATATTAGTTTTCCTCCTTTGTGGTAATAACGGAAGTACTTAGTCCTCCCACTGAAATCGCCATTATATTAGTCGACGATTTCGATGCCCATACTACGGGCAGTGCCTTCAATCATCCGCATAGCAGCTTCTACGCTAGCGGCGTTGAGGTCTTGCATTTTGGATTCAGCGATTTCTTTAACTTTATCGCGTTTTACTTTGGCAACCTTCTTTTTGTTAGGTTCGCCTGAAGCAGTTTCAATACCTGCAGCTTTTTTCAGAAGAATAGCAGCCGGGGGAGTCTTAGTGATAAAGGTAAATGATCTATCTTCAAATACCGTAATTTCCACCGGAATAATAAGACCAGCTTGCTGAGCAGTTCTTTCGTTAAACTCCTTAACAAAAGCCATGATATTGACTCCAGCTTGACCAAGTGCCGGACCTACGGGAGGAGCCGGAGTGGCTTTGCCAGCAGGAACTTGCAGTTTTACAAGCTTTACAACCTTTTTAGCCATTTATATTACACCTCCTTAATCAACTTTCACAACTTGGGTAAAATCGAGTTCTACTGGCGTTTCGCGTCCAAACATATTGACAAGCACTTTAATCTTGCCACGGTCAGGATTAATATCAACTACAGTGGCTGTCCAATTCTCGAAAGCCCCTGAAGTGATACGCACCAGTTGATTGAGTTCAATATCAATTTTCGGTTTAGCATCTTCAATACCCATCGACTTGAGAATGTGCTTGACTTCGCTTTCGCTCAGTGCAATAGGCTTGGTTCCAGACCCGACAAAACCAGTTACACCCGGAGTGTTGCGGACAACATACCAAGAACGGTCAGTAACAATCATTTCTACCAAAACATACCCGGGGAAAACTTTTTTCTTGGCAATTTTTTTCTTGCCATCTTTTATTTCCACTTCATCTTCCATAGGTACAAGCACACGGAAAACTTCGTCTTCCATTGCCATGGAACAGACTTTTTTCTCCAGGTTGGCTTTTACCTTATTTTCATAGCCGGAATATGTATGGATAACATACCAATGTTTTTCGAGTTTTTCGGATTCCATAGCCTCAAGGGACGTATGTCGCCCCCCACCCCCTAGTCTACTTGATGATAGCTTTTAAAACCTGAGTGAAAGAAGCATCAATCACCCATATTAGAGCCGCGACAACAGTAACCGTCACAAACACAACCCCAGTGAAGGAAATAAGCTCTTGTTTGCCTGGCCATGTTACCTTCTTAAGTTCAGCTCTTACTTCCCGCAAAAATTTCTTCCAGCGCGATGTATTCGTCTGGACAGTCGTTTCCTGGGCGGCCATTCTCTCACATCCTGTGCATACATTTTGGCAGGGGCAGAAGGACTTGAACCCTCAACCAACGGTTTTGGAGACCGCTACTCTACCAATTGAGCTATACCCCTACTAGTGTAGTAACTTATGTTGGTTTACTTTGTCTCTTTATGCATGGTTTGCTTTTTGCAAAACTTGCAGTATTTGTTGAACTCTAATCTATCCGGGTCATTTTTTTTGTTTTTATTGGTCTGATAATTGCGTTGTTTGCATTCTGTGCAGGCCAATGTTACCGCGTTGCGCATCCTGTTACACCTCTCTTACCAGTAAATATAGCACCTTATGCCTATTTATTGATAACACTTTTTTAAATGTCACTAATATAATCTATCATAATTATATCAGCATGTCAATAGCCCACAGGCTCGGGTATGTCAATAAATAAAGCAGGGTGGTTTCCCCTGCTTTATTATTATATCAGACAGCACTGTGTTTATGCAATTTTTTCGAAACAATAAATTTTCGATTACTCTTGCACAGCGGTTACAACGCCGGCGCCTACCGTACGGCCGCCTTCGCGGATAGCGAAACGCAGACCTTCTTCAATTGCGATCGGAGTGATAAGCTCGATTGCCATTTGAATGTTGTCGCCAGGCATTACCATCTCTACACCTTCCGGCAGATTAACAACACCGGTTACGTCAGTTGTTCTGAAATAGAACTGCGGACGATAGTTGGTAAAGAACGGAGTATGACGGCCGCCTTCTTCTTTTGAAAGCACATATACTTCAGCTTTGAATTTAGTGTGAGGTTTAATGGAACCAGGCTTTGCCAATACTTGGCCACGCTCGATTTCTTTACGCTCTACACCACGCAGAAGGGCGCCGATATTGTCGCCTGCTACTGCGGAATCCAGAAGTTTCCGGAACATTTCTACGCCGGTTACTACTGTGGATTTCGGCTTTTCGGTCATACCAACGATTTCGATGGTATCGCCAACTTTTACTTCCCCACGTTCTACACGGCCAGTTGCTACTGTGCCACGACCAGTAATGGTGAACACGTCCTCTACAGGCATCAGGAAAGGTTTATCGGTTGCACGTACAGGGGTTGGAATGTATTCGTCAACTTTTGCCATGAGTTCATGGATTTTGCCGCACCATTCGCAAGTTGCTTGTGCACAACCGCAGTTAAGTACTTTTACAGCTGAACCGCTTACTACAGGGATGTCGTCGCCAGGGAATTCATAGCTGGAGAGAAGTTCACGAACTTCCATTTCTACCAATTCCATAAGCTCTGCATCATCAACCAGGTCAGCCTTGTTTAGGAATACAACCATGGCAGGCACGCCTACTTGGCGGGACAGCAGGATGTGTTCACGAGTTTGTGGCATCGGGCCGTCAGCGGCCGATACTACCAGGATCGCGCCGTCCATTTGAGCAGCACCAGTGATCATGTTTTTTACATAGTCAGCATGGCCTGGGCAGTCAACGTGAGCATAATGACGATTTGCAGTCTCATACTCTACGTGAGCGGTGTTAATAGTAATACCGCGTTCTCTTTCTTCTGGGGCTTTGTCGATCATGTCATATGCCATGAACTCAGCGCCGCCATGTTTTGCAAGGGTCATGGTGATAGCTGCAGTCAAGGATGTTTTGCCATGGTCAACGTGACCGATTGTACCAATGTTAACATGTGGTTTGTTTCTTTCAAACTTTTTCTTAGCCATTTGAGTGCCTCCCTTAATTATATCTTTTCACATTAATTACAGTTTGGGGTAATTTATAAAGAAAATAAATTTGTACGTTGCTGCTAAAAATATATGTATAGCTTATAGTATAAGTATTTTTTCTTTATATCAAACTACATTATTCTATCTGCCTTATAAAAATCCTTCTAGCACCTGTAATTAATTAAGAAACGTTATAAATATAAATGACAACCTGATTTAGACGGTGTTTTAACTTCGCCGCATCAGGTTATTGACTAACGTTTATGCACATAAAGAAAACACGGCTTACGCTGAGCTTTAGCGAAAGCGTGAGCCGCTGTTGCCCTTATCCTGATTTTAAGAAAGTTATACTTTCTGTTAGGAAAACAAAAAACTTGCAGCAAATGCTGCAAGTTCTTCTGTTTATAATGTGGTGGCGGCGCAGGGATTTGAACCCCGGACACTTCGGGTATGAACCGAATGCTCTAGCCAGCTGAGCTACGCCGCCGTATTAAAATGGAGCTAGTGACCGGGATTGAACCGGTGACCTTATCCTTACCAAGGATACGCTCTACCGACTGAGCTACACCAGCGTCAATCGCAAACGGCTTAGTAGCGCCCATCTGCTTCGTTGTCACTGCGGGGGCTTGCTTACGCACAGCAGTGCGCCGCGCTGCGCCTCCTCGTTCCGCCTCGTATCTGAACACTACTAAGCCGTTTGCGGCCTTGTGCCAGACACCAGTTTGTCGCAGATATAGTTTGCTTCTTTATAAAACTTCGCTTTATAAATTCAGGGTTACCGAATTTTTAGCGAAGGTAATGACTTGGTTGCGGGGACAGGACTTGAACCTGTGGCCTTCGGGTTATGAGCCCGACGAGCTACCAACTGCTCCACCCCGCGATGTTAAGTTGAAATGGTGGAGGGAGGTGGATTCGAACCACCGAAGTCAAAGACGGCAGATTTACAGTCTGCTCCCTTTAGCCACTCGGGAATCCCTCCATCATGGAGCTGGCGATAGGAATTGAACCCACAACCTGCTGATTACAAGTCAGCTGCTCTACCAATTGAGCTACGCCAGCATTTTTTTCGAGACCGCGTCTCAGTGACAAAACATATTATATAATAGGTTCCTAGACTATGTCAACATCTTTTATGGTGCAAATTTTAACCATTTTCGATTCTTAGAGTGTCGCAACAAATACGACACTTTGAACAAAACCTCTAAGCAGGACAAGCGCAGTTTCCAGCAGGCGAGATTAACCTCTACCTGCCGGAAACTTCTCGTATCGGCCTGTTAAACTTGGCTTGTATTTTATTACATAAAGAAATAGTAATATGATAGCCCGGCGATAATAAAGCGGTAATACGCAAACGAGGCCAGTGTCGAGCTGTTAAGAAACCGCAAAAACCAGACAATGGACGCATAGGCCGTAATGAAAGCCACACCAAAACCAATCGCAAACATAGTAATGTCATCCATACTTAGTTGGTTCCAGATCTTCATTAAATCATAAAGACAGGCGGCCAGCATCAGCGGCACGGCAATGATAAAAGAAAATTCAGCAGCAGCCGTACGACTCATCCCCAAAAATAAACCACCGGCGATGGTTGAACCCGAACGGGAAAATCCCGGCCACAATGATAAGACCTGAAACAAGCCCACCCAAAAAGCCTGAGTAACTGTCATACTGTCAACATTTTTCGTAGTAGGCGCCTTAGCAATTTTCTCGGCCACTAACATCAAAATCGCACCGGCTACCAAGCCAATAATTACTGTATAAGGCGAAAACAGGTAAGTCTTTATTGGTTTATGAAACAGAAACGCAATCCCCATTACCGGGACAATCCCAGCCAAAACATGCATAGCACTCAGTCCGTTACCATAAATATTAATGGCGCGCGGTCTAAACATAGCTAAAAATTTATCCCGATACAAAATAAATACCGACAAAATCGCGCCTAGCTGAATAAACACTTCAAATACGCTGGCTTTTTCGCCTTCAAATCCTAGCAGCGAACCAACAAGAATCATATGTCCGGTCGATGAAATCGGCAGAAATTCAGTTACGCCTTCTACTATACCAATGATTACTGCAATAATATTTTCATTCATAAATTCACCTCCTCAGTCTTTGTTTGCGTCATCCTGCAACAACATATTCACGACTTGAACATCAGTAGGAAACGCTAATTGAGGTATGTCGTCAAGCGAAAAATATGCCACTTGATCCAAATCATCGCCCGGCCGAAGAGTGCCGCCCACCACCGCAGCCTCAAACCATACGCCGATGGTATGAACACTCGGATTGTGAAAGTTAGATAAAACAGCATACACTTGCCCGGTTTCAATTACAAGTCCCGTCTCTTCCAAAAACTCTCGCCTGACAGCATCTCTGACATCTTCATCATATTCAACATAACCGCAGGGTATGCACCATAGCCCTGGATAGCTGGCATCAACTGATCTGCGCCCCAGAAGAATCTTATTATTCTCACGGACAATGGCAGCCACACCAACAATCGGATTTTCATACATAACGCGGGTACACTTGTTACACACCAGACGTTCCCGTTCACCCATCAAACGGCAGCCGAGTTCACCGCCACATTGCGGACAAAAATGAAACCGTTGTTCCTTCATGATAACCTCCCAATAGGACAGTATTATTATTTTACCATACTTAACTATATTTCTACACATGTATATAAAATAAAAATCCCGGGGCTAGTGCATATATACACCTGATCCCCGAGTTTCCTCATTCACTACGTGTAATCGCTTGTTTTGATCCATAAAGGCAATAAATACATTTTGGATGCCATCTTGATGCTGACAGCGAAATTCTTCAATTTGCGCTTTAGAAAATCCCATTTCCGCCAAAGCTGCTTCCTGCAATTCCCCCTCTAGAATAACCGGTACCAAAATACTGTTAGGGGTTACGTTAAAATTAACCTGCCCTGGCGTCAAAGGCAAATGTTCTGCTTTTTTTAATACACTAAGCTTCCCGTGCGGTTCCAAAATAGCAAGCTCAACAATGGTAATATCAAATACGTCCCTTTCCCGCAAAAGATGCAGCAGTGTTTCCACAGGCATTCGCACCTTGCGCAAGTTCTCCTTAATAATCTGGCCATTATTAACAAGCAGCAGCGGTGTAAAATTTAACTTGTGATTTACAGGCCGAATTTTGATACTAAGCCAACTAAAAAGAACTTGCATCACACCCAGTGCCAATAGCGCAACCAGTGAACTAACCAGTTCAATTCGCGGATCAACAATTAAAGCCCCAGCAACCGCACCAATTGTAATTGAAATAAGAAAATCAAAAGAACTGAACTCACTCACCGGTCGAAGTCCGGTGGTAAGCATGAGGATGAGTAGCACACCCATACCTGCAACTACCCGAAAAAGGGTAATTCCCAAGGTTTCCATTACTGCCCTCCATCACGTAACCTGTCATCTACATTACGCAATATTTAGGCTTAGTATAACCACCGGAGTATTTTTAATCCCCAAAAGAAATACCGATAGCACGTCCGGCCATTAACAACTCATCATCAAGCGATACATTGTGGGTGATTCCGGCAATATCGGCAATAGGCACGCGAATAATCTCATTTTTTTGCAGAGCAACCATATTGCCAAAAGCTCCTGCAAGCAAACATTCCACAGCCGCCACCCCATAACGGGTGGAAAGCACCCGGTCAAAAGCGGTTGGCGTCCCTCCACGCTGAACATGCCCCAGCACTGTGCAGCGGGATTCCACACCAATCAGGCTCTCGATTTCCCGGGTTAGTTTTTCACCTGCGCCACCCAAACGAATCTTTTCATGGCTGCCTTCCACAATACGGCCAACCGACATTTCCCCGCCTTGGGGGTATGCTCCCTCGGCCATTACAATCAAACTAAACAGACGGCCTCGCTGTTGGCGTTCTTTTATTTTATCAATAACCGAATCAATGCTAAACGGGATTTCCGGAATCAATATACAGTCAGCACCGCCTGCGATCCCTGCATGCAGCGCAATCCAGCCGGCATAGCGTCCCATGACTTCCAGCACCATAACCCTGTGATGAGATTCAGCAGTGGTATGAAGACGGTCAAGCGCGTCGGTAGCCACACCAACAGCGGTATCAAATCCGAAAGTCCGCTCGGTTCCCGGTATATCATTATCAATGGTTTTCGGCACAGCCACCACCGGCAGCCCTAGTTGATAAAATTCTGCCCCAATCTTGAGACTACCGTCACCGCCAATGACAATAAGGGCATCAATATCATGCTGCCGCAAATTTTCTAACGCCTGCCCTGACATATCTGAATATACTTTTTCACCATTTTGAACCGTAAGGTAACGAAAGGGATTATCGCGATTGGTCGTTCCCAGCATTGTCCCACCCCGCGGCAAAATGCCGGCAACACTCTCGCCTGTCATCTCGATGATTTGATTTTCGACCATACCGCCAAAACCATTCTTAACTCCCCATACTTTTAGCCCATAGCCCAGCCCAGTCCTGACAACAGCCCGGATAACCGCATTAAGTCCGGGCGCATCACCACCGCCTGTGAGTACAGCAATACTTTTCACTTTGTTTGTCCTGTCCATTTTATCACCTCATCCAAGTATATAGTGCCGGCAAGTCTCTACAGGTATACTACTTACCTTCCTTAGCTCAGCATACCCCGCTTCCGGCTTCTTAAAGCTCTAGCCAGATGCAAAAAATGACACCTCATACTGGTGTCATTTCAAGTTATTACATTATTTCAGGCTTAGAGCTTATTCAGCCAGCTCTATCTGGGTTTCTTTATTAAAACCAGTAAGGCCTTTGTATACCCCGCGAATATCACTATCATCGCCACGGTTTTCAAGATAGCGTTCAAGTTTGCGTTTTACCCGTTGCAAGGCATTATCAATTGACTTAACATGGCGGTCTAGTTCCACAGCAATTTCCTGGTAAGACTTCCCATCAAGGTAAGACATAAGTACCTTCCATTCAAGATCACTTAAAATCTCGCCCATTTTCTCTTCAATATCAACAAATTCCTCACGACTGATTACCAGTTCTTCCGGATCAGTTACTTTCGAACCCGATAATACATCCAGGAGTGTGCGGTCAGAATCCTCATCATAAATAGGTTTATTTAAAGAAACATATGAGTTCAAGGGAATATGTTTCTGTCTGGTAGCAGTCTTAATTGCAGTAATAATTTGTCTTGTCACACATAATTCGGCAAACGCCCGAAAGGAAGAGAGCTTATCATTGCGGAAGTCCCGAATAGCCTTGTATAAGCCGATCATTCCTTCTTGAATAATATCTTCACGCTCGGCGCCGATTAAAAAATATGATCTGGCTTTGGCCCGCACGAAATTACGATATTTGTTAATCAAATACTCCAGAGCGACCGTGTTATCATTATCTTTGGCGTCGAATACTATTTCTTCATCAGTCAAGTTGTCAAAACAACCATACAGATCGCGTTGAGTATTTACCCGCATCGCATCGCCCCCACTAGTTTTCTTTTGCTGCCAGCCCGGTAGGCCTAACCCACTACGCATTTGCAGATTATAGAAAAATAAAAATGCACTAAAGAGCTTAGTGCCGCAGCATCGCCGCATCGCCGTCTATCATTTAGATTATACTTGTTAGAACAAAGTTAGTCAAGCCCATCACGCCGCATACTATCAAGGCGCTGCATGATATCCTCTTTCAAACGATTGCCAAGCTCATGACGATCTCGCGCTAAAACCTTGCGCGAAAGGTTATCTGAGATTTCCTTTTTAGCAGCAGCAACATTATTTTTCAATTCCCGCGCCGATATCCGGTAAGCGCCCGCCCCTAAAACAAACATTTGCTCAGCTAGGTCAGAAGTAACCACATATACTCTTTTATTGGAGCGACCAAGGCCATAAACCAGTTTTTCAATGTAGCTGTCAGCCGTTTCACCCTCTTTGGTATAGATGACTTCCAATATACCCATTTGACTCTGACTGACAATTTTTCCGGTTGTCAGGTGGGCATCAAATACGATGATTGTCTTATATCTTTTATATGCACCATACTCACTAAGTATATCCACAAGTTTGTCACGGGCATATTCGAGATTATCTTTAAGTGCGATAAGTTCAGGCCAGGCATTAACCACATTATAGCCGTCTACAATTAATAATTCCATCAAGAGAAATCTCCAATCTTATGACCCCTGGCAGCTTTAAGGCGGCTTATAGAGAAGCACAAATAGTGTCTATTACCGGCGGCGCGGCATCTTACGGGATTCTACCGGTCTTACTTCCGGCCCCACCCGTATTACAGTGTTGTCCGGAGCATATTTGTCATGTGATATGACTTCGCGCCTTAGTTCTTTTCCTGAATCATTACGTATGATGCGGACAACCGTTACTTCATAGCCCGGTTTCCCCGGCTTTTCCACTTTATTTTCACCAGGCGCGAGAGCCGCGTCGGTCTTTTTAATAATTGCCGGTTGGATCACTTGCTGCTCGGTTGTAATAATATCAATATTTTTTTCCAGCACCCGCTGGCCAAAGATTCCGACATGCAGCTTGTTATCGATAATCTCAGCCATTATCATAATTGGCGCTTGGCTGCTGTTTATAAACTTAAGATCCAGTACATCATACACAACAGTGGCGTCTCGCCCCAGCGGTACATAAGCCAGCGGTTTAGAATGGTTGGTGCGTTCAACAACAGTAAGTCCTGCGAGCAGTACTGTGTTATATAAGGTTGAGGAAACCTGGCATACGCCGCCGCCGACTCCTGGTACAAACTCACCATTGATTATCTCCATAGCTTCTTTAAAGCCCTGTGATTTTTCCCGCGGCCCAACCGTATCATTATAGGAAAAGGTTTGGCCGGGATATAAGAGTTTGCCGGTAATTTTCTGTGCTGACAATTTTACATTGGCCGTCCTATTAACGTCCTCAGCATTAAACTGGGTAGTATACACAGCCACAAGTTCTTTGATGCCACTTTCCGCAAGAGCATTTGCCGTAATCTCGGGATGAATTGCGGTAACCGGCAAGGGGATGGTAGCGCTATCGCTTCGGTTGAGCGCAAGCACAATTAGCTCTTTCAATTCTCCCGCATTAAGTTCGCGTCCTTCCTGCTCAGGGATAACTCTTCCTGACAAGAGGCTTACGGTTGCATTACATGGCGGACGGCTAACACTCTCTCGCAACTGTTCAATAATACTGTCCAATTTATTTTCATTATACTTGATTTTAAGAGGAATAGACCAGCCCTCTTTTTCGGCACTGCGAATATTTTTTATCCGGGTCCACCAAGAATCATCCCGCCCAAATTGCCAAACGGCATCAGTTGTCGCTTCAACGTCAATACAATAATTTAGATTTTCGGGTTCAACCCGGTAGGCTCTATCCTCATAGGATAATAAAATGGGCCTGGCCTTTTGATCCTTTTGCCACGCGGTAAGTAGTTGAACTACTTCTTCCCGGGTTTTCCCGCCGACTTCAATATTAGCAACAGCTACCCCCTGATAAACCTGCTGAGAAAACAAGGGACGGGATAGCCAAAAAACTATCACCATTGCCATACTTATTGTCACTGCCAGAATACCGGCCCACCGTTTCACTTTGCTCTCAGCTCCCTTTGTTTAAGAACTTCATAAAGCAATAACGAACAAGCCACCGAAGCGTTTAGAGATGTAATCTGTCCCCGCATAGGAATTTTTACAATAAAATCACAGGCTTCTTTGGTCAAACGCCCCATGCCTTCTCCTTCACTGCCAACAACAATAACTACCGGTCCTGTAAGATCAGCTTCATAATAATCTTGGGTTCCATCCATATCGGCTCCCACTACCCACAGGCCCTGTTTTTTTAATGTTTTGAGGGTCTGTGACACGTTACCGATTCTGGCAACCGGAACATGCTCAATAGCCCCTGCCGAAGTTTTGGCCACCGTCTGAGTAAGTGGACAGCTGCGCCGCTTGGGAATTAGCACACCATGAACCCCGGTGGCATCTGAGGTGCGCAGTATCGCCCCTACATTGTGGGGATCGGCAAGTTCATCCAGCAGCACCAAAAAAGGCGGTTCATTTTTTGCGTAAGCGGCTGCCAGCATATCCTCAACTTCCACATACGCCACAGGTGCCGCCAGCGCAACCACACCCTGGTGCCGCACACCTGCCGCCAACTGATCAAGTTTTGCCGGTTCGACCTCTTGGATAATGAGGCCGCGTTCACGCGCCTGGCTGACAATCTCACGAACCGATCCCTGACGGTCTCCTTTGGCAATAAGAATTTTATTCAATGACCGTCCGGCTTTTAGCGCTTCAAGCACACCATTACGGCCTACAACGATTTCTACATCATCAGACATTCTTCTACACTCCTCCGGCCAATGCCGTATTCTAAACTGGTTTTTGATAGTAACCCTACCCCGCGAATCCAGCTTCTATCAGTGGTGGTTTGACTCAGACGCGTTTTGACATTGTCTGAAGTTAAGTCTACTTTATTATTATGAAAAAACGGCAGAATATAATCCTGCCGTTTTCATGGTCGTGCGGAAATATGCCGGGATCTTTAGGAAACATCAGCAATATAAATGCCAGGGTTGGTTTCCATATCAATTGTTAGTGTTTGATTAACGCGCGCACCATCCGCATTCTTAGTTATTGTAAGAATCGGTTTAGTTCTGAGCGCATCTGCATAATCATTGACAATACCTACTGCCTGATTATTTAACCGAACAATAGCTCCTAATGGATATATGGCTACATTGCTAACCAATGCCCGGATAAGCTCGGGATTAAAATATGAGGCTCCCGCTTTGCCAATTATCGCTAATGTATCATAGACAGATAAGGCTTTGCGGTAAGGAGTATTTAATGTCATGGAAGAGTATACGTCCGCAATTGCCGTAATCTGTGCAAACTCATGAATAGAGTCTTCTTTGGTTCCCCGCGGATAACCACTGCCATCAAAACGTTCATGATGCTGCAATGCGCAGTTGGCCGAGGAAAGACTTATCTCCGGATTGCGTTGGAGTATCTCATATCCTTTTTCGGTATGCTGCTTAACAATCGCCATTTCTTCCGGCGTTAATGTTCCAGGCTTATTAATAATTTCTCGCGAAATGGTGATCATACCCACATCACGCAGCAGCGCTCCCAGCCCCAGATCCCGCAGCCGCATTCCCTCGATATCGCGGCTGATGCCGATCATCATGGCAAAGAAATAGCCGCATACCGCGTGTTTGAACATATAGTCGTTGCAATTTTGCATAGCGGTAAATAACGGTTGAAGGTCTTTAAGCATGCAGCACTCATCTAACAGTGTCATTACCCGACCTTTAACGGAATCAATCTGCACATACTTGCCTACCCGTATTTCATCAAGAGCTAAATGGGCTGCCATAACAAATTCATTTTTAGCATTTTGGGCAACTATGTCATTTTCATCAATTAACAGAGCATCGCCTTGCACATAGATATACTTTATGTCAAGTTCAGCAATTTTGGAAATATGAAACTCCGTCAGTTCAACACCACTGTTTAATATTACCTGACCGTTCATTCCATATACTGGTTGGGCCAGTACCATTCCCTCAGCAATACTATCCTGAAGCACACGCCTCACAGCAAATTACCTCCAACAATTCAATATGTTATTTAAACATACGCCTTGTATATGTATGCATTTTTCTTATTATCTTGTACATCTTCTACTTATTTGCAGTAATTCCTGCTAAACGACCACAAGTCATTTGGCCTTCCGGACAATATCCGCTTGCCACACAGGTTGGGCCAGCTTTGGCAAATAACCGCGGCGCTACCACCTGCACCTCTGTTAGCATGGCATTAGCCAATTTGCGTATTTCCCACTGCGCCCGCTGACAGCAGCGCTTTTCAAAGAAGTGCAACAATGAACGGGCATTCATGGTCACCACAATTTTAGTTTCAGTCGCATTTGCCAGTACATAACGGGCATCTTCCTGATGCACACCCAGTTCTACCAGCTCGTCATATACTTGTTGTACCTGCTGCATCAGCGCTTCGAATTTGGCTTTGGCTTCCGGCCTGGCCGCAACCGTCGGCGGCAGGATGTATTCAAAACCATGTTCGGCCACATAGCGCTGGGATTGCTGCGAATATGAAGCAATTCGATGGCGGACAAGTTGATGGGTTAGTACGCGGGAAATCCCTTCAATCGCAAAGGTAAAGCTAGCATGCTCGAAGGTTGACAAGTGCCCCATTTCGCTTAATTTGCCAACAAGCTTGTCTACTTGTGCGTCAGACATATTTTGTTCCAGTTCCTCTGCCCCGGTTGCCGAGTAGCAAAGGCGGGCAGACATGGCTACCGCCCGTTCAGGGTCTGGGGTGTATTTAATTAGTTTTACTCTCACAGCAGCAACTCTCCTATTTTGCTATTTAGGGGAAACATTCGCCATTTCCCGGGAAATAACGGCAAAAGCTTTATCCACAATTTCCGACAGCCGTTCTTGCCGCTTTTGCAGATACAAAAAGCCGACAAGTGCCTCAAACCCGGTAGCCCAGCGGTATTCCGCAATGGACGCGCTCTTAGGCACTGTTGATTTGGCGTTACGTCCCCGTCTGACAATATCCGTTTCTTCTGATGACAATTCTGATTCCAGTGCTTTAATTGCTTTAGACTGCATAACAGCTGAGACAATTTTGGCATCAAAGGTATGAAGCACTCTTACTTTGTTCTGTTCATAGGCAAGTAAGCGGCTGCGCACATACAACGTAAAGTAAGCATCGCCAATATAGGCCAGCACCAGCGCAGGCATACGTTCTGTCGGAATTTCTTCATATTTACCTGGGGCAAGCTCACCGGCTTCATTTACTACAAAAAAGTTATCGACTAATTTTTGAAAGTGGTCAAAATTCACTGTCTTTTCCACCTTACCCCTTGCGGTGAATCTTCAAGAACAATGCCGGTCGCCGCCAGTTTGTCGCGAATTTGGTCGGCAGTCGCCCAGTCCTTTTTCTGGCGTGCTTCCTGACGTATTTCAATGATTATATCCATTAAGGCATCTACCAGCTCGGCATTACCATCCTGAGCCGCCGCATCATTAGCATGCAAAATACCCAAAATATCTGCCATCTGTCCATATATCTGTCCGGCCTGTTCCAAGGACTCGGCATCCAAACCGGCTTTGCCGCCGGTAACTTTACTGTGATAGATATTAATCTCTTTTGCGAGTCCAAACATAACGCCAATCGCCAGTGCAGTATTAAAATCATCGTCCATAGCCGCTTTAAATTCATTCATAGCCTGCACAGCTGCCAGCACCAATGCTTGCGCATCTTCGCCACCGGCGTTAGCCGGCAATTTTTTCAATTGCTGCAGATTGGCTTCAGCAGTTTTAAGGCGCTCTAAACTGCGCCCGGCTTCCTGCAAACGTTCGTCGCTAAAATCGAGCGGGCTCCGGTAATGGGTGGATAATACAAAAAACCGGACAATCTCCGGACGGAAATGTTCCAGAATATCAATGACCAAAAAGAAATTGCCGAGCGATTTGCTCATCTTCTCTTCATTGACAGTTATAAAGCCATTATGCAACCAATAACGGACAAATGGTTCATGACCGGTAAATGCTTCTGACTGGGCAATTTCATTTTCATGATGCGGAAACACTAGGTCACTGCCGCCACCGTGGAAGTCAAAGCTGGATCCCAGGTATTTGTACGACATAACCGAACACTCGATATGCCAGCCAGGCCGCCCAGGTCCCCAGGGGCTTTCCCACGATGGTTCACCCGGTTTGGCGCTTTTCCATAAAGCAAAATCCATCGGATGCTTTTTCCGGTCATCCACATCAACCCTGGCACCAGCCTGCATATCCTCAATATTGCGACCGCTCAGTTTACCATAGTCAGGAAAAGTTTCCACACTATAATAAACATCGCCGTCCACCACATAAGCAAAATTCTTGCCGACAAGTTCTTTAACCATCGCCACAATCTCAGGGATATGATCGGAAACTTTGGGATATACATGAGCCCGGCGAATATTGAGCTTATCCATAACCTCAAAGTAAGAAGCAATATATCGGTTAGCAATTACATCCCAAGTAACCTGTTCTTTTTTGGCGGTATTAATAATTTTATCGTCAATATCAGTGAAGTTCTGAATATGATAAACTTCATATCCTGTATATTCAAGATACCGCCGGATAACATCCCAGGTGATAAAAGGCCGGGCGTTGCCAATGTGCGGGTGGTTATAGGGAGTTACCCCACAGACATACATTTTTACTTTTCCCGGCGTCAGCGGCACAAACTCTTCTTTTTGTTTTGTCAGGGTATTATATACTTTTAGACTCATGCTTTTTTAACTCCTTTTCTAGGTTTCCGATCCGTGCTTCCATTCTCATTATATTGCGCTGCATGCAGTTCATCATTTCTACAACCGGATCTGGCAAATCATCATGTTCCAGGTCAATTTCGTCTTCGCCGGGACGGCCGATTTTTACCCCTTCATGCCATACAATTTTGCCAGGTATACCGACAACGGTAGAATTTGGGGGGACTTCCCGCAGCACAACCGAACCTGCCCCAATTTTGGAATTATCGCCGACAGTAAATGAACCTAATACCTTGGCACCACTGGCCACAACCACATTATTGCCGATGGTCGGATGCCGCTTGCCTTTTTCCTTGCCGGTGCCGCCTAACGTTACGCCTTGATATAAAGTAACATTATTGCCGATTATACAGGTTTCACCAATTACTACGCCAGTCGCATGATCAATAAACAGCCCCTCGCCAATTGTAGCTCCGGGGTGAACATCCACACCGGTTAATAATCGGTTAAAATAGCAAATCATCCGCGGCACCAACACCCAGCCGCGTACAAATAAATAGTGTGAAATGCGATACAGCCAGATGGCATGCAGCCCCGGATAGCATAATAATACTTCCAGCACACTCTTGGCTGCCGGGTCACGGTCAAACACTACGCTAACATCTTTTTTTATTCGTTTAAACATAGTATCTCCTCCCTAGTTAAAATTAGAGCATTGAGAAAACACCGCTTTTGTAAATCATAGCAACTCAGGAAAATATAAAGCCACCATCTCTGTACAGAGACGGTGGCCCGTGGTTCCACTCTGCTTGGGCATAATAATACCCCTGCTTAATACTGATAACGGCAGTGACCGGTGTAGCCTACTTTCTTTCAGCTAGCCTGCTAACAGATGCATTTCGGTGATACCTTTCCCAGCGCCGCTTACAGCCAGTGACAGCGCCTCTCTGATGGTGGTAAACACGTACTTCTTCTGATCTTCGCATTTGCAAATATAAAAATAGGGTATAAGCAAATTATACTAACGGCAGCTTGACCATGTCAAGCTACATTCGCGGTTAGATATTAAACCGCTTTCAAGCTAATGTGTCTGCCCCTAAACAGGTATTGACCTGCTTAGATTTTGGCAATCAGACAATCCATTCTTGCCAGCGTGCGTTCTTTACCAATGAGCGGAACCAGATTAATAAGTTCCGGCCCGTGCATTTTGCCAGTTATCGCAATCCGAACCGGCATATATACCTTTTTGCCGCCTAATTTCAATTCTTTAGTAATGCCTTTTAGTATGGCCTGCACGGCAGCAGGTTCTACCGGTTCAAGAGCAGCAAGCTTGCTTTTGAAAGCTTCCATAACAACCGGGATATCCGGGTCTTTCATAATTTCACGAGCTTCTTCATTTTCAAAGTTTATATCATCATTAAAAAATACATCAATATGTTCGGTGATTTGCGCCGCATAGCTGATATAACCCTGCAGTTCGGCAACCACCTTGACCAGCCAAGCGTGCTGCTCAGTAGTCAGTTCTTCGCCGATAAACCCGGCAGTTCGGAGATGAGGCAGGGCGAGTTCAGTAATAAGTTCAGAACTGGCCTGCTTAATATAATGGGCATTGATATGATTAAGTTTGTCGATGTCAAATACAGCCGGGTTCTTGGCAACCCGATCCATGGAAAATTCCCGGATAAGTTCTTCCTGGCTGAAAATTTCTTCTTCCCCAACAGGCGACCAGCCTAACAGTGCCAGGAAATTGACAAGTCCCTCAGGTAAGTATCCCAAGTTTTTATATTGCTCAACCGAGGTTGCGCCATGCCGCTTACTCATCTTGGTACGATCCTTACCCAGGATGAGAGAAATATGACCAAATTGAGGCAACTCCAGGCCAAGTGCCTGATATAAGAGGATTTGGCGGGGTGTGTTGGATAAATGTTCTTCCGCCCGAATAACATGGGTTATTTTCATAAGTGCATCATCAAGTACAACTGCATAGTTATATACAGGAATTCCGTCTGATTTAACAATGACAAAGTCGCCTACGCCATTGGATTCAAAACTTACAGTATCGCGCACCAAATCTTTAAAAATAATCTGCTGATTACCAGGCACCCTAAACCGCACGGTAGGCTTGCGTCCTTCCGCAATAAACCTGTCACGGTCCGCCTGGCTCAAGTCACGACACCGACCACTATAAAGCGGGTTTTCACCCTTATCCATTTGTGCCTGACGCTCAGCATCAAGCTCCTCTTCTGTACAGTAACAGTGGTAGGCATGTCCTTCATCCAACAATTGCTGTGTATACTGACGGTAAGTATCCAGCCGTTCGGTTTGCCGATAAGGGCCATATTCACCACCAACATCAATTCCCTCATCCCATTCAATACCCAGCCAACGCAATGATGCCTTAATATTTTCTTCAGACTCCCGAGTTGAGCGCTCTAAGTCGGTATCTTCAATCCGCAGAATCAGCTTGCCATCTTCTTTGCGTGCCAACAGCCAGTTAAACAGTGCTGACCGCGCTCCCCCGATGTGAAACGGCCCTGTCGGGCTAGGAGCAAACCTCACTCTAAGTTCTTGTTTCATTTATATATACCCCTTCCATTTATCGAGTAATTTCGTCATGTCAATCATTGTATATTTTAGCAGATTCTACGCCAGCATGCAAAATAAAAAGCGTGCTGCTGACTATTAGCCGCAGCACACGTATGATTATTATTCTATTTTAACCACAAACATTCCGCCTACAATATCAGGAATAATTAAAGTTGTATTGGCATGACTCCCATTATGAACTACCGGTTTAACTCCGTCTGCCAACAGCGCCAGCCGCCACACGAGCGTGTTATCAATCCAGAGTTCACCGCAAGTTGCTCCCTCTTGCCGGGCAATCACCACATTAAAATTTAGATCTGCCGCCAGTCCCCATGCCGGACAAAACATAACCAGTACGGCCAGTAGCAGAGATACTGTTATTTTCCGTATTGATTTGCGCATAATCTGCCTCCCAGCTATCAATAGTAATTACCTATAATATGTGTCACTGACAGGCTTTTATACAAATTATTTCTGGAGATTACACTTGCACTGCCATAATGGTGGCTGTCGCATAAGCAGCAATGCCCTGGCCTTGTCCGGCAAAACCCAGCCCCTCTGTGGTCGTGGCTTTCACATTAATTTGCGTTTCGGAAACACCCAAAGCATCTGCAATATTAGTATTCATTTGCGCTATGTACGGAGCCAATTTGGGTTTTTGCGCCACAATAGTCGCATCAATATTATTTACAATATAACCATGTTTACTCAATATCTCACGTACTTCACACAAAAGCTTAAGGCTGGAAATTCCTTTAAAGCGTTCATCACTATCCGGAAAATGCCGGCCAATATCACCCAAGGCCGCTGCACCTAATAAGGCATCTTTGATAGCATGCAGCAGCACATCGGCGTCTGAATGACCTTCGAGCCCCAGCGTATACGACACCTCTACTCCGCCGAGAATCAGCTTTCGTTCCGGAACCAGGCGATGTACATCATAACCAATACCAGCGCGAATCATCTTCTTGTCCTCCTGTCGCTTTGTCATTACTGTTTCGGCAAACTGCAAATCTTCCGGTGTAGTAATTTTGATATTTAGGTAACTGCCGGTGACAATTTTCACCTTAGTTCCTAATCGTTCTACGAGCGCCGCATCATCAGTACCCAGATAACCATCCTGCAGAGCCTGGTTGTACGCCGTTGCCAGCAATTCCCGCTTAAAGGCTTGCGGAGTCTGCACCGCCCACAAGCTGCGGCGGTCTGGCGTGCCGGTCACCCAGCCTGCCTGATCAGTTGTCTTAATGGTATCTTTCACCGGCACAGCGGCAATAGCCGCTTGCTGATTACAAGCGGCAGCAATAACCTGATTAAATAGTGCCGGTTCAGCCATTGGTCGGGCGCCATCATGCACAACTACGATTTCCGCAGTAGGTTCAACGACTTGCAGTGCATTGGCTATCGAATATTGCCGTTCACTGCCGCCGGCAACCACCTGCCAGGGAATGGGCAGATTAAGGCCGTCAAGTAGTTTACTAACTATCGCAGTCTCTTCCGGGGCAACAGTCAGGATAAGACTTGTTACCGCTTCTGCCTGACAAGCCGTCAGCACCGTATGCGCAAGTACAACTTGACCAGCCAGCGGCAATAATACCTTATTAACAGCACTTCCCATACGCTTTCCCTGACCGGCTGCCGCAATAATAACACAAACCATATTCTTTCCTCCAAGTTAAAAAGCCTCCAAACCCGTAGGGCCTGGAGGCTGGAATCAGATCACAATTTTGGGTTTGGCAAAAATCATTCGGCCAGCAGCTGTTTGCAATACCGAGGTGACCAGAACCCCGACGGTTTCACCGATATGTTTTTTACCACCGTCGACCACAATCATGGTACCGTCATCAAGATATGCCACACCCTGCCCAAACTCCTTGCCATCTTTTACAACATGAACTACCATTTCTTCCCCTGGCAATACTACCGGTTTTACGGCGTTTGACAGTTCATTAATATTGAGAACAGACACACCCTGCAGTTCAGCAACTTTATTCAGGTTATAGTCATTAGTTATAACCTTGGCGCCTAACAGTTGTCCCAGTTTAACAAGTTTGGAGTCCACTTCGGCAATATCTTCAAAATCCCGATTTTCAATTTGAACATTCAATTCCAGTTCCTTTTGCATGCGATTTAAAATGTCCAAACCGCGCCGCCCCCGGTTACGTTTTAATAAATCGGAAGAATCAGCAATGTGTTGCAGCTCTTCCAGCACAAAGGTTGGGATAATAAGCACGCCTTCAACAAATCCACTTTTACAAATATCTGCAATACGTCCGTCAATAATAACACTGGTATCCAAAATTTTGGGCTGACAAAGGTACTCTTCCTTACTACCTTTGGCGCTTTCTTTCCCATCACGGTTGCGCCAGGGCAGTGTCGGCAGAGTAGAAAACATATTAAATATTTCTTCCCGTTTTCTGATCGCAACATTGATACCTAAGTAACCCAAAATAACGCTCAGCACCAAGGGAACATATTTTCCGACAATCGGAATAGGCAAAAAAGCTGATCCAAGTAAATTAGAAATTATTAGTCCGATAGCTAACCCCAAAACACCGGCTAACACATCATAGCCCGGCATTTTGTTCAGGCGCAATTCCAGCCAATAAGTAAAATGCCATAAGTATTTAAGCAGAAACGGTGCCAGCAAAAAGCCAATAATTCCTCCGACTAAACCACCCACAACAAAGGTGAGAATAGTTGTCATAGTGACTCCGAATACACCAATCCGCAAAAACTCTTCGCTTATCACCGTAGCCATAAACGGCATATACCTGTCAGTTATCACCAGTCCGCCAATGGCAGCCAATATTGTAATAATAATTCTAAGTGTTCTATCAATCATAGGCTCTACCTCCTTTCTATATTAAAATCAGTTTTACCCAAAAAGTGGAAATACATCTCTATTATGTCCTACTTTTAATAAAAAAATACGTCCAGATGTTGTTCCATCTTGGCTGTATTCGGCTTCAGTATATCATAGAGTTCAAGTCCTTGTCAAAATTTAGTATTGTAGCATGTATAATTGAAGTTTGTCAATAACCTACCTCCTTTTTACAGTCTTGACTGTATTTCTCGGCATTTGAACATAATTTTCTACGAACCAACATTGACAAGTATAGATGGCAGTTTATATAATTAAAGGCAAAGTGAGGTGTACCTAGAGTGTATGATAACAAATGCTGCTCAGACTTTCAGTCTGCCGTAGACGAATACCTAATCCGCCACCGCAGCGTACTTGATATTATGACAAAATATCAAGAAGGAGCTGCACGGGTGAACCGCGCCATAGCCAAAGCAGTTACCGAGTGTGGTTGCATCCAGGTTTCTGCCGCTCGTCAAACAGTTCCTGAAGATGCTTCTTACAGCGACCTTAAGGATCATATGTCGTCCCACATTGTCGGTGAACCTTGTCCTCACTGCCAGGAAGTCATCTCCAAAGAAGTTGGTCACAGCATGTTCTATCTTGCTGCGCTCTGTAATCTTACCGGACTATCCTTACATAAAGTAATGCAGAGGGAATATCAGGATGTAAAAACCTTAGGGGTATTTCATTTATCCTAACAGAATATGGTATAGTAGCACAGCCTTTCCTGAGGCTGTGTTTTTTTCTGTCTTAATACTGCTACATAATCGCAATTCCCCTGGGAATGCTACAAGTAAAAAGGGGGATAAATATGCGTCAACCACTGAGTATTATGTTTACTATACTAATATTCTTCAGCACAGTCGGGTTTCCTGCTGTAGCTGCTGCACTTAACACATCAGACGGCGACGAACTGGTATCACGCTATGTAACCATTATTGATGACCGAGGTATCATTGTGCTACAGACCGGTCATGAAGTCCACCCGGGAGATCAATATATCAGCGAAAACGATATCCTGTATGAAATTACTGCTGTAGAAGGCACATTGGCCCGCTGCCATGCGCTGGAGAAGCTGTCAAGTCAAGCTCCTGCCACCCTCTTAGTCCAAGCACCGGTACCCGGCACACCTGCACCTAAAATTGCCATCTACCACACGCATACTGATGAATCTTACATCCCTAACGATGGAACACCGACTGAGAAGGGCAATGGCTCCATCATGCTTGTTGGTGAAGCGTTCGAAAAAAAGCTGACTGAGCTTGGCTATCAGGTCAATCATTCCAAGAACTTGCATGACCCCCATGATGCCAATGCTTACCATCGCTCCCGGCGAACAGCCATGAAACTAATTAACGAACAGCCAACAGCCATTTTTGATATCCACCGTGACAGCGCACCACTTAAGGTATACAGCACTACCATTAACGGCGAAGATGTCAGCAAGCTGCTGCTTGTTGTCGGCCGTCAAAATCAACATAAACAAACCACCCTGAATTTTGCCCGCAGCATCAAATCGGCTGTTGATGCAAAATATCGCAGTCTTGTTCGCGGAATATTTATTGCTCACGGTAACTACAACCAGGATTTGAGCCCCCGGGCTTTATTAGTCGAAGTTGGCACTCAATATAATAATCGTGAAGCTGCCGAGCGCAGTATCACCTTATTTGCCGATGTCGTTCCCTCTTTTCTTGGACCGGTAAACAATAGCAGCGGAGTAGCTGAGGCCAGTCAGGCCGGCACTTATACTGGCACCAATGAGAGCAACCCGCCCCCGCCCGCCTACGCTCCCACCGCTACAGCCGCCGGCTATGACATTGTCGGCATACTCCTGGCGGTTATAATCGGCATAATTGCGTTTCTGTTGTTAAGCACCGGTAGCTGGCAGGAAGCCAAAGGAAAACTAAAACATTTCTTCAAATTCGAGTTTGTCAATTTTATCGGCCCGCACAAAAAACGCAAAGAATAGGAGGACTGGCTTTTGAGCAGACAAAGATTAGCTAAACTGGCCGGCATCTTTGCCGTGGTTACCCTTATTGGTGTAGCCATAACTTATCAGGTCCCTTTTTCCTGGCTGACTGTTCAGCAAAAGCCTGAACAAGCGCCCCCTAAAGTATATGATTACTATGTTGTTGTAGATGAAAACACCAATGAAGTGCTTATGTATGTCCCAATTGTCGTCAATGTCGGCGACGAACTTGTCAGCGAACAAAACAAGCGTTATAAAATCGTAAAAGTAGAAGAAAACTATGGTTATGCTAGGTTTGTTGAAGATTTGAATTTGGAATTATACAAAAAGGATGGCCGAAATTAGAATAAGTCAAGGCCGAGTATCAGTAGTGGCGGTCTAAGAGCGCTTGCTCACGCACCCGCTTTAGGCCGTCTTTGATTGTTTTTGCCCGCACTTCCCCAATACCCTCAACCTCATCCAATTCTGCCAAGCTGGCATTATAGATACGATGCAAGGTTTTAAAATGAGCTACCAGTTTTTCTCCTACTAATAGCGGTAACCGCGAGATCTGGCGTAAAACCCGGTAGCCACGTGGTACAACCGGAATATCCATAGCAGTCGGACTAACACCATAACCTAACAACCGGCAAATAGTAAAAGGCTCCAGATTTTCTTCAGGCAATGCCGCAATTTGTTCTTTAACGGTTTCATAATCTTTAAATTCGTTAGTATTGCAGTAATCCTTAATTAATAGGGCAACATCATCCACACCTGATATCAGCTCTTCCATTTGCATACTGACAAGCCGGCCCTCAGTTCCCAGTTCAATAATATTCCGTTCGATCTCGCAGGAAATTCGTCTGACTCGCTCAGCTCTGATAAGCATTATGGCAACATCATATAAAGTAGCCAGGTCTTCAAATTCCAGTGCACTTAAATTGGTTAATCCCTTATCAAGTACTTTTTTGTACTTTTCCAGTGTTTGCAACGCCTGATTGGCTCGGTTTAATATTACGGCAATATCTTTAAGCGTATACCGCAGATGACCAAGATATACCGAAATTATGTTGCGCCGCTGCGAAATAGCGACAACCGGCGCCCCGGTTTGTTTGGCCGCCCGTTCAGCAGTGCGGTGGCGCGTTCCGGTTTCGGCAGTGGCTATTGCAGGGTCAGGTACTAATTGCGCATTCGCAAATAATATTCTTTTCCCGTCATGAGAAAGCACGATAGCACCATCCATTTTCGCAAGCTCATAGAAACCGGCCGGTGTAAATTCTGAGTCAATTTCAAAACCACCGTCCACAATCTCCATGACAGCCGGGCTATCCCCGATAAGCACAAGTGCCCCCATCTTGGCTCTCAATACATTTTCCAGACCATCCCGTATTGTTGTACCTGGAGCTAATGTTTTTAGCGTTTTGACAAAGCGGCTGTCCCATAGCCGTTCTGAACGCTCATCCTTATTTTTTGTCATACAAATACCGCCTCCATAGCCTCGCTGACACTAGCAACACCAATAAGCTCCAGCCCTGTTGTCCGGGGAAGTTTTAGACCCGAATAATTTCCGGCAGGAATGACAAAGCGCTTAAATCCCAGAGCAGCAGCCTCACTGATTCGGGCTTCCACTCTGGTTATCATCCGTACCTCGCCGGTAAGCCCCACTTCTCCCATGACTACCGTATACGGATCAACCGCCATACCTCTAAAACTGGATGCAATCGCAAGCGCTACCGGCAAATCAGCTGCCGGCTCAACAATTTTAAATCCACCTACAGCATTAACATATGCATCTTGATTGGCCAGCATGAGACCTACCCTTTTTTCTAATACAGCCATTAAGAGTATCAGGCGATTGTAATCAAATCCTGCCGCCATTCGCCGCGGCATCCCAAAACAAGTCGTACTAACTAGCGCCTGTATTTCAATTAATAGCGGACGCACACCTTCCATATATGCCAGCACCACAGAACCCGGAGCTCCTTGGGGGCGCTCAGCCAATAAAAAGCCGGAAGGATTGGCTACTTCAATTAATCCGCGTTCTTCCATGGAAAAAATACCACTTTCGTTGGTCGAGCCAAATCGATTTTTAATAGCTCTAAGCACGCGGAAAGCATAACTGCGTTCCCCTTCAAAATAAAGAACAACATCGACCATATGCTCTAACAAACGTGGGCCTGCAATATTTCCATCTTTTGTTACATGCCCGATTATCGCCGTAGGAATTCCGCTTTCCTTGGCAAACCTCATCAATTTGCCGGTACTCTCCCGCACCTGTCCGACACTCCCCGGAGCTGACGGTATCTCCGGGCTATACATGGTTTGAATAGAATCAATAATCACTAACGCCGGTTTGTGATGTAACGCCTCCAGCACAATCGTATCCAAATTATTCTCTGTAAAAATCAGCAAATTATTACTTATTTTCCCCAATCGTTCAGCTCTAAGCTTTATTTGCGCAGCTGATTCTTCACCGGAAATGTATAAAACCGAACCATATCTGTCAGCTATCCCTGCTGCTACCTGTAAAAGCAATGTCGATTTGCCGATTCCCGGATCACCACCGATTAAAAAAAGCGTCCCGGGAACTATGCCACCGCCCAGCACCCGATCAAACTCATTCACACCGGTTAACAGCCGCGGCAAAGCCGATGTGTCCACCATGTTAATTGGCCTGGGTTTCGAAACAGGCGTACTGGACATACGTACTTCTGATTTTTTAACGGCAACCTCTTCCACCATCGAGTTCCATTCGCCACACTCCGGACAGCGTCCCAGCCATTTACCCGATTCTGAGCCACACTGCTGACACACAAACTTGGTTTTCAGTTTAGACAAAATTATTTCTCCTTTATTCCATGGCATACAGATAAAAAGCTGGCAGTAGGAATTGAAATTTCTTTAATACATCCTATATTATAACAGCGCATAGCCTTATTAATAAACTAATACAAAAAAGCACTCATTTTGAGTGCTTTTTCGCGCTTATTAGTCAAAATTCCTGCTTATTATGCTTTTTTTGTAAACTTTAATTTACCAGTGTCTTCTGTATCAACTACAACGGTGTCGCCGGCAGCGATGGATTGACGGATAATCATCTCTGAAACCTCATCTTCGATCAGCTTTTGAATAGCGCGACGCAGCGGTCGGGCACCAAAGGCATGGTCTCGCCCCTCTTTTAACAGCTCACCTTTAGCCGCATCAGTCAATTCCAGGCTTAAATCGGCAGTAATCAGACGTTTGGACACTTCCTTGAGCATAATATCTACAATTTGCTTTAAGTCTTGATCAGTCAAACTGCTAAAGACAATGATTTCATCAATTCGATTTAAAAATTCCGGTCTGAATATCCGTTTGACCTCATCCAAAACCCGGCCTTTAGCGGCTTCCCCTTCATTGGCCTTTGCCCGTTCTTCTGATAAGAAACCCAATCCGGCGGCATCTTTTTTCAGATGCTGGGACCCAACATTTGAGGTCATAATGATAACCGTATTTTTAAAATCGACTGTCCGCCCCTGGCTGTCAGTCAGGCGGCCATCTTCCAGTACCTGCAGCAGCATATTAAACACATCATAATGCGCTTTTTCAATCTCATCCAGTAAAATAACCGAGTAAGGCTTGCGCCGAATAGCATCTGTCAATTGGCCGCCTTCCTCATACCCGACATAACCCGGCGGGGCACCAACAAGACGTGATACTGTATGTTTTTCCATATACTCAGACATATCCAGACGAATCATCGCTGTTTCATCGCCAAACAATGCTTCGGCTAATGCCCGGGAGAGCTCGGTTTTACCAACCCCTGTCGGCCCAAGGAATAGGAAGGAGCCAATTGGTCTTTTCGGATCTTTTAGTCCAGCCCTGGCGCGGCGTACGGCCTTAGCCACAGCTTGTACCGCCTGATGCTGGCCGATTACCCGGTTATGCAGAATTTCTTCAAGCTTTAAGAGCCGTTCTGATTCTTCCTCAGCTAATTTCTTAACTGGAATTTTCGTCCAGGTAGCAACAACATGGGCGATATCGTCAGCTGCCACAACAATGCGCTCATTGCCGCGTTGTTTGGCTTGTTTCTGCTTTGTCTCCAATTCCTCACGAATCTGCTGTTCCAAGTCTCTTAGGCTGGCTGCCCGCTCAAACTCTTGCGAGGCAATAGCCGCTTCCTTTTCGGTGCGCGCCTGCTCTAGGCGTTTTTCCACTTCTTTAACATCAGGGGGAACAGAAAAGGCCTGCAGCCGCACACGCGAAGCCGCTTCATCCATAAGATCAATGGCCTTATCCGGTAAAAACCGATCAGAAATATAACGATGAGACAGTTTTACTGCCGCCTCGATGGCTTCGTCAGTAATCTGTGCGCGGTGGAATGCCTCATACTTATCCCGAATGCCTTTAAGAATATCAATGGCATCCTCCACACTGGGTTCACCAACAGTAATTGGTTGAAAACGACGTTCCAGGGCAGCATCTTTTTCAATGTGTTTTTTGTACTCATTAAGTGTGGTAGCACCAATAACCTGCAGCTCGCCTCGCGCTAACGCCGGCTTTAAAATATTAGCGGCATCAATGGCGCCTTCTGCAGCTCCGGCACCAATAAGTGTATGCAGTTCGTCAATAAACAAAACTACATTGCCAGCTTCCCTGATTTCATCCATTACCTTTTTTAGGCGTTCCTCGAATTCCCCACGGTATTTAGTACCGGCAACCATCGACGCCATATTCAGCGAGATCACCCGCTTATTACGCAAGAGTTCAGGCATCTGCCCTTCAACAATACGCTTAGCCAGGCCTTCTGCTATGGCGGTTTTACCAACACCAGGCTCACCGATAAGAACAGGATTATTTTTGGTACGCCGCAAGAGGATTTGAATTACCCGTTCAATCTCACTGGCCCGGCCAATTACCGGATCAATTTTTCCTTCCTGCGACATCTTGTTTAGGTCACGGCCAAATTCGTCCAAGAGCGGTGTTGCCGTTCCTGCAGACGATTGCCCGGCGCTCGCTTTAGCTTTGGGTTGTGGTGCCTGGCCTGACATTGAATACCCTCCCAGCATTTCAATAACCCGCTGGCGCATAAGATTAATGTCTACGCCAAGACCGCTCAGCACTTGTGCCGCAATTCCTTCGCCTTCACGAATGAGACCCAAAAGAATATGTTCGGTTCCCACATAATTATGACCCAGGCGCAAAGCTTCCTCCATCGCCAGTTCAATAACTTTTTTAGCTCGCGGCGTATAGCCTATGTCACTGGTTTGTTCCTCCCCTTTGCCAAGGATGCCTTCTACTTGCTCCCGCACAGAATCTATTTCGAGGCCCAGTGAATTCAAGGCTTTAGCTGCCACACCTTCGCCTTCCCGTAGCAGCCCCAGCAATAAATGCTCGGTGCCAATGTAGCCATGACCGTATTTCGCTGCTTCCTGCTGCGCCAGAATCAATACCTTCCGGGCTCTGTCCGTAAACCTATTAAACATAAATATTTACCCCCTTTACGCCTTATTCCAATTATTTTGTGCGCAAATTTGCACGAACTAACTTTGCCCTTAATTTATTGCGTTCTGATTGCGTCAAATCCAGCTCTCCCGACAAATTCTGCAGAAAATTGGGCTGGGTTGCAACCAGCAACCGGTTAAAAACCCCGGGAAGAGCTTCATCAATGATTCCCAAATCAATTCCCAGGCGTACCTCGCTTAACAGCGCCAGAGCTTCTTGAGATGACAGGCTCTGTGCATAGCGCAGGACGCCGTAAGCTCGCCAAACCCGGTCGGCAAGTGAATCAGGTGATTCTGTAAGCAAAAGGTTTCTCGCCATTCGCTCTTTATCAACAACTTGTTTAACAACACAGCTAAGGTTGTTAATAATATCTTGTTCATTACGGCCTAAGGTCACTTGGTTTGATATCTGAAAAATATTGCCGGTGGCTTCTGTTCCTTCACCATATAACCCCCGCACCGTGAGTCCTAATTGTGTGGCAATAGCCACCATAGTTCCCATTTGCTTGGTTATCGCCAGTGCCGGTAAATGCGCCATAACCGATGCCCGTAACCCTGTACCAATATTAGTAGGGCAGGCAGTTAGATAACCCCTGTCTTCCATGAAGGCCAGCCCATGCTTATCTTCAATAACATCATCCACCGCATTTGCTTTTGCAAAAGCATCCTGCAGGTTAAGCCCTGCTTCCAAACATTGCAGCCGCAAGTGGTCTTCTTCATTAATCATAATACTGACACTTGCATCATCCCGGACAATAAGTGCCCGATGCTCCGGATTAACAACATGGTTAGGGCTGATAATATGCTTCTCAACAAGTACATATCTATCGAGTGGCGCCAATTGTTCAAGCTCGACGAATGCGTATTCATGCCCGTCAGCTGCCATAAGATCAGCGGGAACTGTCTGCAATTCCGCCATGATTTGGCCAAGCTTTTCCGTGGAAGCCCGCCCGGGAAAAGGTTGATTTTTTAAATTCCGGGCCAGTCTTACCCGGCTGGAAAGCACAATCTCGCCTTCAGGACCTTCCCCGTTGAGCCAAGGAGTTAATGGCTCCCCCAGCAGAGTTTCTAAAATAGTAGGCATCTACGCATCCCTCCCCTCTAGTCTTGGCTACTATCAACCTCAACAAGCTGCTTTTCTAATACCCTTATTTCGTCTCTTAACTTAGCAGCCTGCTCATATTCCTCGCGTCTAACAAATAACTCCAGATCATGCCTGAGGCGTTTAATCTGCTGCTCTACGCCAAACCGGCGACCGCCGCGTTTAGGGACTTTACCGGTATGCGCTGCAGTTCCGTGAATCCTCTTAATCAAAGGATCCAATTGACCTTCAAAAGCCTGATAACAACCACTGCAGCCAAATTTGCCGCTATGACTGAACTCACTATAGCTAAGACCACATTCTAAGCAAACAGGTTCTTGTGCGGGCTTGGCATCATCCGGCAATGTATAATCAAACATTTCTTTCAAAAAATCATGAACGGAAAACTTGCTGTTGAAAATATTACTGATACCTTTGCCTATAATCTCACCGGATTTTCGCGCACACTGCTCACACAAATGTTTTTCAATTTTTTGTTGGTTAATGATTTTGGTAATATGCACACAAGCCGGTTCTTGTTGACATTCATCACATAACATTCGCGTTTGCCTCCGTACTCATGCTTCATTTTGACTGGCTAATGTCATCAATAACGACTTTAGCAGCGGCACCCGTTCCATAGGGGCAATACGGTCAAACAATATTGTGCAACATTTGTACACAAGTGCGGCTTCACGAGCAGTCATAAGATTGTGACTGCGCAAGCGGCCAACAATAGCCTTTACCTCTTCCAGGCTTATTGCTTCATCAATTTGATTCGCGGCATCCTGGAACACAAATGTTTGCACCGGAATACGGGCGATCCGGACAAAACCGCCAGACCCACGCCGGGATTCCACAATGAAACCGCGATCAATGGTAAAGCGGGTACTGAGCACATAACTAATCTGTGAAGGCGCACATGCTAATTCTTCTGCCATTTCGTTGCGCTGCAAGATAATAATTTCATCTTGTTCGCTTGCCATCTGACGCAAGATCCATTGCTCAATCACATCTGCCAAATTGCTCAAATTCCCACCTCCCTACTTTTATATTGACTTTAATTGACTTTTTGACTTTAATTCATTTTAATTAATTCTAGGGTGGATTGCAATATTACTTTTGGGGCAAATATAAGCATTTTTGGTAATCAATAACAACTATCGCAAAATATCTCCTTTTTTGTAACTATGGCTTACTTAGACGCGATTCATCCGCGGACTAACCCGTTCCAAATTACTCCACAACTTGCAATACTAAAAATTTTAGGTAATTGGTTTCCGCCGCTGCCGGCAAAATCGGATGGTCTTTGGCTTGGGTACGATACTCGACTTCTCGGATAACCCGTTTTGCATCACGGGCGGCATCAACAACAACAGCCTTAAATAAGTCGCGATCCATATGATAAGAACATGAGCAGGTAACCAAAAAGCCTCCTGGCCTTGTCAGCTTGAGACCGCGCAAGTTTATCTCCTTGTAGCCACGAGCCGCACCTTCGATACTGCTGCGACTTTTAGTAAACGCAGGCGGGTCAAGAATAACAACATCATATTGGCGTTGCTCTTCTACCAATAAGCGTAACGCATCAAATGCATTAGCCACCTCGAAATTGCACTTATCACTAACACCATTCATTTCAGCATTTTTCTTAGCGAGTTCAATCGCCTCTTCTGAAATATCGATAGAATGCAGGCTTTTAGCTCCATACAATGCACTGTGTACAGCAAAGGAACCGGTATGGCAGAAGCAATCCAAAACCTCGGCATCTTTTACAATAGGCTCCAAAAAACGCCTATTTTCCCGCTGATCATAGAAGAACCCTGTTTTTTGCCCATTTTCCACATCGGCATAAAAAGGAATGCCATTTTCTTTAACAATAATTTCGGTTGGGAAGTTCCCTTTCAGGTAGCCTTTGCACATATCCAGACCTTCCAGTTTGCGTACAGGCACATCATTGCGTTCATAAATACCTTCAGGTTCAAATAGCTCTTCTAATACTGATATTATGGTTTCTTTGTGAACATCAATCCCTAAAGACAAGGTCTGCATAACCAGATACTTGCCAAATTTATCAATTATAAGCGCCGGCAGAAAATCAGCCTCACCATACACCAGCCGGCAATATTCGGGTTCAGCTAAAAAACGCTGCCGGTAACGCCAGGCAGTTTCAATCCGCCGCTTGAAAAAGTCCCGGTCGATAGGCTCCTGCTTGCGTGACAACAGGCGCACAATAATTTGTGAACGTGGATTGATATAACCACGCCCGATAAACCGCTGACGAAAATTATATACATCTACAATATCTCCCGGCTGAAACTCACCGTCAATATAGTCCAGCTCACTTTGGTATACCCAGGGATGTCCACTTTCTACCCGGTGTTGTGCTCCCTTACGCAAAAAGACTTTAGTCGTAATTTCCATTATTCTTTCCTCATTTCCTTATTCGTTTTCGGCTTTTCCACCATTCCCACAGTAGATAAGCGGTGGCAGCAACCATCATGCCGGTATGTATCATTTTATATTCCTTTGACCAATAACTGGGCTCCCAATAAGATACCGGACTTTCTATCGTATCCGTGCCCAGCGGAAAAAGATAAAAATTAGCAAACGCGCCATGAGTTAAAGCATCTATCAGCAAATGAGTACCCCAGCCAATAATAACAGATTGAATTCTGTTTATTGACGGTAAGAAACTTGCTGCCAGCACACAAGCCCAAACTGGCACAGAGTGGCCAATTAGATCAATTTTTTCTACCCAGGGGAAGATAGGTACAAAACTCATCATCATCCCCGGACTGATACTTCCCAGTTCAGACCAAGTTATAAAACCTTTGCTTAACAGCAAAACGAAAAGTACCCCATAAATATAATCAGGCAACATGGCGCCAAAGACAAACTGCCATACCTGCGGATGATGCCGCGTGAAAAAATAAACCCAAAAACCGTGATGGAGAGTATACATTCTGCCTCCTGCAAAGCATATAGTTCTATAATATAGTGTGTTCCATCACCGGTACAGTATGTAGAAAGGCAGCGCTCTAACAGCACTGCCTAACATTTTACATTCTTGCCAACACTTTTTGGGCAAATTCACGACCAAACTCATAGCATTTATCTAATTCAGCAGCATCTGGCACCCATCTCAGCGACAACCCTGGCTGCTCTACTGCTATCCCGCTGGCAGTCAGCATTTCCTCAAGCGCCTTCTGGGAACCACCGCCCCAGCCATAAGCTCCGAAAGCTGCTCCGATTTTTCCGTTTGGCCTAAGGCCCTTAAGATAGCTTGTCAAAGCTCCCATCGTAGGCAACATGCCATTATTTAATGTCGGTGACCCCAGGAGCACCCCGCCTGCCTGCAGCATATCCCGGACAACTTCACTCCGATCGGCAATCGACATCTTATATAACGTGCCGGTTACGCCGGTACTTGCTACGCCGTCTAATATCTGTCTGGCCATCCGGTCAGTGCTTCCCCACATACTGTCATAGGCAATAACGACTTTGGGTAGGGCTTTGCCCTGTCCCCAATCCTGATATTTAGCAATAATATCTGGAATATGGTTGCGCCACACAATACCATGACTTGGTGCAATCATCTTAATAGGCAGTTCTTTCAGCTGATCAACTGCTTTTACCACCAGCTTGCCAAAAGGCTGCAAAATATTTGCGTAATATTTTTCTGCTTCATAAATCAGTTCAGACAGATCATTTTCATCATCAAACCGTTTGGTTGTCGATATATGCTGCCCAAATGCATCATTAGAAAATAAAATTTGTTCCCCTGTCAGATAACTAATCATGGAATCAGGCCAGTGCAGCATAGGTACTGGTACAAACTGAAGTTTATTACGGCCAAGATCGAGTACATCGCCCTCTTTTACCACCTGGAAATCATAGGTTTGCTGATAGTGTTTGATAATACCGGTGCGTCCATGTTCAGTTAACAGTACTTTAGCTTGGGGAGCTTTCGTCATAATAAACGGCAAACCGCTTGAATGATCTGGCTCAATATGATTGGTAATAATATAATCTATTTTCGCCGGATCAATTATTTCACTTATGCGGTCAAGAAGTTCTTGGGCAAATGGGGCTTTAACAGTGTCAATGAGGCAAACTTTTTCATCGACAATCAGGTAAGAATTATAAGTCACCCCGCGCGGCGTTGTATAGCCATGGAAATCACGGAGATTCCAATCGACCGCACCAACATAATAAACAGTATCAGATAATTTAACAGTATTCATTTATTCTCCACTCCTTCATTGCTGCACCCCTACCTTATTTAACCATACCAGGTGCATCCAACAATATTTGCTTAACTTCACTTATGATTCTTTCTACAATAACATTAGCAGGCTCAACTTGTTTAAGCGGCAGTAAACTTTGTCCAGCCAACACTGCTCCGTTTACAACATCGCCTTCAATAGCCGCCAGCCGATTAGTTCCGGTAGCCAACTTATCTAGCTCTCCCTGTGAAACACCAATTCGTTCCATAACCAGATATTTCTCGCTAAAAGTATTCTTGAGACAACGAACACCATGACCGCCAACAAGCCCCGTAACAACCGTATCGGTATCACCAGCAGCAAGTAAGGCAGCCTTGACATGGGGATGGACTCCACATTCCTCGGCAACCAAGAACCTTGTTCCTAGCTGCACTCCGGCTGCTCCCATCACTAATGCAGCCGCCATCCCCCGGCCGTCGGCAATGCCACCACCGACAATCACCGGAATAGTAACAAGCGGAATAACCTGGGTCATCAAGGCCATAGTAGTAAGCACCCCTATATGGCCGCCAGCTTCCATGCCTTCAATCACCAGCGCATCAGCCCCACTGTCCTCGACCCGTTTGGCCAATTTTGCATTAGGTACTACCGGAATTTTAAGAATCCCTGCTTTACTAAACTTCTCAAAGTAGGGAATTGGATTACCAGCACCCAACGTAACAAACGTAGGTTTTTCTTCACAGATAACCTCGATAATTTCATCTTTATTATCAGCCATAAGCTGAACATTAACACCAAAAGGTTTATTCGTCAATTGTTTTGCCAACCGAATTTGTTCTCTAACATAATTGGCATCACGTCCTCCAGCAGCGATAATCCCGGCTCCTCCTGCTATAGAAACGGCAGCCGCCAGCCTGGCATCAGAAATCCAGGCCATACCACCCTGAAAAAGTGGATAAGTAATATTTAGAAGTTTCGTCAACTTAGTGTCCATATCCATCTCCTTTCCTGTTGTTATTATTTTCTTCACTACTTGTGCAAATAATTCCTGCTTTACAACAGCCTGTATCTATAAAGATTTATATGATGATTAATTCTCTCTAATACTCCTACAAAAAAGAACACCTGCGCCATTCATAGACAAACAAAGATTATTCTACTACTTTACTATAAATTATCAAATAACTCTTTACATTTTTGTTTAAGCTAACTATAATGAAAGTCTGTATACGTATAGTCTTTATTTCCAAAGCGCCATAAGACTTTGCACCCCATTAACGGGAAGCACGCAAATACTGGCAGTTTTCCTTTGCATGTAGTCACTATTTAATAAAGGGGCGAGCCATTATGCCATCTATCGGCAGGCATTTAACAATTGATATGTACGGCTGTAATAATGAAATTCTCAATGACTTCGAATTTATTAAAACGGCTATGCTGGCTGCTATTACTGGCACCAACTTAACCGTACAGGATTTAATCGGCCATAAAACCGAACCTCAAGGCCTGACAGCAATTGCCATGCTGGGCCAAAGCCATATGAGTATTCATACTTATCCAGAATTGAACTATGCTGCCGTAGACATTTTCACATATGGCGATTATTCCCACGCAGACAAAGTTCTTACCATCTTAAAAAGCTATTTAAAACCTGAAAAGATCAGAACTACCAACATTCTGCGCGGTGATTTTGGGCGGCAAAAGGATATGAAGCCTCGTATCCGGGTTAGTATTGCTCCGCTGCGCCGGGTACGCAATACCAGTGCTCGTGTTTGGCGCTTTTTCCGCAACAAATAGAAAGCTAAGCTGCACAACCAGTTAATAGAAACAGGTTGTGCATTTTTTTTACCCTAACAGAAAGTATAACTTTCTTAAAAACAGGATAAGATCAACATCGGCTTGCGCTTTCGCTAAAGCTCGGTCCAAGCCGTGTTTTCTTTACTGTAATATTTTAAACAACATATTGACAAATTGAAGAAAATGGATAATAATAATCCATAGATAATTTATTTTAATTTAATTAGAGGAGGAGTTATACATGAGTGCAACCGATAAAAATCTCGCTGCCGCCTTTGCTGGCGAATCCCAAGCAAACCGGAAATACCTTGCTTTCGCTAAAAAGGCTGACAGTGAAGGACACGCCCAGGCAGCCAAACTTTTCCGTGCTGCGGCTGAAGCCGAGACTTTGCATGCTCACGCTCACCTAAAGGCACTGGGAGGAATTAAGTCCACTGCGGAAAATCTTCAAGCAGCCGTCGAGGGTGAAACTTATGAATTCGAATCTATGTACCCAGATTTCATTAAAGTAGCCCAAGAAGAAAATAATACAGCTGCTGTTCGCACCTTTACACTTGCCAATGAAGCCGAAAAAGTTCATGCTGAATTATATAAAAAAGCTCTTGCTACAATTAGCAGCGGCGAAACCTATGACTACTATCTCTGTACCGTCTGTGGTCATATTGCCGAAAAAGAAGCTCCGGAAAAATGTCCGATTTGTGGTGCCAAAACACAGGCTTATAAGAATATCGGCTAAAGATACATATGACACTAAAGCCTAACCATGCGGTTAGGCTTTATCTATTTGAGGAGTTCTGAACGCTCTAAGCTTGTAGTAAATTCATCTCAAATTGAAACAGTAACACTGTTGAAGTTGAGATAATGGAACGGTTTTACTTTTGTCATCGCTACAAAAGTAAACAAAAAATCTAGGCCAAGAGCCTCCACGCTAACCTGTTCCACTAGAGAGCAGCTTTCATTGCTTTATAATAAAGTCTCCATATCAATGTACGGACCTGAAAAGCCAGGCGATATTCCTACAATCCGTAAACTCGCTGCGCTCAAACAGTACGGATTGCTAAACGGAATACCACCCGGCTTTTCTCCTGCGAATCGCTTTTTCCGGCAAAGGCCGTTAGGGTTACGAAGATTACGAGGGGTTTGCCGTATTACCACCTTATGGGGCACAACTTCTTTAAGACAATAATTTGATATACACTCTTTATAGTTGCGTAAACAGACCAACTACAGTCTATTTGTCCAAATTGGCATAACCCTTCGGAGGCACAGGCGGCCGTTGTTATGCATAAGCGGAGGTTAAGCGCCAGCGTCGGAGCGTTGTATGACGGCCGCTTGTGCCGGGTTTTGTGCTAGCACCACTTTCACGAGACTTCACAATAAAACCCACGCTTCGCTTTGTAGTTGTTACACTTGTAGAAAATATATAACAAAAAAGCACTCCTAACTGAGTGCTTTTTCAAACCAGCAACTTCCTAATCTCCCAGGCCGTTTCCAACCAAGTACCTTCGGCGTTTGTGGGCTTAACTACTGTGTTCGGTATGGGAACAGGTGGAACCCCACAGCCATCGTCACTGGATATGTAGTTAGGTGACCATCCCTTACAGGTATGTTCCCTAAAAACTGAACAGAAAGAAAGCATGCAATTAGATACTGATGTTTGCACTTCATGCAAACGAGGTTTAAGTCAAGTCCTCGGCCTATTAGTACCAGTCAGCTGCATGGATTACTCCACTTCCACATCTGGCCTATCTACCTTGTAATCTGCAAGGGGCCTTAC